>Ga0247823_10004527_pt1 | contig 11149 bp, 11 predicted proteins | sample 13C_PalmiticAcid_2_FD_192426 | JGI IMG/M metagenome (GOLD analysis project Ga0247823, IMG submission 192426) | Soil microbial communities from agricultural site in Penn Yan, New York, United States - 13C_PalmiticAcid_Day30 | ecosystem: Environmental > Terrestrial > Soil > Agricultural land...
CACGGTGTCGAACGGCGCGGTCTGCAGGTTGTCCGGCGGCAGGTGGTGGTTCTGCGCGTCCACGCAGCGCTCGAACAGGCGCCAGGTGTCGCGCGCCACGCCCGCGAGGTAGGCCTGTTCGGCGCGGGGCAGCGCACGGCGCGCGCCGGTGGGCCAGCTCAGGTGCATGAGCCAGATCCACAGCGGCGTGGCGGCCCACAGGGCGATCACCACCAGCGTGAGCGCGTCGGTGCGCGGCTGCACCCACCACAGGCCCAGCAGCAGCACCAGCGCGACCAGCGGCTCGGCGCGGTGGCGGCGCAGGGTGGCGCGCAGGCCGGTGCCCAGGCCGGCCTGCGCGGCTTCGGCGGTGGTCCATTCGAGCAGGTGGCGCTGGCTCACCGCCAGGCGGTGCACGGTGCGGGCGATGGCATCGACCGCGCGCAGCGCCTGGCGCAGCAGCATCGCCAGGTGCCAGAGCGCGCCCGCGGCCGTGCGCAGCAGGTCGCGCGCCACGTTGACGATGAAGCGCTGGCCGACGTGGTGCCAGTGGCGCGGCATGCCGCCGGCCAGCGCGCCCATCAGCGGGCCGGCGGCCTGGGCCGCGGCGGCCAGCAGCAGCGCCACCGGCAGGCTCAGGCCGGCATGCGCCATCGACAACACGATCAGCGCCAGCGAGGCCGGTGCCACCAGCGAGCGGCGCAGGTTGTCGGCCAGCTTCCAGCGGTTCATGGCGCCCAGCGGCCAGGCGCGTGGCGCGATCAGGAACGGCCAGAGCTGCCAGTCGCCCCGGATCCAGCGGTGCAGCCGCGCGGCGGCGGCGTCGGCGTGCTCGGGCTCGGCCTCGATCAGGGTCACATCGCTCACCACCGCGCAGCGCACCAGCGCGCCCTCGATCAGGTCGTGGCTGAGCACGCGCTCGGGCGGCAGGCGCTGGCCCAGCACGGCGTGCAGCGTGGCCACATGCAGCAGGCCCTTGCCGGTGAAGCTGCCTTCGCGGAACAGGTCCTGGTAGACGTCGGAGGTGACGGCGCTGTACGGGTCGAGCCCGCGCTGGCCACCGCCCAGCCATTGCCAGCCGCTGAGCGTGCCCGCGTCCGGCAGCGGCGCGACCAGGCGCGGCTGGAAGATGCCGTAGCCGCGCACCACGCGCCGGCCGTCTTCGCTCAACTCGGGCCGGTGCTGCGGGTGTTCGGCCACGCCCACCAGCGTGCGCAGGCTGCCCGGGGGCAGGCGCGTGTCGCTGTCGAGCGTGAGCACGTAGCGCGTGTGCGGCGCCAGTGTGGACAGCGCGCCCAGCGCGAAGAAGGCCGAGCCGTCGCCGGTGGCCAGCGCGGCCACCAGCTGCTCGAGCTTGCCGCGCTTGCGCTCCCAACCCAGCCACTGGCCTTGTGTCTCGCACCAGCTGCGCGGGCGGTGCAACAACAGGAAGCACGCGGGCTGGCCCACCGGCACGGGGTGCGAGCGGTTGAGCGCCTCCAGCGCGGCGCGCGCGGCGCACAGCAGGCCTTCGTCCTCGGGGGTGTGCGCGCTGGGCGCATCGGCCCAGTCGCTGAGCAGCGCGAACTGGGCGCAGCCCTCGGGGTTGGCCAGGTGGTGCAGGTGCAGCCGGTGCACCAGCGTGGCGATGCCCGCCCGGCTGGTGAGCAGCGCCGGCACCACCACGATCACCTGCGCGGCCGGAGGAATGCCACCGGCCAGCAGCAGGCGCGGCAGGTGCGCCGGCTTGACCGACTCGCCCACCAGCCGGTTGACCAGCGCCACCACCGTTTCGCAGGCGGGCCACCACATCAACCCGGCCGCCAGCAGCGTGAGCGCCAGGCTGCGGGGTGCCACGTCGCCGGGGTGGCCGAGCAGCCAGGCCACCAGCAACACGCTGGCGCCCAGCACCCCGCCGAGGTAGAGCACCGTGGCCGTGGTGACGCCGTCGGGCCGCCAGCGGCCCGCCACACCGGGCTTGAGGCCGATCGTCTGGCGCAGCGCCACGGCGCCGCCACCGCTGAGCCAGTGCGCCGACAGGCTCGCATGCCCGGTGCCGCTGGCCATGGCCTGCAGCAAGGCGCGCGCCACCTCGGATTCGCTGCGCCCGCTGAGCGAGGCCAGCCGCTCGATGCCGTGCAGCGTGGTGGTGCGCGTGTCGTCGTCCTCGGCCTCGAACACCGGCGAGCCGAGCATCACCTGCGTGGAGCGGCTGCAGCGCGCCACGGTGGCGGCCCAGTCGGCCGTGCCGATCAGGCGCAGCGCCGTGACCGCGTTGCCCAGGCTCATCTGGTCGGCCGCCTGCGAGGCGTGCAGCTGCACCTGCAAGGCCACCAGATCGGGCACCGCCTCCTGCAGCCAGGCCCGCATGTCGGCCAGGTTCGTGTGGTGAGGTGGCGAAGGGCGGGCCGCCAGCAGGCTCTGCGAGAGGTGCGCCAGGAACACGCCGTCCACACCGCGCCGCACCATCACCGCCAGCAGGTCGGCGGCCAGGGTGGGGGTGAAGTGGCCGATGCGCTGCGCGCACAGGCTGGCGAGCTCGCGCGCGGCCTTGTGGCTCACCACGCGGTCAGCGAGGCGGCGCAGGTTCTCCACCAGCACCACGCGCAAGGTGGTCGGCAGCGCCCAGAGCTCGCCCAGGCTGAGCTCGCGCACGCCCTGGTAGGCCTCGAGAATGTGGTGCAGCAAGGTCTCGTCGAACTCGCTGTCGGTGTGCGCGACGAAGGCCCAGGCCACGCCATAGATGCGCGGCAGGCCCACCAGCGGCTGCTCCTGCAGCACGGGCAGCGAACGGTAGTAGCGCCCCGGCAGGCCGCGCCGGATTTCCTGCAGCTGGCCTTCGATGAGGTGGAAGTTGTCCAGCAGCCAGGCGGCCGCCGGGCCGGGGTCGGGATCGTCCGTCTGGGCCGCGATGTGCCGGTAGGACGCCTTCAGCGAACGGATGTTGTCCTGCAGCCTCGGGTAGAAGGTCGACTGGCGGAAGGATGCCTTGCCGGCGCGGTGCGTGGCCGCCAGGCTGCGCGCGTGCTGCTCGAAGCGGTCGCGCCCGAACACCTCCGAACGGATCGGCTCCAGCACAGGGCCGAGCGCTGGATCGAGCGTGCGCGCGATTTCATTCGGGACCCACGACCAGAGGCCGGCGCGCCAGGACACGGCCATGCCCCTAAAGGGCCAGCCACGATGCCCCGACCAGCAAGGTCACGAACACGACGGCGGTGACGAAACGCCCGGCCAGCAGGCCCTGCACCTCGTCGGAAGCGGTCTGCAAGGCCTGCAGCGGACCGCGCAGCGTGCCGCAATGGGCCAGGTGATCGGCCAGGGCCACGCGCTCCAGCGCGGACACATCGGCCGGGTCGCCCAGCGAGGACGTGTCCCAGCTGGGTTCTGAACGGGAAGGGCTGGGCATGGCGGTGTCCTTTGAGGTGAAGGGACCGCCAGGGTCGTGGCGGACCCGGGGCGCAGGCGAATCGTGGCCCGACAGTACGCCTATGTGGACCAGCTCACCGTACGCCACCGTACAGACCAGCGGTCGCCAGCGGCGCACCGTGACAACCGCGATGCTCGGGCTCAGCCCGCCCCGGCTAGCCGCCTTTCTTCTGTTTGGTGGGCGCTGAGCCCTTGGCCTGGGGCTTTCGCACTGGCGTGCTCGAAGCCGTGGGTGCCACGCCCTTGGCCATCAGTGCGGCATGCTTCACCAACTCGAGCTGCGCCTGCGGGGTGCATCGCTCGAAATCATCCAGCAGCGAGCGCTGCATTGGGTCCAGGTCCAGCCTGGTGCCCGCGCGCTCGCCCGTCAGCACGTAGTACACGTCCATGCCCAGATCGATCAGACGGATCAGCACTTCCGCGTCCGGGCTGCGCTCCTCCCTTTCGTAGCTACCCAGCGCGTGTTGTCTTCCACTGAAAACTGACCCAGTTAGAGCATCAATTTCCATTGAAAGCTGACCCACGTAAGAACCCTATCCTGCTGCTTTTGGCAGCAGGAGATTTCAGGAGTGATAGACGTGGCGACACTGAGTGTCATAAGACGCTGGGCACTGCGCGAGCAGATGTCCATCCGCGAGATCTCCAGGCGTACAGGCCTGGCTCGCAACACCGTTAAGAAGTACCTGCGGGCGGGCGATGAAGAGCCCCGTTACGCCAAGCGTGCGAGCTCCAGCAAGCTCGATCCTTACGCTGAAAAACTCTCTACCTGGCTGTCGATCGAGGCAACAAAGTCGCGCAAACAGCGGCGCACTTTGCTGCAGCTCCACACACACCGATGCCATATCCTGGAGACTGGAAACGATAGTTATCGGTTCAAGAACAGCTCTGCAAGCCCCAAGTCTGAAAAGGAGAAAACGCAGCACTTATCCACACCGTGAGCTTCTTTGCTCACAAAGCGGGTGGGTCAATGTTCGATGGAAATGATGGGTCAGAGACAAGTGCAATTCAACAATCTTGCACATCAACGATGTCGATGCCATGTACAACAACAAGGAAGGGCGGGCGTTCAGACTCAGACATCATGAGCCGATCTTAATTCCGCCGAGCGCTACCGCGCCAAGAAGGACATGACTGGGTAGGCGCTTCTTCCGACATCGTCTTCATCTTTGCGTTAGAAGCGGTCGAACAATTGCCTGACAGCGCAGAAGCAAAATCGGTAGAACGTGACCCTAGTGGCGATGACGTGCCAATCAACGCCAAACTATGTCCCCACTTGATGAGCAGCTCCCTCAAAACGAGGCTGATAAGCCAATAGCGAGCATCTCCACTTTCCAACATGGTATTTTTCAGCCCTCGCCAGCCCTCGCCAGCCCTCGCCAGCCCTCGCCAGCCCTCGCCAGCCCGCACCACCCCAGGAGTCCCACCAATGCACCCTGAAGAGACTTGCGACGTCCTAGTCATCGGCGGCGGCCCCGCCGGCTCGACCATCGCCGCCCTGCTCGCGCGCGAAGGCCGCAAGGTGGTGTTGCTGGAGAAGGAGCACCATCCCCGCTTCCACATCGGCGAGTCGCTGTTGCCCGGCAACGTGGCCTTGTTCGACAAGCTCGGTGTGCGCGACCAGATCGAAAAAATCGGCATGCCGAAGTTCGGCATCGAGTTCGTGCCGCCCGATCTGGACTACTGCAGCTATGTCGATTTCGCCGAGGGTTGGGACCCTTCCATGGCGTCGGCGTGGCAGGTGCGCCGCTCCGAGATGGACGAGCTGCTGTTTCGCCATGCGGCCAAGGTGGGCGCCGAGGCGCTCGAAGGCGCCAAGGTCACCGAGGTGGCTTTCGACGACGAGGGCGCCAGTGCCGAGGCCGTGCTCGACAGTGGTGACACGCGCCGCTGGCGCGCCCGCTTCGTGGTGGACGCCACGGGCCGCGACACCTTGCTGGCGAACAAGTTCAAGTGCAAGGAAAAGAACAAGGACCACAACAGCACGGCGCTGTTCGGCCACTTCCGCGGCGCGCGGCGCCTGGAAGGCAAGCGCGAGGGCAACATCAGCATCTGCTGGTTCGAGCACGGCTGGTTCTGGTTCATTCCGCTGGCCGACGGCACCACGAGCGTGGGCGCGGTGTGTTGGGCCTACTACCTGAAGGCGCGCAACAAGCCGCTGAAAGACTATTTCTTCGACACGATCGCCCTCTGCCCGGAGCTGCACGACCGCCTGAAGGACGCGACCCTGGTGGACGACCAGGTGCATGCCACCGGCAACTTCGCCTACTCCAGCACGCACGCCACGGGCGACCGCTACCTGATGGTGGGCGATGCGTTCACGTTCATCGACCCGATGTTTTCCTCGGGCGTGTTCCTGGCGATGCAGAGCGGCTTTGACGGCGCGCAGTTCGTAGCCACGGCGCTGGACGCGCCGCAGCGCCTGCCGGCGGCCCGCGCTGCTTACGAGAAGCGCGTGCGCATCGGCCCGCGCGACTACTCGTGGTTCATCTACCGCGTCACCAACCCCACCATCCGCGACATGTTCATGCACCCGAACAACCGGTTCAAGGTGAAGCAGGGTCTCATGTCGCTGCTGGCGGCGGACATTCACCACGGCCCGAGCTATCGGCTGTCGCTGGTGATGTTCAAGCTGATCTACTACGTGGTCTCGGTGGCGAACTGGCGCCGCACCTACGCGGGCTGGAAGCGGCACCGCTTCAACATCCGCGACATGGGGGCCTTGCGCGGCGAGACGATCATGAAGGCGGACTGACCGGGGCCTGCTCAGGGCCGCACGGCGGTGTATTCCGAGAACACGCCGAGCTCGGTGTGGCGCTGCACCTGCTGGAAGCCGGCGCGCTCCATGGCCTGCAGGATTTGCGCGGGCGGGATGCAGGTTTCGATGGTGTCCCAGTAGTAGCGCCACAGCTCCGCGCTGCCGCGCTCGCGGGCCACGAGGCGCGCCAGGGTGGGCACGATGCGGCGCATGTAGAACTTCACCAGCGCGCGCGAGACGCGGTTTGAAGGCTGGCTGATTTCCAGGATCAGCAGCCGGCCGCCGGGCCGCAGCACGCGGTGGAATTCGCGCAGCGCGGCGTCCACGTCCGACACGTGGCGGAAGGCATAACCGAAGCTCAGGAAGTCGGCTTCGCCGGTGGCGCAGGGCAGTTCCTCGGCCCGGCCGGCGCGCAGCTCCACGCCCGGCAGGTCCACCTGCGCGAGCATGCCGGGGCTCGGGTCCACGCCGATGAGGCGGCCGTGCTCACCGATCAGGGCGCAGGCCTGGCGCGCGAGCAGGCCGGTGCCGATGCCCACGTCCACCACCTTGTCGCCAGCCGCCAGGCCCGCACGGGCCAGGGCTTCGCGCCGGTACCAGCCGCCGGAGCCGAAGGCCATGGCGCGCTCGATGCGGTCGTAGTCGACGGCGGTCTCGTCGAAGATGCGGCGCACGTAGCGCGCATGGTCCGCTTCGTCGCGGTAGTAGGCGGGCAGGGGCGCGTGCGGCAGGGAGGGGGTGTTGGGTTCCATGGGTCGCATTGTTGCCGCAATAGAAACAGACCACTACCGGTAATCGTCTTTATCTGAAGCGAGGTCGTCCCTATAGTTTTATGCATGGGGCGCAACCCTGGCTCCATGCCCACCTTCTTCAAGAAACACTCCATGAAAAAAATCGCTGCTGCGGCTGCTCTGGCCGCACTTGCCGTCCCTTCCTTTGCCCAATCGAGCGTCACGCTGTATGGCGTGGCCGACATGTTCTACCAGTACGCGAACAGCGCGAACTCGCTGTCCCGCGTGCAGTCGGGTGGCCTGGCCGGCAGCCGCTTCGGCATGCGCGGTTCGGAAGACCTGGGCGGTGGCCTGCGCGCGAACTTCACGCTGGAAGGCGGCGTGAACGTGGACGACGGCACCAGCGGCCAGGGCGGCGCGATGTTCGGCCGCCAGGCCAGCGTCGGCCTGTCGGGCGGCTTCGGCTCGTTCTCGCTCGGCCGGCAGACCACCGCGCTCTACGCCTCCACGAACGACCACAGCCTGTTCACCAGCGCGGGCTCCGGCCCGTCCACCGCGCTCATCGGCGGCTTCGGTGGGGGTTACGAGCTGGTGCGTGGCGCGTCGGCCACGGCAGCTCCGCCGCAAGCCGGTGCCACGGGCAACGGCGGCCCCGCGCGGCTGAACAACTCCATCAAGTACGAGTCCCCGAGCCTGGCCGGCTTCAAGCTGGGCGCGGTCTACGGCATGGGTGAAGTCGCGGGCGCGAGTGGCGACAACCGGGTGATGGAAGCCTCGGTGCGCTACACCGGCCATGGCTTCGACGTGCTGGGCTCCTACCTCACCGACGAGGCGCGCGGTGGCATCGGCGTGAACTCGACGGACGCGCGCATCGGCACGCTCTCGGGCGCCTACAACTTCGCGCCGTTCCGCGTGGTGGCGGGCTACATCCACTTCGATGACAAGCGCGTGACGGATCTCGACGGCGAAGGCGCCTGGGTCGGTGTGGACTACCAGACCGGCAAGACCACCTGGAAGGCGCAGTACGTGATGAACTCGCCCAAGAACCTGAACAACGCGGACAGCAAGGCCTTCGGCGTGGGCGTGGTGTACGACCTGTCCAAGCGCACGGCCCTCTATTCGAGCCTGACGCGTTTCAGCAACGACGCCAACGCCGGTGCTGGCGGCCTGGGCCGTTTCAACGCGGCGCTGCCGGCCGGCCTGACCTCGGCGGTGGACAACGACATCACCGAGTTCGCCGTGGGCATCCGCCACACGTTCTGAACTTTTTACGCTCAGCGCGGCTCAGACAAAAATCTGGCGGCGCTGCCGTCGCAACGGTTCTCCAAGGGTGGTCCATCCCGCATGACGCCACCTTTTTTCGCAGCCCCTTCGGGGGCTGCTTTTTTTGGCCTGTGCGGTGGCTCAGCGCGCCGGCGTGACGCGCCAGACGGTGTTGGGCCCGCCCCGGAAACATCCGTTTACTCGAAAAGTGCCGAATCGATAGACGCGGGCACGGCTCGAGAGCAAGCTGTTTGTTGGTGGAGCGCTTGGACTCCACCCTCCAGGAGAAGGCGATGAGCATCCTGCAGGCACCGGTGAGCAAAGGGCGCACAGACCAAAACGTGCACCACATCGCACGAATTTGCTGCACGCCCACAGCCAGCAAGCTCAAGCGCGAAGCCTCCACGTCCACCCATTGGCAGACCGCAGATCCGGCTGTGCTTCAAACGCTCAGGGCCGTGGTCGAAGCGGGCAATGAGAAGTTCGGCCACGGCTCCCACTGGATTGAACGGCGCTACACGGCTGAGGATCCTTCTGCCCGCTAGCGCACGGGCACCGGCCCTCAAGCCCGGGCAATGACCAGGTCTTCCAGGGGCCGGGCCACACAGGGCAGGCAGTAGCCCTCTTCCTTTTCGTCGGCGCTCAGGCCGGGCCAGGGGATGTCGTAGCGCACGGTGCCCTGGCGCAAACGGGCGATGCAGGTGCGGCAGGTGCCGTTGCGGCAGGACACCGGCCACGCGATGCCCGCGCGCGCCATGGCCGCGAACAGGCTGGTTTCGCTGTCGGCCTCGGCCTCGGTGGCCTGGCCGTCGATCTGGATGCGGAAGGTGGTCATGCGCTTAGACTTTCCCCATGACGCTGGAATATTGGAAGTATGACGCGGGCACCGACGCCGTCGCCTTGCTGGTGATTCCCGCCGCGCTGAGCCGCAAACGCACCTTCGACCTCGATGCCACGCTGCTGGTGGCTGTGCAGGTGGACGCCGCCGAGCGCTGGCACGAGCTGAGCGTGGAGGTGGACGGCCAGCTGCTGTGGTCTCGCCGCATCCCGAGCCACAACCCCGGGGAAACCGACGGCCTGGAGTACCACCACCGCCTGACGATCGAGGCCGATGCCGACTGCCGCGTGCGCGCCAAGGCGAACTGCAAGGGCTCGCGGGTGCGGTCGCTGGTGGTGGAAGCCCGCGAGACGACTTACTGAGTGAGACCACGCCACGGACGTGGCTTGAGCTTGCCGCTGGCACGGCCTTGCGTTAGCCTGCGGGACCCCCATCGTGCTCAGGAGATTCGCATGCCCAGCCGTGTCGTTCTTTTCGCCAGCACCGCCGTTGCAACCCTCGCCCTGATCGCGGGTTGTGGCGCCATGAAGCCCTCGGGCGGCAGCCCCATGGGCTTTTTCATCACCAGCGCCAACCCCGGTAAAGGCGGTGACCTCGGCGGCCTGGCCGGCGCGGACCGCTTCTGCCAGTCGCTGGCGGCGAGCGCGGGCGCGGGCAGCAAGACCTGGCGCGCCTACCTGAGCACCGCCGCGATGGATGGGCAGCCAGCGGTCAACGCGCGCGACCGGATCGGCCGCGGCCCGTGGACGAATGCCAAGGGCGTCGTCGTCGCCACCAGCGTGGCCGACCTGCACAGCGCCAACGCGAAGCTCGGCAAGGACACCTCGCTGACCGAGAAGGGTGAGGTCGTTTCCGGCTTCGGTGATTCGGTCAACCGCCACGACATCCTCACCGGCTCGCGCCCCGACGGCACGCTGGCCGTGCCCGAGCCCGGCAAGGACACCACCTGCGGCAACTGGACGAAGAGCGAGGGCGGCTCCGCCATGGTGGGCCACCACGACCGCAAGGGCACCAACCCCGACCCGGTGGCCAACGCGTCGTGGAACTCGTCGCACGGCACGCGCGGCTGCAGCCTCGATCAGCTCAAGATGAGCGGCAGCGCGGGCCTCATGTACTGCTTCGCGACGAACTGACCGGCCGGGCTGGCCGCGCCGGCTCGGCGCTTTTCACTGAGGCTGCAAGCCCGCGGCCTTCACGAGCCGGGCGTGCAGGCGGCTCTCTTCCGAGATCGTCTTGCCGAACTGCTCCGGCGTGGTCGGTGCCACATCCATGCCGGCGTCGCGCAACTGGTTGCGGACTTCATCGCTGGCCAGGATGGCGTGGATCTGGCGGTTCAGCTGATCGATGATGGGGCGCGGTGTGCGGGCCGGCGCCAGCATGCCGATCCAGGTCTGGAACTCCATGTTGGGGATGCCGGCTTCGCGCATGGTCGGCACGTCGGGGATCAGGGGCGAGCGCTGCTCGGACATGATGCCCAGCGCCACCAGCTTGCCGGCCTTCACGTGCGGCAGGGCCTCGGGCAGCGGTGCGAACAGGATGTCCACGTTGCCGCCCAGCAGGTCGTTGATCGCCAGCGCGCCGCCTTTGTAGGGCACGTGCGTCATGCGCACCTTGGTGCCGGTCTCGAACATGAGTGCCGCCAGGTGCTGCGGGCTGCCGTCGCCTGACGAGGCGTAGTTGACGGCCTCGGGCTTGTCCTTGGCGGCAGCCACCACGGCACCGACCGTGGCGAACTTGCGCTGGTCCCGCACCACCAGCACCATGGCCTGGTTGGCCAGCTTGGTGATCGGCGCGAAGTCGGTCTCCGCGTCGTAGGGCATGTCCTTGAAGATGTGCTTGTTGGTGGTGAGGAACGAGGCGGGCGATGCCATCAGCATGTAACCGTCCGGCGGCGCCTTGGCCACCACGGGCAGGCCGATGCGACCGGAGGCGCCGGCCCGGTTGTCCACCACGAAGGGCTGACCGGTGACGGCCGCCAGCTTCTGGCCCACCAGGCGAGCGATCATGTCCACGCCCCCGCCGGCCGGCAGCGCCACCATGACCTTGACGGGTTTGTCGGGGTAGGCACCTTGAGCCAGCACCGGTGCGGCGGTGCTCAGCAAGCCCAGCGCGCAGGCCAGGAGGGAAAGTCGGCGGGTGTGGTTCATGGGGCAACTCCAGGTCAGGACAGGGTGGTGG
>Ga0247823_10004529_pt1 | contig 11149 bp, 7 predicted proteins | sample 13C_PalmiticAcid_2_FD_192426 | JGI IMG/M metagenome (GOLD analysis project Ga0247823, IMG submission 192426) | Soil microbial communities from agricultural site in Penn Yan, New York, United States - 13C_PalmiticAcid_Day30 | ecosystem: Environmental > Terrestrial > Soil > Agricultural land...
CCGGAGCTGGTGCTCGGTGCGGGCTCGGGCGACCCCGCCGCCCAGGCCGACACGGTGCTCGCCGCGCTCGGCGTGGGCGCCGGCTGAATCGAGCCGTCCGGTCCCGGGCTTTTCGGTGAGCCCGGATGTCATTGTGACGTACGCTTTTGCGCATGGCGCTACCGGTGCTGGTCGCGATCGATGATGACGCCGAGACGTTGGCCGATGTCGAGCGCGAGCTGACCGACCGCTACCTGCGCCACTATCGGGTGGTCTGCATCGGCTCACCCGACGAGGCACTCACCTGCCTCGCCGACCTGGCGTCGTCCGGACAGGACGTCGCCCTGGTGCTGGCCCGCCAGTGGATGGCCGGGGTGACCGGCGGTGACGTGCTCGACGAGGTCCGTCGCACCCACCCGCACGCCCGCCGGGTGCTGCTCATCGAGTGGGGCGAGTGGGGCGAGAAGCGCACCGGCGAGGCCATCTTCGAAGGGGTCGCGCACGGACGCTTCGAGCACTACCTGCTGCGCCCCTCGGCCTCGCCCGACGAGCTCTTCCACCAGGCGATCTCGTCGATGCTGCTCGACTGGGCAGAGGCGACGAGGACGGCACCACACACGATCCACGTGGTCGGGGAGTCGTGGTCGGGTCGTGCCTACGAGCTGCGCGAGACGCTGCAGCAGTGTGCGATCCCGCACAAGTTCTGCCTCGCGGACTCCGACGAGGGCCGCTCGCTGGTGAAGTCGGCCGGCGAGGGCGTCGAGCTGCCGATCATCGTCTTCCCCAACGGCGAGGTCCTGGTGAACCCGTCGAACTCCGAGATGGCGCTGGCCGCCGGGTCGCCGATCAGCACCGAGCAGCTCGAGTTCGACGTCGTGGTCGTCGGCGCCGGCCCTGCGGGGCTGTCGGCCGCCGTCTACGGCGCCTCCGAGGGACTCAGCACCCTGGTCGTCGATCGGGGCGGCATCGGCGGGCAGGCCACGTCGAGCTCGCTCATCCGGAACTACCTGGGTTTCCCGCGCGGCGTCAGCGGTCGCAAGCTCGCCCGGGCGGCGTACGACCAGGCGTGGGTGTTCGGCGCTCGCTTCGCCTTCATGCAGACGGTCACCGACATCACACCCCGCAACGGGGCGCTCGAGCTCAGCGTGTCCGACGGGAGCCGCATCCTGGCGACCTCGGTGCTCCTGGCCATGGGCGCGAGCTATCGCCGCCTCGACGTGCCGTCGCTCGACCAGCTGACCGGTGCAGGCGTCTACTACGGCGGCCCCACGTCCGAGGCGCCGGCGCTCGAGGGCTGTGAGGTCTTCGTCGTCGGTGGCGCCAACTCCGCAGGTCAGGCAGCGCTGCACCTGGCGACCTACGCGCGGCAGGTCACGTTGGTGGTCCGCGCCGGCTCGTTGCGAGAGGGCATGTCCGACTACCTGGTCCGCCAGGTCGAGTCGACCCCGAACATCGTGGTGCGCCTCGGCGCAGAGGTGGTCGACGGCGGGGGAGCCGGGCGGCTCGAGCACCTGGTGATCCGCGAGCGCGCCTCGTCGCAGGACTCCACGGTCGAGGCGCAGGCCCTGTTCCTGCTGATCGGGGCCCAGCCGCACACCGACTGGCTCCCTCCGACGATCCAGCGCGACGACCGTGGCTTCGTGCTGACCGGTGCCGACCTCGACCGGGGTGGCTGGCCGTGCGACCGGGACCCGTTCCCGCTCGAGACGAGCCTGCCGGGCGTGTTCGCCGGTGGTGACGCACGTTTCGGTTCGGTGAAGCGTGTCGCCTCGGCGGTGGGCGAGGGGTCGATCGCGGTGCAGTTCATCCACCGGTACTTCGCCGTCGAGGGCCGCGAGCCGCGCGGTCGCCCCGTGCAGTACGACTAGGCGTGCACTACGACGGGGTCGCCGGCGTCACCGTGTCGACCTCGCGCCAGCACCACCACGACACGACCGAGCGGTACGGGGCGTAGGGCTCACCGAGCACGCCGAGCTCCCTCTCGGTCGGCATGGCGTCCAGGCCGAAGGCCTTCGCGAAGCCGGCCCGCACGCCGTAGTCGCCGGTCGGCCAGACGTCGAGGCGTCGCAGGTCGAACATGAGGAACATCTGCGCCGTCCACGGCCCGATGCCGCGCACGACCGTCAGGTGGTCGATCACCGCGGGATCTGCGAGGCGGGCGATGCGGTCCAGCCGCAGCGTGCCGTCGCTCGACTTCACCGCCAGGTCCAGCAACGCGGCGGTCTTGGCACCCGACAGCCCCGCTGCGCGCAACGCGTCGGGGCCCGTCGCGAGCACGGCGTCGGGTGTGAACGGCTCCCCGACGGCGTCCTTCACACGCGCCCAGATCGTCGCGGCGGCGCGGCCGGCGAGCTGCTGGTAGGCGATCGAGGACGCGAGCGCCTCGAAGCGTCGGGCGGGTGGTGCGCCGCGACGGGGCACCGGTGGGCCGTGGCGATCGTGCAGCTGCGCCATGACGGGATCCGCGGCGGCGAGCTCGGCCGCAGCGGCGCGCCACGCCGTGCGCGTGGCCTCTGCGGGCATCAGCGGTTCCTGAACTCGGGCGGCCGACGTTCGAAGAACGCACCGACTGCCTCGGCGGTGTCTTCGGTGAACGAGGTCATGATCTGCGTCCGGTTCTCCAGGTCGATGCCGGCCCGCATGCTCGCGATCTCGAGGTTGGACCACATGACCTCCTTGGTCATCCACACCCCGGTCGGAGAGTTGCCAGCGATGAGCCGAGCGGTGGCCGCTGCCTCGGCCATGAGGTCGTCGTCGTCGACGACTCGGCTCACCAGTCCGATGCGCTCCGCTTCGTCGGACTCGACCATCCGCCCGGTGAGGAGCAGTTCGAACGCCCGCGACGCACCGATCCAGCGCGGCAGCAGCCACGAGACGCCGATGTCGCAACCGGACAGCCCGATGCGTACGAACGCGACGTTGAAGCGTGCGGCGCGTGCTGCGACTCGGACGTCGGACGCGAGCGCCAGCGCCAGGCCGCCGCCGGACGCGGCGCCGTTCACCGCTGCGATGACGGGGATGCGCAGGGACCGCAGCGCGGGGACGAAGGCTGCGATGCGCTGCTGCAGGTCCATGCCGCGCTGCACCCGTCCACGGCCCTGGGCGTTGCCCGAGCCCGAGATGCCGATGTCGGTCAGGTCGAGCCCCGAGCAGAAGCCGCGACCGGCGCCGGTGAGGATCAGGGCGCGCAGCGACTCGTCCGCGGCGACCTGGTCGAGCGCCGCGTGCAGCTCTTCGATCAGCACGGGATCGAGCGCGTTGAGCCGGTCCGGACGGTCGAGCGTCAGCACTGCGATCGTGTCGTCGACGCCGACGGGCGCGGTCGGACCGGGCGTCGGCACGTCGAAGGCGGACAGCCGCTCGAGTCGCAGGGTCGTGTAGTCCCCGTGTGGGGTGGCGGTCTGCTCGGGTGAGGCCTGGTCGGTCATCCCCCGAGCATCGCGCGGGTGTGCGTGCTCAGGCGCTGCGTGCGATGGCCGGCGCGTCGCTCGACGCGGTGGCGCGTCGCCTCACGACGGGGGAGCGGTCCACCTCGCCGTGGGGCTCACCCGCCTGCTCGTAGCAGTCGGCGTGGAAGTGCTCCACGCGCGACCAACGGCCCTGTTCGTACACGTTGCAGATCACCTGCTTGTGCCGGACCTTGGCCTGGAACTTCACGCGCTCTCCGCAGCGCGTGCAGTCGACGGTGCTTCCCGGTTCGACGTCGCGGAGCACGGCACGGCTCCTCAACGTTCCCTCGGCTGGTGTGATGGTGCTGGTCCCCATGAGGTCAGGTATCGGACGTCGTTGCGACGGGCCTGACACCACGCGGCAGAATTGGGCCGAACGGCCCATACGGGCCGGACGGCTTCGACCGAGGTGGATCAGCTGCAGGTCAGGGCGTCAGCGGGTGAGCGGCTTGTACTTGATCTTGTGCGGCTGCGCGGCGTCGGCGCCGAGCTCCTTGCGACGGAACGCCTCGTACTCCGAGAAGTTGCCCTCGAACCAGCGGACCTGGGAATCGCCCTCGAAGGCGAGCATGTGGGTCGCGATGCGGTCCAGGAACCAGCGGTCGTGCGAGATGACCACCACGCAACCCGGGAACCCCTCGAGCGCGTCCTCGAGCGCCCGGAGGGTGTCGATGTCCAGGTCGTTGGTCGGCTCGTCGAGCAGCAGCACGTTGCCGGCGGTGCGGAGCAGCTTCGCGAGGTGCACCCGGTTGCGCTCACCGCCGGAGAGCTGCCCGACCTTCTTCTGCTGGTCCGGCCCCTTGAACATGAAGCTCGCGCAGTACACGCGGCTGTTCACCTCACGGTTGCCGACCTTGACGATGTCCTGGCCGTCGGTGATCTCCTCGTACAGCGTGTTGTCGGGGTTGAGGGAGTCGCGCGACTGGTCGACGTAGGAGAGGTCGACGGTGGAACCGATGGTCAGCGTGCCGCTGTCGGGAGCGTTCTCGCCGCCACCACCGTTGTAGGCGTCGACGATCATCCGGAACAGCGTCGTCTTGCCGGCGCCGTTCGGGCCGATGATGCCGACGATGCCCGAGCGGGGCAGCGTGAAGCTCAGGTCCTCGATCAGGAGGCGATCGCCGAACCCCTTGCTCAGGTGCTCCGCCTCGATCACCTGGTCGCCCAGGCGCGGGCCGGGCGGGATCACGATCTCGAGCACACCGTCGTTGCGGTTGTCGGCCTCGGCCTGCTCGCGCAGCTCCTCGTAGGCCTGCAGGCGAGCCTTGGACTTCGCGTGCCGGGCCTTGGGTGCCATGCGCACCCATTCGAGCTCGCGCTCGAGCACCTTGCGGCGGCCCTCCTTCTCCTTCTCGTCGAGCGCCATGCGGCGCTCCTTCTGCTCGAGCCAACCGGTGTAGTTGCCCTCGAAGGGGTAGCCGCGGCCGCGCTCGAGCTCGAGGATCCACTGGGCGACGTTGTCGAGGAAGTAGCGGTCGTGCGTGATCGCGACGACGGTGCCCGGGTAGTCCTGGAGGTAGCGCTCGAGCCACGCGACGGACTCCGCGTCGAGGTGGTTGGTCGGCTCGTCGAGCAGCAGCAGGTCCGGCTTCGACAGCAGGAGCCGGCACAGCGCCACACGGCGACGCTCACCACCCGACAACGTGGTGACGTCGGCCTCGGGCGGTGGCGTGCGCAGCGCGTCCATCGCGATGTCGATCGTGCGCTGCAGGTCCCATGCGCCGGCGGCCTCGATCTTCGCTTCGATCTCGGCCTGCTGCGCGCCGAGCTTCTCGTAGTCGGCGTCGGGATCGCTCCACTTCGCCATGAGCTCGTCGTAGGCGGTGAGCAGGCCCGAGACGGCGGCGACACCGTCCATGATGTTGCCCATCACGTCCTTGTCGGGGTCGAGCTGCGGTTCCTGCTCGAGCATGCCGACGGTGAACCCCGGCGTCAGCCGGGCCTCGCCGGTGAACTCGGTGTCGACCCCGGCCATGATCTTCAGCAGCGTCGACTTGCCGGAGCCGTTCGCCCCGATCACGCCGATCTTGGCGCCGGGGAGGAACGACAGGGAGATGTCCTTGAGCACGTCCCGGTCCGGTGGGACGAACTTGCCCACTCGGTGCATGGTGAAGATGTACTGAGCGCTCATGAGGTCGGATCGTACCGGTCGCCCACAGTGCTGCCGAACGCGCCCCCGACCGACTGGGCCCCCGAGACCGGCTCCCGAACGCGCCAGCGGCCCGGATCCGTGGATCCGGGCCGCATGGAGTTCGTTGACCGAGTGGTCAGCTCTTCTTGGCAGGCGCCTTGCGGGCCGGGGCCTTGCGAGCGGGGGCCTTGCGAGCGGGCGCCTTCTTGGCAGGTGCCTTCTTCGCGGGCGCCTTCTTGGCCGGAGCCTTCTTGGCAGGTGCCTTCTTCGCGGGCGCCTTCTTCGCGGGCGCCTTCTTGGCCGGAGCCTTCTTCGCGGGCGCCTTCTTGGTTGCTGCCACTGTTTCCTCCTCGGCGGACTCCTTCGAATCCGGTTGAGTTGTGTCGTCCCCGTCGTGAAGCTCGCCGGCCGTGGCCGAGGAGTCCGTCGCCGAGGTGGACGAGTCGGCTTCGACCTGTTCGAAGCCGGGTAGTGCAAGGTCGATGCCGCGTCGCGGCGTATCGAAGCCCTGCACGACGAAGGGGCGGACCTCGCCCATCGCGAGCACTTCACGTGCGCTGCGAGGAGCGGGTTCACCCATCGATTTGAGGGAGACGTAACAGCGTGCGCCGTCGCAGTCGACGTAGGCGCCGTGTGAGGAGAACTCGACGACGGTCGCTTCGATCGTCGATCCGAGCTGGTGCGAGGTCACGAAGCCGAGGAAGTCGCCGGGTGTGTTGATCGGCTCGGCGGACTGCTTCTTCGCCGCCTGCTTCTTGGGGGGCTGCTTGCGCGCCGCCTTCGCCGTCGTCGGCTCCGCGGGCGACGTCTCGCCGCCGGACTTCTTGCGACCGCGTCGACGACTCGAGGACGACTCGTCGCTCGACGTGGCGATCTTCGAGGCGTCGTCCTTCGCTGAGGTCGCCTTCGACGACGAGCCGCGACCTCCGCGTCGCGACCCCGCAGCCTTGCCGCCGACCGGATCCTTCTTCGCGTCGCGCACCGCGCGTCGACTGACCGGCCCGCGGACCGGCACTCGTGCGACGAACACCCAGCCGACTCCCGGTACGGGCTTGCCGCCCCAGAGCCGCCCGTCGGCGAAGAGCCAGTCGTAGGTGGCGTGGAACTCCTGGAAGGAGTCGTTGGAGAGGATGGTCGCTCCGGAGCGCTCCGCGATCTGCAGGACGAACGCGTCGCCGCGTCCGACCGCGCCGGCGGGCGGGGTGAGGAGCTCACCCGCGAGGACGGCTTCCTCGTAGGCCTCGCGCTCGGACTGGTCGATGCGATGCGCGAACGTCGCGTCGACGACCACGACGACGTTGTCGAAGTGGTGCTCCTTGAGGAAGTCGCTCACCGCCTCGTCCAGCTGCGCGAGCGAGGGCGCGGTGCGACCTTCGGTCGCGATGTTCGATCCGTCAACGACGAGTTGTGAGTTGGCCATCTCGATGCATCAGTGAAGCAGCATTCGCGACGAAAGCGGCGGAAATGGTCGAGGTTGTTCGACACGAGATCGCATCGTGCGCGCGAGCCGCGCGACCCGCGTCGCGGCCACATACCCCCATGGGGTATGAGCCACCTACACTTCGTCGATGGTCTCCGCAGTGCTCTTCGACTTCGGTGGTGTCATCCTGTCGAGCCCCTTCGAGGCGTTCCGTGCGTACGAGGCGCGGGCAGGGCTCCCGGTCGACACCATCCGCGCGATCAACTCGACCCACCCCGACACGAACGCGTGGGCGCGCCTGGAACGTTCCGAGATCGACGTCGACACGTTCGTCTCGACCTTCGAGTCCGAAGCCGCGGCACTCGGTCACCGCGTCGACGGCGCCGAGGTCATCGCGTGCCTGCGCGGCGAGCTTCGACCGGAGATGGTCGAGGCGGTACGCCGATGCAAGGAGCGGTTCAAGGTGGCGCTGCTGACCAACAACATCGTCTCGGGAGACGGCGGCGAGGTCGGCTCCTTCGCCGAGGTCGTCGCGATGTTCGACGTGGTCATCGAGTCGTCGGTCGTCGGTGTGCGAAAGCCCGAGACGCGCTTCTACGAGATCGCGCTCGAGGCGTTGGGCATCGAGGCCGGCGAGGCGGTGTTCCTCGACGACCTCGGCATCAACCTGAAGCCGGCGCGTGCCCTCGGCATGACGACCATCAAGGTCGACGATCCCGCGGTGGCGATCGACGAGCTCGAAGCCGTCCTGGGCATGCGTCTGCGCGACTGATCGACCGCGGCCGGATCGGTCGCCGGGCGATCGGTCGCCGACTGATCCGGTCACGACCAGATCGGTCGCGGGTGATGAGCGCAGACGCCGCAGCGTCCGCGCTCAGACGAAGCGCTCGGAGCGCTCCACCAGAGGAGCGAACGCCGCGGCCAGGATCATGTTCTGCTCCTGGGCGTGGATCGCATGGCTGCCCGTCGCGGGGCTGGCCTCGTCGGGCCGGCTGATGCGACGCACGGTGTAGCGGTCGCCGAGCGCCTCGTAGAGGCGACCCTTGACCGAGTTCCACGGACCCATGTTCTCGGGCTCCTCCTGGAGCCACACGACCTCGGTCACGTGCGGGAAGCGGGCCAGCTCCTTCTCGACGGCCTCGTAGGGCCACGGGTAGAGCTGCTCGACCCGGGCCACCGCCACGTCGAGCCCGAGCTCGTCGCGCATCGTGGTGGCCTCCTGGCCGATCTTGCCCGACGCCAGCACCAGGCGGGTGACCTTCGAGGGGTCGATCGCCGTCGACGCGTCGTTCAACAGCTCCTCGAACGATCCGCTCAGCAGCGAGTCGACCGACGAGCGCCAGCGCTTGTCGCGCAGGCCCGACTTCGGGGTCGTCACGATCAGCGGCTTGCGGACCTCTCGATGGATCTGGCGACGCAGCAGGTGGAAGTACTGCGCGGCCGTGGTCGGCTGGCAGACCTGGATGTTGTCCTCGGCGCACATGGTGAGGAAGCGCTCGATGCGTGACGACGAGTGCTCCGGACCCTGACCCTCGTAGCCGTGGGGGAGCAGCATGACCAGACCGGACGTCTGACCCCACTTGTCCTCTGCGGCGACGATGTACTGGTCGATGATGATCTGGGCGCCGTTGGCGAAGTCGCCGAACTGGGCCTCCCACATGACCAGGGCGTCGGGGTTCTTCACCGTGTACCCGTACTCGAAGCCGAGCGCGGCGTACTCGCTCAACAGCGAGTCGTAGATCCACAGCTCGGTCTCGGGCGGGTTCGCCAGCGCGTTGAGCGGCACGTACTCGGCGCCGGTCTCGTAGTCGAACAACGTCGAGTGCCGGTGCGAGAAGGTGCCGCGACGCGAGTCCTGGCCGGCGAGGCGGACCGACGTGCCCTCGACCAGCAGCGAACCGAACGCGAACGCCTCGGCGAGCGCCCAGTCGACCTGGCCCTCGGCGAACATCTTGTCGCGCGCGGCCAGCTGCTTCGCGAGCTTCGTGTGCACCGTGAAGCCCTCGGGGGTCGCGCTGAGCGCGGCGTAGACGCGGTCGAGCACGCCGCGGTCGATGCCCGTGGCGACGTGGGGCAGCACGCCCTTGCTCGGCGGGTGCGGTGCGGCGACGTACTCCTCGTCGGGCGCTCCCTGACGGGTCTCGTCGAGCGCGGACTGCAGCCGCGCCTGGAAGTCCGCCAGTGCGGACTCGGCCTCGTCGAGGCTGAAGTCACCACGACGCACCAGGGTCTCGACGAAGCGCTTGCGCACGCTGCGCAGCTCGTCGATGGTCCGGTACATCTGCGGCTGGGTGTAGCTCGGGTCGTCGCCCTCGTTGTGACCGTGGCGGCGGTAGCACACCATGTCGATGACGATGTCCTTGTGGAACCGCTGCCGGTACGCGAACGCGAGCCGGGCCACGCGCACGCAGGCCTCGGGGTCGTCACCGTTGACGTGGATGATCGGAGCCTGCACGGCCTTGGCGATGTCGGTGCAGTACTCCGAGGACCGGGCGGACTCCGGCGGGGTGGTGAAGCCCAACTGGTTGTTGACGATCACGTGGATCGTGCCGCCGACGCGGTAGCCCTTGATGAGCGACAGGTTCAGCGTCTCGGCGATGACACCCTGGCCGGCGAACGCGGCGTCGCCGTGCATGAGGATCGGCAGCACCGGGAAGCGTCGCGCCGGGTCGAAGGGGATCTCGTCCATGCGAGCCCGCGCCATGCCCTCGACGACCGGATCGACGGCTTCGAGGTGCGACGGGTTCGCGGCGAGGCTGAGCGGCAGCGTGCTGCCCGAGCGTGCCTCGAAGACGCCCTCTTCACCGAGGTGGTACTTCACGTCGCCCGAGCCCTGGATCGAGTCGGGATCGACGTAGCCCTCGAACTCGCGGAAGAGCTGCGAGTACGACTTGCCCACGATGTTCGCGAGCACGTTGAGTCGGCCGCGGTGCGACATGCCGAGCACGGCGGAGTCGAGCCCGGCGTCGGCGGCTTGTTCGAGGAGCGCGTCGAGGGTCGGGATGAGCGACTCGGCACCTTCGAGCCCGAAGCGCTTCTGGCCGAGGTACTTGGTCGCGAGGAACTTCTCGAGCGACTCGGCAGCGTTGAGGCGTCCGAGGATGTGGCGCTGGTCCTCGACAGGCAGCTTGGTGGGTGCGCCCTCGACCTGCTCCTGGATCCAGCGCTTCTCCTCGGGCTCCTGGATGTGCATGTACTCGATGCCGACGGTGCGGCAGTACGCGTCTCGCAGGATGCGGAGGATCTCGCCCAGCTGGAGGCGGCGGGTGCCGCCCACCGAGGCGTAGATGCCGACGTCGCCGCCGGTGAGGAACTCGCGGTCGAGGTCCCAGATGGTGAGCCCGTAGGTGGCCGGGTCGAGCTCGGGGTGCATCTCGGGCGGCTTGGCGGCGAGCGGGTCGAGGTCCGCGATCAGGTGGCCGCGCACGCGGTGCATGTTGATCAGCGTCGAGACCTGCATCTGCTTCTCGACGAGCGCGGTCGTGTGGTCCGACGGGTTCGAGTCCTGGCGCCAGCGGACCGCCTCGTAGGGCACGCCGATCGAGCGGAACACCTGCTCGTAGAAGTCGTCGCCGCCGAGCAGGAGCTCGTCGACCTTCTTCAGCAGCAGACCCGACTCGGCACCCTGGATGATGCGGTGGTCGTAGGTCGACGAGATCGTGATGACCTTGGAGATGCCCAGATCCGCGATGGTGCGGGGATCGGCACCCGCGAACCCGGTCGGGTACGTGAGCGACCCGACGCCGACGATGGCGCCCTGACCCGGCATGAGCCGCGGGACCGAGCGCTCGGTGCCGATGGTGCCCGGGTTGGTGAGCGTGACGGTGACCCCGGCGAAGTCGTCGACGGTGAGCTTGTTGGTCTTGGCCTTGCGGATCAGGTCGTCGTAGACGGCCATGAAGCCGGCGAAGTCGAGGGTGTCGGCGTTCGCGATGTTCGGCACGATGAGCGAACGGGAGCCGTCGCGCTTCTCCATGTCGATGGCGATGCCCAGCCCGACGTGCTGGTTGCGCACGATCCGGGGGCTGCCGTCGGGACCCTCGACGAAGGAGTTGTTGAGGTTCGGCACGTGATCGGCGATCGCCCGGACGAGCGCGTAGCCGATCAGGTGCGTGAAGCTGACCTTGCCGCCACGCGTGCGGCCCAGGTAGCCGTTGATGACGTTGCGGT
>Ga0247823_10004530_pt1 | contig 11148 bp, 6 predicted proteins | sample 13C_PalmiticAcid_2_FD_192426 | JGI IMG/M metagenome (GOLD analysis project Ga0247823, IMG submission 192426) | Soil microbial communities from agricultural site in Penn Yan, New York, United States - 13C_PalmiticAcid_Day30 | ecosystem: Environmental > Terrestrial > Soil > Agricultural land...
TTAATATATTGTACTCTATACTTATTATTTGGTTAACAGTATTTATGGACAGTAATATCCTCAAGCAACAAGCAAAGTAGTGTTGCTTATCACAATAGGCACGAAGATATATTGAAGATCGATGTCTATTATATCAAATAACAATATCCCGTTCTAAATCGGAAACAGAACCCGAATATATGTGCATGCCGCTCTGCGTCCCGCCCTTGCAGGAGGCGGAGCGGCACGCGCGCTGCGTCAGAACCGCTTCATCGCGCTGAACCCGATAATGCGGGGATCGATCGTAAAGACGTTGGTGCTGAGCAGGGAATCATCGCTGTTGGTGAAGAAGTCGGTCACCGGCGCATCGTTGAACAGATTCTTGACATAGAATTGGAAGGTCAGGTCCGAATCAGGGCGCGCCAGCGTCACAGCGACATTGACGTTGTCCCAAGCCTTCAGCCGGTCATATTCGGTGTTATAGACACGCGCGAAGCTCTTTGACTGGCGGTAATAATCGCCGCGGACAGTGAGATCCCAGTCGCCGAAGAAGAAGGTATATTGCGCCCCGATATTGGCGGTGATCCGCGGCGAATTTGGCAACTCGTTACCCGCAAGATCGGCAGAAAAGCCGCGCCCCCCGTTCGGCGCACCGCTGACCTGGTTCCGCCAGGCGTTGGGGTTCGCCGGATCGTAGGGAACGATCGCACCGGCCTTGGTCGGATCAAAGGGTGCGAACGGGTCGTATGTGAAACCATATTGTTGCGCGTAGAAGCCCGCCGAGGTGCTGGGATCAAAATTGCCGAACCCGCTGGACTGGCCGCACAACCCGTAAAGCGCAGCACCTGCAGAAGCGCTGTCGTTCGCCGATCTTTGCAGAATCCGTTCGACATAGGCACGCGGCGCGATGCAGTTCGACGGGACCTGGAGAAAGGGACGAAGCAGAACCCAGTCGGGATTGCCCTGCGTGCGGTCCATCACGTCGATCGACCGCGCGCCCTTTTTCAATCGCGTCTGCAGATAGCCGAGATTGGCGTCGACGCGAAACGCGCGTGACGGACGCCATGCCGCTTCGAACTCCAGCCCCCAGCTCGTCGCGTCGAAATTCTCGTTAAGCGCGATGCGGTCGACGATCTGCGAAACCTGGTATCCGGTATAGTCATAGAAGAAGCCCGTGGCATTGAGCGTCAGCCGCCCCCCGTCGAAGCTGTTCTTCGTCCCGATCTCGAATGCGTTGACATATTCGGGCTTGAAGGTGGCGGGAATATCGCCGAACTGGACATTGCCGTCGGCGATCCCGGGTCGCGCCGGATTGGCTCCCCCGCCCTTGTAGCCGTGCGATGCCGAGGCATAGACCAGCGTGTCGTCGGTGAACGCAAGGTCAGGCTTCCAGTCCAGCACGAGCCGTCCCGTCGGCTTCGACCAGCGTTGATCGAGCGGGTCGTTCGCCTGATACCCGCCACTGATGCTCCCGCCGCTCGTACCGTTCGTGCCGCCGCCAAGCAGGAGCTGGCTCGGATAGAGAATCGCACGCTTGTCGTCGCGGGTGAAACGCAGCCCGGCCGTGACCTTCAGCTCGTCGGTAACGTTCCAATAGGCCTCGCCAAAGATCGCCCAGGACTTGGTCTGGACATTGTTGCGGCTGCGAAAATAGTTGTGCCCGTTTTCGTCAAGCGAGGAGACCGGATTGGGATCGACGTAGATACAGTCCCGGGTCGTCACATCAGGCGGACAGTCGCTATACCTGAATTCGCTGCCGGGAGCCGAGGATGTAGACCGGTTGTACCTGTTATAGGCAATGAATGAATATAGATTGTTGAATACAAAATAGTCGTCTTGCGATTTGAAGTTGAGATAGTTGACACCCAGGCTGAAATTGAGCGGCCCGTCGAACGACGATTGCAGGCGAAACTCCTGCGACCATTGGCGATTGCGCGACCGGCTGAGATCCATCGACAACATCCGGTCCGAGCAGCCGAGTTGCGGGTCGCAATAGATCCCGCCCGGCGCGGCGTGCGACTGGTCGACGGGATTGGGACTGGGGCGTCCGGGAATGATCAGAGGCGGCCTGCCAGGCCGCGGGATGACGACATCCGGGGTGCCCGGCAGGCCATTCATCAATCCCGACGTATTGACGAACACGGGGGCCGAGACGAAGCGGTTATAGTCCTGCGACGAATAATAGCGATCGCGGGCATAGGCAGTCTGCGACACCAGTTTCAGCCCGTCGCTCAGGTCAAATTCCATATTGAGCTGGTAGACGTCGTTCTTGGCCCGAAAGACCGGATCGATGCTCGTCGCGATTTCGCGCAGGTCGCGCGATTGCTGGACCCCCGCGAACGGATCGCCGCGAACCAGTCCGCGCAGAAGCTCGCTGCCGCGATAGCCCATTTTGACATAGTCGGTGGAACCGGCAACGATGGCGGCATAGCCGCCGGCATTGGGCGCACCATAAGAACGGTCGTCATAGAGCGAAACGGGCAGACACCCCTGGCTGAGCCGCGACCGCAAATCGAGCTCCTGACGGGCAGCCGTCTCGTTCCGCGTCCCGTCAGGTACCCGGATCCCGCCCACCGTTGCCGGCCCCGGGTCGCGCGCGCATAACTGCTTTCCCGTACGCGAACGATTGTCGTCCTCGTCGAAATGCTGCCAGATCGCATTGGCACGGAAGCGGTCACCCGGCTCCCACGCGATCGAGGCGCGCGTCGACCACAGCTCGCGGCCATTCACGCGCCTTTCCGTAAATGTGTTGTAGTCGAACCCGTCACGACTGGTCAGCGCACCCGCGACCCGCACCGCAAGCGTGTCGCCCAGCGGCACATTGACCATGGCCGATACGCGCATGGTCTCGTAATTGCCGACCTCGACCTTCGCATCGAGCCCGAAATCCTGAAGTTCGGGCAGCGCCGGAATCAGATTGACCACGCCGCCGGTCGCGTTGCGGCCGTAAAGCGTTCCTTGCGGGCCGCGCAGCACCTCGACCCGCTGCATATCGAAAAATTCGGATTCGAACAGGCGGTTGCGGATCAGCGGTGTGTTGTTGAAGCTCACCGCCACTGCAGGGTCGGTCGAGGCGGAGACCGCCTTGGTTCCGATCCCGCGGATCGCGATGTTGTACATGCTGAAATTGCCCTTGGAGAAGTTCATGTTCGGAACCGCACGCAGCAGTTCGGAACCTCCCTCGATCTTGCGATCGTCGAGCGCCGCTGACGACAGCGCCGTCAGCGCAATCGGCACGTCGATGAGCTTTTCTTCCTTTTTCTGCGCCGTTACGATGATTTCGCTGCCGTCGCTGATCTCCTGGACCGGGGCCCCCGAAGCAGCCGCGACCGGCGCGGCGCTCGCCATCTCGACGGGAAGCTGCGCGATCCGGCGCATCGGGCTGATGACGAAAATCTTTCCGTTGCGACGATAGGTCATGCCCGTCCCGCGAAGCAGCTCGCGAAGCGCTTCCTCGGCGCCCGAACGATTCCGCAATGCCTCGCTGCGCTTGCCCCGCACCGCCTTGCCGTCGAAAATCACCTGCGCGCCCGACGCACGGGCGAACGCCCGCAAGGCACCGCCCAGATCCTGGGCCGGAATATCAAACTGCTGAACCTGGCGCGCTTCGGCATAGGCAGGCGCCGACACGGCAACCAGCGCGCCGAGCGCAAGACTCGACAACAAATAACGACGTTTGGACATACCCTCTCCCTCTATGCGAGGGATCGATATTGCTGCCCCTCTGTCATATAGACGAACCACCCACCCGGTTGCGCCCCAGATTTTTATTCTTGGCCCGTTTTTTCTTCGTCGTTACTCGAATTTACAGTTTCGATAATGATCTTGCCGTTCTCTTCATGGGCAACCAGCGGATAGAGCGATGTCACGCCCTTGACGAAGCTGTCGGCGTCGCCCGCATCGAATACGCCATTGACGAGATGACGGCCGGCGGCCGCATCGCGGAGGACGATCGGCGATGCCGCGTACCGATTGATCCGCTCGACCGCATCGGTCAGCGGCATATCGACGAAATCGACCTGCCCGCCTTCCCATCCAAGCGAGCGCCCCGCATCGACAGGAAGGATTTTTGTCGCGCCTGAAGAAAGACTGGCGACCAGTTCCTGCCCGGGCAAAAGCTGGGTCGTCGCTTGCGTAACCGGCCGCTGCTTCTTGAGATGCCCCGCTGCCGCGGCGCGCGGAACGACCGCCACCTGTCCTTCGAACAGCTGGACGCGGAGCTGGTCATGCAGGAGTTCGACGCTGAAACTCGTCCCGATCGCCACCACCGCTTGCGAGCCCGCGGTCACGGTAAACGGCCGGAGCGGATCCTTCGCGACGTCGAACTTGGCCCGGCCGCGATCGAGGACGATCGCGCGCCGCTCGTCGGTGAAGGACACCGACATCCGGCTGGCGGCATCCAGCGACACGCTCGACCCGTCGTCGAGCCGAACGATCCGCCGTTCGCCGACCTCGGTGGAATATATGTCGGGTCCTGTGCCCCAATGCCATCCCCCGATGCCGGCAAATATCGCGGCTGCCGCAAGCATCCCCGCCGCCCGGCGGCGTGTCGGCGCGGGCTGCCCCGCACGGCGCGCCTTTTCCATCGCCGTCAAGGCCCCGGCCCGGAGCGACAGGAAGCCCGGCATTTCGGCGATCGCGTCGGTCCCCTGCCACACCGTCACCATCTGTTCGAAGTGGTAGGCGTGGCGCTCGTCCGCCGCCAGCCATGCGTCGAAATCCTTCTGTTCATCGACCGTCAGCGCCCGGTCGGCGATGAGCAGGCACCAGGCAGCCGCCTGCTCCTCGCGCTCGGCGACGCGATCATTGTCATTCTGCGGGACCATCATGCCCGCCGCTCCATGCGGCGCGCAAGGAAGACCAGCGCGCGCGAAATATGCTTGTCGACGGTGCGGAGGTGAAATCCGAAATTGTCGGCGATCGTCTGCTTCGGAATATTCTCCACGCGATAGAGAATGAAAATCTGCTGCGTGGGCTCGGGCAATGCCTGGATGGCGGCCCAAAGAATCGAAATGGATTCGCGCGCGGAGACGATCCGGAAAGGATCGAAACCGTCGACGCCGGCGCCGGTGTCGCTTCGCACCGCGTCCGCAAAGTTCCGGCGTACACGGTCGTGGCGCGCCCGATCGGTTACAAGGTTGGCGGCGATCCGGAAAATATAGGCAGCACTCGTCTCTTCCTCGCCCCTTTGCGCGTTCGATAACCGCAAAAAAACCTCCTGAGTCATGTCTTCGGCTTCCGCGAGGCTGGCAACGCGCCGGGAAAAAAAGGCGATCAGCGGCGGCCGGAACTTCCGGGTCAATCGCTCGAGTTCGGAGGCAGGTTCCGCCGTCACGTCTCTCCCTTTTTCCTTCTCCAAGACAAGACGGTTATCGGAGCGAAATGCGCCCCGTTTTTTTTGCTGGCGCGGCCGGTGCCGAACGATCCGCTGACATGTGAACGTCAGTGCCCGACCCACCAATGTCCAGCAAGTCTTCGCACGCCCAAGAGTAGGTGGCGAGTAACATTTGATTTTCTCAACTAGTTCGGGAAAAAGGCAGCCGACGGTTTAGCTGTTTGTCTTTCGGGGGGAGGATATGTTGGGGCTCGAGCGCAAGCATGAGCGGGTCGTGGCGCGGGTGGCATGGGTTGCGTATATTCTGACGGCGACGGCGCTTCTTTTCTCTCCCGGCGAGCTCGCCGCGGCGGATTCCAAAGCGGCACCCGTAACCCCGGCCTTTACCCCGCTGCCGACCGGCGCTTTCGCCGCGCTTCCCTTCGTCGAAGATGTCGACCTGTCGCCCGACGGAACGCATATCGCGGGGCTTTTCGGGGTCGCTGGCGAACAGCGCATCATGATGATGCCCGTGCTGGGCGACCGGTCGAAGCAAATCTTGATGGGCGTTCCAGACCAGACCCAAGTCGCGTGGATTCGCTGGCTCGGGAACGACAATATCATCGTCGGCCTCTATTCGCTGATGCCGGTGGAGACCGATCGCTGGTATATTTCGCGCATCATCGGCATCAACCGCGGCACCGGAAAGGTCACCAAGCTCCTCTGGGATAGCGCCGGGCAAAACGCCTCCGACGTCCTGTGGATTCCGTCTGACGGAAGCACCGAAATCCTCGTCGCGGCGCAAAATTCGATCTATGGCAACGACCCCGGCTTCTGGCCCGCGGTATATCGCGTCGACGTAATGACCGGGCGCAAGCGGATCGTCGAAAAACCGCGGACCGATATCGTCGACTGGGGTGCCGACCATCTAGGCCAGATACGCTTCGGCATCGGATATCGCGACGCGAACACCCAATCGACCCTGCTGTACCGGCCGCACGGCGAAGGGCCCTTGCGCGTGATCGACAGGGCAAAGCTCGGCGCCGAAGAAGAACTAACCATTCCCTTCCACTTCGTGCCCGGCAGCAACAACGGGTTCGTGATCAGGGAAATCGAGGGCGGCCGGTCGGCGGTGGTCGAGATCGACATTCCGACCGGCAAGGCGGTGCGCACGGTCTATGCCGCCGACGATGTCGATGTCGAAAGCGTGTTGCTGGGATCGAACGGGTCGAAGCTGCTCGGCGTCCGGACCAGCGACCGCGCCATGCCCTTGCGCTGGATCGATCCGGCGATGGCGGCGCATCAAAAGACGCTCGAGGCGGCGTCGCCGCAATCGAAGGTCCGGATCGAGAGCCTGAGCGCCGATCAGAGCAAGATGCTGGTGCGGTTCAGCACGTCCGACAATCCCGGCCTGCTTTTCTATTTCGACTCCGCGACGGGCGATCTGGTCAAACTCGCGGCGATGAGCGACACCATCGGCGGCAAGCGCCTTTCGCGCGGACGGATGGTCCAGTACAAGGCGCGCGACGGGCTGGAGATCGAGGGCGTGTTGACGATGCCCCGCGGCCGGCGCGACAAGAATTTGCCCTTCATCGTCATGCCGCACGGCGGGCCGTGGGGGCATGACGAACTCGCCTATGACTATTGGGCGCAATTCCTCGCCGAACGCGGCTATGCCGTGCTCCAGCCCAATTTCCGCGGATCGACCGGCTATGGCGCCGCGTTCGAAAAGGCGGGTCAGGGACAGCTGGGCTTTGCGATGCAGGACGATGTCAGCGACGGCGTCCATTGGGCGGTGAAGGAAGGGATCGCCGACCCGAAACGGGTGTGCATCGTCGGCGGCTCCTACGGCGGCTATGCCGCGATGTGGGGGACCGCCAAGGATCCCGATCTGTATCGCTGTGCGATTTCCATCAACGGCGTCGCGAACCTGCGCCGCGAGGTCAATGATTTCGGCGGGCTGATGCGCGAACGCCTCTATCGCGGCCAGTGGCAGAAAATGACCCCCGATTTCGCCGCCGTCTCCCCGATCAACGCCGTCGCCCGGATCAAGGCGCCGCTGCTGTTGATCCATGGCAAGAAGGACGTCACGGTCGATCACGGCCAGTCGGCGCGCATGTATTCGGCGATGACGAAAGCCGGCAAGACGGTAGAGTTCGTATCGGTCCCGCTCGCCGACCATTATTTCACGCGTCAGGCCGATCGCATGACCTTGCTGACGTCGATCGAAACCTTCCTCGCCAAGCATAATCCGGCCGACTGACCTACGGAGCAAATCGCCGTCCGCCTGCCTGCGGTCCATCGGCGTGCTCCAGAATGGCGCCATCGCCGACCCTTCGTCGCTGTTCGCGCGGCGCCTTCGCAGGCATCCCGGTTATCGTGACCGAAAGCGGGGGCCATATCCATTTGATCCTGCCCGACCCGACCGAGCGGGCGGCCTGTTTTCGCGTGCTCGCGGCGGGATCCGAACGGGTCGTTCGCAGCTTTGCCAGCGCCGACGCGTGGATTGAAGCCGAGGGTGAGGATACGTGCGGCATCCTGCTCTTTCACTGGCGCCAGCCCGGGCGTACCGGCGGCGCGGCGCTGCTCGACCGCGTCGCTGCGCGCGCCGCGATCGTCGCCTTTGTCGCCGCCGAACAGCTGAACATCGCCGAATCGCGTACGATCCTGCGCGGCGGCGCGCGGGATCTGCTGCCCGCGCCGCTCGACCCGCGCCTTGTCCGCCACACGATCGATGCGGCGCTGGCCGACTGGCGTGCCCGGCAGGGCGCGCTCGACCGGCACCGCGAAGCCGAAGCGCGGCTGGCGGCGCTGACGCCGCGCGAGCGCGACATATTGGACGCCATCGCCGCAGGGCTCGGCAACAAGGCGATCGCGCGGCAGCTGGCACTGAGCCCGCGCACGGTCGAAGTGCACCGCGCGAATATCATGCGCCGCGCGGGCGCCGGCAATGTCGCCGAACTGCTGCGACTGCAGTTCATCGCCGAATTCGCGCACGGCGCACCGGGCAATCCGCTCCGTTTCGGCGCTTGATTATGCGCGAACCCCGACCGGATAGAGCGCGGTGCGCCTATAAGGGACATGAACGGTGTACCGCCCTTGAGTTGGTCCCCATTGGCGCTGCCGTTCATCCGCATGGGGTCAACCCCACCTGATTTCATGCGAACGGGCCGGCAGGGGATGTTCCTCCCCTGCCGGCCTTATCCTTGTCGGGTGACCAGCGCGCGCTGTTCGGCGCGCGCCATCGACAGCAGAATCGGGTCGGCTGCCTGCCGCGCCGCGAAATCGGCCTTGCTCCGGATTCCCTGCCAGCCGATGCCGATCAGTGATTGCGCGATCGCGCCGCCGAGCGTGTCCCCGGGGCCCGGCAGGATGATGATGTCGGGGGCATATTCCTTCACCGCAACCTGCACCGAAAGCGCAAAATCATAAGGCGCGAGGATCTGGTGGCTGAAGGTATAGTCCCACAGCATCGCCGGGTCGCTCGCGTGTCGCCGCCAGATATGGCCGCGTCCGTCGACCAGCGGCAGCGCGGGGCGGTGGAAGAGCGAATGTGGCAGTTCGGCCATCGCTCTGTCCGAACTGCCAAACATCAGCGGGGTGTGAAAGGGGCCGTGGCCCGCGAGGCGCAACGGATCGCGTCCCGGGGTCGGCGGGGCTTCGGCCAGCAGCGCGGCGAGACCTTCCTCATTGCCCGCGAGCACAAGCATGCCGGCAAGATCGATCGACAGCGCAAGCGCGTGACCGGGGCGTGCGGATATGGCGGCGACAAGGCCGAGCACAGTCTCGCGCAGCCCCGGCACCGGCCGCCAATCCTCGTCGACCACCTGCAACAGGATCTGCCCGCCCGGCCCATGCGTCTGGCTGTTGAGCCCCATCGCATTGGAAATGCGAAAGCCGTCCTCGACCGATACCGCGCCGCCAAGCGCGAGCGCGCTGTACCAGCCCATCGAATTGCCCAGGGCGGCAACGATGTCGAACTTGTCGCGATCGATGCTGAGATAATCGAGCGCGGTCGCGGTGTAGATCAGCGGCGCCGCGACATCGCCGCGCATATGCGTGCCCACGCTGAAGCGGTCGGCGCCGTCGAGTTCGCTGACCGTCGGCTGGCCCCGCTCCCGGCGCTGCGCATCGAAATTGGCGATCAGCTCGCCGAAGCGCGCGCCGTGCAGCCGCGCGATGCTGCCGAGTTCGCCCTTGCCATAAGTGCCGCGACCCGGCGCGACGACGAGCGCGGTCTTGCGCGCGCTCATGCCAGCAACTCCTTCGCGGCGGCATAAATGCTGTCGCGGCTCGGCAGCGTCAGCGTCGCAGCCCTCCCCAGCGGGATGAAGCTGTCGTCGGCGGCGATCCGCTTCAGTGTCTTCCCGGGCGTGCGCTCGACGAAGGTCGCCATCAGCGCTTCGCTCTGCGATCCGGTGATGCGGCATTCGTCGACGATCAGGATACGCTTCGCGTCGCCGACCGCGGCCACAAGCTTGTCCTCGTCGACGGGGCCGAGCCAGCGGAGGTCGATCACGCGCGCTTTTACGCCGTCGGCGGCGAGCAGCTTTTCGGCCTGCCGCGAATAATAAGTGCCGTTGCCATAGGTGACGATCGCAAGGTCGGTGCCCTGTCCATGCACCCCGACGTCGCCGAAGCGGATCGGCATCCCCGAGCCCGGCGCCTCATAGACGCTGGTCCACAGGCCGTCGCCCTCTTCGTGGAGATCGCGCGTCATATAGAGCGCGATCGGTTCGACGAAGACGACGACGCGCTGCTCCTCGCGCGCCAGCCGCACGCATTCGCGGAGCATCGCGACCGCGTCGCGCCCGTTCGACGGCACCGCGAGGATCACGCCCGGAATATCGCGGAAGACGGCAAGGCTGTTGTCGTTGTGGAAATGCCCGCCGAAGCCCTTCTGATAGCCGAGCCCCGCGATGCGCAGCACCATCGGGTTGGTGTACTGCCCGTCGGAGAAGAAACTGAGCGTCGCCGCTTCGCCGCGGATCTGGTCCTCGGCATTATGGACATAGGCGAGGAACTGGATCTCGGGCATCGGCAGGAAGCCGTTGTGCGCCATGCCGATCGCGAGCCCGAGGATCGCCTGTTCGTCGAGCAATGTGTTCACGACGCGCGCCGACCCGAAACGCTGGTGGAGCTTCGCGGTGACGTTGTAGACGCCGCCCTTCGGCCCGACATCCTCGCCCGCGACGACGATTTCCTTGTGCGCGAGCATCAGGTCGGCGAGTGCCCAGCTGAGCAATCGCGCCATATGCTGCGGTTTGTCCATCTGGCCTGCGTCGCTTCCGAACATCGCCTTGCGATCCTCGCCCGACGGCGTGTTGGCACGCTCGATCTCGCGCTTCGGCGGGATCAGACTTTCCATCACATGCTTGGGGGTCGTGATCTTGGGCCGCAGGATCGCCGCCTCGGCCTGCCGCGCCAAGGTCGCGCCGATCTCTTCATAGGCCTCGGCGATTTCGGCGGGCGACATCCAGCCATGCCCGGCCATCAGTGCCGCACCGGCGAGCAGCGGGTCGCGCGCCTCGTCGGCCTCGATCAGCGCCTTGGGCAGATACGCGCCCTGCACGTCCGATCCGGCATGCCCGTAGAGCCGCACCGTCGCCATATGAAGGAAGACGGGTTTGCGGGTGCGCCGCGCATAGTCGGCAGCCTCGGCAGCGCCCGCATAGGCCGACACGAGGTCGGTGCCGTCGCATTTGATATAATGGAGCCCCGCGCGGTGGCGGAACTGCGCCTCGATCCACCCCGTCGGAGTGCGCGTCGAAATCCCGATGCCATTGTCTTCGCAGAGAAAGATTAGCGGCATCGGCGAGCCCTGGAACGCCGCCCAGCCCGCGGTGTTGAACGCG
>Ga0247823_10004531_pt1 | contig 11143 bp, 14 predicted proteins | sample 13C_PalmiticAcid_2_FD_192426 | JGI IMG/M metagenome (GOLD analysis project Ga0247823, IMG submission 192426) | Soil microbial communities from agricultural site in Penn Yan, New York, United States - 13C_PalmiticAcid_Day30 | ecosystem: Environmental > Terrestrial > Soil > Agricultural land...
GGGGTGGGGGGTGGTTAGAGGTTGGGGATGGCGGAAGAAGGGCGGCGCGGGGGTTGCTGGAAAGTCGTGGATGGTGGCATGGCCGGGTTGCGATGGAGTGAAGCTTGCTTTTGTCTTGCTTGGTTTTTTATACTTGATGCTTTCTAGTTGGATGTTCTTCGGCACGAAGCAACAATTTTGACTCGATCTCTACCTCATACACGAACCTCCCCACTCCTTTAGCAACCCAGTCTTCCGAACTGGAATGCAGGAGATGTTGTCCAAATAATACTCGTTGAGGCCCGCACTTTGATCCTGCCCACTATTAAAGGCCCAGAAGGAGAGCACATCGGACCCGGTTGCCAAAAACGTTAAGGGGCGGGTGCTAAAGACGCCGGCCTCTTTAGGGGCGCGTTGTTGATGATAACCCTTGCCTTAAGGACGATGACGACGTTCGAGAGAGCTCCGAAATGCAGCCAAGTCTTCCAAGCATGCTGGAAGCCGCACGGGGTCGTCCCAGGGACGCACACCAATGTACGGGGCTGGAGATTCTCTCCGTGCGAACGGGGGAGCGGGATCACGATATGTTTGTGCAAAGTGCTCATGACCAGGATTCACCCGGGCCATAATAGACTACTGCGCTGCCCCGAATGCATCCCCTTGCCCGGGAGAAGTCCGTGCGACTTGGTATTTACATCCAGGTTGAAGCACGAGAGGACCACGACCGGAATTCATGACGACAGCTCCCTATTGTTTGCATATATCTTCGACTTGAGTGGCAGACAGCAGTCGACACAAGCAACAAATGACTCGAACCATCCGTTCATAAAGGCTCAACTGTGGTCTTGAATAAATTATTCGCGACAGCCACCTTCCGTTCCGTCCCCTTCAGTTATGCGCAGGAAACACCCCCGAACACCCTCGGTCACAATACCTTCTCTTCGATGTCATTCACCACGACCCCCACGACAGCTCGTACTCCGTCCAATCAACTCAATGCATCTGCTCAGGCTCCTCTGCCTCGCAAAGTGTATTGCCGAGCATTCTACTGTGCAGACTGTACTGGGTAAATCTGGCTCCCCGATCGCGATCCCCGATCTGCCTTCCAGGTGGCTGGATGGCGTGGGCTAGGGCTCTGTCTCACAGACTCCATTCCCCTTGGACGTGACGGCGAGCTCGAGCAGGTTGTGAGACACCCAGTCAGTGTCTCCTCCAGGGACCACATCCGCTGTGCACTGGTTGTGGGTGCGCTGTTTGGGACGCCAGGAAGATCTTCGCCCCGATGTCTCTCGATGCTGTCGAGATTCCGCACCTTGCTCTACATGGAGCACATGGTTGGCCGCATGAAGGGCCTCGAACCGCATAAACGGGTGTGGGCAACGGCTCGTGTAACAGGCTTTGTTTGGTTCTGTGCCACAGGCACCTCCCACTGCTGCAACCACCTGAACGGATTAGGAACTAGGTTCCGCCCCTGGGAATCCGATCATTCCGGGGACTGGCATTGAGCCTTGACTCGTTGGCTTGGTCGGTGAAGGTACCCGACAGAACTACTCAGCAGTTGTTCACGGTCCCAGCGCCTTGCCGGTGATGGATCAACTTCCTATTGCTGCCTGGCAGGCTTGTGGGTGGCACCTCACAAAGTGTCAACCCACAAGGTCTTTGATCACATGAGCAGCGCATCAAGCACGCGTCCCCCGATCTCCGGCGCTGTCCGACCGTGACTGCAGGCGCGTGTGTGGTAGCTCCGATAGGATTCGCCCCCTTTGGGCCTCCGGAGGTTCGTCCAACGCAATGGAGGCAGTTCGCTTGTTCGAGTCGTACTGCGTCCGGCGATCCGACCATCACATACCGGTTGTTCCACAAGCATTGTGACGGCCGTGTTACTGATCCCCAAACCACGGACTCGGGTCGGCCTTTGTGCTGAGCGTTTCTCGGCCAAGTAGGGTAGAATGGCGATGGACGGATGGTCAAGGAAGGGTCCTCCTGAGACAGATCGATTCCTTGTCCAGCTGGGGGGAGCCCAGGGGTTTAAAGCCAGGCACGGGAGACAATGAACGGCTAAGCCGGGCCGATTCCGCTGCTATTGCTTTCTTGGCCGGGCCAGCAAAGGCTGAGCCGAGTATTCATCCGGGACGAGGAGCTCGGCATGAGCAGGGTTGAGCGAGCACTGTGCTGCTGCAGGGTAGGGGCACCGGGCGAGACTCCGGGACGGCCGCCGGCGTTTTTCGGGTGTCTCTTTGAGGTTGCAAACATCACGATGGCCTGTTGGCCTGCCGTATTGAGGAGTCGGCTGTAAGCCGCCGGCGCCTCATGTTTCTGAGTCAACTGATGTCTCAGCATGTTAAGGCGCTGGGCAAACGAGCCCATGGCCGCGGTAGCGGGCGTAAGCATTGGTGGGTTCTGTTCCCGTCTTCATGTGGTCGAGATCGCACAGTACACATCCCTGCACAGATCGCCTGCATGTCACCATCGCATGGTCCTGTCCGGGCAAATACCCGACGATTGAGAAGGGGTGGCGTTGCGTCACCGGGGTGTGAGCCCTTGTCGTCCTGGAATCCAAGACCACGGATCCGATGCTGCTCAGCGAGCGACCCAAATTTAAAGGAAACCTATGGCAGTGCTTGTCAAAGGAGCCAGAAAAGTCACCGCCGCAGGCGATTGCGGCAAAGAAGGCAGAGGAGCACTCGCCACGCTGCCCACCCAAGGGATCTGGGAACCAGCGGGTAACACACAGCCATCGGCGTTCGGTTCGGAACCTTGCAGGAGAAGCCACGAGCCTGAAAGCACGCTCGACGCACCAGGAGCATGAGCCGCGTGGCGTAGGTCTCTCCTGCCAACCGTCCAACCTACCGTCCGGGGGGCCGTAATCGGCGTCTGATCAAGGTTGAGAAGAAGCCAAGTGGCAGGAGCTCAGCCGACCCAAGGCGGTGAAGGGTTCAGCAGATCGACAACGATGACTGTGACCGGAGGAAGCGGTTGGAGCAACACGACGAGAAAACGGATGGCGTAAATGCTGGGACGGAGCGAGTTCGGGTTGGCTGACGGGCGTCAACCTGGCGCAAAATTAGGCTTGGGCAAAGACCAGCCAATCGCCGGCAGCATTTCTGGTCCCTCGTCTGCGCGGCCCGTCTGAGCGTTTTGTGGTGACACAGGACCAGACGAACGGGTGCGGTCACTGCGATGCCTCGAAGTGTGGTTCATGCCTGTTTTGGAAATGCTCTGCGCCGTGACCATGTGCAACCACAGAGGAAGCTGAATGGGGAACCTGACGAGGAAAGGATGTCCGATTTTGGTGGGAACCTGCCGGGGCTTGAGCCAGGCGCGCAATCGAGCTCCCCCTTTGGGACGGGCAACTGGGGACAGGGATCCAGGGGGAGCCCCAGCCAACATCCCGACCGCCGATCACCCGCGAGCAGATAAGGCGCTTGTCGGTTTCCATCAGGTTGTACACAATCCGCGTTAGGTAAACATGCAGCACAGTCGTAAGCGATGGCGAAACCAGAGCCGGGCTCGATGAAGACCACTCAACCGAGGAGTGTTGTTGGCAAGACGGGACGGGACGAAAACGGTGTGGTGCGCGGTTCTTGTGCAGTAAGCATAACCCGCCATGCGGCAATGCCGCGTTAGGAACTCGCTTGGGACCACTAGGACGAGGTTCGTCAGCGTACCATCCCCAGTCTCCCTGGCGCAGGGCCACGGCGGGATCCCCAAGTGTCCCACAAGGCCCCCGCCGAGGTGCGGCGGGAATGTGGAGCCTCAGTAGATCCATGGAGACGACGGGATGTGTCCGATGGGTCGGCAGGTCTGTGGTGATCGGTGCAGGTGCCAGCCGGGGGGGGGGTCCTTGCCCACGCCTACCCTACATGCCGCGATGTTGGCGCGAGAATGCGGGAGGGGAGCGACGGGAGGGACGCCGCCATTCGTGTTGAAGATCCAGGGCATGCCAGCGCAGGAAAGCTGGACGACCCAAGGCAGCAAGAGAGCGGCACGCCCGGCAGAGTCTCGAGGTGCTGCAGCCTGGAACTCACCGGGCTCCTCAGAGACCCAGTCAACTGAGAGCACATCCCAGCAAGCCGTGGCTGCGAGAGGGAAGGAACAAGAGATGATCCCCTCCTGCCAGATTTATAGCCCAGCAAAACCCTGCAAGTCCGCGCAAGCCAGACCCGGTCCGTCCCTCCCGCTCTTGCCTAACCCAAATCACTGGCCCCCCCTCAGCCCATCGTCATTTCCCATGGCGGCATCTAGACGCATAGGCAGTAGCCACGGGGCAGCGAGCACTGGCCAGTCCAGGCAACTGCCAGGGTCGGCGTGCGAGGAGTGTCGAAAGCGGAAGTTGCGATGTAAGAAACCAGTGTTGACAAGTGGTACGATGATGATGATTGCATCGCAGTTGCTGAAATCAACCTGCAGGCGACAGACAGCGCCCACAATGCGGGACCTGCATTGATGCAGGCATTCTCTGCGAAGTCAACAACAACCGGCTCGCACGGGGCCCGAAGAAGGGTGATCTCAAAGCGTTGCGCAGTCGAATCGGTGAGCTCCTCCTCCTCCACCGCCTTCCCGGTTGTGTACTGACTCTCAACAAGTGGCCCTCGAACGACGCCTCAGCATTGACCACGGCAGCGAGGCCTTGACGATCCTCACCGGTGAATCCGCCACGGCAGCGACGCCCGAAACTCTAGTCGCCTCGTCGGCCTCGGAAGGGCGATCCCCCACACTGGTGTCGCCATGTCGGAATCAGTCGGCCTGGGACGGCGAGATCCACGTCCAGGTGTCTCCGATGACGCCGACATCCGCCCCCTTGAGTTTCTCGACGTTCCAGTTCCCACCTACACCGCCGTCTCCACCAAGAAGCACATTCGTCGAAGATCTGATGCGCGCCGACTTGTAAGTTTGCAACAGGCGTGGCTTGGGTTCCCAGGAATGCTTGAATCTCCTCCTCTAACACCCCGTCTGCACCCAGAGACCAGTTGTATTTTGACCGAGTGCATCCCAATTTACCCATCTTCAACCACTCGCGGTACTTTGCGAGATCACGACAGACTCAGTGCACAGATGGGCCCAACTACATGCTCTGTCTCCAATACGCCATGTGGACTCTGGCCATGGCACTCTCGTCGCAGTTTGACAGCTCGCGAGAGCTGCTCTACACAGAAGCGAGACAGATGCTCGAAGCTCTCGACTTGGTCGACGATGACCTGCAGCCTGTGCGGATTGAACAAGTCCAGGCGTGGCTGCTGATTGCTTTCTACGAGTTGGCGCGTGCGAGCTGCCGCCGGGCGTCGATCAGCGCCGGGCGTGCCTTTCGCCTTGTTCAGCTTGCACGACTTCACGACATTGACAGCCCTCTAAATCCAGCCGGCGAGGAAGATGAGGTGGTCAGGGAGGAGCGGAGGAGGACTTTCTGGGTGGCCTATTGCCTTGATCGCCTCATATGTATGAGGAGTCGCGGTCCCCTAACGCTGACTGAGGAAGTGGTGAGTCGCTTGTCTTGCTTGTTGGTCACACCGGGTCATCTGACCCGAGTTTTGATGATCTTCATCTTTCTCCTCGTCTAACAATAAGTTGCTCATTGAACCTGCGTCACAGATTTGTACGCGCCTCCCATCCCCAGAACTGGCATTCCAGAGCGGCCATCCGATACCGGGGTGTTTCTTGCCAGAAGCCATGGCCTCGGGCGATCACAACTTCCTCTCCCCCTTGGCAGAATCCGCCATCGTGATCACCATCTGCGGGCGGGCACTCTCCCATGCGTTGGTCTCCAGCATGGAGTTTGGATTTGGCAGTGCATCTCTCGATTTCTGGCTGCGACACGAATGGTTGGATGCCATGCTGCACAGGACGCTCGAAGCACTGTCGGCAAATGCGCGAGTCGTGTCGGCAGTGACAGACCCGATGGTCTTGTTCGCCTTGATGATGGCGCACGCAACCGCCATTTTCATGTCCCAGATAGCTGAGGCGTCGGGAACCAACGGCCAGTGCCGTTCCACAGTTGTTGAATATCAGCAACGCGCAACGCGGGCGGCACGGGAGATAGCCAGCCTGGCCAGAGCACACGAACATAATGGGTATTTCAAGGTGAGACATTGCAGACCCTGCGCCGACATGGCGCCGCATCCCGTCTGTGCCACGCACGCGAGGCTAACGCACACCCCACGAGGCCAGGCCCACATATTTCTGCCGTTAACCGTCTCCCTCGCCGCATCGCAGCTGCTGGCGGATCGCAAGCGAGGGATGGACGCATTCTATCATCAGGGGTTGGATGGAGAGGCCGGGTCAGTCCTTGACGACGAGATCCAGTCTTGCATGGAGGCGTTGAGAAAGACGCAGAGCTTCAACCAGCTTGCAAGGGACCATCTGGCGGCGTTGGAGTCTCAGGAGTTTGTTTTTGGCGGTTTTTGAATGCCGCAGCTACATGTCATATACCATATACCCAGGTTAGTTTGTTGTTGTTTTGACGGACTTGTGCTCCGAATTTATTAATGTCTCTCAGGCTCATGTTCTTACTGTCGGGTTAGTTCTTTGTCCATTTCACGAGTTACCCTCAGTTGTAAAATAACCAGTCTCAACCCTCTCACGTTTTGCTTTAACTACTTGTTTCGTTTTTTACTTGCGCCTCTCATCCCCTCTTCTTTCCTTTCTGTCGTCTCTTCACATGGTTCCATCTCACCTCCAGGGCCCCTCTCAGGCCATGTCGTCCGCCCCGCCAGTGTCCTGTCAACATGGCGGGCGAGCTCGCCACGGCCCTGCCTGTCCAACGGCTCCAAGCGTGACCGCTCGTACCGCCCCTTGGCTCCCTCGGGGTGGTACATGGCCCCCACGACGCGCCCGTCCTTGTTGACCGCCGCCCGCAGCGGGCCCGGGTCGTTGGGGGGGTTCCGCCAGCGCTTCTCGTAGGCGAGCCGGTCGTTTGCGTGTGGAGGCCGAGTTTGTTTCAGGCCGGCGGACGGCCCGTGGAAGGCGAAGTCGGAGGTGAAGGGAGGGGGTTGCGCGAGGGGCTTGACGGGGTACTCGTACAGCTTCATGTTGCTGTTGCGGATTGTGTGCGCACTTTATCAACAGCCCCGGGCGCCAACGGGGTAGCCGCCCATGCAGTGTTGGTCCAACGACTCCTCAATCTTGACTCGACCCCGCCTCATTGCTTCCACTTCCGCTCACTGCCAAATCATCCTCCGCAGCAACCCGCCATGGCCAGCGCCAACAAGAAACCCGAAGGCGCCGGCGCGGCGGCCAAGCCAGCATGGCTGGAAGTCCTTGATGATAACCTTTCCCGGTTTTCCGAGCCAAACGCCGAGGTCGATTTTGACTACATCCTGGGGGGTGTCATCAAGGAGTATCTGCTCTGCGACGATACCGATGCTCCCGCAGTGTTTGCACGGCGGTTCGATACCCTCTACGAAACGGTTTATGAGCCCAAATTCAACGGGTACAACCAGCAGAAGAAGGGCTGGACAGGCTATCTCATCACATTTTACGAGAACTTGTTTGAGGCCGCCACGGCCATCCGATATCACGACCCGTTGCAGGACAAGGTCATCCAGCTTCTTGTCGAGCTCAGGAAGCTGCCTACACACACTGTCAAAATCTTTGTGGTGAGTCTGCCTCTCCAACACAACATTGAGTCTCTGTGGGTACAGTACTCACCCGCTCGTTCACCATAGCAACCCGAGTTCGGATTGCTCGAGAGCGAGATATGGGCCCGTGATCCGCTGTTCTCATGGAGTCTCCTCGACGCGGAGCCTTGCAAACGTATGTATCCCCCGACGACATTGGGTACTGGATGAAGGTGTTGTTGCTCTGTAGACTAACCTTGGTCTCCAGCACCTCACAGTGACTCGTACAACCTGGATGACCCCGAGCAAGCCCAGGAATTTGAAGAAAACGCGGCCCGCTGGGTGGACGCGTATACCTTTCACGCTCGCTGCACGGCTGCAGGTCTGAACGAAGGGCACAAATACCGCTTCACCAGCGCCGGCGAGGCCATCGCCATCGGACTGCAACCTGGCTACCCCAGCAACCTGCCTTCTAAGATGGATTGCCACATCATGGCAGCGGCGCAGTACATCTTGCTGGCGGGGGAAATTATCGACGACGAGTGTGTACGCAACAAGCGGCCACCACCGCGGCAGTTTTCGTGGAGGGGCTTCTGTGACGGCAACGGCCCGGTGGTCTGGAAGCAGTGGGGGGAGAGGTTGGCCGAGATTGCGGCCGCCTTGGAGGGCGGAGCGGAGCTGGACTTTACGCTTCGTGAGGAGAACGCGGCGGCCTTGAAGGACATGGTTGTAAGGGCCAGAGACAAGATGGTGGCGCTGGAGCCGGAGCTGTTCGCGCAGCCGGGTCCGGACTCGGCGCCGCGTTAAGTGGGGCCCCGGCCCCGGCTCCGGCTGGTCGGGGCCGGGTTTGGGAACTTGCTGGGTTTCCCATCATCAAACTTCTTCGACGTGTCAAGCTAAGGTTTCAAAGATGCGTGCATCGGCTAACCATGGCTCTGTTCTATGCTTCTCTGCTCTTTCGTGCGCCATCACAGTGATTCAAGAATCAAGCATCCTCCCACCCCTCGTCAATCTCAACCAGCGCCTCGTACCCCTTCTCCCCCTTCAGCACAGCGGTATCCACCACCAGCACGACAATGGCCTTCATCGATTCGGTGCTGCTGTTGTTGTCCGACACGGTGTGGTGGCACCCCGGCAGCTCGACAAACTTGTCGCCTGCGCGGTACACCTGCGGAGGGTTGCCGTTCATGCCGCTGAGGAACTCTCCCTCGAGCACGTAGGCCACGGCCTGGGCCCCCGCGTGCCGGTGTGGCGGGCTCCAGCCGCCGGGCGCGTAGTTGAGCTCGAGGCCGACGACGGACTTGCCGGGCGCGTTGCGGAGCTCGTAGTCGTAGAGCACCTTGAGGGTTTCACGCGGGCGGCCAGCGTACTTGCTGCCAAGAATTAGCTGCTTTGAATCGAGTCGTTCCAAGGGGTGTTTGGTTAATTACGCTTTGGCGGCTGCGATATCGGATGCCATGGTCAGTCGTGGTCAACGAGGTGATGGTTAACTTTGATATTAAGATGGAATTAGGTAGTTTGACTTTTGAAGGATTGATCCAGAAGTTTATGTGCAACAACTTCTCAAGGACAGTGGGTTATTATAGACCCCAGAGTGCCACATACGAATCCTCTCGCACCATGATGCGGCGCCTTGTCATCCGTCCGAAATACGTAGGTATTACTCACAAAGCAACTTGCCGATTGGCCGTTGCTGAAAGCGAGATCAAACGAGCTTCAATCTGGTAACGCGCTCTTTTCGTGTCTTTTATCCGTGCAGGCGAGCATCTAGCTGAGTCATGGCTCAACGCGCATAGAGCCTCTCTTTTTCCCAAAACGGGATGCGAGATGGTCTCTGGGAAGCCCCACTTTTTTGGTCTAAGAGCTACTATCTCCAAGGTAGGTAGTCAGCATTTTGGGCTTGTTTGGCTTGGTTTAGCGCTTTGCAACTGAAATGGCAACTTGCTCGTGGTGTCGTAGAAGAGGGCGCCAAAACAACTTCAGGAGGTGCCAGAGTACGGTAAGCTCTCATGTGGGCTGTGAGAGCCCAAAAATGCCAAAACAATGGATTCTTTCTTGCCAACAAGAACTACCTGATCTTTACCACAATCCATACTTTTAAAAGATCAGCATCACGCCTGCAAAAGTAGTGCATGGTGGAAATTCAAGATTGTGTTCAGGCGAGGCTCATGTTGGTCAGCAAGGGGTCAGTGAGGCCTTTCTCCTCTCAAATCGAGCACCATGTTTTTCTTGTCGATGTTGTTAAGTTTCCCAGCCAAAATTCAGTTAACCTTCGTCGCCGATGCCACCGAGCGACGCAGCTGTCTTCTTCAGACCCTCTCCCAGTTCGCAATAAACGCGACGCCGATCTTTCCCCCCTTCGCGAGCCGTCCATCCAACAACCCGCGCCGCATCAACCAGACAGCACTAGGCTCTCAAGACTTGAAATCTTGCTTCAGTCATATATGCACATGCACCCGACCCAGCATTGACCCTTCTCTGGAACCGTCCCTGTTGCCCACCACATGCATAGCACTTGATGCCAAACCCAACAGCGCGGAGCTGTCAGACCATCGATGCAGTGCCATGAGAAGATGGAACCGAGCAACAAAAACCGAAAGACGGCATAAACTATGCACAAAAGGCCCTTGCTTCCACGTTGCTTATTATCTGTGCATGGTGACACAAGAACCACACCGATTGCTATCCAATCCGGGGATCCCAAGTGAGCCATCTTACTCATGTGTGTCCCGTCAAACAAACCCGCCCGACGGCACGGTAGCGAGGCGAATCTAAGTTCATGAGACTGTGAACGAACCTTCCGATCCTGTCACTACTTAGATTTGCAAAAGCTGTGCGACTGTGATTGTGACTGCTGTGACCGTGATCCGACACCGCGGGAAATCTCTGGTAACACAAGCACCGAGACGACATCCCGGGTGACAGTTGACAGTGACTGCAATGAGGGTGGTCAGCGCATCGCATGACTGCAACGTGACAGTGGGGCCGCCAAAACGGAGGAGGCTCAAGGGGACGACCGATAATCACTCACAAACCCCCTGGTCCGTCCCCCAGCTCCCGGCTCCTCTCTGACTGGCCCCAACTCACCACCCCTCAACAATGACAACACACCCCGGCCGGCGATCACGATCGGGATCCGCAGCTGATCGCCGCAAAAGCCAAGCCCGTTGGCGTAATCCACCATCAGGACCGTCAGAACAGCACACGTCCTCCACAGCATGCACGAACGCGGCGATCACGGCTCGTCAACCGTCAAGGTTCTTGGGGAATTGCTAGCAGTACAGTAGTCCAGCGATGTACCTCCTCCATCCAACGACCCGAACGTGCAGACCCGAGGCGCCCCAACGCCACAAACTCCCACCTGGCGGTACCCAATCAGTCTAAACCAAGTCGCTTCCCAAAACCCAATGACAAGACAAACACACAACCAAGAAACCAATGACAAACACACTCCTTCACAAGCCGAGAAACCCAACCCAATGACACAACACACTCCTTCACAGCCGAGAAACCCAATCCAACCCCTCCTCACACCTCAACCTCCCAACTCACCATTCCCAACCTCCCTCCCCATCCCTTCCCGCCATCTCCTCCCCTGCTCACTCTCACCC
>Ga0247823_10004532_pt1 | contig 11139 bp, 9 predicted proteins | sample 13C_PalmiticAcid_2_FD_192426 | JGI IMG/M metagenome (GOLD analysis project Ga0247823, IMG submission 192426) | Soil microbial communities from agricultural site in Penn Yan, New York, United States - 13C_PalmiticAcid_Day30 | ecosystem: Environmental > Terrestrial > Soil > Agricultural land...
CGAGGTGGGCCACGTCCATCACCGCGATCTCGAGCAGCCAGTTGTCCTGCCCGGCGACATTGTAGGCATTGACCACCTCGGGGGTCTGCTGCACCACCTTCGTCACCCGCGCCGATTCCGCCCGCCCGAGCCGCAGCAGCGCGCGGATGCCATAGCCGAGCTTGCCGAGGTCCACCTTGGCCGTGTAGCCCGTGATGACCCCCGCGGATTCGAGCTTGCGCACGCGCTCGGTCACCCCCGGCTGGCTCAGTTGCACCCGGCGGCCCAGTTCGGCCATCGACAGGCGGGCGTCGCGCTGCAGTTCGGCCAGGATGCGCGTGTCGTGATCGTCGAGATGGGGAATCAAGGCGGGCCTCCACGGAGAATCAGGGCACATACCCAGGGTTCGATTCTCTAAACTCGGAGCCGGATATCCGCCCCCTCAGAAGATCATACCGCGCCTTCCAAACTCACCAAACCCCCGTTCATTTTTCTAGCCGTGCCTCGGCGGCCCGGCGCAGCGCCGTCAGCGTGGTGCGGCTCGTGCTGACGTCCGCGTCGAGGCGCAGGTGCAGCAGCGTGGGCTTCCCGCTGGCCAGTGCCGCGGCGAAGGCCGGCTCGAACGCCGCGGTGGTGGACAGCGTCTCGGCCCGCCAGCCGTAGGCCCGCGCGAGCGCCGCGAAGTCGGGGTTGAACAGGTCGCTGCCACTCACCCGCCCCGGGTACTCGCGTTCCTGGTGCATGCGGATCGTGCCGTAGGTGCCGTTGTCCACCACGATGCTGATCAGCCGCGTGGCGCCGTAGCCCGTCGCGGTGGCGAGCTCCTGGCCCGTCATCAGGAAGTCGCCGTCGCCCGCGACGTTGACCACCGTGCGATGCGGGTACAGCAGCGACGCGGCGACCGCCGCCGGCACGCCGTACCCCATCGCCCCGGCCGTGGGCGCGAGCTGCGTGCGGCCGTGCAGTTGCAGACCCGGGTACTTCACGAAGCGGTGCAGCCAGCCCGAATAGTTGCCGGCGCCGTTCGTGTAGACCGTGTCCTCGGGCGCCAGGCGCTGCACGGTCTTCATCACGACGGCCATGTCGAGCGGCTCGACGGCGTGGGTTTCGTGGTTGGCCGCGTAGTCGGCCTGGGCTGCGGCGGTCCACGCCGTCCACGGCAACGACACCGGGGCCGCCAGCGACTCGAGCGCCTTCGCGGCGTTCTGCATCGACGCGTTCAGCAGCAGGTCGGCGGCATAGACCCGGCCCAGTTCCTCGGCCCCCGAATGCACATGGATCAGCTTCTGCGCCGGACGGGGCGCCTGCAGCAGCGTGTAGCCGCCGGTGGTCATCTCGCCCAGGCGCGGCCCGACGGCCAACACGAGGTCGGCCGAGCGGATGCGCTCGGCGAGCTTCGGGTTGATGCCGATGCCCACGTCGCCCGCATAGTTCGGGTGGCGGTTGTCGAAGAGGTCCTGGAAGCGGAAGGCACAGCCCACCGGCAGCTGCCAGTTCTCGGCGAAACGCTGCAGCGCCTGGCAGGCCTGGGCGTCCCACCCTGCCCCGCCGGCGATCACGAAGGGTCGTTCGGAGGCGAGCAGCATCGCCCGCACGTCGCGCAGCGCGCCCGGCGCCGGCCAGGCGGTGGCCGGCTCCACGCGCGGCAGCACCGGCGAGGCCGTCATCTGCGTCAGCATGTCCTCCGGCAGCACCAGCACCACAGGGCCGGGACGGCCCTGCATCGCGGTGTGGAACGCACGCGAGACGTACTCGGGCAGGCGGTCGGCATCCTGCACCTCGCCCACCCACTTGGCGAAGCCGAGGGTGCCGGGGCCGAACACCTGGCGGTAGTCGAGTTCCTGGAAGGCCTCGCGGTCGCGCTGGTCGCTGGCGACCTGGCCGATGAACAGCACCATGGGCGTGCTGTCCTGGAAGGCGGTGTGCAGCCCGATGCTGGCGTTGGTGGCACCCGGCCCGCGTGTCACGAAGCAGATGCCCGGGCGCCCGGTGAGCTTGCCCTGGGCCTCGGCCATGAAGGCCGCCCCACCCTCCTGCCGGCAACCGATGAAGCGGATGCGGTCGCGGTGTTCGTGGAAGCCGTCGAGCACGGCCAGGAAACTTTCACCGGGGACACCGAACACGGTGTCGACACCCTGGGCGACCAGGGCTTCGACGAGCACGTGCCCGGCCAGGCGGGGGGAAGGCGTGGGCTGGGTCATGCGGCGACTTTAAGCCGCTTTCATGCCGCCTTCATGCCGCTTTCAGCACCCCGCGGGAACGGGCGACACCCGCCCCCACCATCGAGGCCGACAGCACGCCGAGGGCGAGCGCCAGCGCCGAGCCATAGAACACGCCGTTCGACTGGCCATGGTCGAGCAGCGCGCCGAAGATCGGGGCCGCCAGCGCGAAGCCGAGGTCGAGGCCCGAATACACCGTGCCGTACACGCGGCCCGTGGCCCCCGGCGGCGAGGCCTGCTTGATCAGCATGTCCCGCGACGGGCCGGCCAGGCCCGTGCCGAACCCGGCGATGGCCGCGAGGGCTGCGGCCACCATGCCCGGCAGCCAGCCGGTGCCCACCACCGCCAGCAGCACGGCCGAGGCCAGCAGGCAGGCGCCGATGATCTTCTCGAGCCGCTCGGCCCCCGCCGCGAGGAACCCGCCGACGACCATGCCGGCCGCCCCGAACAGCATGTAGCCGGTCACGACGAAGGCCGTGGCCGTGAGCGGCAGGCCGTACATGCCCTCGAGCGCCGGGCTCGCGAAGCTCTGGATCGCGCTCAGCGCCGCGGTCGAGAAGAAGAAGAACGAGAAGCACAGCCAGACGGACGGCAGGCGCAGGAACGCGAGCGGGTGTTCGGTCGCGACCGCCCGGGCGGCCGGCCCCTTGGCCGTCTCGTGGGCCCACGCGCCGGCCTTGTCGTCGATGGCGTCGCGGTTGAACCAGAGGATGGCGATCACGACGAGCGCATAGGCGGCCATGCTCGCCGACGCGATGCGCCACGACCCGGTCAGGTTCGTCAGGCCCAGCAGGAAGACCGGCGCGACGGCCCAGCCGAGGTTGCCGCTGATGCCGTGCACCGAGAACGCGTGGCCCAGCCGGGGCTGCGAGACGCGCTTGTTCAGGATGGTGAAGTCGACCGGGTGGAACGGCGCGTTGCCGAGACCCGCGAGCGCGGCGCCCACGAACAGCCCGGCGTACCCGTTCGCGGTGGCGGTGGCCACGGCCCCGAGCGCGAAACAGCACAGCGCGGCGAAGAGGATCGGGCGGGCGCCGATGCGGTCCACCAGGAAGCCGGACAGCGCCTGGCCGACGCCCGAGATCACGAAGAACGTGGAGACCAGCAGCCCCAGTTCGGCGTAGCTGAGCCCGAAGTCGCGGATGAACAGCGGGAACAGCGGCGGCAGCATCAGGTGGAAGAAGTGCGAGGAGCCGTGCGCCAGGCCGATGAGGCCGATGGTGCGGGCGTCCTGCCGGAGGGGGACGGCGGCAGTGGGAGCGGTCATGCGGAACGAAAGAGGGAACCAGGATCGGGATGTGAACTCTAGGCGCCCCGGCCGCGTCCGGGTTACGATAACTCGTCAAGTTCTGTCGAGATCCAGCCATGACCCGCCCCGCCGACCGTCCGCGCGCCAGTGTTCCCCCGGTGGATCCGTACCAGTTCGCCCCCACGCCGGAGCATCCCGTGCGGGCGAAACACCGCCGCCTCAACGCCGAGACCCGCATCGACCCGCACCAGCACCCCTGGGCCCAGCTGGCGTTCTCGATCACGGGCGTGATCCGCCTCACCGCCGACCACGGCACCTACATCGTCCCGCCGTCCCGCGCGGTGTGGATCCCGCCGGGCGTGGAACACGCGGTCAGCGTGCTCGAGGACGCCGAGCTGCGCACCATCTACATCCACCAGGACGAGGACCACTGCGGCCCCGACAACGGCCGCGCCGCCCCCGATTCGCCGTGGCGCACCTGCCGCGTGCTGGAGGTGTCGAGCCTGATGCGCGAGCTGGTGATGCAGCTCACCGTGGAGCCGGGCGAACTGGCCCCGTCCGACCGCGAATACCACCTGAGCGCGCTGGTGCTCGACGAGCTGCGCCGGGCCAAGCCCGTGCCGCTGGGCGTCGCCCTGCCCCGCGACAAGCGCCTGCTGGCCCTGTGCGAGGCCGTGATCGAGGACCCGGGCCGCTGGGCCACGCTGGACGACTGCGCGCAGGGCACCGGCGCCAGCCCGCGCACCGTGGCGCGCCTCTTCCGCAGCGAACTGGGCACCACCTTCCTGCAGTGGCGCCAGCAGGTGCTGCTCGCGAAGGCGCTGGCCATGGCAGCGCGGCGCCTGCCCATGGCCGTCATCTCGGCCGAGCTGGGGTATGCGAGCCCGAGCGCCTTCACGGCGATGGTGCGGCGCTCGGTGGGTGCACCGCCCAGCCGGTTCTTCAGCTGACCGGCGTCAGAACCAGTACAGCAGCGTTTCCTTGCGGATCGCGGTGGACGCCTTGTCGGCCGCGTCGATCGCCTCCACCCAGCGGCGGGCCATCTCCTCCTGCCCCGCCGCGTCCAGGCGGCATGCCTCCGAGCGGAAGGTGGTGCCGACCGCGTCGGCGTCCGGCCCCGGGAAGATGCGCAGGTGGGCGTTCCGTGCGAACTCGGTCTGCGCATGCCACAGCGCCGGGTCGGCCTGCCCGCCACACCCCGAGTGGCGTGCCACCAGGATCTTTCCGGCATCCACCCCCAGGCGGATCTGCTTGAGCACCTGACCCAGGCCCTGCTGGTACCGGCGGGCGTCGCCGCCCCGGTCCGACGCGCCCTGGAACCACAGCACGTAGTCGAAGTGGATGTGCTTCTCGCGGGCCACCTGAAGCGCGGCGGCGAGCCGTGCCTGCGCGGCCCCCTTGCCGAGCCAGTCGGCCATGCGCGCGCCCTCCACGCCCACCGGCAGGAACACCACCTTCTCCGCGTGCCGCTGCGCCCGCAGGCGGCGGCCGAGGGGCATCCAGACGGAACCGTTCGTGCAGTCGGCGCCCGCGAGCGGATCGGCCGCCGGGCGCTCCACCCCGTCGGGGCCCAGCTGGTACACACCGGCCTCGGGCGGGGACACCTGCGCGTGGCAATTCGACGCCACGGTCTCGCCCACGGCCAGGATGTAGAGGGGCTCGGCCCGCGCCGCGCCGGCGCACGCCCCGGCGGCGAGCAAGGCCAGCAGCGCCCTAGTAGCCGATGACATAGCGGCTCCTCGCCTTCAGCGTGAACTTCATGGCCTCCGCGAGGAGCACCGACAGGCCGAGCACGAACGCCGTCTCGACCGCGAAATAGACCAGGGGGGGCGCCTGCGCGATCGGGGCGCGTTCGAGCACCTTCTGGAAGATCAGCATCAGGAACCCGTGGATGAAGTACAGCCCGAAGCTGAGGCGGGCGAAGTAGCCCAGCACCGGATTCGGGCGGTCGAGGAACTCCTGGAACAGCAGGAACACCGTGACCAGCAGGCCCACCTTGCCGAGCTGCCGGAAGTTCAGGTGCCCGAGGCCCTCGGCGAAGCTGTTGGCGGGCTGGCCGAACGTGAAGAAGCCGGTGGCCGCGGCGGCGAACCACACGGCCCCCGCCACCATGAGGATCCGCGACGCAGGCGTCCCCTTGAGCCGCGCGAGGGCCGGCGCGTGGACCGAACACACGATGCCGGCCAGGTAGAACCCGATGAAATGCAGCAGGGCCAGCAGCGGGTTCAGGTTCTCGAAGGGCCGTTCGGAGAACACCGTGAACACGAGCCCCAGGAGGGCGAGCGCATGGATCAGCCACGTGCGCGAGAGACGGATGAACACGAACGACAGCCCGAACACCAGCGTGATCATCGGGATGAACCAGAGCGGCGGCACCATCGCGCCGCCCACCACGAGCGACCAGGCGACGTACCCCGGCACCGACACCCCCAGGAACTGCGGCCGGGACAGCGCGATGCCGAGCCCGATCGCGAGCACCGACAGCAGCAGGTACGGCAGCACGATGACCTGGAACTTCCGCACGAGGTAACGCGGGTACGAGAAGCGGTCGTGCTGGGTGTGGTGGAACAGGAAGCCCGAGATGAAGACGAACCACGAGGTGGCGTCGGACAGAAAGAAGTGGACGTACTCGCCCACCCCCGGCATGCCGCGGACCGAACCTTCATGCGACAGCACGACGAAGAGGATCGCGAGGCCCCGCAGGTTCTCGACCGGATGGCTGTGTTTCATGTGGGGGACTGGGCGCGACGGGCGTACTTGTAACACGCGGAAGGACCGCCGCAGCGCGGTGCGGCTCGCCCCGGTGCAGCGAAATCGCATCAGCCTGTGTCAGGGCCACACCATTGGTTGCACGTCCCCGGCACGCCCAGGACTAGACTGGCGTGACAAATTGCGCACTTCGCGGCACCGCGCAGAAGGACACACCATGCTCTCATCCCTCTTCGGCGACCTCCGTTCCATCCGGGGCACCCACCCGGATGGTCCCGACGGCGAGGAAGGCGGCTTCGCCGCCACCGCCCTGATGGAAAGCACCGCCACCGAGGTCAACGACCAGGGGCAGATGGTCGACAACCACCAGCGCGACCTGGTGGTGGTCGGTTCCCCGGCGCAGGCCATCCGCGACCAGTTCGCCAACACCCGGGCCGACCTGGAAACGGCCACCCGCCAGATCACGCTGCTCGACCCCACCGGGGTGTGGGCCACGTCGGTCATCAAGGCGCTGTCCGACGCCACCGGCCGCCCCATCGAGCGGCTGCACCTGCGCGAGCAGGGCACGCTGCGCACGCTGGCCGTCATCGAACGCACCACGCTCGACCGGCGCAACGAAGACACGCTGCGCATCTACCACGCCGACGTGCGGGCCCCGGGCGGCGACAACGCCGCGATCCCCATGGCCCTGATGGAACGCAGCCACATGACCGCGGTGATCGTGGGCGCCATGTCCCCGAGCGCCATCGACGCCATGCTCGAGACGCTGCAGCAGGCGGTGGCGCAGCCCAACTGGCGCTGCCCCACCCTGCTGTTCATGCTGCCGCCCAACGCCGTCTGGATCGCCAACAAGGTGGCCATGTACACCTGGCCCGCCGCGCTGCGCGTGCAGGTGCTCAACGAGGCGCTCACCAGCGCGTCGTCCGTCTGGAACTCGCTGCTGGGCATCTGGAACCGTGTGAAGACCGTGCCCACGTGGCAGCCGCCCCAGGCGCCCGACGAACACGGCCTCGACGGCTTCCCCATCAAGGTGGCCGACCTGCCGAAACCCGATGCGCCCGACACCCCGGTGCTCGTGTCCGCACCGCCCCGCAAGCACCACCTCGCGCCCCAGGCGGCCGACCGGGCGGTCGCGGCCATGCTGGGCATCGAGGGCCTGCTCGGCTGCGCCGTGGTCGACGCCGCCACCGGCTTCACGCTCGCCCGCCAGAGCCGCGAAGACCAGCCCGTGCACCTCGAACTGGCCGCGGCCGGCAGCGCCCAGGTGCTGCGCGCCCACCAGCAGTCGGCCCGCAGCATGGGCCTCGACGACGAGATCGAGGAAATCATGACCAGCGCGGGCGGCCGGCATCACGTGCTGCGCATGGTGTCGCACCACAAGGGGCTGTTCCTCTTCGCGCTGCTGGACAAGCAGCGGGCGAACCTGGCGCTGGCGCGGTACAAGCTGATGGAAGCCGAACAGGGGCTGTAACGCCACGGGTGTCACCCCGGCGAACGCCGGGGCCCACTGCCCGCTGGCACGCCCCGGTGACGGTGGATCCCGGCTTTCGCCGGGACGACGAGTGTGGGATGGAGGCTCGGCTACCATTGATGTCCTGCGGGCGCTCCTCGCCCGCAACGAGTAGCAGCCACATGAGCCAAGTTCTCTTCGACTACCCCCAGCAGGACGCCAGCGGCGCCACCTGCACCGCCCACGCCTGGGCCAAGGTTCCCGAACCCCTCACCCCCGATCGCCGCGACACGCTGATGGCCCGCGCCAGGGCCCTGCTGAAGGAGCGCAACGCGGTGCTGGTCGCGCACTACTACGTCGACGGCGACCTGCAGGACCTGGCGATGGAGACCGGCGGCTGCGTGGCCGATTCGCTGGAGATGGCCCGCTTCGGCCGCGACCATGCGAGCCAGACGCTGATCGTGGCCGGCGTGAAGTTCATGGGCGAGTCCGCGAAGATCCTGAGCCCCGAGAAGCGGGTGCTGATGCCCGACCTCGACGCCACCTGCTCGCTCGACCTGGGCTGCCCGGCCGACGACTTCGCCGCCTTCTGCGACGCCCACCCGGACCGCGAGGTGGTGGTCTATGCGAACACCAGCGCCGCCGTGAAGGCGCGGGCCGACTGGATGGTCACGAGCTCGTGCGCGCTGGCCATCGTCCAGCACCTGAAGGACCAGGGCAAGAAGGTGCTGTGGGCCCCCGACCGCCACCTGGGCCGCTACATCCAGGAGAACACCGGCGCCGACATGCTGATGTGGAACGGCGCCTGCATCGTTCACGACGAGTTCCGCGGCGTCGAACTCGACCTGCTGAAGGCCGAGTACCCCGACGCCAAGGTGCTGGTGCACCCCGAGTCGCCCCGCAGCGTGGTCGAGCAGGCCGACGTGGTGGGTTCCACGTCGCAGATGCTGAACGCCGTCACGCAGATGGACGCGCAGACGTTCATCGTCGCCACCGACAACGGCATCCTGCACCGCATGCGCCAGATGGCGCCCACGAAGACGCTCATCGAGGCCCCCACGGCCGGCAACAGCGCCACCTGCAAGAGCTGCGCGCACTGCCCGTGGATGGCCATGAACGCGCTGCAGGGCGTGGTCGACTGCCTCGAGCGCGGCACCGGCGAGATCTTCGTCGACGAGCCCATCCGCTCGCAGGCGCTCGGCTGCATCGACCGCATGCTCGACTTCGTCAAGAACAACCCGGCGAGCGTGCAGAAGCCCGGCTTCGTCAAGAACATCGGCGCCGCCTGAACCCCGACCCCGCTCTTCCATGACCTACGACTTCAACGAATCGCTCGAGCAAGCCCGCACCCGCAACATCCGTGACGCCCTGGTCGAAGACATCGGCCGCAAGGACTGGACCGCGCAGCTGGTCCCCGCGGGCCAGCGCGTGCGCGCCCGCGTGCTGGTGCGCGAGGAGGCCGTGCTGTGCGGCCGCGACTGGTTCGACGGCTGCTTCGCGGCACTGGACCCCACCGCCACCGTCACCTGGCAGGCCGCCGAAGGCGCCCGCCTCGCCCCCGACACCGTCGTCTGCCTGATCGAGGCCGACGCCCGCGCGCTGCTCACGGCCGAACGCCCGGCGCTGAACTTCCTGCAGCTGCTGTCCGGCACCGCGACGGCCACGCGCCGCCACGTCGACGCGATGGGCAACGCCTCCACGAACCCCAAGGGCTGCGCCGTGCTCGACACGCGCAAGACCCTGCCCGGCCTGCGCCAGGCGCAGAAGTACGCCGTGCGCGTGGGCGGCGGCCAGAACCAGCGGCTGGCGCTGTGGCACGGCATCCTGATCAAGGAAAACCACATCGCCGCCGCCGGTGGCGTGGCCGCGGCCCTGCGCAACGCGCAGGCGCTGCAGTCGGGCGTGGACATCCAGGTCGAGGTCGAGTCCATCGACCAGCTGCGCGAGGCGCTGGGCGCCGGCGCCACCAGCGTGCTGCTCGACAACTTCACCCCGGAGATGATGGTCGAGGCCGTCGCCGTCACGGCGGGGAAGGCCCTGCTGGAGGTGTCCGGCAACGTGAAGATCGAGCAGATGGCCGACATCGCCGCCACGGGCGTCGACCGCATCTCGATCGGCCGCCTCACCAAGGACGTCAAGGCCACCGACTACTCGATGCGCGTGCTCGAGCGCCTCTGAGCGTGGCAGCCGTCACGCATTTGCATCCCACGGCGGCGGGCACGCGCCTACAGTGGAAGGCCCTGGTCTTTCCCGGCGCGACACCATGAGTGCAGATTTCGAATCCATCCACAACTACCACGAACACGCCGTGTTCGACGCCGTGATGGCGGCCCTGAAGGACCACCCGCACCTCCAGGGCAGCGAGCTGCTGGCCGACATCGCGTGTGTGGCGCTGAACCGCCTCCCGCCGCGCTACATCCGCCACCCGGTGGACTTCTCGTTCTACCTGAGCGAAAAGGAACGTGCCGAGATCGAGAAGCAGATCACCGAATCGGTGGCCTTCGCGTACCAGTTCGTCCAGGCCCGCGCGGCCATGCGCGCCCGCACCTGACCCCTTCCTTTCCACCCGCTCGACCCTTTCCCAGAGCCCCATGGCCCCCCCTCGTCTTCAAGAACGATGCCCTGATCGGCTGGGGCGACGAGGCCCTGCAGCAGGTCAAGGCCATCCAGGCGCGCACGGCGCGCTGAGCATCCGCCAGGGTCACCCCGGCGAACGCCGGGGCCCACTGCCCCGCCTGCGCACCTGACCACGGTGGGTCCCGGCGCTCGCCGGGATGACGAGCGTGAGGTTCAGTTCCCCCAGCCCGACAGCAGGCTGTCCGGCCGCTGCGCGCCGCTGGCCGCCGGGCGCACCAGCACGGTGGGGAAACTCACCGGCAGCGTGAGCGGGAAGTCGCGGCTGTAGTGCAGGCCGCGGCTCTCGTGCCGCATCAGCGCCGAGCGCACGATGAGTTCGGCGCAGTCGACGAGGTTGCGCAGCTCGAGCAGGTCGCGGCTCACGCGGAAGTTCGCGTAGTAGTCCTGGATCTCGCTGCGCAGCAGCAGGATGCGGTGCAGCGCGCGCTCCAGCCGCTTGGTGGTGCGCACGATGCCCACGTAGTTCCACATCAGCAGCCGCAGCTCGTCCCAGTTGTGGGCGATGACCACCTGTTCGTCGGCGTTCTCGACCTTGCTTTCGTCCCACGCCGGCAGCACCGGGTGCGGGCCGTGGCGGCGCGAGAGGATGTCGTCCGCGCACGTGCGACCGAACACCACGCATTCGAGCAGCGAGTTGCTCGCCAGGCGGTTCGCCCCGTGCAGGCCCGTGTAGGTGGTCTCGCCCACGGCGTACAGCCCCGGCAGGTCGGTGCGCCCCTGCAGGTCGGTCACCACGCCGCCGCACGTGTAGTGCGCCGCGGGCACCACCGGGATGGGCTGGCGCGCGATGTCGATGCCCAGCTGCAGGCAGCGGGCATGGATGGTGGGGAAGTGTTCCTTCAGGAACGCTTCGCCGAGGTGCGTGGCGTCGAGCAGCACGTAGTCGACGCCGTGCT
>Ga0247823_10004533_pt1 | contig 11139 bp, 10 predicted proteins | sample 13C_PalmiticAcid_2_FD_192426 | JGI IMG/M metagenome (GOLD analysis project Ga0247823, IMG submission 192426) | Soil microbial communities from agricultural site in Penn Yan, New York, United States - 13C_PalmiticAcid_Day30 | ecosystem: Environmental > Terrestrial > Soil > Agricultural land...
GTTGCCGCATTCGACCAGGGCGGACGGGCGTTGCGCGAGGTTGAGACCGGCCAGGTCGGCGCGCGGGTCGAGTCCGGCGGAGCCGACATAGGTGGCGGGCACCGCGCCGCCGTCCACCATCGCGTCTCGCAGGGCCGTCGCCAGCCGCACGCCCGCCTCGGCCTGGACCGGATTCAGCGGCGGGTCGGCATAGGCGATGTGGAAGCCGTGCGCGTCCGCGCCGGTATTGCCGTCGGCGTGGATGGAGACCACCGCGTCGGCCATCGCGTCGTTGCCGATCGCCGCGCGCCGGTCGACGCACGGGCCGACGCCGGTGTCGTCGTCGCGGGTCAGGATCACCCGCACGCCGCGCGCGCTCAGGGCCTCGCGCACCCGCTGGGTGACGTCCCAGGTGAACTCGTGCTCGGTGTATCCGCTCGCCGCGGCGGTGCCGGTCGTGTTGCAGGCCTTGGCGCCGCCGCGGCCGTCGGGCACCTGCGCGGTGATCTGTTCGAGGTGCGCGGCATTGCCGCCGTTGTGTCCGGGATCGAGGACGACGGTGCGGCCCGCCACCGGCGGCGCCACCGACGACACCGGTGACGCGGACGGGACCGCTTGGGCGGGGCCGGTTTTCGTCAAGGATTCGACCGCCACGGGAGCGGGCGCAGACGCCGGGGTGGTGGCACATCCGGCGAACAGCACGGTAGCCGGAAGCAGGCAGACGGGCAGGAACAGCGTGGTGCGCACCCCGCCACGGTGCCACACGCGGCATCGCGGGTCGCCGGACACCCGTCAGAGCGTCCGCTCTGCGCCGCAGGGCACCCCGCCGCCGGCACGGGGCACCCGGCGTCGCGCCCGTCCGCCACTCCCGACACCCTGCGTGGTGCCCTTCCGCCGGCCACTACCCCGCACCCGGGACCTCGTGTCGGGCAGTCACGTGGTCCGGCGCGAGGCCGCCGCGGGATCGCCCGATCCGCACGGCCGGTCGATCAGCGCACGACCACCCGCATCGGCAGACTCGCGTGCCGCCGGACGAACAGACTCGGCACCCATCGGGGCGGCGCATCCTCGACGAGGGTGAACCTCGCGGTGCGCTCGAGCAGCAAGGTGAGCGCGGCGGTCGCCTCGAGTCGGGCCAACGCCGACCCGATACAGAAGTGCGCGCCCGCGCCGAAGGCCGCGTGCGCCCGACCGCGTGGCCGGGCCAGATCGACGATGTCCGGTGCGTCGAACATCGCCGGATCCCGATTGGCCGCACCCCACAGCAACAGCAGGTGACTGCCCGCCGGCAGCGCCACCCCGGCCAGTTCGGTGTCGGCCGTCACGTGCCGGTGGTGACCGCGGAAGGGCGACTCCACGCGCAGTGCCTCGTCCAGGAAGGCCGGCACCAGCTCGGGACGCTCGCGCAGCGTGTCCTGCAGGTCGAGGTCGGTCGCCAGCAGCCGGGCCGCCGAGGCGATCAGGCCCGCGGTGGACTCGCCCCCCGCCCCGATCAGCTGGACCACGATCAGCACCGCCTGCTGCTCGTCGATCCGGCCCGCCGCCACGGCCGCGGCGAGCACGTCGACCAGTGTCTGCGGCGCCCGCTGCTTGCCGGCCCGCGCGATGGCCGCGGTCACCGCCAGGTAGGCGTAGTGGGCCAGTGCGGCGGCCGAGGTGACCAGCTCGGTCATCCGGCCCTCGGCGACCACGCCGCCCAGCATCTCGGTGGAGTCGTAGGCCCATGCCAGCAGCCGCGGCACATCGGCGCGCGGGAAGCCGACGAGGTCGGCGATCAGCGCCAGCGGCAGCCGGTCGGCGATGCCGGTGGCCCAATCGATCCGGTCGCCGTCGAGTTCTTCCGTCCAGAGCTGTTCGGTGAGGTCGGTGACCACGGGCCCCAGCGTCCGGACCCGCTTGACCAAGGCGGGGCCGACGACGCTGCGGTGCGCGGCATGCACCGCGCCGTCCGCGGTCGCGAGCACGTGCACGCCAGCGCCGGTGGCGTCGAGGTCGAAGGCGAGCGGCGCCGCGCCCGGCTGGGCGACCAACACGGCCGTCAGATGGGAGGAGAAGTCCTGGGTCCGCGCGGTCGCTTCGGTGACGGCGGCCCACGATGCGACGAGGTAGAAGTCGGTGCCGGGCACCCGGTGGACCGGGGCGTGCTCGCGCAGCGCGTCGTAGAGCGGGTAGGGGTCGTCGAGTACTGCCGCGTCGAACAGATCGATCGCCCCGAGGTCCGTGGTCATCGTCGCCGCCTTTCCTGATCAGGTTGTCGCGCTCACAGTTCCCCGGGGTGATGAGGAGGTCAACATCCGTCTCAGGGTGAGACGGAGGATGCGGAGAACAGGGGTTCACCCGATACACGAAGGGGCCTTCTTCCTGCGCGAGATGAGGTAGACACAGTGGCGAATCCGTCTCACCTCGAGACAACGAAGGAGACCGGGATGACCACCGACTGGCTGGCGGGCGGCGACCGCCGCGCCGTGGCGATCGACCGGATCGAGCGGGCCGCGCTCACCCTGTTCCTCGAACGCGGCATCGACGACGTCACCGCCGACGACATCGCCGCCGCGGCGGGGTGCTCACGCGCGACGATGTATCGCCATGTCGGCGGCAAGCCACGCCTGGTCCGCGCGGTCATGGTCCGGGCGGCGGGCACCGTCGCCGGCCGGGTCGAGGCGGCGGTCGACCAGGTGCCCGCCCGACGACGTCCGGTCGAGGCGATCCTGGCGGCCGTGGCGGCGATCCGCGCCGATCCCGTGCTGCGGCAGTGGCTGGTCCGGCACCGCTCCCCCGACACCGACGAATTCCTCGCCGACGCACCGGAACTGGGCCGGATCGCGACCGCGCTCACCCGCATCGCCCCCGACGACGCGGCGGCGGGCTGGATCGTGCGGGTCGTGCTCTCGCTGCTCACCTGGCCGCTGCCCGACGCCGCGGCCGAACGTCAGCTCGTCGAACGGTTCGTCGGCCCGGCCCTGCGCCCGCGCTGAGCGCGGATCACGGCAGCGGCAGCGGCGGCGTCTTCGGGAACTCGACCGGCAGCGCGGCCAGCGAACGATGGAACGGGCCGGGCCGCCACACCAGTTCCTCGGCGGGCACGGCCAGCCGCAGTTCCGGGAGGGCGTCGAGCAATTGGTCGATCGCGTCCTGCACGATCAAGTACGCCACCGACTTGGCCGGGCAGCCGTGCGGGCCCGCGCTCCACGCCAGGTGCGCCCGGTTGTCCACCACGTCGCGCCCGGCGATGGCCGGGTCGTTGTTGCAGGCCGACATGCTGATCACGACCGGTTCGTTGGCGGGCAGCCACATGTCGTCGACCAGGATCGGCTGGCGCGGGTAGGTCATGCAGAAGTTCGCCAGCGGCGGGTCGGTGAAGAGCACCTCGTCGAGCGCGTCGCGGGTCGACAGGCTGCCGCCCAGGACATTGCCGGCGAAGCGGTCGTCGGTGAGCATCAGCCGCAGCGTGTTGACCACCAGATTGAGCATCGGCTCGATGCCCGCGCCGTAGAGCACCAGCAGCTGGTGCACCATCTCCTCGTCGGTGAGGGCGGCCGGATGGTGCAGCAGCCGGGTGGCGACGTCGTCGCCCGGCTCGCGCTGGCGCAGCGCGACCAGGTCGGTCAGCGCCGAGGCCAGCAGGTTGTTGCCCGCCTCGGCGTCGTCGCCCTCGAAGATCTGCGCCATGCCGGTGGCCACCTGCTGACCGATCTCGGGCGTGCAGCCCAGCATCGAGTTCAGCGCCTGGAACACCAGCGGAAACGCGTACTGGCTCAGCAGGTCCGCCGAGCCGGTCGTGCAGAAGCTGTTGATCAGCGGGATCGCGAACTGCTCGATCGTGGCGTGCATCGAGTACAGGTCCACGCCCGCGATGCCGGCGACATTGGCCTGCCGGTACCTGGCGTGCTCGGCACCGGTGGTGCGCAGCGCGGCCGGGCGGAACTGCAGCATCGGCAGCACCGGGCAGTCCTGCGGGATGTTGCGCTGCCACATCCGCGGGTCGGCCGGGAAGTGCTCGGGATCGTTGAGGATCCGCACCGCCGTGTGATATCCGATGACCAGCGTCGCGCGGATCCCCGGCGACAGCTCGACCGGCACCACGGAACCGAACCGGCGTCGCATCTCCCGGTAGGCCGCCTGGGGATCGGCGGCGAACTCGGGGGCGTACATCGGTACCCGCTCGTCGGCCGCGAGGTCCACTGTCATGACGCTGTTGCTTCCTGCCTGCGGAACAGATACTCCGCCAACGTGATCAGCGCGCGCAGACCGTGGTCGCGCCGCCGGGCGTCGACCGCGACGACCGGCGTCTCCGGCGCCAGGTCCAGCGCCTCACGCACTTCCTCGAGCGGGTAGCGGCGGAAGCCCTCGAACTCGTTGACCGCCACGGCGTACGGCACCCCGCGCTGTTCCAGCGCCGAGAGCACGTCGTCGGCCTTCTCGATGCGCCGGGTGTCGACGAGCACCAGCGCGCCCAGCGCGCCGCGGGCCAGCTCCTCCCACAGCGGGGCGAAGCGTTCCTGGCCGGGCGTGCCGAACAGGTACAGCGCCAGTTGCGGATTCAGGGTGAGCCTGCCGAAATCCAGCGCGACGGTGGTCTGCACCTTGCTGCCCAGCCCGGCCAGATCGTCGACGCCGATGCTGGCCTCGGTGATGGTCTCCTCGGTGCGCAGCGGCCGGATCTCGGACACCCCGCACACGAAGGTCGTCTTGCCGACGCCGAAATTGCCCGCGACCAGAATCTTCACCGATCGCGTCACGGTCTCCGCGACGTAGTCGACCTCACCCCGCGATGGCACGGAGACCATGCAGCACCTCCTTGATCAACGCGAGTTCCGGCTTCACTTCGGCCGGAGTCGGGCACTGTAGATGGCCGCTGTCGAGCAGATCGGACACGATGATCTTCACGACCGACGCGGGCAGATCCAGATACGCCGACAACTCCGCGATCGAGAGCGCACCGCGGCGGCTGGTGAGCGCGAGGACCCGGCGCTCGTCGGGACGGTGATCGGGTCGCGCGTCGGCGACCGAGCGGACCAGGGTCACCAGGTCCAGTTCATGGGCGGCCCGAACCCGGCCACCGGTGCGCACATACGATCTGACCAGGTCGGGATCGCGCCTGCCCCGGCTCATTACCTGCCACCGTGCCGCGGCGCGCTGCCGATCTCGTGGCCGACCCGCGAGGCGAGCTCGTTCATCCGGTGCGCCACCAGCGCGACGTCGACATCGGCGGTGGTGGCGACGCCTAGCAGCGCGCCGGACCCCGCGGCGGTGATCATCACCATGCCCTCGTCGTATTCGGTCATGTTCTGGCGCACCGTGTTCGCGGGACCACCGCAGAACTCGCCGAGGGCCTTGCCGAGCGAGCGCAGGCCGGAGGCGGCCGCGGCGAAGCGTTCGGCGTCGTCCTTGGCCACGCCACGGGAGTGCGCGATCCGCAGACCGTCATCGGAGAGCAGCACCGCGAAGCGGACGCCCGGGATCTCCAGATCCTCGAGCAGCCACGCCAATCGGTTCGTGCTATCGGCTACCGGTGTGCTCATCGGCTGTTCCTTCCGTGGTTCGCTCGGCCGCAGCGAGGCGACCGCTGCGGGAGCCGCTGTGCCAGGCAGCGGCGAGGTCGGGGCGAGCCTGCCCCGCTTCTTCGGCGGGTACTCCCGCCGAATCCGGCGCGACCGGCCTGCGGCGGCGCTTGGGTAGTCCCCCACTGGTGATCTCGTGTACCTCGGCGTGCGGCGCGTCGTCCTCGACGAGCGCGGGGACGGGCACCGGAAGATGCGCGGGCGCGGCCAGTTCCGGTTCGGGCAGCCGCGGCGCGGCACCGCTGACCAGCAGCGCCGACGGCACATAGACCATCGCCCGCATGCCGCCGAAGATGTTCGGCCCGTCGACGTGGACGGAGAACCCGTAGCGCCGCGCGAGCGCCGCGATACCGGGGAAGCCGACCTTCGGCGCGGGTCCCAGATCGTGGATGTCGACGGCGCGTTCGCCGCTGAGCACCTGCCGCGCGTCCTCGAGCTGCTCCGGACTCATCCGCATGCCCGCGTCGTCGATGATCACGGTGACGCCGTGATGCCCCTCCTGGAACCCCACCTCGACGAACGACGACGGGGGCGAATAGCGCAGCGCGTTGTCCAGCAGCGTGGCCAGGGTGTGCACGAGCGGTTCGACCGCGCGGCTGATCACCACCCGGTCCGACTGTCCCGAGCGCACCCGCAGGTACTCCCGGACACGGCCGGTGGCGCCGCCCGCCACATCGGTGAGCGACTGCTGCGGCCAGCGCCGCCCGGGCAGACCACCGGAGACGATCACATAGGACTGCGCCTGCCGGATCATCTGCTGGACGGTGTGGTCGATCCTGGTCAGCGTCTCGTAGATCGCGTCGTCGCGGTGTTCGCGCAGCGCCGCGCTCACCACCTGGCCGAGGTCGGTGCCCAGGCTCACCACGGAGGTGCCGAACGAGCGCACCGCGGCACTGGTGGCGGCCCGCGAGGTGGCCGACAGTTCGTCGCGCGCGGCCTCCTGGGCGGCCTGCACCTCGCTGATGCGCCGCTGCTCGCCGTAGCGTTCGACCATCGCCCTGGTCTCCTCGGCGACCACCCGCAGATCCTCCGCGTGACCGGTGGCGATCATCTGCAGCACCTGGCCGACCTGCGACTCCTGCAGCTCGGGGGGCAGATCGACAGCGACCGAGGGGATCTCGTGCCTGCGCACGGCCGTGGTGATCGCCGGCAGCGTCGTCTGCGCCAGCTGGATCAGCGCGTTCTCACACGCGACACGCTCGCGGATAGCGGCATCGGCCCGCAGCCGCTGCTGGCGCTCGTTGCGCATGGCGAACACCGTCACGGCCAGCGCGAGCAGTAACAGCGGCGCTCCGATGACGAGTAACAGCACCGCGATTCCTGAGTTCATCAGATCTTTCGTCGTCGTCGACCACACCACGCCCTGGCCGGTGGGCCCTCACCGGCCCGCCCGGGAGGCATTCGCCCGGGGGCGCGGTGGGGTCGGATATCCGATCCACACGCCCCGCTTCCAGCGACCCGCACACAGTAGCAGCACCATGATCGACTTCGGCGCGGATCGTCCTGTCCGGCATCAGAATTCCCGCCCGTCCACCTGGGCGCTTGATCTATTCTGGTTTGCTATGCCGCGGTCCGGTCGAGTCGGAACCTCGGGTACCGGATACCATCCCGGCGTGGCGAAACTGAAGCTCTCCGTCGATGTCCCCGTCCCGCCGGACCAGGCGTGGGCCCACGCTTCCGACCTGCCCGCACTCGGCGACTGGCTCACCATCCACGAGGCCTGGCGCGGCACCCTGCCCGAGGACCTCACCCCCGGCACCGTGCTGGTCGGCATCGCGCGCGTGAAGGGATTCCGCAACAAGGTCACCTGGACCGTGCGCACCGCCGAGCCCCCGCGCCGTCTCGCGCTCACCGGCGCGGGCATCGGCGGCACCAAGTTCGGCCTGGCCCTGCTGGTCGAACCGAAGGGCACCGGCTCGAAGGTCAGCGTCGACATCGACCTCGGCGGCGCACCGCTGTTCGGCCCGATCGGCTCGGCCGTGGCCAAGGCACTGCGCGGCGACATCGAACGCTCGCTCGAGGCATTCGTGAAGCTCTACGGCTGAGGTGGTCCGCCCGACCGGCGGTGCCCTCGGTCACGTCGGCGCCTGCCGTGGCGTGGGTCCGGCGCGAGCACCCGCCCGATGCCGCGACGACGCGAAAGCCCGGGTGGACCATCGTGTTCCACCCGGGCCTTCCGGTTCGATCGGCCGATCAGACCATGAGCGAGGCTTCGGCGTCGACCGGGGCGTCCGGCTTGGTGCGCGGCAGGAAGAACGCCGGGATCAAGGTCAACCCGGCCAGGATCACCGCGACCCAGTAGGTGTGGCTGAACGCCTCGGCGGCCAGGTCCAAGCCGTGCTGGATCACCTCGGGCGGGAACTGCGCCGCGAGTTCGGGCTTGGCGTTGGAGGCGATGCCGATCTGCGTCGCGGGGTGATCGTTGAGCTGGGCGGCCAGCACCACCGACATCGTCGCGGTGCCGATCGAAGCCGCGGTCTGGTTGATGATGTTCATCAACGTCGAGCCGCGCGCGACCTGGGCGTGCGAGAGCGTCTGGATGGCGGCGGTCATCACCGGCATCATGGTGCAGCCCATGCCCAGACCCATCACGAACAGCGCGCCGCCGATCATCAGGTAGGACGTGTCGGCCTCGAGCTGGGTGAACCCGGCCAGGCCGACGGTGATAAAGGTGATGCCGAACAACACGATCTTGCCCGGCCCGATCTTGTCGACCAGGAAGCCGGCGATCGGCATCGTCAACATGGCGCCGATACCCTGTGGCGCCATGAGCAGACCGGAGTCGAACGCCGTCTCACCGCGCACCTGCTGCAGGTAGTTGGGCAGCAGGAAGCCTGCGCCGAAGAACGCCGTCGCGAACAGCGACATGGTCAGCACCGAGAAGCGCAGCGACCGATTGCGGAACAGGCGCAGGTCGATCAGCGGATGTTCGGTGCGCAGCGCGTGGAACACGAACGCCACCAGCAGCACCGCGCCGATGAGCGCCGGAACGAGCACGCGCGCGGCGAGCACCGTGCCCTTCTCCGGGATGGAGGAGACGCCGAACAGGAACAATGCCAGACCGGGCGAGGCCAGCAGCATGCCGAGGAAGTCGAACGATTCCGACGGCTTGGGCTTGTCGGGGGCGAGCACGAGGTAGGCCAGGACCAGAGCGACCAGGCCCAGCGGCAGGTTGATGAGGAAGATCCAGTGCCAGCTGAAGGAGTCGATCAGCCAGCCGCCGAGAATCGGGCCACAGATCGGGCCGAGCAGCATGGGCACACCGAGGACCGCCATCACTCGCCCGATCCGCTGCGGGCCGGCGGCGTGGGTCATGATCGTCATGCCCAGCGGCATGAGCATGCCGCCACCGATGCCCTGGATGACACGGAAGGCCACCAGCGACTCGATACTCCACGCCATCGAACACAGCACCGAGCCGAGGATGAAGAAGCTCAGCGCGGCCATATAGAGGCGTTTGGTGCCGAAGCGGTCGGCGGCCCAGCCTGTCATCGGGATGACCGAGGCCAGGGCCAGGGTGTAGCCGGTCATGGTCCAGGCGACGACCTCGACGGAGGCGTTGAAGTCCGCCATGAACGTCGGAATCGCGACGGTGACCACGGTGATGTCGAGGATCGACATCACCGCGCCGAGGACGACTACGCCCGCCACTTTGAGTACGGCTGCGTCCAGCTTGTCGGAGGTGGGATCGGCGGCGCCGATATCCGGAGGTTTCGTCACCGCTTGAGCCTGGCACCTTTCGACGCCGAAGACCAGTGGAATTTTTCTGCCGCCTCGGCCGCCCGCAGCGCCGCCACCAGGGACTCGGACGAAGCGGGCAACAACGGCAATCGGACCGCCGCACTGGGGATCTGCCCCCGCTCGGCGAGCACCGCTTTGATCACCGTCGGGTTGGGTTCGGCGAACAGGGCGGCGCCGAGGGCGTCGAGGCCGTGGCCGAGGGCGCGTCCTCGGGAGACGTCACCGGCGAGCCAGGCGGCGACCAGCTCGGCGTAGGCGGCGGGCGCCACATTGGCCGCGGCCAGGATGCCGCCGCGCGCACCGAGTGCGAGCAGGGCCGAGGCGAACCGGTCGTCGCCGCCCAGCACCGTCGTGGCCTCCCCCGCCCGCGCCATCAGCTCGACACTGGCCGCGTCGATACCGCCGACGGAATGCTTGAACCCGGCGATGTTCGGAATCCCGGCGAGGCGCACCAGGGTCTCGCCACTGAGCGGACGCGCGGTGCGGTAGGGCACGTCGTAGACGTACAGCGGGGCCGGACTGGCCGCCGCGAGCGCCGTGAAGTGCGCGATCACGCCCTCCTCGCTGGGCCGCACGTAGTACGGCACTACCGCCAGCACGCCGGCGACCGGCTGCCGGAGTTCGCCGACCGCCCGCACCGAGTCGGCGGTGGCATTGCCGCCCGCGCAGACGATCAGCGGTGCGTCCCGGTCGGCGCACACGGCGGCGCAGCGATCCAGCACCCGTGCCCGTTCCCCGGCCGTGAGTGCCGAGGGCTCGGCGGTGGTCCCCAGGGCGACCAGCCCGGTCGCACCCGCGTCGAGCACGTGGTGCGCGTGCTCGTCCAGCGCGGTGAGCGCGAGCTCGCCGTCGGCGGTGAAGGGGGTGATCATGGGAACGAACAGTCCCTGCAGCGATGTCATGGGTCTATCGTCGAGCCACGGATTCATCAGGTCCAGTTCACGTTCGTGACGATAAACGTAAGCTGATCTGATGCTCGACGTCCGCAAACTCCGTCTGCTGCGCGAACTCGCCCATCGCGGCACCATCGCCGCGGTCGCCGACGCGCTCAGTTACACGCCGTCGGCGGTCTCCCAACAGCTCACCGCCCTCGAACGCGAAGCGGGCGTCCCGCTGCTCGAGCGCACGGGCCGACGCGTCCGGCTCACCCCGGCGGCGCACGTCCTCGTCGGCCACACCGAGACCGTGCTGGCCGCGCTGGAACGCGCCGATGCCGAATTGGCCTGCGCCCGAGACGAACTCGTCGGCACCCTGCGCATCGGCGCCTTCCCCACCGCCGCCCGTACCCTGCTCTCCCCCGCCCTGGTCACCCTGAGCACCGACCACCCCCGCCTGGAACTCACGGTCACCGAGATCGACCCCGCCGACGTCCCCGACGCCCTGCGCGCGAGCACCCTCGACATCGCCCTGACCCACGACTACGACCTCGTCCCCGCCACCACCGACCCAGCCATCCACACCGAGCCCTTGCACACCGAGACCGTCTATCTCGCCACCAGACACCCCACCGTCACCACCGAGGCCCTCCGCGCTCACCGCGAAGCCCCATGGATCGCGGGCACTCCCGGCACCCTCTGCCACACGGTCACCCTGCGCGCCTGCCAGGCCGCAGGTTTCACGCCCCACATCCGCCACCACGCCGACGACTTCAACACCGTCCTGGCCCTGGTCGCCGCCGACGCGGGCACCGCGATCGTCCCCGCCCTCGCCCTGCACTCCCCACCCGGCGACATCGTCCTCACCCCGCTGACGACCCGCCGCCGCACCCATCTCGCCTACCGCAACGGCACCGCCGACCACCCCGCTCTCCACGCGGCTCGCACCGCCTTGCGCGCGGCGGCCCGCGCCGCGGACATCG
>Ga0247823_10004534_pt1 | contig 11134 bp, 10 predicted proteins | sample 13C_PalmiticAcid_2_FD_192426 | JGI IMG/M metagenome (GOLD analysis project Ga0247823, IMG submission 192426) | Soil microbial communities from agricultural site in Penn Yan, New York, United States - 13C_PalmiticAcid_Day30 | ecosystem: Environmental > Terrestrial > Soil > Agricultural land...
GCCGGGGGGCACGTTGAGCTCGGTCCGCGCGGCGCGCAGCTCGCTCACCAGCCGGATCAGCCAGTCGACCTCCTTGACCGCCTCCGGATCGAGCGCGCGGGCGTCGGCCATCGGCCATTTCGCGGTAATCAGCGGATAGTCCGGGCGATCGCCCAGCTTCGACCACAGCTCTTCGGTGATGAAGGGCATGAACGGGTGGAGCAGAACGAGGATCTGGTCTAGCACCCAGCCGGCGACGAGGCGGGTTTCCTCGGCACCTTCCGCGCCCTCGGTCTGGAGCACCGGCTTGATGAGCTCGAGATACCAGTCGCAGAAGCGGCTCCAGGTGAACTGGTAGATCGCGTTGGCCGCCTCGTCGAAGCGATGGTCGGCAAAGGCAAGGTCCATCGCCTGCACGGTCGCCACCGTCTCCGCGACGATCCACTTGTTGACCGCGAGCGTCGCGACGGGCGGTTCGATATGCTCGCTGGCCTTGATCCCGTTGGACTGGGCAAAGCGCGCGGCGTTCCACAGCTTGGTCGCGAAGTTGCGATAGCCCTCGACCCGCTTCTCATCCATCTTCACGTCGCGGCCCTGGCTCTCCATCGCCGCCATGAAGAAGCGCAGCGCGTCCGCGCCATACTGGTCGATCAGGCCCAGCGGATCGACGACATTGCCCTTGGACTTGGACATCTTCGCGCCGTCGGCCGCGCGGACAAGTCCGTGGAGATACAGGGTCTTGAACGGCACTTCTTTCATGAAGTGCAAACCCTGCATCATCATCCGCGCATCCCAGAAGAACAGGATGTCGAAGCCGGAGATCAGCACGTCATTGGGGTAGCGGCCGCCGAGCGTGGGATCGCTCTCGTCCGGCCAGCCCATCGTCGCGAACGGCCACAGCGCCGAGGAGAACCAGGTGTCGAGGACGTCCTCGTCCTGCTTCAGGGCAACGCCCTCGCCCGCCTGCCCCTGTGCCTCGGCTTCGGTCTCGGCGACGAAGATTCCACCATCCTCGGCATACCACGCCGGAATCCGGTGCCCCCACCACAGCTGGCGGCTGACACACCAGGGCTGGATGTTCTCCATCCAGTTGAAATAGGTCTTTTCCCAGCTCTTCGGCACGACCTTGGTCGCGCCCGAGCGGACCGCTTCGATCGCGGGCTTCGCCAGCGTCGCGGCGTCGACATACCATTGGTCGGTCAGCCACGGCTCGATCACCGCGTTGGAACGGTCGCCGAACGGGGTCTGGATCTTGCGCGGCTCGGCGTCGTGCTCCTCGCCGTCCTTGTCGACGTGCGGGACCAGGAAGCCTTCGGCCTTGAGCCGCTCGACCACGCGGTCACGGGCGACGAAGCGGTCGAGGCCGATCAGCTCGGCGGGGATCAGCCCATCGGACGTCTGGCAAACCGCCGCCTTGGCGTCGAGCATGTTGAGCATGTCGCGCGCTTCGATCCCGGCACGGCGGCCGACCTCGAAATCGTTGAAGTCATGCCCCGGCGTGATCTTGACCGCGCCCGAACCGAGTTCGGGGTCGGCATGTTCGTCGGCGACGATCGGGATCAGGCGGCCGGTGATCGGCAAGCGCACCTGCTGACCGATCAGCGCCTTGTAGCGCGCATCCTCGGGGTTCACCGCGACCGCCATGTCGGCCAGCATCGTCTCGGGCCGCGTGGTCGCGACCTGAATGAAGCCCGATCCGTCCGCGAGCGGATAGCGCAGATGCCAGAACTTGCCCGCGACCTCCCTGGTCTCGACCTCCAGATCGCTGATCGCGGTGCCGAGGCCCGGATCCCAGTTCACCAGGCGCTTGTCGCGATAGAGCAAACCCTGCTTGTGCAGCTCGACGAATACCTTGAGCACGGCCTTCGAGAAGCCTTCGTCCATGGTGAAGCGCTCGTCGGACCAGTCCATCGAGCAGCCGAGGCGGCGGAGCTGGCCGGTGATCGCGCCGCCGCTCTCCGCCTTCCACTTCCAGACGAGGTCGACGAACTCATCGCGCGAATAATTGGTGCGCTTGTCCTGCCGCTCATTGAGCTGACGCTCGACCACCATCTGCGTGGCGATGCCGGCATGATCCATGCCGACCACCCAACGCGCGTCCTTGCCCTTCAGCCGCGCATGGCGGACGAGGATGTCCTGCAGCGTGTTGTCGAGCGCATGGCCGATATGAAGCGAGCCGGTGACGTTGGGCGGCGGGTTGACGATCGTCCACGGCTCCGCGCCGGGACGCTCGGGGCGGAACAGGCCGCCCTCCTCCCAATGCGCGTACCAGCGCGCTTCGATTTCAGCCGGGTCGAAAGTCTTGGGGAGTTCGCTCATGCCCCGCCCTTAACGGGCGCACCGGGCAAAACAAGATCAGTCGCGGAGCTCAGTCGCGACCGGCGGTGATCCGGGCGATCTCGCGCTGCACCATTTCCTCGACCATGCGCGGAAGGTTGGCATCGAGCCATTCGCGCAGCATCGGGCGGAGCATCTCGCGAACCATGCCCTCCAGCGTGTCGCTGCCCGCGACATCGGGCTTCACGATCATGCGCGAAAGCGCTTCGAGCGGACCGCGAGTCGCCTGCGCGGTGGTGGCCGAAAGAATCGGTTCGGCGGGCGCCTCAGCGTCGACCGGTTCCGCTTCAGTCGTCTCGGGCTGACGCGATTCGGTCGGAACCGGTTCGCTCAACTCAAGAATTTCGTCCTCATCCACGGTGGGCGGAGGGGGCGCAGCCCGCGCAGGACGACGGGTGCGGGCCGTGACCGCACTCTCGCCCTCTTCGGCGATGATCCGTTTGATCGAGGACAGGATGTCCTCCATCGACGGTTCGTTACTGACGTCCCCCATTCGTTGTTCCCGCGTTAGGGATAAGCAAACACGCCAAGTGTCGGATTTGCCGGGTAACTGTCAACCATAACCCTTTAAGATTTAGTTCGGGCTACCCGGATCGATCGGTCCGGAGACCGCGGGGGTCTGTGCGGGGGTGTCGGTGGTGCGGGTCGCCTGCGGCTGCGGCGCCGGACCGTCACGCCAGTCAGAAAGGCTGCGGCGCGAGCGGGTGTAGTTGGCTACCGGATCGTAGAGCGGCCCGCCCTCGAGTCCCAGATCCTCCGCTTCCGCACGGCCCATCGCCGCCAGCACCGCGAAACCCGCGACATAGGCGTCGCGCTCGGCGGTGACGAGCTGGACCTGGCTGTTCAGCAGTTCCTGTTCGGCGTTAAGGATGTCGAGAATGGTACGCGTGCCGACGCTGTTTTCCGCACGGACACCCTCAAGGCTCAACCGGTTGGCGCTGACCGCGAGCTTGCTGCTTTCAATCACGCGCTGCGCCGACTGCCATACGGCATAGGCCGAGCGGGTCTGAGCGATCACGCCGCGCTCGGCGGAGGTGACCTGCTCGATCGCCGCCGACTGGCGTGCGCGTGCCTGACGCACCTGTGCCGCGGGACGCCCGCCCTGGAACAGCGGCAGCGTCAGATTGACGCCGGCGCTCGTCGCGAAGCCGTCATTGGCCAGGCCAGCGGCGCGGCCCGGTCCCGGAATCGAACCGAAGCGGTTGTAATAATCGCCATTCACGCCGACGCTGACCTGCGGCAGGCGCCCGGCCCGCGCCACGTTGACGTCATAGGCAGAGGCGTCACGCACCTTCTTCGCCGCGTCGAGAGTGGGGTTATCCGCAAGCGCGGTGGTCACCGCCTGATCCGGACCGTTGGGCAGGTTCGGCAGCGGCGGCGGCGGCGCGAGATTGCCCGGCGGCGTTCCCACCACGCGAATATAGCCCTCACGGCTGCCGATCAGCCCGGCCTCGGCGCCACGCAGCTGGCCCTCGGCGAGTGCCAGACGTGCCTCCGACTGCGCGACGTCGGTACGGGTCAGGTCTCCCACCTCGAACCGGTCACGCGTTGCCTGAAGGTTGACCTCGAGCACGCGGACATTCTGCTGGTTGAGGCGAACGATCGCCTCGTCGCGGATCACGTCGAGATAGGCGGCGACCACATCGGTAAAGAGCCGCGCCTCAACGCTGCGCAGGCCGGCACGGCCGGCTTCGACACGCGTTTCCGCCGCACGCACCGAATTGCGCACCGCGCCGCCGGAGAACACCGGGACGCTAAGGCCGAGCCCGACAGTGCCGCTGCGCGGCGCGGTCAGGCCGCTGTCGTCGCTGTTGTGGAGATTCTCGTTATAGCCGGCATTGCTGTTCACGCCCGGCAGCCCGCGCGAGCGCGCGATGGGCACATCCTCGTCGGTCGCGCGCAGGCTGGCACGCTCGGCGGTCAGGTCGGGATTGGTGTTGTACGCCTTCACCATCGCCTCGCGCAGCGTCTCGTCCGGCGCGGGGGCCTGCGCAGCCGGCGGCACGGTCTGCGCCACTGCGGGCAGAGCAAGTCCCGCGGCACCAATTCCGGCAACACTGACCCCGGCGAGAAAATGGCTCAATCGCATGCGTTTATCTTTCTCAGAATTGGAATCCGCGCGGTTTCTCGAATCCCGGAAGCACCACGGTTTCGATGTCCGCGAACGGTTTGAGGCCGAAGCCGCCCTCGATGCGAACGCCCGATGCGAGGCGCGTCACGCCGCGATCGACCAGGCCGGCGACGATTCGCCCGCCCGGCGCCACCTGCTCGGCCAGCGCCGCCGGAAGTTCTTCCACAGCGCCATCGACGATCAGCACGTCGTAAGGCGCACCCGCCGCATGACCATCGGCCAGCGGGCCTTCGATCAGCTCGGCCTGCCCTTCGAGCGCGGCACGCGCCGCCGTGGCGAGTTGCGTATCGACCTCAACCGCCACGACCTTCGCCGCCAATTTCGCCGCGACCGCCGCGGCATAGCCGCCCGCGGCGCCGACGATCAGCACCTTGTCTTCCGGCTGAAGCCGCGCTTCGGTGAGCAGCAGGCCGGTCGCGAGCGGCGGGTTCTGCACCCGGCCGTTGCCCAGCGGCAACGGTCGGTCGCGATAGGCCAGCGGGCGCTGCGATTCGGGCAGGAACTTCTCCCGCTCGACCTGCGCCATCGCCGACACCACGCGCGCGTCGCTGACGCCGCTGGTACGCAGCTGGCTCACCACCATCGCGGCGCGTGCGGTTTCGGAACCGGGAAGTTCGGCGGTCACGGTCATCATCACTCCAGCCCTGTTCGCATAACTGTTATAGTCACGCAATACACTTGTTCGATTGGCGCGCTTGTATCTTGTGGCGGCGGCATAGCCAAGCAAGTGGGCCAAGCAAGCGAAAGCGCAATTTTCGTAACCCATGGTTGACATGGGCGGCGGCCCCGCGCACAGCGCCCGCTCGCTCCCGAGGCCCGATGGCGGAGTGGTTACGCAGAGGACTGCAAATCCTTGCACGCCGGTTCGATTCCGGCTCGGGCCTCCAAGGCGCAGCGGAGCGGCTAACCGCCCTCCCCGTCCTGTGCCTGCGCCATCATATCCATGAAATTGCGCGCGGCCTCCCGGTCCGCATCGTCCTTGAACGCCACGTCAAGGTCGGGCGCGGAGCCGAGCAGGTGCATCACCGCCCAAAGCGCGAAACGGCGCGAGCGGTCCTTCTCCAGCCCGAAATCGACCCGCATCCGTTCGACACCCGCCTCGATCGCCGCCGGCGGGATCGAAGCGAGGTCGGCGGACCCGAAATAGCGGCGCAACTGATCGTCGAAATCCATTGCGCCGCCCCTACAGGATCAGCTCGTGAAGTCGAGTTGAACCACCTTGGTCGGGGTCGCACGGCAATAGAAGGGCGTCACCCGATCGCCGTCCGGATAGCTCGCGGTCAGCTCGGCCGCGAACCGCCAGCCGCCATTGCCCGGCTCGATGCTCGTGATCCGGTCGAGACGCAGCCGGGTGCCGCCCGTCACGCCGATCTGGCGCGAAGCCTCGAACAGGCAGGTTTGCAGCGAAGGCCGTGCCTCCGAACGGACCAGGCTGAGGTCCGCCGAAAGCGCCGCGGGCGGACCCGACGGATAGGTCACCGGCCCCTCGGTCGAGCCGCTCGGCTTCTTGTTCTTGCTCGCCAGCAGCGCGATCAGACCGGCCGCGACCGCGACACCGCCGATGATCAGGCCGGTGTTCGGCCCCTTGTCGCGGTCGGGCCGCTCGGGCTGCCAGCCGCCGCCACCCCAATTGTTGCCATAGCCATAGGCAAAGGTCGCGCGGCAGTTGCGCACCCAGATCGAGCGCCGGTCATAGCCCCAGCCGCGGCCCTGATTGCAGACCCCGCCATTGGCGCGGATCAGCGCGACGCGGTTCTGGGTGTTGACGCTGCAGCGCTGGGTACGATTGCCCCGCGATTCACAGCTGATGCGGCCGGCATAGCCCTGCCCCTGTCCCCACCCCGGATTGCCGGGGTAGCCGGGATTGGGACGCGGCGGCTGGATCTCGGGGCGCACTGGCTGCGGCAACGGGACCGGGCGGTCTGGAACAGGCTGCGGGAGCGGTACGGGCCGCTGGTGCGGCGCGGGCCGGGTCTGCGCCATCAGCGGTGTGATGCTTTGTCCGATCATCGCGGTGGACAGAACCACCAGCTTTAACGTGCCTCGCATGCGCAATCCCCTTGCTGGACGCGACCAATCGGGTCGTTTCGCTGCCAGTATAGATCGAACGCCCCGCCCCCGCACCGAAAATCAACGTAAAGAGAAGCTTGCGGGCTATTCCGCAGCCTGAGCCGGGGGTTCCTCCGCCTCGGGCGTTTCGGCATGGCTGGCGAGCAGCTCGACCGAGGCGACGCTCTCGATCTCGCGCGCGCCGGTCTCCACGTTGAGCTCCTTGAGCTTGCGTGCCGAGACCAGTGCGCGGGTCTCGAGGCTCGAGGCGAAGGTATTGAAGTTCCTGACCGCGCTGTTGAGGCCGGTGCCGACGAGCCGCAAATCGCCCATCGCCTTGGCCAGCCGGTCGTACAGCTCCTTGCCCAGCTCGCCGATCTGGCGTGCTTCCTTCGCCATCTTCTCCTGCCGCCATACCGCCGCGACGGTACGCGCAATGGCGATGAGGTTGGTTGGCGTCGCGAGCAGCACGCGCTTCTCGAACGCGAAATCCCACAGGCCATGGTCATGCTCGAGCGCGGCCGAGAGGAAATGCTCGCCCGGGACGAACATGATGACGTAATCCGGCGCCTCGTCGAACTGGGTCCAGTACGCCTTGTTGCCGAGCGCGTTGACATGCGCCTTCATCGCCGCGGCGTGCTGGGCGAGGCCGGCGAGACGCTCACCCTCCTCCACCGCCCCGAACGCGTCCTGATAGGCGTTGAGCGACACCTTGGCGTCGATCACCAGCGCCTTGCCGCCGGGGACACGGACGATCGCGTCGGGGCGAAGGCGCCCGCCCTCTTCCTGCGCAACGCTGACCTCGGTCTCGAAATCGGTGTGTTCGGACAGGCCGCAGGTTTCGAGCACGTTCTTGAGCTGCTGCTCGCCCCAGCGGCCGCGCGACTTCGGGGCATTGCGCAGCGAGTTGACCAGCTTGGCCGCTTCGCTGCTCACCCGCTCCTGCCCGATCCGCATCTGCTCGATCTGGCCCTTGAGCTCGCCAAAGGCATCGCGGCGCTCGGCTTCGACCTTGGCGACGCCCTCCTCATAGCGCTGGAGCCGTTCGTTGACCGGCTGGAGCAACGCCTTGAGGTTCTGCCCGGCGACGGTCTCGGACTGCCTGAAGCGATCCTCGGCGCGCTTGAGAAAGGCTTCCTGCGTCTGGTTGAGCATCTGGCCCGCAAGCTCGCGGAACTGGCCCGCCATCAGCTCGCGCGCGCCCTTGAACTCCTCCAGCCGCTCCTCGAACGCGCTCGCCTTGGTGCGCAGTTCGGTCAGTTCGAGCCGGGCGATGTCGCGCTCGTCACGGATACCGTCGAGCTGGTCGCGCAGTTCGGGGAGCTCGCGCAGGCGCTCCTCGGCCCCGGCGAGATCGATGATCGCCGCCTTGAACTCAGCTTCGCGCTTGTCGCGTTCGGCGCGGATTTCGGCGAGGCTACGATTGGCGACGAACCAGCCGACGGCCCCGCCGACAAGCAATGCGAAAATCAGGGCCAGGGCGAATTCGATGGTCACGGTCCCTCACGCGAAATTGACAAAGTTGACACAAACGACGTGTTTCGCGCGGAGGTGACAAGCAGCCGCCTCCCCCGCGGCAGGCGAGGAACATAGACCGAACGGCCGGTGCAGGACAGGGTTAATTGCGGCGCGCGCAACCACGCGCCGCGCAGGCGCCTCAGGCCGCCGCTTTGCGCGCCTTGTCGAGCTTCTTCATGATCATCTGGCGCTTGAGGCGCGAGAGGTGATCGAGGAAGACGATACCCTCGAGATGGTCCATCTCATGCTGGATGCAGGTCGCGAGCAGGCCGGTGAACACCTCGTCATGCGCCTTGCCATGCTCGTCCAGCCACTTGACGCGGCAGGTGGCCGGGCGGTCGACATCGGCGAACTGATCGGGAACCGACAGGCAGCCTTCGGTATAGGTGTTCTGATCGTCGGACGGATCGAGGATTTCCGGGTTCACGAAGACGCGGGGCTGGCGGATCGGCTTACCCTCCTCGTCCTCTTCCTCCTGCAGATCCATGACGACCAGCCGCTTGGGCACGCCGACCTGGATCGCGGCGAGGCCGATGCCGGGGGCGTCGTACATGGTTTCGAACATGTCGGCGATCAGCGCGCGCAGTTCGTCATCGACCTTGTCGACGGGGGTGGACACCAGCTTGAGGCGCGGGTCGGGAACTTCGAGAATGGGTAGCAGGGACATGAGGGTAATTTAGCTCCGCCGGCGTCCGGCTTCAAGAATGGATCAGGCGACCGGCCGCCGCGCGCGCAGCGCCTGCGCCAAGGTGCCTTCGTCGAGATAGTCGAGTTCGCCGCCGACCGGAAGGCCATGGGCGAGCTGGGTGAGCCGCACCGGATGCCCCTCCAGCCGTTCGGCGATATAGTGGGCGGTGGTCTGCCCTTCGAGCGTGGCGTTCATCGCCAGCACCACTTCATCGATTCCGCCCGCGGCGACGCGGGTGATCAGGCTGTCGATCGCCAGATCCTCAGGCCGGACGCCATCGAGCGCGGAAAGCTTGCCCCCCAGCACATGGAAGCGCCCGGGGAACAGGCGCGAGCGTTCCAGCGCCCAAAGGTCGGCGACTTCCTCCACCACGCAGAGCTGACGCGTGTCGCGGCGCGGATCGGCGCAGATCGCGCACGGGTCCGTGGTGTCGACATTGCCGCAGGTTGTGCAGGTGGCGAGGCGCTGGCTGACCGCGGTGAGCGCGGCGAGCAGCGGATCGAGCGCGGTCTCGCGCTTCTTGAGCAGGTGCAGCACCGCGCGCCGCGCCGAACGCGGTCCAAGGCCGGGCAGGCGTGACAGGGCCTGGGTCAGGGTTTCGATCTCGGGCGAGGCCATGCGATGTTCCCTAACCGTTCGCGTTGCGGAATGGAAGGATGGCGCTGCGGGGCCGATTGCGGCTAGAGGCGCGCAATGCGGATCATCTTCATGGGAACCCCCGAATTTGCGGTGCCGGCGCTCGACGCGCTGGTCGAGGCGGGGCACGACGTCGTGGCGGCGTACAGCCAGCCGCCGCGGGCGGGCGGGCGGCGCGGCAAGGCACTGACCCCCTCCCCCGTCCATGCACGCGCGCAGGCGCTGGGGATCGAGGTGCGCACGCCGCTGTCGTTCAGGAAGGACCCGGAAGCGGTCGCCGCATTCGCGGCGCTGGAGGCGGATGTCGCGGTGGTCGCGGCCTATGGCCTGATCCTGCCGGTGAGCGTGCTGGAAGCGCCGAAGCTGGGCTGCATGAACGTCCATGCGTCGCTGCTCCCGCGCTGGCGTGGTGCCGCGCCGATCCAGCGAGCGATTCTGGCCGGGGATGAAGAGACCGGGGTCGGGATCATGCAGATGGAAGCCGGGCTGGATACCGGGCCGGTGCGGCTCGAGGGACGGACGCCGGTCGCCGGAAAGACCGCAGGCGAGCTGACCGACGAGCTGGCGGCGATGGGCGCACGGCTGATGGTGCAGGTGCTGGGCGATGTGGCGGCCTATGCGGCGGTGGCGCAATCCGAGGACGGCGTCACCTACGCCTCCAAGATCGACAAGGCCGAGGCGCGGCTTGATTTCGCGCAGGATGCCGATGCCGTGCTGCGGCAGGTGCTGGCGTTCAATCCGCCGGGGGCGTTCTTCGAGGTGGGCGGGGAGCGAGTCCGAATGCTGGCGGCCGATATCGCGGAAGCAAGCGGCACGCCGGGCGCGGTGCTTGATGAGGTGCTGACGATCGGCTGCGGAAGCGGCTCGATCCACCCCAGTCTGGTGCAGCGCGCCGGTCGTGGCGTCATGACCACCGCGGAACTGCTCAACGGCTTCCCCATCCCGCCGGGGACTCAGCTTTGACCCGCTTCGCGCTCACGGTGGAATATGACGGCCGGCCGTTCATGGGCTGGCAGTATCAGGACCATGGCCCGAGCGTTCAGCAGGCGATCGAGGATGCGCTGCATGGGATCACCGGGGAGGATGCGCTGGTCCATGCCGCGGGACGCACCGATGCGGGCGTCCATGCGCTTGGGATGCGCGCGCATACCGAGATCGAGAAGGACCTGGCCCCGTTCCGGCTGATGGAGGCGCTCAACGCGCATCTGCGGAGCGTGCCGGTGGCGATCCTGGCGTGCGAGACGGTGGCGGACGACTGGCATGCGCGCTTCTCGTGCACCGCGCGGCATTATGTGTACCGGATCGTCAACCGCCGCGCGCCGCTGACCTTCGACAAGGGACTGAAATGGCGCGTGCCGGCCGAGCTGGACGCGGCGGCGATGCACGAGGCGGCGCAGATTCTGGTCGGGCTGCATGACTTCACCACCTTCCGCTCCGCCCATTGCCAGTCGGCGAGCGCGCTCAAGACGCTCGACCGGCTCGACGTGGTGCGCGAGGGGGACGAGATCAGCATCCATGCCTCGGCGCGATCGTTCCTGCATCATCAGGTGCGGTCGATGGTCGGTTGCCTGTCGATGGTCGGGCGCGGGCAGTGGACCGCCGACGATCTGCGCGATGCGCTGGAAGCGAAGGATCGTGCCGCGCTGGGGCTGAACGCACCGCCGGACGGGCTGTATTTCGTGCGGGCAGATTATCCTTAGGCCCCACCGTTCGCCCTGAGCTTGTCGAAGGGCGGTGCTTCGACAGGCTCAGCACAAACGGAGTTGGGTGAAAGCCCTAACGGCTGAACCGCGCCG
>Ga0247823_10004536_pt1 | contig 11134 bp, 8 predicted proteins | sample 13C_PalmiticAcid_2_FD_192426 | JGI IMG/M metagenome (GOLD analysis project Ga0247823, IMG submission 192426) | Soil microbial communities from agricultural site in Penn Yan, New York, United States - 13C_PalmiticAcid_Day30 | ecosystem: Environmental > Terrestrial > Soil > Agricultural land...
GACGAGATCCGACTTCTTGACATGAACAAAAGAGGCTTTGAATCCGTGCGACTTTCTCGCAATATCTTCTTCAACCCTCGCAAGGACCAGTAAAGAGAACGGCAAGGTAATCTGCTGCTCATCCATTTGCACCTTAAAAATGTGCTGATTCAAGACGCCAGGCGGGCCATTCCAAACACGAGCACCGAAAGACGAACCCAGTGTTCCAGACCAAGCAAAGAGCAAATCTCCGGTTTCTATGCGGTTTCGCTCCGGTACTGGTGCTTGAGAGTAGTTAAATCCAGCGGACCGATCGTTCAAATTTTGGATGCGAATGATTGGTGTTCCCGTTGACTTCCAATCCTCCGGTTTGAAGGCACACCCGTTAGTGAGGAGAAACATGTTGCCAATCGTCTGCGCACTCCACTCTCCGGCGTTATTGAATTCAGGAAAGCGCAGCCGTGGCACGGTTTCGCCGTCGAGGGGAAAAAGCTGCTGCATCAAGCCCTTCTTGCGAGTCTTGAGGGCGCCCAGCTTTTGACTCTCCGCTGTAATCAGCTCATCAAGGGATGATAGACAGTCGGCGATTTTTTGTTGTTCTGCGTGTTGTGGCGTCGGAATCTTTACGCCGAAGAATGCGTCCCTGCTGATGTTTAGAAGACCGTTACTTCTCGCACCACTGGTGATGTGTTTCTTGAGTTGCAAGCCATGCGCATTTTGCTCGAAGCACTGCCGAAAAAAACCATTCTCATACCCAGCATTTAAGCGAAAGCAAATGAATACGTTGGGTGCAGCGACCTCGCCCCAGTTTTGCAAATCATAAATGCACCCTTGCGGAAATTTAAGAGAGTTTCCTTTGTTATAAACAAAGTCGCCATCGCGCACCACGGTGTACAGCCTGTATTGGTTTCCCGAGATATCGCGCCCGAATTTTTCTGCCTGCGGAACAAATCCGATACCTGCAGAGATACTGACCGGGATCAGGCTCCTAACGCCGACGCGCTCCACGACAGATGTGGAAATGTCTGCGAGCTTCGGTGCGCTCCATTCCTCAGCATTCAAGAATTCCGGAAACCTCAAGCGTGGCACCAGCAGTGCAGTGTTCTTGCCTTCGCGCATGGCGCTTTCTTTCTTAATGCTCATACGCACTCAATCCTGAGATTTCTCGTCCTTGGACCAGCTTGTGCAGCAGTGGCGCCAGCTCTTCCATCAACGCCAGTTCCTTCTGCGTGCGAGCCTTCCAGCCCAGGTCCAGCGGTGCCATTAGCTCGCTCAGCGCTTCACCGTCAAAGATGCAGCGGCGCAGCACGCCATCGACGAAAGCTTGCAGGGCATCCGCACCCAGACCATGGCGCTGAGCAATCTCGGCCAGCACACGGCCCTTTTTCTCGGCCTTAAAGCGGTCGAAGCCCTTGCGAATGGCGTCTTCGTTCAAGGCCTGGCCCACGGGCAGGCCACGGATGTACTCGGCGATGTCGTCGCGGTCGTCGATGAACTTGGCGTCGGCCTGGATCAGGCCGATGAGCTGCTCGCGGTTCAATGTCAGCTTGCCGGGCTTCTGCTGCGTCATGCGCGCGATTAGGCCCATGATGTAGTCGTAGTCGATCACCGCCGAGGCGAAGAGCACGAACTCGAAATCGAGCTGCTGCACTTCGGGCGGGGTTTGGTCGCGGTCTTGCAGGGTCTTCAAGCGCTTTGCAGTTTCCAGGTACACGCCCTTGAAGCCCAGCATCTGGTCGGGCGGCACGATCTGGGTGATCTGCGTTTTCTGTGCTTCCGACAGGTCGGTGTATTGGTCCAGCTGTGTTTTGAGCCGCTGCACTTCTTTGAAGAGGTTGACGAACTGGCTGCGTGCGGCATCGCCCTTCAGGTTGGCGACTTCTTCCGGGGCGTTCGTCAGCCCTTGTGATTGCATGAAGTCCGCCAGCTTCTGTGTGGCGGTTTGCAAGGTGTCGATCACCTTGGGTGCCGGGTCCACCAGCCAGATTTCACGCGGGTTGTCGGTCTTCTCGCCCGAGAACAGCGTGATGGCCTCTTCCACGGGCTTCTGCTGCTGGCGGAAGTCGAGCACATTGCCGTAGGGCTTGCTGTCGTTCAAGACGCGGTTGGTGCGCGAGAACGCCTGGATCAGGCCGTGGTACTTGAGGTTCTTGTCCACGTACAGGGTGTTCAGGTACTTGGAGTCGAAGCCGGTGAGTAGCATGTCCACCACGATGGTGATGTCGATCTTCTGGCCGTGCGGCAGATCGGCGTTGGGGTACTGCTGGTCCTTGATGCGCTTCTGCACGTCCTGGTAGTACAGGTCGAACTCGGCGATGCGGTGATTGGTGCCAAAGCGCGCGTTGTAGTCGGCCATGATGCGCGTGAGCGCGGCCTTCTTGCCTTCGGGGTCCTGCTGGTTGTCGGCCTTCTCCTGCGGCAGGTCTTCCTGAATCTGCTGCACGTCCTTGTTGCCTTCGGCAGGGGGGGAGAACACGCAGGCCACGTTCAGCGGAACGAAGCCATCATCCTCGGCCCTCTTCTTGTCCTGCAGTTCCTTGAAGGCCTCGAAGTATTCGATGGCGTCATTGATGCTGGCGGTGGCCAGCACGGCATTGAACTTGCGCCCGTTGGTGGCGGCATCGTGCTTGGCAAGGATGGTCTCGATGACCTTGGCCTTGGGCAGGCCTTCACCCGGCTTGGGCGGCTTCTTGCCCTCGGGCTTGAAGAAGTCGATGTGAAACTTCAGGACGTTCTGGTCTTCGATGGCGTGCGTGATCGTGTATTCGTGCAGGCAACGCTGGAACAGGTCATCCGTGGTGCGGTAGCTGGCTTGCTGGCCTTCGATCTGCACAGCCGTGGCGTTCTCTTTGAAGATCGGGGTTCCGGTGAAGCCGAACAACTGGGCCTTCGGGAAGAACTCCTTGATGGCCTTGTGGTTGTCGCCGAACTGCGAGCGGTGGCACTCATCGAAGATGAACACCACGCGCTGTTCGCGCAGAGGCTCCAGACGCTGCTTGTAGGTCTCCTGGCCCTGCTTTTCCTTCTGCTTGTTGCGCTTGCTGTTCTCATCCAGCGCTAGGCCGAGCTTCTGAATGGTGGTGACGATGACTTTGTCGGCGTAGTCGTCCGACAGCAGGCGGCGCACCAGTGCCTCGGTGTTGGTGTTCTCTTCGACGCAGCCTTCCTGAAAGCGGTTGAATTCTTCGCGGGTCTGGCGATCCAGATCTTTGCGATCCACCACGAACAGGCACTTGTCGATGTCCGGGTTGTCCTTGAGCAGGGTGGAGGCTTTGAACGAGGTCAGCGTCTTGCCCGAGCCGGTTGTGTGCCAGATGTAGCCGTTGCCGCAGTTCTGGTGGATGCATTCCACGATGGCTTTGACGGCATAGATTTGGTATGGCCGCATCATCAGCAGCTTCTGCTCGCTGGCGACCAGCACCATGTAGCGGCTGATCATCTGGCCCAGAGTGCACTTGGCCAAGAACTTGTCGGCGAAGTTGTCGAGCTGGGTGACCTTCTTGTTGTCTTCGCTGGCGAACTGGTAGACCGGCAAGAAGCGCTCGTCGGCATTGAAGCTGAAGTGCCGGGCGTTGTTGTTGGCGAAGTACCAGGTTTCGGTGCGATTGCTGACGATGAAGAGCTGCAGGAAGCACAGCAGCGTCTTGCCGTGGCCATTGCCGGGGGCGCCCTTGTAGTCGACGATCTGCTGCATGGCGCGACGCGGGCTGACGGCCAGCGTCTTCAGTTCGACCTGCACCACCGGCACACCGTTGATGAGCAGCATCACGTCGTAGCGGTGATGGCTGTTGTCGGTGTTCATGCGCAACTGGTTGACGACCTCGAAGTCGTTTTTGCACCAGTCTCGGATGTTCACCAGGGTGTAGTTCAGCGGCGTGCCGTCGTCGCGTTCGAAGGCATTGATGTTGCGCAGCGTCTGGGCGGCGTTGTAGACATCAGGGGTGATGATGCTGTCCAACAGACGTTGGAATTCGCTGTCCGTCAGTCGCACCCGATTGAGCGCCTCGAACTTGGCGCGGAAGTTTGCTTCCAGCGCATGGCGGTCGCGGATTTCCGGACGATAGGTGTACTTGAGCTCACTGAGCTTGGCGATGAGGTCAAGCTCGATCTGGTTTTCGGTCGTGCTCATGGATTTCTTCTTGATTGCACTATTCGACTTAGCGCCGCTGCGGTTTGGTGACGCTGTTAGCTGGTACTGCACTTCGACTCAACAGAGTCAGGTCGTGCGCTCTGGCGTACTCCAGGACCAGAATTTCGACCATCGACGCAACGGATCGTCGCTCGCCTTCGGCAGCTAGGCGAAGAAGCTCCTTAATCTCGGACGAGGTGCGGATCGAGAGGGTTTCATCTTTCAGCCGTGGCATGCGTCGCCTCAGGTTTGCAGGTGACGCAAATGTACTGCCTTTGCAAGACCATCGGTTTGAGAACGCGGTAGGTGGGCTGCACGCGCTGACGTAGCCCCTCGGTCCTGCAGAGCTCTACAGCTCGGAGAGACTCAGCCCCTGAGGGATAGGCCGGGCCAGCAGCGCTGGCAAGTAGTACGACGATGCCCAGGCGAGGGTCTGGGCAGTGCCCAGCGTGGCGACGACGCGCACCCAAGAATTGGCCATCCTCAGTTGCAGCAGCGAGCGGGCTGGGGGGTGGGGCTGCGTCTTAGCCAGCGGCAACGATGGAGATGGCAATCGCAGCCGGCTTGGGGCCACAACCGCAGCCAGGAGCCACTGGCAGGTTGACTCGCTTGGCCAGGTCCGCAGCACTTTCCTTGCGTTCGCTGTACCTGTTGAGAAGGTAGGAGCTGAGGTCGCGTGTCAACAGCGTGAACTTGAACGGCTCTTCCACCACGTCCACCACGCGGTCATAGAGCGATGACGGCTTCATGCGGCCCTCATCGGTGAACGCAGCGAAGGCCTTGGCCACCGACGACTGGTTGGGGAACCAGTACGCCGCGCCGATGTAGGCGGCCACCATGGCGGCGACGCGCGAGCCCGGCGCACGCAGGATGACCAGCAGCCGCCCGAATGTCGCCACGCCCTCGGCGATCCACTGCCCGGTGCCGCTGCGCAGCTTGGTGGAGACTGCAGGATGCTCATGTCGAACATCGCGTGCGCCACCATCAGAGATCGAGCGCACGAAGGAGCGTGCCGAAGCTCTAGCTGACGCTGTCCAATCCGAGCTTGCTGGTGCTCGATGTCGTAGTTCTCAGGGGAACTTGTCGCTCGCGGCGCCGCGGCGACCCATCAAAGATCTCCTTGCGCAGTTCGTTGGCCAGGAGCTCTCGACTACCGCTAGGCAAAGCAACTTTGCGGTGAATTGCGGCGACGCTCCGCAATTGCGGTATTTGACCGCAAAGTTAGTCGCGCGCGGCCTTCGCTCTGCGAAGCCACTCCAGAGCAGCGAGCGCTGATGTCAGGGAGCTTGGCTTGGCCGACCCCTCCTTCTCAATCCGCGCATGCAGTGCTAAGTTGAGCACTGGATTCGACGTAAGGGACGATCTTGAAGGGCGCGCAGTTGCAGTTCTCGTAGGCATGAGATCAAGATATCACGTGAACGCCATGGGGTTGACGGCGCGGTCGATGTTTCGAAGATCTATCAACTAGGCCCGTCTTAAAAGCGGGCATTCCGGGAGGCTGTAGAGGGTCTGAGACTTGCCGAGGTGGACTCAAGGACAGCAACTCGGTGTTCTAGGCTCTTCACGAGCAATATGAGTCGGGCGTTATCACTGGCAAGGCCCTGATTCTGTGTCTTCAGCGCTGCAAGTTCAGCTCTCAGTTCCTTCGCCCGATCCTCAGCGTTCCTCGCCGCGGTTCGTTGCTTCTCTAACAGCTGCTTCGGACCTCGACCATTCGCATCGCGGATCTCGTCAGCGATGTCTGGATACTTGGTGTGAATGAGTGTATGGCTAACTCCCACTTCTCTGGCAACGGCGCTGATTGAGGGACCCCGAGTGCCATCTCGGTCGGCATCGCGTTTCAATTTTGCGAGTGCCAGTTCAAGACGCTGCTTGGTTGAAGCTTCTTTAGCCATCGGTGTCCTCGTGATCAAGGGACGCTAGCTGGGAAAGGATTGCTTCAGCCGTAGCAAGGCCCATCTCAGCTTTTGTTCTTCCTCCCGGACCGATGTCGGTGAGGTTGACCAAATCCTCGTGGTCCTTTCGAATGTTTTGCCAAACCTCGCGGAAGTTGCTGTCGATGGCGCCGTTGGCGCATCCGCCGCACGTGGGTGCCTCAAAGAGCCCCTGACCACCGCAGTCCATTGCTTCGACCAGACACCAACTGTGACCTGTACTCCGAATGTTGATGCCGTCACAGAGACTTTCGACGAACTCGCGTCGGCTCTTGAAAAAAATTGGTTGATGATGCTTGCCGGCGTACGCCTTGATTCGTGCTCCAAATCCTCCAGCGAGCGGGGTCGAAGTCTCAAGCCAGTGGTCGACCAGCGAAAGATCGAAGTAGTCGGTCTCCGACTCGATGAGCTCGAACAGGTCCCTGTCGGTCTGTGACAGTTCCGCGTACCACTCCGTCATCAGCACAGTCGCATGCCCGAAGTGCCGCTGCAACGTCACGAGGTCGATGCGTTGTCCCTTGTTCAGATGCACAACGATCACTGCATACGTACGGCGGAACCTGTGAGTCGCAAGCGGTGATTCGAGCTTGATGCGTTTTCGCTCGGCAAAGGCATTCAACTGCTTGTTGTGCGACTTGGTGTCGGTAGAAACCACGCCGCGCTGCGATTCACTGAGGAACAGGCGGTCAGCGTTCCGCTCAAGCACCAGAATCTTTTCAGCTAGTCGACCTCGCTTAACGCGGTTGGCTTCTGTAACGAGTTTTGGGCGCGTCTCCGCAAGCTCAAGCGCAATGCGGCGGCGTAAGGGGGCGGAGTGCCACTCAAGAGCGTCAGCGGCCCGCTTCGCGAGCTCTGGAGCCAACCACCGCATGGGGCCGTCGCCAATCTTGCGAGTCGCCGCCTTCAACCACCAGTAGGTCTCCCCGTCGACCTGCTCTGAATAGATGCAGCCAACCTTCGCCTCACCGAGTTCATGGACCCGGCAGCCGGTCGTTATGCCCAACACAATGTATGCCGCGGTGCGGATGTCGCAGAGAGCCGACTCGAATGCGGTAGCGCTCTGAAAGCCCGCAGCACGGACGGCTGGCCTTTTCACGCGCTCTCCCCAATCCTTTCGACCAGTGCGGCCCTTTGCGTCTTCCCATTGCTCGACCAATTTGTCTCGCAAGCGCAGCAGGTCCGGGGCTGCTTCGAGGTGCGTTAGCGCTGCGACGAACAGGGCCGAGGCCTCGGCGAGCGGAATGAGCTCCGTTCGTCGGGTGTTGTCTGCATCAGGCTCCCACAGAGGACCAAGCTCGTCGAAGCGAAGGGCAGACACGGCCTCATCGGTAAAGCTGTCAAGCAAGTGCGCTCGAAGTTCGTAGACCTTGCGAAGAATGGCGATGTGATGACCCAGGCTACGGTCGTAGAGGCCATCATCTCGAAGCTTTTGAACATACCGATTGAGATCGAATGCTCGAACCTTGCTAAACCGCTCAATGCCGCACGAGTTGCACCATTTTGCGAAGGCGTTCAGGGTGACGTGTCGCTTCGGTATCGTTGCAGCGTCTAGCTGCTGCCCACCTGGCGCAGCACGACACATAAAAGTCGCAGCAGCGCTTTTCATCCATGGGAGCCACTCCGCTGGTGTTTTGGCCCACACAATCTCACTGTCCTGCTTGCCCCGTGCGGCATGGGGAGAATTGGCCGCAAAGCTCCAAACTGCGTCGCCATACAGCGAGAGCGGTATCTCTTCGCCCCCAGGCAGCTTTACATATGTGATCACGAGTTGGTCCTGCTCAGCAGCAGAAAGCGCGGTGGGCCTCGCTTGAGTTAGGTACGACGCGCTCATAGCACGGATCTCAGGGACGACAGGACGCTTGGCGACCGCCACATCGGATGCGGCTCCGCACGTGCGCGAGCTCTCTCGCGCGAGACTACATTCGAGTCGAATCTCGGCGCTATATCGCGGTCGATCACTCTCGTAATCCATCCAAATAGCTTGCGCCAATTGTCACGACCAACATGGTTCCGTTGTGCAAACAGAGCCCAATAGAAGCTGAACAGCTTGTAGAGGTCATCTTGAATGATGACCTGAGACTTACAGCGGAAGCACGAGAGGAAATCCACACATATAGAGCCGTCTTTCGGCGCGAGCTCCCCGTTAATCACATCCCTGCAGCCGCTATGCGGGGTGTCTTCGCGAGCATGCACGCCGAGAAGGGTATCGACGAGCACTTCCCCGGCCAAGCGGTGTTGATCGAGCATGTCTGGGGTGACAGCCAAATAACGCTGTGCTGCAGCTGGGGTGTTCGATGCGCTTCGTGCTGTTGCCAACAGGTCCCCTTTCGATGCCCGCCAGATCCGATTGAGCTTGGAGTTCCTGAACAACTGGCTGCTCATCTTCAGACGGGTTCCGTCATCCCTGAGGAGCTCGTGGCGCTTCGTGAAAGAGTTGGCGACACTGCTCAAGGTTTGCGTACTGATGCCTCGCGCTGCGCCGTCCAGTTCATAGACCCAGAGCCAATCTTCCAATGGCGTCCCGACAGCCAGTTGAGAAGCTTCGGAAGTGATGGCCACCGCCCTCTCACAGAGCTTGAAGACGTCGAGCGACACCGCTCGCGATTCTCCAACCTGCAATGGCGTTGTGGTGAAGGCGCCCGCACGGCGTTTGAAGATTACAAGCACCTTCATGTTCAAACGCGGGTGAGCCATGAAGCTCTTGTCGAGCGCTCTTGGAATTTCGAGGAACGCAGTGGGATTGAGCCCGGTTTTCAGGAAAATTGCGAAAACGCACAAGCTCAGTTGAGTCACCGGCAGGCCTGCATGCGTTCCATCAAAGACCTGAGCGACTTCACTCGCAAGAGGACGCAGGATCCGCTCTCGTTCGCCATCTGAGAGCGGCCGAATCTGATTCCGTCGTCTGCCGATATCGGTCGCGCCTGGATATGGGTTCCTCGGAAAAAGCCCCGCACCAGATAGCAGTTTGCGTTCAACTAGAGCCTCGAGTACGGTCTTAACCTTTCCATAGCTCGTGCGCGCAGTGTTCTTTGACCACATCTCGCCGTTTGCTTTGACTCGGGTGCCGAGCCATCCCGTAAACGCACTGACCGTCTCGCCGTCTATCGTCGAAAGCGCTGGTGGATTACCCTGCCGGGCGCGCTCTGTGCAGAATAGGAACCAGTGGGTCAGGCCACTCTTAACTATTGTTTCTAGCGTAAGTGGCTCTGGCTTGCGTTGCGCAACCATCAGTCGCAGCGTCAAGGTGATGGCGGATATAGTGTCATCAAATCCCTGCCCCAGGAATTCTCCGAAGTCTGCCTCGACTACTGCACCATGCGGCAGTGGAATCGAGACGGTACTGGACGCTTTACGTTGAAGAGCGCTGCCGGCAGGGTGAATTGGAATCACCGGCTTCGGCGGTGGTCCGCCAATTCCAAAGTCCTTCTTCTTGGCCATTTAGGAAGTCTGCGCTTCATTCATATAGCCAATCGCTAGCGCATCAATTTCCTCCTGATATCGTGTTCCATATGCATCCTCGATTGAGTCGAGTAGATGCAGGTAATCCGATGTAGTGGTGATCGATTCGTGACCCAGCAAGTTCTTGAGTATCACAAGGGGCGACCCCTTTAGTTTTCCCGCGCGCTTCAGATCTTCTAGCGCCGCTAGTGTGTGAGTGGCGAATGTATGGCGGAGCATGTGAGGATGGATGTGAAATCCCACCCGCTCGCCAAGGCGGGCCAATGGCGCCACGAGGCCATCCTCGACGAAGGGAACTCCGAATCGGGTCAGGAAGAGTGCCTTCGGATCTTCGCCATCCGACGCACGAAGTTTCAGGCGTGATCGCACTGCCTTCCGGTACTGCCAGAGGGCATTCATGCATGGCACGGAGACCTTGACCGTGCGCCTCTTGCTGTTCTTGGTGGACATTTCCGATGGACACAGCGTCACCGATACCGTCCGTACCCGCTTATGCAGCTTGCTGCAGTCAACGACATATTTCGCCGGAAACGTCGCTAACTCTTCGGCCCTTAATCCAGCGGTAAGCCCAAGATAAAGCATCGCCCGGTGCGTAGCATTCTTCGTGGCGTCAAATACCGTATCAATCTGACCCCTAGTAAGCACCTTGTAGGGCTTGTCAGCCTCACGAAGATGCAGGTTTGACGAAGATCTGCGCCCCTTCACGGCAGATGCGTGAGCCAGCCGCCCTCCGGAGTTGTGTGACCTGACGTCGTCCCGAGCGAAAGGCAGCGCATCAATGCGACCGACGCGTTGCGCCCACTCATAGAACCGCTCGACGGTCGCCCGCTTGTCATTGATGTATCCAGGCTGATTGCCAACCGTGGCATCGCACCAACGCACGTAGTGGGCGAGCGGGGAGACATCGCCACTGCCTTCGGCTGGGACGTGGTCCCAGGCAAACCGTCCTTCCAGGTACCCAAAGTAGTCGTACAAGTGCCGACCGTAGGCGGCCCAGGTCTTTGCATCTCGCGCTCCCGCACGACCGAGAAGGTCGTCCACAAAAAAGAGCAGCACGACCTCGACCACGGCACCAGAGGTGTCGACGAGGATCGGAAAACCCTGGTGGTGTTGACCACCGACGGCAAATCGTTCGTCGCTGGGGTAGAGGGTCATAGGCCTTTACTCACCAACAGATTCACCGCAGCGACGAAGTCCAGCCCGTACAACTGCATCGCGAGGTCAATTGAGCCTCCGCCGCCATGCCGCGTTCTGGTGTCGTACCACTTTGGACCATTGACCAGCAATTCGTACTCACCGCTCGCGGTCGAGCAGTGCCACCGCTCAGTGTTGGGGTCCTTCGTCGGGACAAACGTTCGATCACGCTTGAAGTGGCCGTCCAAACGGCCGAACGCTCCAACGCACGCGACTGATCGCAGACGCTCCAGCACGGCGTCATTGAACGTTCTGCGTTGAACCACCACCCTAGCTCCTCCGTTGGTAGGCCGAGGGGCTACTCGCCTCTGATAGAGGCTGGGCTACTCGGTTCTGGTACGGACCGGAAGCCTACGCGCTTACGGACAAGGTTACAAGTGGATGTAGGAAGAACAGCCGATGTCCACCCCCACCGCGGCCGGGATGATCGCCTTCAGCG
>Ga0247823_10004537_pt1 | contig 11133 bp, 11 predicted proteins | sample 13C_PalmiticAcid_2_FD_192426 | JGI IMG/M metagenome (GOLD analysis project Ga0247823, IMG submission 192426) | Soil microbial communities from agricultural site in Penn Yan, New York, United States - 13C_PalmiticAcid_Day30 | ecosystem: Environmental > Terrestrial > Soil > Agricultural land...
CACCGCGATCATGGTCTCGATCGCCTCGATCGAGTTGGTCGCGTAGAGGCCGACGTGCGAGCCCTTGCCCACGCCTTGTTCGGCCAGGTAGTGGGCGAGTTGGTTGGCCGCGGCCTCCAACTCGGCGAAGGTCAGGACGCGGTCGCCGCAAGCCACGGCGACTCGGTCGGGGAACAGGTCGGCCGCGTGCTCGAACAGATCCGCGATTGTGAGCGCCATCGCCCTAAAGTAGAACGTGTTATCGTTCGTGGCAATCCCCAGTCGCGAGGAGGATTCCCATGCCGGACTGCCTGGTCGAGCAGCGGGGGCACGTGCTGATCGTGACCATGAACCGGCCGGAGGCGCGCAACGCGCTGTCCGGACCGATGATGGCGATCATGCGGACCGCCTGGGATCAGGTGGACGCCGACCCGTCCGTCCGCGTCTGCGTGCTGACCGGCGCGGGCGGCGCGTTCTGCGCGGGCGCCGATCTCAAGGCCATGACCAGCACCCACCCCGGCGACACGTTCTCCAGCGGCGGCTGGGACCTGTCGGTCATCGAACCGCTGCTCAAAGGCCGCAGGCTGACCAAGCCGCTGATCGCCGCGGTCGAGGGACCGGCGATCGCGGGCGGCACGGAGATCCTGCAGGCCACGGACATCCGCGTGGCGGGCGAGAGCGCCCGCTTCGGGGTCTCGGAGGCGCGGTGGGGCCTGTTCCCGCTCGGCGGGTCCGCGGTCCGACTGCCCAGACAGATCCCCTACACAGTCGCGGCGGACCTACTGCTCACCGGCAGGCACATCACGGCCGGGGAAGCACTCGACTTCGGACTGATCGGCCATGTCGTGCCGGACGGACAGGCTTTGCCCAAAGCCCTGGAACTCGCCGAGAAGATCGCGGCCAACGGGCCGCTCGCGGTGAGCGCGATCCTGCGGACGATGCGGGAGACCGAGGCCATGCCGGAGAACGACGCCTTCAAGATCGACGCGCGCCTGGGGATGGAGGTCTTCCGCAGCGCCGACGCGAAGGAAGGCCCCCGCGCCTTCGCCGAGAAGCGCGCACCACGCTTCACCGGGGAATAGGCAATCGGTCCCCTGCGCCGTAACGACGCGGCGTCACTCTCCTGTCGAATACGAGCTAGTCGAGCAGAGTGCGTGCGTGTTGCTGAAGTGGCTCGGCAAGGTCGGGATAGTCGCCGCCGTCGATTCGGTTGAGAAGTCTGGCCACGACGGTCAACTGCGCGATACGACCCGTGGGGGTGTCGAGCGCGTCGGAGAACAGTTCGTGTACCTGCTCGGCGATACTCGGCACCAACAGGCTGTAGCAAAGCAACGTTGCCGCGTCCGTCCCTGCCGGTGCGATTCCCCACAATTCCCAGTCGAGTATGCCGAAGCGCGGTCGCATCAGATTGGACCAATGTAGGTCACTGTGCGCTGTCGCCCATTGGGTGACAGTGGCTTCAACGGTGTCCCCAAAGCGCGCATGGATACGGTCGGTCACGCGCGTTTGGTCGGCGTAGGTCCGCTCGGTGGGGATAGTCGCCACGATGTCGACGGATTGCCGTAAGGCGCTCCACCATCCCGCCGAGACGTCCGGGAGCCTCCGCAGGACGTCGGTCGGTGAGCACGGCTCGCCTGGCATCAGGGTCATCAGTTCGGCCCGTTGGTTACGCCAGTCACCTTCCGGCCACTCGAACACGTCGAGCACGCGCGGCTTGTGCACTGCCGTGATGGCGTTCCCGTCGAGGTTGCCCGTCCACGCGTGGCCCTGCGCCCACTGTGGTTCTTCGGAGGCCACGCGCAACCAGCACGCGCCATATCGACAGTCGACCGGCGCGCCGATCGTACGGAGGCGCCATCCGAACGACGGCGTGCCGGTCACCGTCGCGCCAAAGTGGTCAGCGGCACGGCCGACGTTGTACCGCTGAAAGTTGCGGAACGTCGCGTCAGGGTCGGTCTGCGGTTCAGCGACCAGGTAGCTGTTCATGGCGCGGTCAGGTGCCTTAGGTATGTGCCGGGGTTCTCGAGGTAGCGACGCCAGGAATCGACGAGCTGCAGATCGGCCCATGTCACACGGCGTAGTCCGTGCTCGCCAAGTTCAATTATGTCGGCACCCGGCGTCGAGGCCAGAATCGGCGAGTGCGTCGCGCACACGACTTGCGCCCCTGACTGGCCCAACTCGTACATCAGCGCGACGAGGTGCAAGCAGGCGGTGAAGGACAGCGCGGACTCGGGTTCGTCCATCACGTAGAAACCAGGGTCACGGAACATTGATCGGAAAACCGCGAGAAAGCCCTCGCCGTGGCTCATCTCCGCGGTGTTCTCGTCCCAGTAACCGGGGACCCCGCCAAGGTTCTCGGTCATGCTGAACGCGGTTTCGGCGCGCAGGAAGAAGCCCTTCTTCTTCAAGCGCGGGCCCGCCAACATGCCTGCGCCCTTAGCGGTGGTCTCCAGTCGCAAAACTTCACCAAGCGGGGTCTTGGTGGGGTTCGCGTTGCCCGTCTTCCGTGCTGCTCGTCCGCCGCGCGCGTCGAGCTTGAATCCCTCGGCGATGGCCTCGACAAGAGTCGACTTCCCCGAGCCGTTGTCGCCGACCAGGAATGTCACCGGGTGGGTGAACTCGATGCCCTGTTCGACGACGCCCGCGACTGCCGGAACCGTGTACGGCCAGTTCCGAAGGTGGTCGGGGCGTAGCCCGTCAGGGACATACGCGCGGCTGACGAACACTCACTCGCTCCTACTTGTCGTAGTTGGGCTGACATCCACCCTTGGGTCCACAAGGCCCAGCACCCGTGGGCCAGCATGACGGGTTGCACGCCGGACTACAGTTCGGCCCGCACTGAGGGTCGCAGGGCTTCGCCATCCCCGGCGAGTCATCGCCGAAGTGCTCACGCAGAACTGCCGTGGTCTTCACCATCGACGATCCAGTGAGTATGTCGGCAAGCGCGTCGTGCCGAACGTTGCCTACCGGCAACCAGCGAGAGAACACACACGGCCACACTTCCCCGGTCGCGGACACGGCGATCTTGCCTTGTGCGCAGTGTCCGCAGAGCTGACTCAGGCTTGGCTGCCGCTCCCGGACACCCCGGCCGACCTGCCGCAGATGATCGACCCGCACCTCGCCGGTGAGGCCGAGAGCGGCGAGTTCCACCCTCGCTTGCTTGACACGCTGACCATCCCGCACATCGATCACTCCGACGCGCAACGGGATTGAGCGCCGCAGCGCCTCGATGATGTTCGCCTTCGTCCGGCCGTAGCTTCCGCGCCCTTTGGTGATGGACTCGTGTTGATCAGCGCGGTCGGCGTAATAACTCGTCGCAAGGCTCACACCGGGTTGAGTGAAGACTTCCCATAGCGACGCGGGCACGTGCACAAGGTTACTGAACACCTCGACTCGCAGCCCACGACCGAGTGCCTGCCCAACCATGTCGGGCAACGCGCGATGAAGCGTGGGCTCACCACCGATGAACTGGACCATCTCGGTTCCCAAGTCCGCGGCCTGGTCAATGACACCGCCCCAGTCGTCAGGGGTCATCGCGCCGTCGGTGCCTTGCGGACCGGAGTCCGCGTAGCAATGTGAACAACTCAACTGACACTTGCCGGTGATCTCCAGCCACACGAACGACGGATTCACTTGTCCTCCAAGTCAGCCGAACAATGGGATTGAGCGTCTCGAACCAGGCGAAGTCAGGCAGTGGCCATGAGTGGCCGAGTTGTCTCGCCGACTCGGCGCCTGGCCGGATCTCGACCAAGAACTCAGGAGACGGGGACTGGTGTTGGTCATGCGGCACGAGCGAGGGCGGGAACCCGCACCGTCGACTCGTTCTCCAGCACCGCCGACATCGCTGCCCGCCGATAGGTCAGGTCATCGAGAAACGAGCGCACATGCGCGGGCGCGTCCGGTAGATCCATGATCACCACTGTTGGTCTGCTGTCGTACCCGCACAACAGGCCAGACGGGTTACCCGACAGCAGGCCGGACGTGCGCGCGGCAGCCGCCTCGGCGCGTTCACGCTCGGCGCGGTCGTACTGTTCGCGCAGCCTGGCGACCGTGGTCGCCGCACCACGGGGGTCGGCGTGCTGACCGCGCGAGGGCAGCAGGTAGTAGGCCAACGTCACGACCGAGCCGACAACGGCGACCAAGACGGCAGCAAAGAACAGCGGAAACACAATCCACCTCGCAGTAATAGGGCCAGCCCAGCTCAGGCGGGCCAGTTGACGGATTCAGCTCACGGTCGAATCGGAGGCACTGACCACGCCAGCAGAGCGGCACGCGCGAACGTGCACGGCCGTGGTTCCGAGGACATCGACGAGACGGTCAGCATTCTCGGTCGTCGCCCACTCCAAGATCACGCCCTGCGCGTGCTGACGACAGCGCGCAGCAAGCACAACGAGCTTGTCTGCGAGCGCGACGAGATTCGCGGCCAAGTCAGTTTCTTCGGACGTGTTCACAAAGTCCCCCGGCACCGGGCACCCTCGGTGAGACTCACCGAACCGCCCTCGACCAGCGGCGCGCAGTCGCCGCCCTCGGGTTCGACGACGAGACCATGACGAGGACGCAGCATCCGCCCGACTACATCGGAAAACGACGCAGGACCAACCCGCAAACCGCCCGTCGGAGCAAACGGCCGCGCCCAGTCGCGATCCCGACGAACACGAGCGCCAAGCGCGTAGTTGTTGTCCCAAGCAGTGACCACCACCAGGTCGACCGCGTCGCGACGCCATGCCAGCACGCCCGTGTCATGGCCAGCCATGTTCAGCATCGGCACAACGGAGAACCCAGCCTCGGACAGGCGCAGCACCACCGGATGCACGTTCACCGGTCGCCCGCCCCACGCTTGCGCTCGGCTTCCCGCGCTTCCCAGCTCAGATGCCAATTCCGAACCAAGCATCCGAGAACAAACGCGATGACTACAGCAACGGCCGCGATCTCACCGCCAGTGACGTGCATGGGTACTCCCGTCGCGCAACGCGACAACGCCGCGAAGTTGGACGCGGGACCGGTGAACGGTCGGAGGTCGCTCACCGGCCCCGCTGCTTGTGGGGCTCTCTCGGCAGGAGGACCCGTAGACACCAACTGAGCATAAAAGTGAGTCTCAAAATTAGCCACGCACAAACGGGTGAATCTTGAGACTCACTTTTGCCACGCACAGCAGCAGGGACGGGCCAATATCCGGCAGACTGTGCGGCATGATCGAGGACGACCCCGGCCCCGTCGTGCAGCGCCTGATCCTCGGCGAGGAACTGCGACAGCGCCGCGAAGCCGCATCCGTCGAGCTGGACTCCGCGAACTCGGGCCTGGGCTGGTACCGCGGCAAGCTGTCCAAAGTCGAGAACGGGATGCTCTCCCTCAACGAGCGAGAGCTTGAGACGCTACTCGGTCAGTACGGCGTAACCGCTCGCGATGCCGAGCGAGTGCGGAAGCTGGCAGAAGAGGCGAGAAGACGAGCCGCACCTGAGCGGGTAAGCGACTGGGCCAAGCAATACGTGGCACTGGAACGCGCCGCGAGCGAGATCCGCATGGTGTACGCCGAGATCCCCGGACTTCTCCAGACGCGAGAATGCGCGACAGCACAGCTCGCCCGATCGCCAATGGTTACGGCGGCCGACATCGACGGCATGGCCGAGGCACGAGTAAGGCGCGGGGATCGAATCATGCGCGACCACGGGCCAAAGGTGCTCATCGTGCTAGGCGAGGAAGCCCTGCGTCGCAGAGTCGGCACACCTGAGGTCATGCGTCGTCAGCTTGAACGACTCCGCGCGTTGGCCGATCGGCCGAACATCTCGATTCGGATAGTTGGGTTCGACTCCGGTCCACACGCAGCACTGAGTTGCCCGTTCACGTTGCTGTGGATCGAGCGCGCCCGCGCGACGATCGCCTACGTCGAGACCCTGACAAGCGGCGACTACGTCAAGACGGCAGGCCCGTATATCCTCGCGTTCGATCACGCGCAAGCCGAGGCGCATTCCGAGGACGACACGCGGACGCTTCTGGATCAACGCATCAAAGAGCTGAGCTGAGGAGTACCGATGGTGAACCCCGCCGCGGACCTGCACGGCGCGCGCTGGCGCAAGAGCACACGAAGCGGCGGCGCTCAGCAGTGCGTCGAGGTCGCCGACCTACACAGCGCGCGAGCGGTGCGCGACTCGAAGAACATCACCGGTCCCACGCTCGTGTTCGACCACGCCATTTTCGCGACGTTCCTCGAAGGCTTCCGAAACAACGATCACTGATACAGGCGGCAACGGGGTCCGTGCCGAGCGTTGGCACAGCCCGGCGTCGTCTCATGGCCACCCCGCGCGTGCGCATCAGCACTCAGCGGGCGGCAAGGGCACTTCCCGGGTCGCGATGCGGGCCTGGATGCCATCGAGGATGGTGTCGAGCCCGAACGCCAAGGCGTGCACGGGATCCTGGGCCGCGTTGAACTGCTCGCCGACAGTCGTGCCGACCCGTCCCGATAGGACAAGGTCCTCGTCGACCATGACCTGTTCGAGCACCGGGGCGACGACGCCCCACCATTCGGCGTCGGTCATGCCGGAGTCAGCCTGGGTCCGAGAGACGCTGCGGTTCGCGCGGGCCGCGCTGCCGACGTGGCTGAGTATCAGGGTCAGCGCGGCGTCCATCTCGACGTCGGACAGGCCGATGCCGTCGAGCGGGCGCAGTTCGGTCTCGTATTTCCGGCTGACGTTGGGCCCGAGGGTCGGCCGGGACGAACGGATGTCGAGCAGCCACGGGTGACGCTCGTAGAGTGCCCAGTTCCGCTCGGCCACGAACCTCATCGCCGCGCGCCAGTCGCCTGACTTGGTCGCGGCGTCGATGTCGTTGTCGTACGGCTCGCCGTGGACCGAGTCGACCATGAGCGCGGTGAGGTCGTCCTTGCCCTGCACGTGCCGGTAGAGCGACATCGCGCCGACGCCGAGCCGCTCGGCGACCTTGCGCATCGAGACGGCGTCGAGCCCGTCGCCGTCGGCGATCGCGATGCCCGCGGCGATGATCGCCGGCACCGTCAGACCGGAGCGGCCCGCGTCGGGGTGGTGGCCCCACAGCAGGTAGATGCTGCGCGCCAGGTCGGGGGACGCGGAAGGTCGAGTCACAGCCGAGGTCTCCGTTTCGATCGGGGTGAAACGCACCCTTGCATCTTGCGTACACCGTACCGTACAGTTCTTGGGTACGCCGTACGGTACGGCGTACCCGGAGGAAGGGTGTTATGCCCGAACGCGAGAAAGACCTGGCTATCGCCGCCCACGGTGTCCACAAGAAGTACGCATCCGCGCCCGCCTTGGCGGGGTTCGACCTTGAGGTCGCGCGCGGGAGCGTCCACGGCCTGCTCGGGCCTAACGGCGCGGGCAAGACCACCGCGGTGCGGATCATGACGACGCTGCTCGACGCGGACGAGGGCTCGGTGCGGGTCTGCGGATTCGACGTAGCCAGGGAAGGACGGCAGGTGCGGCGGCGGATCGGCCTGGTCGGCCAGTACGCGGCCGTGGACGAGGAGCTGTCCGGCAGGCAGAACCTGGTGATGTTCGCCCGGCTGAGCAGGCTCTCACCCAGGGCGGCCAAGGCCAGGGCCGACGAACTGCTGGAACGGTTCGGGCTCGCCGAGACCGGGTCGAAGCGGATCAGCGCCTACTCGGGCGGCATGCGCAGGCGCCTGGACCTGGCGGCGGGCCTGCTGGTGGCACCCGAGGTCCTGTTCGTCGACGAACCGACCACGGGACTGGACCCTGCAGGCCGCCGGGAGGTGTGGGACGCCGTGCGCGGGCTGGTGCGCGGCGGCACGACGGTCCTGCTGACCACGCAGTACCTGGAGGAGGCCGACCAGCTCGCCGACCAGATCTCGATGCTCGCGCGCGGCCGGGTCGTCGCGGGCGGGACACCCGCCGAGCTCAAGGCGCGGGTCGGCGACGACTGGCTCGAACTGGTTCCCCGCGCGGAGTCCGACGCCGCGCGGATCGCCCAGATCGTCGCGCCGTGGGCGGGCGCCGAGATCCACATCGCGCACGGTCGGGTGCGGGTTCCGGTCGCCGACCGCACCAGCTCCCTGCTCGGCGCCGCCGCGGCGCTCCGCGACGCCGGGATCCCCCTGGCCGACCTGGCCATCCGCACGCCGACGCTGGACGAGGTCTTCATCCAGCTCACCGGCGAGTCCACCCTGCAGGGAGTGCCCGCGTGACCACCTACTCCGACAGCCTGGCCGACCGGTTCCGCTGGACCATCTCGGACACCTTGACCATAACCCGACGCGAATTGCAGCACTGGCGCAACCGGCCGGGCGTGCTGGCCTTCAACTGGCTGTTCCCGGTGCTGATGATGGCGATGTTCACTGGCCTGCTCGGCGGCGCGATCGATGTGGCCACCGAGGGGTCCTATGTGGACTTCGTGATGCCAGGCGTGTTCGCCATGACCATGTTCTTCGGACTCGAGGGCACCATGTTGGCGGTGTCGACGGACGCGGCCAGTGGCGTCACCGACCGGTTCCGGTCGCTGCCGATGAGCGGGCTGGCGGTCGTCGCCGGGCGCTGCGTGGCGGACATGGTCAACTCGGTGATCGGCCTGGCCGTGGTCGTGATGGCCGGGCTGCTGTTCGGGTGGCGCCCGGACGCGTCCGGGCCGGCGATCGCCGCCGCGTTCGCGCTGCTGCTCCTGCTGCGGTTCGCGGTGCTGTGGATCGGCGTCTTCCTCGGGCTGAAGACCAAGAACAAGGAGGCGGTCAGCGCGGTGCAGGTGATCGTGTGGCCGCTGCTGTTCCTGTCCAGTGTCTTCGTCGACACCGCCACCATGCCGGGCTGGCTGGGCACGATCGCCGCGGCCAACCCGCTGTCGGCCACCGCCACCGCGACCCGCGACCTGTTCGGCAATCCGAGCCTGGGCGGCGGTTCGTGGTTCGCCGAGAACGCCTTCGCGCTGGCCGTGGCCATGCCGGTGCTGCTGGTGATCGTGTTCCTTCCCTTGTCCGCCTTCACCTACCGGCATCTTCGTCGGTGACGTCATGAACGGGGATCCATGGCTCACGAGCGGACCGTGCCGCTGCTGCCCTGCCGGTCGATCGACGAGATCGTCACGTTCTACGAGATGCTGGGATTCACCCGGATCTACTACCAGACCCGCCCGAACCCTTATGTGTCAATGAAACGCGAGGATCTCCAGCTGGACTTCTTCGGCATACCCGAATTCAAGGCGGAGGACTCCTACGGGACATGCCTCGTGATCGTGCCCGACACCGGCGCCCTGCACCGGGTGTTCGCCGACGGGATGCGCGCGGTCCACGGCAAGATCCTGGTCGCCGGGATCCCCCGGATGACCCGGCCGCGCAAGCGCAAGAACGCGGCCGACGTGTCCGGGTTCAGCGTGATCGACCCCGGCGGGAACTGGATAAGGATCTTCGCCGCTCGACCCGAGCCCGCCGAGCCAGCGCTGAGCAAGCTCGCCCAGTCACTGCGGAGCGCCGTGGTCATGGGCGACTCCCATGGCGTCGACGAGCAGGCGATCCGGATCCTGGACAACGCCCTTCGCCGCGACCGGGCGACGGCGACGCCGGTCGACCTGGTCAACGTGCTGGCCTACCGGGCCGAGCTCGCGGCGCGGACAGCCGACGTGTCCGGTGTCCGCGAGTTCCTGACCCAGGCGGGCGCGGTCGCGCTAACCGAGGCCGAGCGAGCCGCGGTCACCGAGGCGCTGGCCTGCCTCCGGGACCTCGAAGCCACTCTTGACCAGGTAGCCACCGCGCCGCCCAGCGGCTGAGTCACCGCGCTGGGCCACAGGTACTCCTGGGGCCCAGCGCGGCTCACCCGGTGGGATTGTCCTACGATTCTACAATGGAACGATCCTACAATTCTACGTGTGAACGTGTGAACTGTTGGACGATCAGAACTGGAGGCTCCAGGCGTCGATGTAGCCGGTGTCGTACCGGGCGACGTCCTGGACCTTGAGCTTCCAGGTGCCGTTGGCGACCTCGGTGGACGCGTTCACCGTGTACGTGGTGATGATGTTGTCCGCCGAGTCGTTCGACGACGAGTTCTTCAACCGGTAGGCCGTGCCGTCCGGGGCCACGAGGTCGATCACGATGTCACCGCGCCACGTGTGCTTGATGTCGACGTTGACCTTCAGCGTCGACGGGGCGTTGCCCGCCTGACCCGTCACCGTCACGTCACTGGTCACGGCCGCACCGGCGTCCGGGATGTTGACGTTGTTCAGGTTCTCGAACTTGCCACCCGTGGGCGGCGGCGTGGTGCCGCCGTTGTCGATCAGGTCCTTGATCTCGGGGTAGATCAGCGCGATCCGGGTGCCCTCGTTCAGGCAGCCGCCCAGGTGGTGCAGCGCGATCACCTTGTTCGACGACGCCGCGAGCACCGGCGAGCCGGAGGACCCGCCACTCGTGTCGCAGTAGTAGCCCATGTTGACCGAGTCGCTGGCCGGGTTGTCGACGTCGCACGTCGCGCCGCCCTGGGTGTCCTCGTAGATCGACAGCTCGTTCGGGTCGCCGTCGCCGTGGCCGGTGATGTAGATGCGCTCGTTCTGGACGGGCGCGCGGACGTCGAGCAGCAGGTAGCCGAACGACTCGATACTGGCGAAGTTGTTCACCGAGAACAGCGTGTAGTCCAGGCTGGCGCTGGTCTTCAGGAACTGCGCGCCGGTCACCTTCACCGCGGGCTTGGGGTTGTTGCCGCCGCAGGTGGCGCACGCGTAGTCGAACCACATCTCCATCGACGCCAGTTCCGACGTCGAGGCGATGCAGTGGTTGTTGGTCATCAGCCGGTTGGTCGAGCCGACCCGCCACGCGGTGCAGTGCGACGCGCCGTTGTAGAGGATCTTGGCGACGGACCGGGACTTGGCGTACTCGGTCGGGTGGCTCTGCTGGTAGCAGACGGCGTCACGGCGCGCGTCGGTCTGACACACCGACAGGATGCCCGCGTCACGCTGGGTCTGCTCGGCCTTGGAGTAGCCGCGGAAGTACTTGTCGACGATCACTCCGCTGTCCTTAGTGGACAGCGTGCCGCCCGCGCGGTGCAGGGTGACCACAGCGGTGTCACCGGTGATCGACAGCGCCCAGAACCCGCTGCCCTGACGGGTGTAGAGCGAGTCGGTCGCGGCGGCGCGGCCCTTGGTCGGGTCGCCGCTGTAGGTGTGCACCTCGGCGCCCGTCGGGTCGGACCC
>Ga0247823_10004538_pt1 | contig 11133 bp, 9 predicted proteins | sample 13C_PalmiticAcid_2_FD_192426 | JGI IMG/M metagenome (GOLD analysis project Ga0247823, IMG submission 192426) | Soil microbial communities from agricultural site in Penn Yan, New York, United States - 13C_PalmiticAcid_Day30 | ecosystem: Environmental > Terrestrial > Soil > Agricultural land...
TCCCCGCCTGCGGAACGGATTGCGCGTGCAAGCGCAAACGCGCCCTGCAAGGGTACGAATAGTACGTTGAGCATCGCAGGCTTGATCTTGATATCGGGCTGCGCAGTAGGTTGCGAAAGAAGTCTACTACTGATCAAGCCGGTGCTTGACTACATAGCGGGTCAATTCAGCGTTTGTGCTAAGTCCTAGTTTTTCAAGAATCCGGGTGCGATACGTACTAACCGTCTTGACGCTTAAGTGCAATCGCTCGCCGATGCTGGTTAACGACTGCCCTCTGCTGATGCACAACAAAATTTCCAACTCCCGCTTGGACAGAAGCTCATGCGCCAAAGGCTTGCGCTGGGGTAACGTCTGCGCCAGCAGCTTCTCGGCTAGCGAGGAACTGACATATTTCCCGCCCTGGGCAACGCGGCGGATCGCTTCGATAAGCTGCTCGGGAGCGCTTTCCTTGGTTACAAAACCGGATGCGCCCGACTGCAAGGTGGAAAGCGCGTATTCATCCTCGGAGAACATGCTAAAGATGAGCACGGGCAAATTGGGGCTTTCTCGTTTTATTTCCTTCAACACCTCTATGCCGCTTTGATCCGGCATGGAAATATCGAGCAATACCAAGTCCCACTGTTCCTTGCGAATCTTGGCGAGCGCCTCCCGTCCATTACCAGCCTCCCCCCCTATTTCCAGGCCGGGTGTTTCTGACAGGAACTGCTTCAATCCCTCACGCACCACCGCATGGTCGTCCGCGATGAGTATTCTGATGTTCTGTTGAACCATCTTCCCTGCTTATTCAGTCATATTCGAAAATTGGAAAATCGCGGTGAGCGGACCGAGGCGAAAAGCGGGGCGTACAAGAAGCATACGTTTAGCGCTGGAGCCTTGATCGCGGCCTGCGCGGTAAGTTTTCAGACGGCTTGTGAGTAAACATCTGACCATCAAATTTCTTTCGAAGGATACAAGCATCTCTGTCGATTGACTGATCAAGCCTCCTCTTTTATAGCCGGCATTTCCACGATTTTCGGGTTACGCCTAATATTTTTTCCGCCGCCTACCAATAAAACGCCATTGCATCGGCCTTCCACGCGCCCGAGTTTATTCGACTTCTTTCGAAACCGTCGCGAATGGCCCGCGATCGAGCCGAGAAGCGCAGGCGTACGAGTAGGGCAGTAGGTTTCGAAAGAAGCCTATTCTTTGATCCCATTCTTACTCAAGAATATCCTGCAATGTTCCGCGCAATTCAAAGAAATACCCTTAACTCATGTTCAGCCATGTTGAATTAGCGGAATTAAGGAAATGACGGATTTTTTATCTAGCGTACATCAGCTCACGCTCGGGAACCCACGAACGCTTTATACGCTATTCTGCTATAGAATGACTGGCATCCTCTTTTCTCCCGTCAGAATTGATGGGCCCATCAGAAGCCGCCCCCGACTACCGTTCATGATCCGCTCAATTCTCCGCAACTCGATTACCGTGGTTCTGCTTTTTAGCATGGGAGCTTCCTCGGGCCTGTCAGCACAGTCTCTCGACGAGGCCTTCTTGGCGGCGCGTGACGCTTACAACGTTCAAGACCTTAAAAAACTGGACACGCTGGCGGCAAAGCTCTCCGATCACCCACTCGCCATTTACATCGACTATTGGCGTCTTTCCGCCCGCATAACAGATGCAGCGCCGGACGATGTGAGGTCCTTTATCACCAACAACAGCGATACTCCGCTCGCTGAGCGTTTGCGCATGGAATGGCTGAAGGAACTTGGCCGCAGAGGCGACTGGGAGGTCTTCAACACAGAGTTTCCCAAACTCGTGAATGCGGATGCCGAAATCACGTGTTACGCGCTTCAAGCAAAACTCGTTCAGCACGCCCCAGATGTGGCCAAGGAAGCTCGCTCGATCTGGTTTAGTCAAAAAACCAGCCCGGACTCGTGTACGCCGGTATTCGACAAAATGATCGCCTCTGGCGCAATTGATGCGGATGACGTCTGGCAACGCATACGCATGGCGCTGGAAGTCAACAACGTCACGCTGGCCAAACAAATCAACGAATACCTGCCGGCGAAAACCGGCATTGATGAAAAAGCCATCTCACTGGCGGCGTCCGAACCCCAGCGATACCTAGACCGAGGAAAGCGGCAATTGCATGGCCGGGCCGCGCGCGAGGCAACCCTATTTGCGTTGCTTCGGCTCGCCCGAACACAATCGTCGCTAGCGGCCGAGTATTTGACGGAAATCAGCAATCGCTTACCCGCGAAAGACTTGGGATACGCATGGGGGCAAATCGCCCACTATGGCGCCATTAATCATGAGTCGAGTGCGCTGAGGTGGTACGCAAAAGCCGGAGACGCCTCGTTGAACGATACGCAAAGAGCCTGGCAAGTTCGCGCAGCCTTGCGGGCGCGGGATTGGCCGGAGGTGCTGGAAAGCATTGGTCGCCTCTCCCCCACCGAACAACAAGAAAGCAGCTGGCGATATTGGAAGGCGCGAGCTTTGAAAGCGATGGAGAAGACAGCAGAAGCCAATGACATATTGGTGCCGTTGTCTCGTCAAACTCACTTTTATGGCCTACTGGCGGGCGAAGAGCTTGGCCCCATGCTGACCAATCCCACCGCGCTCTGGAAACCCAACGAACAAGAGGTCGCTGGTATTCGGCAAGTTCCCGGCATTCAAAGAGCGCTGCACCTTAACAGACTTCAAATGGCGGTGGAGGCTTTGCGCGAATGGAGCATGGCGACGCGCGGCCTTGACGATCGTCAATTGCTATCCGCCGCGGAAGCAGCCAGCCGGGTTGGCTGGATCGATCGCGCCATTTCCACCGCGGACCGAACGCGCGAGCTTCACGATTACAGCTTGCGCTTCCCTACGCCCTTTCGCGATTCTCTGACCATGAATGCGCGTAAGCACCAGCTTGACGAAGCCTGGGTCTACGGCATCATTCGTCAGGAAAGTCGATTCGTCACCGAGGCTCGCTCCCGCTCTGGCGCATTGGGGCTGATGCAACTCATGCCATCTACCGCCCGTTGGGTAGCGCATCGGCTGGGGATTAAAAATCTCCGCGAAACGCAGATCACCGATGTGAACACCAATATCGCGCTAGGCACTTTTTATATGCGTAACGTTCTCGATAGCCTGGGACACCCTGTTCTCGCCACGGCGGGCTACAATGCCGGTCCTGGCCGAGCGCGTCGCTGGCGCGCGGAAAACGCTCTTGAAGGCGCCATCTATACGGAAACGATTCCCATCACGGAGACTCGGGACTATGTTAAGAAGGTAATGGCGAACGCCACTCTATACGCCCTGCAATTGGGGCTGACGCCCCGCCCTCTCAAAGACAGACTGGGCGTGATTCCAGGTTTAAACACATCGATCGAAGTCAGCAACACGGATGTGGGACCGGGCGGTTAATAGCGCTTGAATCTCAGCTGCATCTCATCGACACCGCGCTTCAGATTCGTACTGGCGCTCTTCTAAATAAATGCAGTCATTTCTTTAACGACCATCGAGACATGAAAACAACTAAAGTCTGCATACTGGGCGGCGCCGGCTTCATCGGCCGCTACATCGCCGAGGCGCTTGGCGAGCGCGGCATAGAGGTACGAGTGCTTACGCGCATGAGGGAACGCGCCAAGCACTTACTCGTGTTACCAACGGTCGATGTCGTCGAGGCTAACATTCATGATGAAGCCGAGCTCGTCAAACAGTTCGCCGGCTACGAGGCGGTCATCAACCTCGTTGGCGTTCTACACAATGGCAAAGGCGCGCAAAGTTTTCGAACCGCTCATGTGGATTTAGCGTGGAAAGTCATCAGCGCTTGCCAAAAAGCGGGGGTGAAACGTCTTCTTCATATGAGCGCCCTTAATGCCGATCCTAAAGGACCAAGCGACTACCTACGCTCCAAAGGTGAAGCCGAAGGCTTCGTCCGCGCCGCGATGGACAAACTTGCTGTAACGATCTTCCGACCATCGGTTGTTTTTGGTCCGGAGGACAGCTTTCTGAATCGCTTCGCGGCGCTGATCAGGATGTTTCCCATCCTACCACTCGCCTCAAGCGAAAGCCGCTTTCAGCCTGTGTATGTGGAAGACTTGGCGCGTGCATTCGCCGAGAGTCTCGACAATATAAATACATACGGCAAAACCTATGACGTCTGCGGTCCCCAGATTTACACCTTGCGCGAGCTCGTCCAGCTAACCGCCACGACCATGCAAAAATGCCGCTGTATCGTCGGCCTGCCGCCATCGCTCTCAAAGTTGCAAGCGACTGCTCTTGAGTTCATGCCTGGAAAACCAATGACGCGCGATAATCTTCGCTCGATGCAACTCGATAGTGTTTGCCAGTGCGACTTTGAGGCGCAATTCGGATTCACGCCTACGTCGCTCAACGTCGTCGCCCCAACTTATCTAGCAGCCAAAACACCGCGCGGTCGGTACCAAAACTTTCGCTATCACGCTGGTCGATAAAAATCATGAAACTTGTCATCGGCAACAAGAACTATTCCTCCTGGTCGCTACGCCCCTGGCTATTACTGCGGGCAAACAACATTCCTTTCGAGGAAGAACGAATTCCCCTTTATCAACTCGATACGAAACCGCGCATCCTCGGCTACTCGGCAGCCGGTAAGGTACCGATATTGGTGGATGGCGACGTGACCATTTGGGATTCGCTTGCCATAGCCGAGTACCTGGCGGAGCGTTTTCCCGACCGCGAACTTTGGCCCAACGACGCCAAGCGGCGCGCCAGAGCGCGCTCCGTGACGGCCGAAATGCACTCAGGCTTTACGGCGATGCGCTCCGCGATGTCGATGAACTGCCGAGGATCGTTTCCAGGAAAAGGCGCAACGCCGGAGGCGATGGCGGACGTCGCCCGCGTTATTGCCATATGGGAAGACTGTCGCGCAAATTTTGCCGAAGGCGGCGAATTCCTCTTCGGTAAATTTTCGATTGCGGACGCTTTTTACGCGCCGGTCGCCACCCGTTTCATGACTTATGGCGTGCCGCTAAGCAAAGTCGCTCAACGCTACGTCGACTCCATCCATGCCCTCCCAGCCATGCGAGAGTGGGTCGCAGCGAGCCGAGCGGAAGCCGAAGTCATCGAAGCGTACGAAATCTATCGCTAAGCTTACGTCCCGCATGCGGTCCTATCTGGTTGGCGGCGCTGTCCGCGATGAACTCTTGGGCATCGACGTTCAAGACCGAGACTTCGTGGTCGTAGGAACAACGCCGGAAGAAATGATCGCCCTCGGTTTTCAACCAGTCGGCAAGGATTTCCCGGTCTTCCTGCACCCGAAAACGCACGAAGAATATGCGCTCGCCCGCACCGAAAGAAAAACTGGACGTGGCTATAAGGGGTTTCAGGTCTATGCGGCGCCGGAAGTAACGTTGGAGGAAGATCTTGCTCGACGAGACTTGACCATCAATGCGATGGCCAAGGACGAGACCGGGCAACTGATCGATCCATACGGCGGCGCATTGGATTTAAAGGCAGGGGTGCTCAAACATGTCAGCGCGGCCTTTGTGGAGGACCCCGTCCGCATTCTCCGCGTCGCCCGTTTCGCCGCCCGCCTTTCCCAGTTCACGGTGGCCCCGGAAACGAACTCGCTTATGAGCGCCATGGTGGATAACGGCGAGATCGACTCCCTGGTCCCCGAACGGGTATGGCAGGAGCTTTCTCGCGGACTGATGGAGGCAACGCCTTCCCGTATGCTTCAAGTGCTACGGGATTGCGGCGCACTGGCCAAGATCCTCCCGGAAGTCGATCAACTGTTTGGCGTACCTCAACCGCCAAAACATCATCCCGAAATTGATACTGGCGTTCACGTAATGATGGTGATTGATTACGCCGCCCGCCAAAAATACAGTCTTTGTGTGCGATTCGCAGCGCTCACCCATGATCTTGGCAAAGGGACGACGCCATCGGAAGAATGGCCAAAGCATCACGGGCACGAAGGGCGAAGCGTCAGTTTGCTGGAACAAGTAAGCGAACGGCTGAAGGTTCCTGCCGACTGTAACGATCTCGCCCGGCTTGCCGCCCGCTATCATGGAGATATTCATCGGGCGTTCGAGCTGCGCCCGGAAACAATCGTTAAGTTACTTCAAGCGGCTGATGGTTTTCGACGCCCGAAGCGCTTTGACGAGTTGCTGCAAGCCTGTGAAGCCGATAGCCGGGGCCGTTTGGGGCTGGAAGATAGGCCTTATCCTCAGGCGCCTTATTTACAGGGCGCACTCAAGGCGGCCGCTAGCGTCGATTCGGCGAAGATCGCCAGCGAACAGGCCACGCCGGACGCCATTGCCGCCGCCATCAAACTCGCCCGTATTCGCGCCGTCACGGACTATTCAGACGCTCACGCACAGAAAAACGCGCCGTAAGCGTTTTTATTGAGACCGGGGAAGCGAGACCCGCAAGCACGGCATTCCTTCATCGAGATCGGTTGCGCAGGAACTTTTAAACATAGGTCTAGGCAGAATTGCTAGAATCGTGAGACTTACATCACGTTGACGGACCCTGCGGGCAAATAGAATCTAGCTCATCGGCCGCTAACGTGGCGCCTCGGTTTACCGGAAAGGAGTCGACTGTGACAGACGAATCACCGCTCGAACGACTATTTCCTCGCATTGCGAAACAGGTAGTAGCGCATTGGGGACATAAAGAGTTTGAAAAATACGCATCCGAGCTAATCATCGACAACCGAGGGGATCGACGCGGCCTTCCGAAAGAAGTTCTGTCGGACGTTCTATTTCTGTATGCCCTTCACCTGGATATGTTTGGCTACGACCCTCAGGATTCGTTTCTTCCATTCGCCAACAATAAGACGACCTCATAAAAGCGATTTCTTTAAGGTCATATTCAAAACAAAAAGCCCTCTGATCAGAGGGCTTTTTTGTCAAACAAAACCAACCTTACGCTAGCGGCTTTTCAACAGCGGCAAATGCGGCAGCCACGTTGGACTCAGCAGCGGCGACCAATTGTTTGTTAACTTTAACAACTTGATCCAGCGCATTGGTTGCAGCGGATACGCTCGACTTCACAAAAGCAACGACAGGCTCAGAACCAGCGGGCGCGCTCTTGGCGACGTTGTCCAAAGTTGTAGCGACAGTCTTGTTTACTTCAGCTACTTGGGCTTCGCCGATTTCTTTCAACTCGTTGTTTGCTTGCGCCAGAATTTCGTACACGCCACGGGAGTAAGCAAGGCTCTTGGTAGCAGCAGGCTTAGCGCCGGCAGCTTGTAGTTGTACGGCTTCTTTCAGATCTTTAGCGCTAGCCAACGTTTGCGCACCCTTTACGCTCACTTCAACCAGTTCCCGCGCCGTAGCAAAATTAAGATCGGCAAGACGCTTGGTGCTCTCAAGTTGAACATTGGCAATGCGGACAAAATTATCGACAGCGGCTTGTTGGAATGCGGCAAACTGATTCGGGGCAGTAAACATGTATGGCTCCTTCGTAGGCTCAATGGACTTACAGCGTCATTATGTATGTTGCGTTGCAACAAACGGCATTCTACGCATTAAACCTTCGGTGTCAAGCACTTTTTTCCGCATTGCAACATTCGCCATTTCGTCCTTGGAGCCAAACCATGCGTCTTTGAAAATCATTACTTAAAAGTAGCCTTTGCAACCTAAACTTTGAACTGCTCTATCGGCATCTCCATCAAGGACTTAGAGCCGGACCTAATCGCAGCGGCAAGGGATAACGTCTCGGGGAATACCCTCGCGAAGTAGAAACGAGCCGTCGTCAACTTAGCCTGGTAGAAGCTCGCTTCATCGCCATTTTGCTTGGGCAGCGCGACTTGGACCATTCGAGCCCAAAAGTACCCGTAGCAAAGGTGACCAAACAGGCGCAAATAATCTGTCGCGGCGGCAGCCGCCTCTTCCTGATTTTGTAGGGCCTGCATACCGACCCACATGGTCAAATCGCCTACTTCCTTATTAAGCTTGGCTACTGGTTCGATGAATTCACCCATCGCCGGATCGTCACGATTTGCTTCACAGAACTTATGCACAATCTTGGTGAATTTGCGCAGCCTCTGGCCTTGGTCCATCAGGATTTTCCGCCCGATCAAATCGAGGGCCTGAATGCCATTCGTGCCTTCGTAGATCATCGCAATGCGGGCATCGCGCACCAACTGCTCCATGCCCCACTCTTTGATGTAGCCATGGCCGCCGAAGCATTGAAGGCCCAGATTAGCGCCAGCAAATCCGTTGTCCGTCATGAACGCTTTAGCGACTGGCGTCAGCAGCGCCACTAAATCGTCAGCATCCTTGCGCACCGCTTCGTCCGGATGTTTTGCTTCGATATCGATTTGCAGTGCAATCCATGCCGCCATTGCCCGCCCAGCCTCGTTATAGGCTTTCTGAGTGAGCAACATCCGACGGACATCGGGATGCACAATGATAGGATCGGCAGGTCCGTCAAGATTCTTGGGACCGGTAAGGGAACGCATCTGGATACGCTCCTTGGCGTAATCCAGCGAGCTTTGATAAGCGACCTCGCCAATGGACAACCCCTGAAGCCCCACGCCCAATCGAGCCGCGTTCATCATCGTGAACATCGCCTGCATGCCTTTGTTGGGCTCGCCGATAAGATAACCAAGCGCGTCATCAAAATTCATTACGGCGGTGGCGTTGGCTCGGATACCCATTTTGTGCTCCAAGCTACCGGCCTTCACGCCGTTGCGCACGCCAAGCGAGCCATCGGGATTAACGAGGAATTTCGGCGCCAGGAATAGGCTGATGCCCTTGATGCCGGACGGCGCATCAGGCAACCGCGCCAGCACCAGATGAACGATGTTTTCTGTCAGGTCGTGCTCACCGGATGAAATGAAAATCTTGGTTCCCGTTATCCGATAGGCGCCATCCAGTTGGGGTATTGCCTTGGTGCGCAACATGCCGAGATCCGTGCCGCAGTGGGATTCCGTGAGGCACATTGTTCCGGTCCACTGCCCCGACAACAATTTCGGCAGGAAAAGATCCTTGAGCGCTTGGCTCCCATGAGCATGAACCGCGTTATAAGCCCCATGCGTTAAACCGGGATACATACTCCAGGCCATGTTCGCGGAGCTCATTAGTTCGTTCAGATACATTCCCAATATGTATGGAAGACCTTGCCCTCCGTACGCGGGATCGCCATCCAGCGAGGGCCAGCCACCTTCGCAAAACGCCTGATACGCCTCCTTAAAACCCTTCGGAGTCGTGACGACGCCATCATTGATATGGCAGCCCTCCTCGTCGCCCGTGCGGTTTAAAGGAAACAACACGTTCTCGGCGAATTTGCCCGCCTCCTCCAGCACCTGTTCGAAAAGCTCCGGCGTCGCCTCTTCGCAACCTGGAAGCGATTTCATGACGCTTCCGACATCAAGCATTTCATTGAGAACGAACCGTATGTCACGTAACGGCGCCTTGTAGACAGCCATGGCGAGTACTCCTTTTTATTTGATGTGCGGGACGCGGTAGAGCATGCCCCAGTTTGCCAGCTGGCGCAGCCCTTCGCAAAACCTTGTTATGAAATTTCGCCGCATCATCGCACCGTGATCACCTTCAGTCAGTATGCAAGCATTATGCATACGATCCGCTGGATTTTGTTCCGAAGAAATCTGAATTCGAGATGTTTTTTCAGGTTGCGATTGATACGGTGATTCCTAAGGATCGGGTACGGAATAACTTCCCGATTTAGACAAGTCTGTCGGGATGCGCTACAAGGCGCCCCGAAGCGCGGTGTAGCGAGACTACATAAGCAAGGGGCAACGCAGTAGCGCGCCCGACAGACGCAGGATAAATTGGGAAATTATTCCGTACCCGATCCTAAGTAAGCGCCGGAACCTTGCAAACTTGCGGTGACGCAGCCTACACTTCAAAAGGCGTCCAATAATTCCATTGCTCCATTACGCTCCGTATGTAACCTAATATGCGCGAGCAACATCAGGGAGACATCTCTAATGAGAATTGGCATTCCTGCGGAAACGCGTGCAGGTGAAACCCGTGTGGCCGCCACTCCGGAAACGGTCAAAAAGTTGGTGAACGGCGGACTTCATCAAGTGATTGTTCAAGCAGGCGCGGGTATAGCCGCGAGCATTCCGGACATCCAATATCAAGCCGCTGGCGCCACCATCGTCAACAGCGCGCAGGAAGTCTATTCGCAGGCGCAGCTCGTCGCGAAAGTGCGAGGACCAAGCCCTGAGGAACTACGCATGATGAGCAAGGAAACCGTGCTCGTCGGCCTGCTTGACGCCCGCACTTCCGGCGCGCCCGAGGCTCTGGCTCAACAGGGCGTCACTGCATTTTCTCTCGAATTACTACCTCGCATTACCCGCGCCCAAAGCATGGACGTGCTCTCGTCGCAGGCCAACATCGGCGGCTACAAAGCAGTCCTCGTCGCCGCCAACGCATACCAACGCTTCATGCCGATGCTGATGACGGCGGCGGGCACCGTCAAGGCGGCGCGAGTGTTAATTCTCGGCGCTGGCGTGGCGGGGTTACAAGCGATCGCCACGGCGAAACGCCTGGGCGCCGTAATTGAAGCGTTCGATGTGCGTCCGGACGTAAAAGAGCAAGTTGAATCGTTAGGCGCCAAGTTCGTCGAAGTGCCTCTCACCGAAGCCGAAAAGGAGCTGGCGAAGGGGCAAGGCGGATACGCCAAGGAAATGACCGAAGACTACAAGCAACGCCAAGCCGCGCTGATACATGAACGCGCAAAGGCGGCCGATATCATCATCACCACCGCCCTCATCCCAGGTCGCCCCGCGCCGGTGCTCGTTAAAGAGGACACCGTCAAAGAAATGAAACCCGGCTCCGTCATCGTGGATATGGCGGTGGAGGCAGGCGGCAACTGCCCGATCTCGGAACTGGACAAGGTTGTCGTGAAGCATGGCGTAACGCTGGTCGGTATCTCCAACTTGCCAGCCCTGGTCGCCGCCGACGCCAGCGCGCTTTATTCACGCAACGTGCTGACCTTCCTCGGCGTCTTGCTCGATCCGAAGACTGGCGCTTTGACGATCAATCGCGAAGACGAAATCGTGGCTGGAACGCTGGTTAGCATAGGCGGCCAGCTCGCAAAGAAATCCACAGTGGCTGCCAAGTGAACGTAGGAGGCCAATCTTGAACCTGCGATGCTCAACGTACGCCTTGTACGCCTGCGCTTCTCGGCCCAACCTTGACC
>Ga0247823_10004539_pt1 | contig 11133 bp, 17 predicted proteins | sample 13C_PalmiticAcid_2_FD_192426 | JGI IMG/M metagenome (GOLD analysis project Ga0247823, IMG submission 192426) | Soil microbial communities from agricultural site in Penn Yan, New York, United States - 13C_PalmiticAcid_Day30 | ecosystem: Environmental > Terrestrial > Soil > Agricultural land...
GCGTTGGATGTATCAATCGCGGTGATCGTATAGGCCGCAGATCCTGCGGTTGCGCCCATGTGTTCACCGATAATGAAGTTGTGGCCTTTCTTAACCTGGTACACGGTTGCGTTGTTGGCAGCATTCGCATGCAGCACCGCTATCTTCACCACTCTTGCCGTACGGGTTGATTCGTCAAAACCAACCGGCAGGCCTGCCTTAAGTACTGCAGTGCTGGCAAGTGTTGTCAGGCCGGTAGTGTTCAGAGCAAATCCGCCCTGAGAGGTTTCATAAACCCTTTGCCAAACCTGGCTATCACCAGCGGCAACAGTCCTTTTAGGCTGTAAATCCATTGTTTTCGCTTTTTTATTGAAAAGAAATTATTTCGCTTTTTCTGTGGTTGACTCTTTCTTACTGTCTGCCCATGCTTTGATGGAATCATCCAGTACTTTTGTTGTTGCTTGACTTCCCTTGAAGTCACCGGTTACCGGTGGGGTAGCTGTCATCAGACCAGCATTGATCTGCTCCTGCTTGAATTCGGTGTAATCCGTTTCAAGCTGAGTGGCGAAGTCGTCGAGTTCCTCCTCTTTCTCTGGCAAGGCAATGCGCTTGTAATAGCTTGCAGGTATGCCCTTGTCTTTGAGTTTCTCGGCCAACTTGGCCTGCATTGATGTAGCTGTTTTTTCTTTGCTGAGGGCGGTAACCTGGTCCGACAGTGCTTTTGCCCATGCGGGCATCTCCTCTTCTTTCTTCACTTTTGGTTTCTTTTTGTTTTGCACTGGTTCGTCTTCAGTTTCCTCCTCTTCTTCGTCCTCTACCTCTTCAGGTGCAGATTTGGGTTTGGGCTTTGCTGACAAAGTCCTTAACTGATCGTCCGTTTTGGCGATATCCTTCAGCGGCGTTAAGTCGTTGAGGTCGTCAATGCGTTCGTCGTGGTCTGCTTCTTCTGTGAGATCGGGGTTTTTCTTGTGTAGTCTATCCGCGAGTGCGTCTATCCTTTTTTGGGAAAGGTTCGCTCCTAAAGCCTTTGATTTGGCTTTTAGTCGCGCCTTGAAAGTGTCAAGCATAAGTGTAAAGAGCTTTTGTTGATGTGAAAGTATTGAGCAGGAAGGCGCTTAAAAACTTTGTTGAAGCACACTGTTACAAGTGTGCTTTATTGCCTGAATAATCTTTACATTTGAAGAAGGGAGTAAAGAGATAACTGGAGCTCATTTTAAAAAAAACTTATGACCAACGACTCAATCCAGGGTTTAGTTAAAGCTGCCGCTTTCAATGGCAAGTGGAGGTTAAAGAAAGCTGATAAGGAAAGTAACTTCGAAGCGGAATGGAAAGAGGCTTCAAAGGACGAGATATTGCGTCACTTCTTTTTAATGGGGTATTCTCTTGAAAAATCCAAGGAGATACGTAAACTAGTTCTGAACATTGGGCGAACATTGCCGGGTGGATGGCAGCAAATAATTCATAGTATACCGTATCCTACAAATAATCCGGATTATCCCTCATAAAATACGGAGTATTCCTCCACCCCTTCACTCTCTCCCGGTTTTCTTCAATCCAATTATCAAACGCCTTCGGGACCTTCTTAATCGACCCCTTTGGTTCATCAGGCAATTCTTCACCAGAGAGGATAGCGTCCTCCATGGCTTCAAATTCCTTGTCACTTACTTGCTGCGGGATTTCATAGCATAGGCACTGAGGGTGCCATCCAACGAACTTGAAGCCCTTAGGATACACGCCCTTCAACTGATCACAGATATCATAGTGCTTGTGAGAAGCGGATAGCTTTATCTCCACTCCCTTCACAAATGGCATCGTTTTCCATCGCTCATGATCAGCGGTCCGGTAAGCTATGTTTGTTTCAGTGCGGGCAACGCGAAAAGCGTTCTTATAGCTGCTACGGTAGATACCCCGGCCGGGATTATATGCTAATGTTTCGGGTGATAGGACGCGCCTCCCATTCCGGTAGATATATCTCTCTTCACGGTTAGGTTCAAGGAGGTGTTTTTTGAGATCCCTCGCGGCTTCTTTGGTTGACCGACCCTTAGCAATTGTAGACCCAATTTGACGCTCCATTTCATCCTTGAAGGGTTCGACATTGTGCCAGATCCTATCGCTTAATTTAAGCCCAAAATCCCTTCTGTCGATATAACGGTCGATCGCTTGGGCATTGGGGTCGAATATGGTTTGGGCAACCCGTTTCCTTAGCCTACTCTCCTTCAAACGCTCCTCAACCAACACGTCGTTTTTCTCCATGGCCAGCTTCCAGGATGCATCGAGGCCGTTGACGGTAACAGCGTAGACCTTTTTATTCATATCCTTCACGACGGTTTTCACTTTCTTGTTGAGTACGGGATAGTCTTTAAGCCGGAAGTCCTTGCCGTTGTATCGAACTGTCTGAAGCGTAATGGATACCTCCTGTAAGCCTTCTTTATAGATGCGCCGAATCCGTCTGTTAATAGACGCGATCAGCCTGGCTTTTTTCGCCTCATATTTCTGGTGAAGGTTTGGCATCAGGCAGGTTTTTCAGCGTCGGGAACAAGCGCAAACTTATCTACAGCGCTGGCAATAAGCCCTTCGTCCGTTGGCTCAGGTACGCGGCCTACTTCCGCGATCAAATGATCGATGATCTGCTCAAATTGGTGAGCTGATTCAATGACGTAATCAGCGTGAAGCTGCTTAGTCACGCGCTGGAACTTCTCGATACGATCATTAGCCATGTTGCTTAAGTTTTAATTTGAAATGTTCAGCGGTCTTTCGAACGATCCTGGCAGGCTTCATGCCCTGATGCTTCGTAAAGAGCAGGACGGCGTAATGCAGGATCCTGTCTGCGTCCGCGTTGGTCCTGACATCATACTTATCGAGACCATCAGTGATCGGCTTCATTTCGGCCCGGAACCGCTCTTCAGCAAAAGCCCGCTGGCTGGATGTAAGTTTATTCATGTGCTTAAATTTCGTCCATTACGACAGTGCCTTCCTCCTTCTCAATCTCCGCCATCTCCGCGTCGACATTCGATACGTAAGGATTGGCAGATACGGCTGTTCTCTGGCTCATGCTTGCCTTGCCTCCCGTTGCGGTTGACAACATGTTGATCAACTCTTCTTCGTTCTTTGGCAGATAGTATTCGAACTTAGGTGTAATGGTCATCGCAGAAGCCTCAGCAGTGCTGATGTTGATAGTGGCTTGTGCGGCTTTCAGGAAGTTGATACGACGCTGCACGCCTTCACCAAAGATTCTTTCCTTCTGTGCCGCCTTCAGGTGCGCTCCAAGGAACAGGAACTTCATGGCAGCTCCCGAGAACGCGCCAATGTTAGCCATCTGCTCAAGGCTGATCTCAGGTGTTTCGGTGAAGTAGTGGATTAGTGACTTCAGGTTGGTATACTCCATCTTTACCGACTCTGGTGACGAATTCCATGTCAGATAGGAAGCCTTTGCGCCACCTTCTGCTTGCAGCACTTTACCCTGTTCACCTTTGCCAGCAAATCCAGTCACTTTTCCTTCCACGAAGATCAGCGGAGAGCCAAAGTAATCGTTAGTATCACCATGGTTGCTGTTGACCTTCTCGAATCGATCAATAAGGTCCTGCACATCCCACCAATCTGGTCGGGGCTGGCTGTAGTAGATTATTGGAATCTTATTAAAAAAATTAACTTCCGTTGCTATGATAACCCAGCCATCTGTTTTAGCCAGCTTCAGCGTTTTGGTAGCTGTGTAGATATCGCAACGTTCTTCGTTCTTATCGCCCACCTTAACGACGTATGTGCGGGCAAAGGCGATCATGTCTCCGGTAGAGCTGAATACGGGATATAATCCGTCTCCATCCTGATTGGAGAGGACCTTCATGCGTAATCTGAACTTCGCAGCACCCTTTTCATTCACGGTGCCAGCCCAATAGTTGATATCGAGCGGCCCTAACTTCTCAGCATACCACAGTTCGGCTGTTTCTGTCTCGGAAGACATGTATTCAACGAGCTGACCATCCTTGTACGATGTCTTGTTATCGTGACATATACGCTTGATCGCCTCCAGGAAGGTCGTTTGAGATTCATCAGCCGGGGTAGCCATCAATTGTACCGGGTTACCGGTCAATATAGCCGCACCCAGCGTAACGATCTTTTTTTGAAAGGGAATGCCAAGCCTTGCGACTGATACCGTTGAGGATCCACCGTCCTTTTCAATGATCTTATCAGGACGTTTAGCGCCATCATAGATATCATGCTGCTTGGGATCGTATTGTTTCTGATAGGTAGCTATATCCCTCGGTGGCTTAGCTGCCTGTATCTGCTTGATCAATTCGTCTGGCTGTCCTACCAGTAAGTCGAAATCTGCTTGCTCCATGATCGTTTATTTAATGGAAAAAGTTTGCGATGTTTTTTGTTTTCTTAGGTGTTGGATCATAGTCAGGTTCAGGATCGAATGTGTTGGCCAGGGCATCTGATTTATCAGGGGACCTGCCAAGTCGTTTTTTAATTTCCTCTTTGGGTTCGATCTTAATCTTGCCATTACTCAGGAACTCCCATTTAGTCTGACTTAATTCCTGCTTGAGTTCTTCATCAGGCGGCAATGCTGCAGCGTTCTTGTTGTTTGGATTCAACCAATCCCGGATTGCCCAGTATAAGTATGCCCGAAGATTTAAGAACTCATATATGCCAGTGTAATCTTTAAGAGGTTGCTGATCTCGTTCGGCCTTCTCTGAATACTTCGTTGAGAAGATGGCACCGGTAAGGAAGCTATCAGCCTTCTTCTCCTCTGGCATCTCGAGCAACCGCGAATAAACACCTGCACCTTCGCCGATCGTGTCTATAAAGGCTTTTGGCTTCAACCCCCTGAAGTCATCCATACCGGCTTTAATGATGTTCTTCACCTTCCCCACCACCTCCATGTGATTAGCCTTGCCAGCCGATTGCATCATCTCGAATTTGTCGACGTAGTTCCCATAACGGTGGCAGAAGGCTGAACTATCCCGACCCATGCCCGCCACGTCAACGCCAAGCCTTAGCTGCTTTGTATTCATCGGTACTTCTTTCTCAACCATAACCTGGCCGCTCGCTATGGTAATCTTCCCTGACTGCATATGCTTCCATCGTTCGAATGCGAGATCGATCCATTCAGCCGGCACCAACACACCCTCTGACACTTTCGGCGGCAATGCCAGGATCTTCTTACGGAACTCATCATCCGGCCTGTACCAATTTCCCTCAAACTCAAAGTCACCCTCCAGGACGTTATAATCGCTCTTGTCGATCATCACACACCAGTTGTCTACCTTATCCTTCACCCATTCATAATCCACCTGACCGGGTATAATGATTTTCTTCTGCTTCACGTTCGGCGCATTGAGGCTGTTCAGCCTGATCTTATTCCATCGCGGTGATCGTGTGCTATCTGCGGCATATCCTGTCGTATGGTTGAAGTTGAAGATGATCAGGATCCTTGAATCGCCCTGCAGGTTACCTTCAATCGCCTTGAACACCAGGTCAGCTACACCGGAAGCCTCTGTGACGATGAACATCGTGTTCACGGCATGGAAGCCCGCCCATACTTCAGGGCGGTGGGGATCGGCTGCGAAGCCCGTAAGGAACCACTCCTTATCATCCATCCGGATATCATAACCAACCAACCGGCCGGGAAGCTTCGTGATCGCGTTCTGGTAAATCCGCGTAATCTCCGGGATCATCACATTGCCTACCTGCCGGTCAGTTGGCGCTGTTAAAGCGATCTTCGTGTTCGCTATTAACTTACCGTCCTTATCCCAACGAGGGGTGAGATATAAAAAACAAAGAGCTACAACGGCCGCTGTATAATCCTTACCGCGACCGGTACCAGACACAACAGAGGTCATCTTATTCGCTTGACAGGAGTCCAATATCGACTCCTGCTCAGGGTCCAGGTTAACTTTCAGCACCTCTCGTGCAAACAGCTTCCATCCACCAGGCGCGCGCCAGCGGGCAAAGATTTTATCTGCGTCCACGCTTTTTGCGAGCCTGTTTCTTGCCACTTCGTTTTGCGGTTTTAGGTACTGATGTTTGTTTAAGCAGATCCAGGAAGGATACGTTGGATTCGACCTCTACCTTCTCCGGTGCATTAAAGCCAAGCATTTGGTTGAGCGTCTTTATTGCATCAATCTTGTTCAGCTGCTTGATCTTGTGCAATACACCCTGTTTCTTACCGGGCAACTTCTGGTATTCTATACCGCCGATCGCGCCTGCGGCTGCGGCTGGCAGGTCTTTAATGTCGAGCAGAGATCCATCTTCGTTATACAGGTCCTTCACGTCGGTGAATGCGATCTTTGCCAACTCAGCTACCAGCCTATCTTGCGTCACTTCATAAGACTTGGACAGCTTCTCCCTTCTCTTCTGCACATAGTCGAACATCTCCGGATATAAGCTCGCCTCACGCGTTTCCCGAATCCAGTTATGAGAAGCCTTGAGCGCTGATTGCTCTGAGTAGCCAGCTCGACGGGCCGCTTCAACCGAATTATTCAGGATAAGCAGATTGTCACAGTATAGTCGCTGCTTCTCCGTCATGCGGTCATTCGTTTTAACATATCACTCACCTTCTGCTCAAACTCATCATATGCCCTGTGCAGCACAATCACCTCCTGAATCAATCTGGAGCTGCTTGCCTGCCCGATATTCAATACACGGCTCAAACTCCTTACGAATCCGTAAGGCAGGCAGGATATGTCTTTGTTGTGCTTAAAAACAGTGGGGCAGTAATAATGCAACATAACCCCGACGAATACCCGGCGCATCTCTGACTGAAAACTATTCTTCTGAGATGGCCCGCGATAATCCTCGGGGTTAAATGATTGTAGTTCGAAGAAGGAGATGAAATAAGACGCTAAGCGGCTAAGATCGGAGTCTCTGGCCTCTTGTTCATTGAGCGGGGTTAACAGCTCGTCGGCAATGCCTGGATAGCGCGATGCCACCAGCCTGCCAAGCAGTATGTATTGTTTCCGTTCGAGCGCGTATTGCATAATGGGTTAAAAGCAATACAAACCTATGCACACTGAGAAGAGTATGCGCAATCGCAAACCCATTCTGGAAACTTAATGCAAGTATGTTAGCTACTCGACGCGAATGAATTTAGCCGATTGGTATAGCACCTGCTATAATGGACTGTATCTGCCGAAATGATGCGATCATCTTCTCATAGCCCATCACACCGAAGTTGACATCATGCTTCATCAAATCGACTTTGATCATAGCGATCACATCATAGTACTTCAATGCTTCACACATCTCCGGTATCTTGTCCATTCTCGGCATAGCTCTTCCATCCTCATAGCTTCTGATAGCTGATACAGTTGTATTACAAGATGCAGCGAGCTCTTCCACGGTCATCTTGTTCTTTCTTCTTAGGTAGCGCACGTTTCTTGCGAAGATTGATTTCATGTTGATATTGAGTTAAAGTTTGTTTCCTAGTAATTCCTAATCGTTTAAGATAGTTTTCGGTATAAAAGAATCTTCATCGTCAGGTCTGCATTGATTGAAGCCTACTTTATATCCCATTTCCTTCATTTTAGGGATATCCGAATCAATGACCCCAATAAATCCAGCCAGTTTGTTATGACCGCAGCAACATCCGGTTGTGGTGATTCCAAGCCCCCAGAGTTCTTTAACTTCCTCTGCAAGACAGGTATCCACGCAGATAGAGTCTGGATATCCTCCGGCTTTCGCTTTATATTCCTTCATGTGGGGAGGTAGCGGCGTAAGAATAACCTGGTTGCCGTAAGTGCCGATCTCAATATTTTCGCATTTACACATGATTTAGGTTTTTTGTTTTAAGAACACACCATACAGATATTCCGTGGCAAAGTATTGACAGGCACTATCCCTCCACAGCCTTATTCCTTTTATTTCAGATGGGGAATAATTCCGCGCAATCCACTCCGCAAACGCCGCCTTGTCTTTAGATGCCGCCTCAAAGCCTGCGATAAACCCGTTATAAGATGCATCATAGTCCCTGATGGATTCTTCTGCGTGTTTGCGGGCCATCTCTTCGGTGATTGGATTATGCGCCATTTGTCCGATAGGGTCTGTTTGATAAGATCCTGGGATATGGGTTGTTCCAGTTGTGGGGGTTTCGGATTCGTCAAGCCATTCGATAACTTCATTATCCTCATCCTCTATATCGAATCTACCAGCATGAAACATAGACCATGCTCCATATTCCCGATCATAGGACGATGCTTTCACGAAGTAACACTGATTCTGTATTAATGGTCGCCCAGATTTCCATACCCCTGCTCTCTGCCCCTGCATATAGGCTGCTCCGGCGAGGAAGGATATTCTGTCATGGTGGTTCCCGGTTGACAAGGCATACTTCTCAGCCGCTTCCTGTAGTTGTTGATTCATTGATAAATTGATTTAGCCAGCTGGTATCCATTCATGAATGCAATAAATGCCCTGTTAGTGTCACCGTCTTGATAAAAATGCTCACGACTATACAATTCCTTCGACTCTTTATTCAATCGGTAGTGAGAAAAAATCTTTTCGAATTCTTTTACAAGATCATAGAACTCCTTTGTTTCACTGAATTTTGATGCCATGCTGAAAATTAAAGGTTAACGTTTAGTTCTGTTCCTGTGAGGGCGAATGATCAACACTCTTCATCACAGACTCCAGTTACTCTACAGACTGCCCCACAATGTCCTGTCTCATTCTCGTAGCTCCCAATGCAATCGTTGCAAATGTTCAGGTCTGGGTGGCATTTCTGTTTTACCGTGATCTTGTTTTTACAATCATCACAAACAAATGATTCTTCGTTCATAGATCGTGGTTGAAGTTTTGTTTCAGGTATTGTTTTTTGGCTGCATAGGGCGTATCTCCGTATGGCATCCAGCATCTTGCTGCCTCCCACGCCTTCTCCACTTCTGCAAGCAACTCTTCTCGGGTATACAACCTGCCATCATGGTCATAGATCGACTTCTCTAGAAAGCCTCTGTCAACGCAGCCAGCCAGTGTACATTTAGGATAGTCGCATCGGGTGGAGCAAGTTGCCTTTGGTTCGGAAGCGGGAAGGAGAACGGCCCTGTGCTTAAAATCTGTCAGAGGTAGTCGTGTAAGTGCTTGTTTATACTGTCGCCAAATAGGTCAAGAAAACAGCCGCGAAAATCGCTATACACATAGAATTGCATCGTGTTTTTATCGCCTTTAAAACGGACAAAGTACCATCCATCTTTCTCCGGCTTTTCGCTTACCGGCTTCAGCACATAGTAGCGGGGTTGTGTGTTACTCATGATATTTAATTAAAGGTTTTGTACGCTTCTTCATACGCGGCTTGCAGCTCCTGAAAGGATTCTTTCGACCCACCTGGTGCATCCGGGTGATGCTGCTTGACTAATTGTCGGTACGATGATTTCACAACTTCAAAATCGGCAGGCCGTGATGTCAAACCCAATACCTGCCAGATATCCCGCCTTGCCGGGGTATTAATCGGCGGAAGCGCTGTAAAGCCGGTAAAGGCTCGATCCATGAATTCAGAAGCGCCGTACCTCTCGATGGCCCTGATTGCTTCTATAGTCTTACCCAGGGAATACACGTTTTCCCAAACCCGCTCGTACTGATCGCAGCACATAGTGATCTCCTTATCCCGGTACCGGAAGAATATCGCTACGCCTGGATCCTCGATCTTTCGCTTCATCCAGTCCGCATATAAGCCTCCGTCCTGGCGGACAGGAACATTTGAGGAGATGATTAGTCCAGTTGCGCCAAGGCGCTTTATTTCTTCGCGGAGGAACTGCTGAGCGCGCTCCATGGTTTGCTTAAACTGCGAATACGATCGGCGGTTTGTGCGCTTATAGCCTATCGGCCAGTCGAGCGGATGTGCTTCTATCATTGATTGTTGGTTTACTTGTTTATAAGTGATGATTAAAAGTCATTCAGCGGTCCGCCGAGTTTATCCAACTCTTTCCGCAGCTTCGCGATCTCGCGCTTGCGGCCTTTACCTGTATTGTCCATCTCGATCTGAAGATCCTGGATATTCTCTCGCAGGTCTTCCCGAGCCTTTTGATTGGCATAGCACTGTAAGCAGATAACGACATTGCTGCCATATTCCAGCGATCCAAAGCCGCTATGGAGATCGAACACGTTGCCACAGTCGCATACGCAAGGCATTTTCATTTCTTCGCACATACTACTTGCTTTTTGATTTACTTAGGAAACTCGTTGTGGATAGCGCCATCCAGCACTCTACCAGCTTCTTTCTTTCCTGGTTTGAAATACCAATAATCTTTGCTATCCTCAATCATCCTGATATTCTTTCTCTGAACTTCCTCTGCCTGGGAATGATGAATATGTTCGCCCCATTGCTTAAAGAAGAAAGGCACTTCCCACATCTTACATTGATCACGGATAGATTTCACCCACCTCGGATGCATTGGCCTCGCATGATGCCCACTTTCGCCACCAACAATTATCCAGTCAGGCGTGATGGTAGGATTCTGACAGAAGCCGCATTTTGCTCCCATTCCTTGAATAAGTAGAGTATCACAAACCTTGCAGTATGATTTTAAGGTAACATCGCCGAGCAGAGGTTCCATGCTCAGGAAATGCTGTCCCGGAACTTTCAGCAGATGATTAACCAGGTTATCATAAGTCTCCTGATTCACCGGACTTGTTCCATACATTACATTCGCCGGCGGATTCTTCAGCCACTCAGCTGGGACATATTTCGCGATATTGGATGGACGCTTTGTTAAGAGCAGGAACATTAGGTTAGGTGAGTTCGGGATCACCTCCTCAAAAAGCCGGTCCCGGAGATGATCGAATGTGATCGGACTGCCGTCGCTTGCGTCATAACCGTACTCCCCTTTGCTGTCGACGATTGGCATTGGCTTCTCAAAGATGTCCATCATGCTGCCAACGAAGACACGGTGGATCTCACCGGCTTCCGCCGCCATCTTCTGATATCGTTTCAGATCATTCCATACGGATTTGATCTCCATCCGAGGCTTGTCGTTACCCCAGATATCGCGGTTCCACCGGTGTGAAAGGGTTTCCGCATAACAGTTGTCACAACCTGCATGCACTTTTGTGCAGCCGTGCCAGAGGTTGGCGGTGTGATGTGTCCATTCTATTTTGCTATTCTCAGCCATATTAATTATATTTATAATACACTAAATAGTAAATCAATGATCGGAGAAGCCGTAT
>Ga0247823_10004540_pt1 | contig 11131 bp, 12 predicted proteins | sample 13C_PalmiticAcid_2_FD_192426 | JGI IMG/M metagenome (GOLD analysis project Ga0247823, IMG submission 192426) | Soil microbial communities from agricultural site in Penn Yan, New York, United States - 13C_PalmiticAcid_Day30 | ecosystem: Environmental > Terrestrial > Soil > Agricultural land...
AGCTCGACGGGCTGCGAGCCGGCCTCGTGGCGCTGGACGCGTGCGCGTCGCCGGCAGTGTGGCGTGCTGCGGAGAGCGTCGGCGAGCGCGGCTGGTTCATGGCTGGCGCGGTGCAGCACTTCGCGTTGTGCGGCCTCCTCGGTGTGCGGCCGACCTACGCGGGCCCGTCCGCCGTGACCGCGGCGGTGGCGCTGGCGCACGCATGGGGCGCATCGCCGATCGTGCTCGTGGGCTGCGACCTCGCGTTCGCGAGCGACGGGCAGGGCTACGCGAAGGAGAGCGCCTGGGGCGACGTGCGCGGCGAGCAGCTGCCGCACGGCCTGGTGCAGATCGGCGGCCTCGGCCACATGCGCAGCGTCGTCGCGGCGAGCGGGCAGCACGCGCCGCCGGAGGTGCAGACGACAGAGCGCTTCCCGGCGTGGGGCGGCGACGGCGAGGTGACGTCGCTGCTGACGTGGGGTGACCAGGTGCGGTGGCTGCAGACGTTCGCGGAGAGGCGGCGCGGCTGGTTCGTGAATGCGACGGGTGCAGGCGCACGCGTGAGCGGCTGGGACGAGTGGCCCGTCGCCGACGTGCTTGAGCATCGACGCGACACGTGGATGGAGCGGAGCGAGTCACACTGGTCCACCTGGCTGCCGCGCGTCGACACGGCGCCTGCCATCGCGGCGCTGCTGCGCGACGCGGAGCACGCGATCGCGGTGGGTGGCGGCGAGGCTGCGCCGCACCTCGGCTGCGGCGTGATCGGGGCGATGAGCGCGCCGGAGATTCTGGCGGCGCGCGACGCGGCGCGAGGCGACGCGGCGAAGTCGATTCGCGGAACGTGGGACGCGTACTGGCAGAGTGGAGAGTGGGTGCGGACGACACTCCTCGCGCCAGCCGATCTGAGCGACTACGACGAGGATCCCACGCTGCTCTGACGGGAGCGAGCGCGGTGTAGCGGGAGGCATGAACAAGCCTCTCGGTCACAAGGCGTACGGCTCGATTCCGCACATGCCCGGCAGCAAGCGCGGACCTGGCGATCACGGCATCGAAGAGAAGCAGGCGTCGCTCATCACCGGCAAGCGGCCGAAGAACATCCGCGCGATCGTGCAGGAGAAGTGGGATGGCTGCTGCATGTCGGTCGCGAAGATCGACGGCCGCATCGTCTCGCTCGGCCGCGCCGGGCATCTCGCGCAGTCGGCGCCATACGAGCACATGCAGCGATTCGCCACGTGGGTGCGCGAGCGAGAGTACCGCTTCGACCGCCTGCTGCTCGAAGGCGAGCGCGTCGTGGGCGAGTGGATGCTCATGGCGCACGGGCTCGTCTACGAGGTGCGCGATCCCGACGCGCTGTTTCTGGCGTTCGATATCATGCGTGGCCACGAGCGCGAGACGGCGGATGTCGTGAGTCGTCGCTGCGAGGCGGCGCGGGTCGACTCGGTGCCATACGTCATGCACTGGCACCACCCCGAAGGCGGCATCTGCTCGCCGGAGGAGGCTGTGCGAGGGCAGCGCCGTGACATCGCGCCCGCTGACGGCGCGGAGCCCGAGGGCGTCGTCTATCGCGTGGAGAAGCTGGAGGGCGACCGATGGCGCCACCTCTTCTGCACGAAGTGGGTTCGCGGCGATTTCGAGCCGGGCATCTATCTGCCGGAGGATGGCAGTGTGCCGACGTGGAACCGGTGCTCGTGGCTTGAGCAACGCGCAGCCTAGCGCGGTGTACGCGGGTGCATGAGTGACGATCGCCCGCGCCCCCGCTACATCGACGCAACCTGCCCGCGCTGCGGTGCGCATCTCGCGCCAGAGCACGCCAGCGATCCGGGCTGCCACCGCTGGGTCTGCTCCGAGCTTTGCTCCGAGACGATCCACGTCGACTCGTGGATGTGGCCGCGGTCGTACGTGCGCCGAGAAGTGAAGGCTGAGGCGTACGAGGAGGACGGGCTCATCATCGAGGAGCACGGCGATGAGTGCGACTGAGCGCTGGGTTAGCGTCTCGTACGTCGCACGCGAGCTTGGCGTGTCAGCGCGCACGGTCGAGCGCTGGTGCGCTCACGGCAAGGTGCCCACTGCGCCGCGCGTCGATGGCAGTCCGTGGCGGATTCAGGCCGAGTGGGTGCGCGAGCACAAACGAAAAGAAGCTGAGATTTACGCGGCAATCCGGCCTGTCAGAAGATAGTGCGACAGACTCGACAAGTGCGACATGCCGGAACAACCGGAATGATCCACTGTAAAGTATAGGCTGGGAGTTCTCCGCTCCGCCATCGACCATGCCGCAACTCGCACTCACTGAGCGCGAGCGGCTGATCCTGGAACGCGTGAGACGACTCGCGCAGCCGTCTACGCTCGACATCCCGCCGCTCCTGCCGTTCGTCGCGAAGACGTCGCCGCATCTCATCGCTCCGACGTGGCTCGGCATCATCGCCGAGCACATGGAGCGGATGTCGCGGGAGCCGCTCAAGGTGTGCTTCTCGACTCCGCCGCAGCACGGCAAGTCGACGCTTCTGTTCCACTTCATCGCGTGGCTGCTCAAGTACTTCGAGCGCAAGCCGCTCCTGTACCTGACCTACTCGATCGACTTCGCGATCTCGCAGATGCGCCTAGCGCGTCCCATCGCGAGAGCCGCTGGCGTCGAGTTCTCGTCGGACAGCCGGTCGATGACGGAGTGGATGGTCGCGAACGGCGGCTCACTCTACGCGACCGGCGTTGGCGGCTCAGTCACTGGCCGCCCCGGCGGCGTCGTTCTCATCGACGATCTCATCAAAGACTGGGAAGCGGCGCAGTCTGCGAAGGAACGCGAGAACGCGGACAACTGGCTCAAGACCGTTGTCCTGACGCGCTTGCACCCGACGTCGTCCGTGGCCGTCATCGCGACGCGGTGGCACGAGGACGACCAGATCGGCCGCCTCGTCAAACGCGGCTGGACCGAGATCAAGCTACCAGCGATCGACGCGAACGGCGTTGCGCTGTGGCCCGAAGGTAGGCCGGTCGAGTTCCTCGAAGACCAGCGAGCTCAGATGGGCTCGCATATGTTCTCAGCCCTGTACCAGTGCGATCCGCGACCGCGCGAAGGGCGCGTGTTCCAAGGCGCGCACTACTACGAGCCTGGCTCTGTTTCGTTCACGCGCTACTCGATCGGCGTCGACCTCGCTTACAGCGCGAAGACACACGCCGACTACTCGACGGCCGTGGTACTCGGTCGAGGCAACGACAACCGCACATACGTCGTTGACGTCGTGCGCAGGCAGTGCACCGCGCCGGACTTCGCTGCTGACCTCTCGCGGCTGCAGGAGCGCTACCCTGGCGCACCGCTGCGCTGGTACGCGGCGGGCACCGAGAAGGGCGCCGCGGACTTCCTGATTCGCGACGGCGTGCGTCTCGTCGTGATGCCGCCGCGAGGCGACAAGCTGGCGCGCGCGTCGATGGTGTCGGCTGCGTGGGAGCGCGAGGCGGTGCTCGTGCCGCACGGCGCGCCGTGGCTAGCAGCGTTCATCAACGAAGTGCTGGACTTCACCGGCACCGGCAACGACGCGCACGACGACCAGGTTGACGCGCTCGCCGCTGGCTTCGATGCGCTCGACAGCGGCACGGAGCTCGTGGTGCCGATTCGAGATTTCAACAGGGCGCACCCAATGGGGCCGAGCCCGCGAACCGGCAGCCGCAGGGCGGCCATTTGGTGAGGCCGCATGTCGCGACTCGGCAGGAAGCACAGCAAGAAGGCTGCGCTTGCGAAGCCCGAGTCACGCGCGCTCGCCGCGGTGGCGCCGCCGAGCAACGTTACGCCGCTTCCGATGAGGCCGCCGGTTGGGCGCCAGTCGCCGAAGCCGTCGATCTGGACCTGGGTTCCGTACAACTCGTATACCGAGCTGTCGTTCCCGCAGGTCGTCTCGATCCTCAAGAGCGCCGAGCAGGGTTACACTGAGCAGTGGGCTGACCTCGCGTGCCGCATGCGCGCGAGCGACGACCACCTGTACAGCGTCTGCGAGACTCGCATCAATGCGGTGGCCGGCGCCGATTGGAAGCTGAATCCTGGGCAGGGCGACGAGCGTCTAGCGCAACTCGCGGCAGACGACTGCGAGCGCGTGCTGCGCGCAATCCCGAATCTCAAGCGCTGCTTTCGCGACATCCTCGACGGCGTCTTCGTCGGCTGGTCGGTACTCGAGATCATCTGGGAACCGCGCGGAGACGAGTGGCTCCCCGTCGAACTGGTGTGGCTGCACCCGCGCCGCTTCCGCTTCGCCGAAGACTTCTCGCTCTACCTGTGGGACGACGGTCGTGCGGGCTCCGCTGCAGCCGAGCTCGGAGTACCGACGGTGTCGGCGCGTGGCACGAGCGGCATGGCGCTCACGCCGAACAAGTACGTCATCCACGTCCCGCGTGCGCTGCAGAACTATCCGACCTCGAGCGGCCTGCTGCAGTCGTGCGTGCGCCCTTGGTGGGTGAAGCTCGCGACTACGAAGTACTGGCTCTCTGGTGCAGAGGTCGGCGGCAACCCGCGATACATCGGCACGGTCCCGCAGGCCGCGCCAGACAACGTCTTCCAGAATCTGCAAGAGGGTCTCGAGACGCTAGCCTCCGATGGCGTTGCGGCCTTCCGCGAGGGCGTCACCATCGATGTCCAGGCGCCGCTAGCGCAGGGCGCTGGCAGCGTGTGGGAAGCGCTGACGCAACGCTGTGACGCAGCGTTCAGCAAGGCTGTCCTCGGCTCAACGCTCAACGTCGAGATCGGCGACACCGGTGGTGCGTACGCTGCGGCAGAGTCGCAGGGCGACGTGACGATCACGCCGCGCATCCTCGGCGACGCGAGCGCGATGTGGGAGACGATCGCGCGCGACATCCTTCGCCCGTATCTGTTCTTCAACCGCCATCGCTACGGCGGGGTGGTGCCGCCGATCCCGCGCGGCGAAACGATCCTCTTCGAGACGAAGATCGAAGTTGACGAGCTGCTGGTGAAGACCGGCAGCGTCACGAAGAACGAGCTCCGCCAGTCGCGTGGGCTTGACCCGCTGCCGCAGGGTGGCGACGCGCTTGTCCCCGCGGAGATCGCCGCAAGCCCGTTCGCGCCGAGCACGGAGCCGACTGCCACCGCGCCGCCGCTTACTCCGACGCCCGACGTCGCCGAGGGCCAGCCTGTCGAGAAGGCTGCAGACGCGGCGCTCAACGGCGCACAGGTCGAGTCGCTGCTCGAGATCGTGTCGCGTGTCGCAAGCGGTCAGATCCCGCGTGCGACCGGCATCAGCCTTATCACCGCTGCATTCCCGCTCACGCCTCAGCAGGCAGAGCAGATCATGGGCCCGGTCGGCGCTGGCTTCGTGCCGACGCCAGAGGGCGGCACGCCTCCAGTTGCTGCGACGCAGGAGGCGCCCGCGGCGCTCCCTTTACGGGCAGCGCTGGGACAGGCACCGTGGGAGGTGGCGTTGCGGATAGCGACGTCGACTTCGTCTCGGTTGCCGACGAAGTAGACGACTCTCCCTGGCGCGGCTGCCACGCTGACGTCTGGGCGCTCGCTGACGACGCCGAACGACAGCGCGCAGTGTCGCTGCTAGGCAAGCCTGTCGAGCTCGCAAACGCAGCGCTTGCCCGCGACGTCGAAGTGTGGGCTCGCTGGCAGCAGGAGATCGCGACTCTCGCCGCAGCGAGTGACGACGAGGCCGACTTCGCCAAGCGGCTCGCCTCATGGCAGGAGCGGAACGCGGCTGACGAGGACGTGGCCGCTGGTCTGTATCGCACGACGATGCAGTCAGACATGGCGGGCCAGCTGTTCGTGCGCGTCGTTGAGGCGCCCGAGACGCTGCCGCAGCAACAGCGCGCACTTGATGATGGGCCGCGCCCGTCGTTCCTGAGCCTGCCTTTCGAGGAAGCGATCCGCGCGTTCATGGAACGCGGCGTGATCACGCCGGCCGAGTTCCGCCAACTCAGCGACGACGCTAGGCAGCGCGCCTTCTCCGCCACGTCGCTCGCGTCGCAAGGCGTCATCGAGCGCGCCTATCGCCGACTGCTGGAGTCGCTCCAGAGCGGCGGCACGATGGACGACTTCGCGCGTCAGCTTCGAGAAGACTCGATCTCGCTCGGCGTGACGCCGGCCAATCCGGGCTACGTGGAGCTGATCTACAGGACCAATACGGCGTCGAGCTACGGCGCTGGTCGATACCGGCAGATCCGGTCGCCCGCCGTCATCGCAGCGCGGCCATACGTCGAGTACCGCACGAGCCGAGACGACCGAGTGCGCCAGTCGCATGCGGCACTCGATGGCCTCGTGTTCCGGCAGGACGATCCGGACTGGTCGCGTTACGCGCCGCCGAACGGCTTCAACTGTCGCTGCGTGACTGTCGTCCGCCGCGACCCTGGCAGCAAGCGCGTAGTCCGCGCCAGCGACCTTAGCGTCGTCCCCGACGCTGGCTTTGATGCCCCGCCCTCTGTCGAGCTCACGCCGACCGAGTAACACCAACCACCACAGAAAGACCCTGAATGCTCGCCGCTGGTGCTTACGCCCTGCCGAGTTTGGGTCGGGCGATGGCCCTCCGTGCGCTCGTCGGTCTCACCGGCGAAGGCGCGGATAAGCGGACGGGATGGGTCCACGTTGCCTATTCCGGCACGTGGGAGGGACATAGCGAGGGCGCGTTCACGCTGGACAGGGCAGCTTTCGAGTCCTGCATTCGTGCGTTCGAGGAGCAGTCGAATCCGATCCCGGTCGACTACGAGCACGCCTCGGTCCGCGATGTGGCAAAGGCGCCAGCCGCAGGGTGGGTGCAGAAGCTCGAGCTGCGCGGCGATGATTTGTGGGCGCTAGTCGAGTGGACGAAGACGGCAGCCGAGGAGATTCGCTCCGGCGCCTATCGCTTCTCGTCAGGCGTGTTCGTGTTCGACAAGCCCGACCGCAGGAGCGGCGCGCCAGTCGCCTGCTGCATTCATAGCGTCGCGCTCACGAACACCCCGTTCGTCGATGGGCAGCGACCCATTGCACTGTCACAGCGCCGCGTCGCGCTGTCTTCCGGAGGCAAGATGAAGATTGACCGCGGCGCACTCGAAGAGGCGCTCAAGAACCTTGACGGCAAGGAGTTCAGCGCTGAGCAGCTCAAGGCGCTGATCGAATCGCTCGAGGCGATGGCTCGCGCGCAGGACCCCGATGCTGGCGCCGACGTCGAAGTCGAGGTCGAGGAGCCCGTCGACATGTCTGCGCTCAAGAGCGACGACAAGGCGAAGGACAAGCCGAAGGCCGAGGACGACAAGAAGGCTCTCGCCGACGCGCCGATTCCCCCGCCTGTCGAAGAGGTGCCGGCGGCTGACGCGGTGCCCGCGGATCCCGCGGCTATCGTCGCCGAGCTCGAGTCGATCGCGGCTGCGATGGGCAAGGACGTCGCTGGCGTGCTCGCGTATCTGCGCGAGATGGCGACGGCAGGTGCTAGCGAGTCTGCGGCGGCGAATCCCGCCGCTCTCAAGGCCGAAGTCGCCGCGCTCTCTGCGACGGTGCGCAGCTACGGCGAGCAGCTCTCGACGTACCGCAAGCGCGATGAGGCAGAGGCGAAGGCGAAGCGCGAGGCAGAGCAGCGCGCGTTGTCGGCTGAGGTCGATGAGATGGTCACGCGTGGCGTCATCGTGAAGGCCGACGCGGAGAAGTGGCGCACGCTTGCGCTGTCGCATCCGAAGAACTTCCGCGAACTGTCGTCGACGCTCAAGCCCGTTGTGCCGACTGGCCGCGAGGCGAGCGCGATCGAGGCGCCTTCGCCGCCCGCGTCGAAGCCGAGTGACGGGCCGCCGCTCGACAAGAGCGACCCGCAGATTCGCGCGCTCTTCGATCGCTACCGCACAAACTGGCGCGTGACCGACGAGCAGAAGCTCGAGCGGCTAGTGCGCAATCACATCGCGATGACCACCCAGGTTTCCGCCGGCTGATTCAGTCCGGCACTGACTGAACAGAAGGAGATAGGCAATGGCAGCCCTTACGGCGGATAAGGTCCGTGACGAGCGAGCGATCAACGGCAAGACCGAGGGGATCTTCTCCCTCGCGACGTCGAGCACTGTCTACGTCGGATCGCTAGCGAACTTCAACACTGCGGGCCGCGTTGTTGCGGCGACCGCAGCGGCGTCGCGACGCTTCGCTGGAGTCATCGAAGCGATCGTCAACGAGACGGCTAGCGGCCTCACGGCAGCGACCGGCAACACGGCAGGCACCGTCAAGGTGCGCGTGAGCTGGGGCCACGAGGTCCTGATGGACGTCAAGACCGCGGCTCGCACGTTCGCGAACCTCGGGAAAAACGTCTACGTCTCGACGGACAACGACGTCACCGACTCGACTGGCGCGGGCACCGCGGCAGTGCGCGTAAAGGTTGGCGCACTCACCGAGTTCACCGACCGCACCAACAAAGACGAAGCGTGGGTTGCGCTTCGTGTCTTCGGCGATGCCGACAGCGCGTGATTTCGCTCGCCAGTAACGAGCAGGAGGAGACCTAGCAATGACTGGAATCGCTGGGCAGCTTGCAGGGGCGAGCGCCAATACCGAGTATCTCAACTACGGACAGCAGATCTTCGACCGCCCCTTCGGCGGTCTGTTCTCGCTCTTCACGCAGGTCCTACCCTGCGACGGTCGCGCCCTTGAGCTAGACGCGATCGGACCCTCGAGCGAAGCTGAAGAGATGCTCGGGTCCCGCGTGTGGACCGGCTTCCGCGAGTACGCGAAGCGTGCGGAGGTCAAGCCCTACTCGATCAAGGGCGTGTCGCTCCGACGCGACCGTGTCGAGAAGGACCCGACTGGCGCGATGGCCGCGCGACTGCGCGACTTCCTCGATGGCGCGCGAGACTTCTGGGACAAGCCGGTCACCGATCTTCTGATCTCGAATCCGACCGGGATCGATGGTGTCGCGCTCCTGAGCGCGTCGCACCCCCACGGCCCCGACGGCGCCACCTGGGACAACGTCACGTCGAGCGCGCTCTCGCAGACCGAGCTCAAGGCGGGCTGGGTCGCGATGACGTCGCTCCGTAACGAGCGCGGCGCGCCCATGGGCATCATGCCCACGCACCTCATGGTCGGCCCGAAGTACTACCGTGAGGCACTCGACCTGACCGGGTCGGCGCGTCCGGTGCCGATCTCGACGGCCGGCGCGGTCGACGCGACGTCTGGCGTCCAGTCGGCGGTGCTGCAGGAGAACTGGCTTAAGGGCCAGCTGCAGGTGATCCTCAATCCGCGTCTGGTCGGGACGACGACCGAGGATGCCTGGTTCCTCATGGACCTGTCGAAGTCGGTTCGCCCGATCGTGGCAGGCGAGGCGATCAAGCCCGCGGCGTTCGTCGCAACCGACGCGAACAGCGCCGGCATGCAGAACCTGTCGCAGTATCGCTACTGGGTCGAGGGCTACGCCGCGATCGGCGGCGGCGTCCCGCACGTGATCTACGGCAAGGCCTGATAGCTAGCTACGCAGAGGGGGCTCTGATCTATGGCTAACGAAATCGACTGGAAGTCTATCAAGCACGACGTCGCGCCGCGCAACGAGCGCCGCATGCTCGTCGAGGTTGACGTCGAAACGAGCGGCTCGACGATCTGCGGTCAGCGAGTGCCCAACGGCAAGTCGCGGATCCTGATCTACAAGAGCGAGCTCGCTTCGCTCGAGGCGCGTACTCAGTCCGACGAGGAGCGCGCTGATTGGGCGACCGCAGTCAAGTCGTTCAAGGAGCGACTGGCGATCCGGCTCAATCGCATCGGCGATCCTGAGGCGCGAAGGCTGGCGGAAGAGACGTTCGGCGAGTCGCCGTCGTCGATCTACCACGGGCTCCGCGGCGACGGCTCGCGCGGCCTGCCTCCGGTGCGCTCGTTCCGTGTGCTGCTCGACGACGTGCAGCCGCCCGAGACGCCGGGGAACATCCAGGCGAACCAGATGAGCGAGCTCGCCAAGACGCTCGCCGCGCTGCTCGGCCTGAACCATACGCAGGGCACGCCCGCCAAGGCGCGCTGAGGAGATGCTATGGCGTGGCTGACGACGGGGTACCTCGACAACCTAATCGGCTCGTCGACGCGCTCCGCCGTCGCTCCGTCTACCGCCGTCTTCTCTCAGTTCGAGGGAACCGCGCGCGTCAAGGTGATCGCCGTCCTGCAGCACGCAGGGTACTCGTCACCCGGTACGGCGCTGACGACCGGCCTCGACTCGACGCACTTCCTGCGCATGCTCTGCGCTGCGCAGTGGTGCCGTGAGGCGTTCGGCAATCGCAAGGGCGTGAAGTTCCCGCCCGCGATCACCGATGCATTCGACCTGCTGAACGCGGTCTACGACAAAAAGCTGCCTGTCCCCGGCATGTCGCCTTCGACGGCTGATGGCTACGGCGGCTCGCTCTTCTCAAGCACGAGCGAGACGAGCGGCAGCGGGCGACCGCAGCAGTTCTCTCGCAGCAAACTCTCCGGCTTCTGATGAAGATCGAGGCGACCGGCATCGACGAGACGCAGCGCGCTCTCGAGGAGATGCGTGCGCGTCTCGCGAATCTGACGCCGGTCATGCAGGTCGCGGTCGCCGACACCGTCGCGCTGATTGACGACTCGTTCGATGCGCAAGCGTCGCCGGGCGGCGCGCCGTGGGCGTCGCTCAAGCAGACGACGATCGCGCGGCGACGTAAGGGCGGCGGCAACGCCAGCCCGAAAGCGCTCATTGACACCGGTCGACTGCGGCAGTCCATCACTGGGCAGGCCAGCGCGACCGGCTTCCGATTCGGCACGAACGTCGTTTACGGCGGAGTGCAGCAGCTGGGCAACCCGAGTAACCGCTTCTTCGGCCGAGCTCGCGCGCCTATCCCGGCGCGCCCGTTCCTGCCGGTGGAGCGCGGCGGCTCGCGCTTCCAGCTCATGACGACCGGCAGCGCCGGTACGCACTGGTCGCAGATTCGCGCGATGGTCGCGAGGTACATTCGCACCGGCGAGATCGGCTGAGGGTCGGCGATGGCATACATCCAGGCTGGCCCCGCGATCCGTCGCATCCGCGAAGTGATCGAGGACAGCGCCGGCACGCTGCGCACGGTGCCATCGTCGCGCTTCGGCGGCGAGGTTCCGACCGGCCTCGACGATGAGAGCGTGCTCGCGAAGGCGGCAGACAAGCCGCGTGTCGAGACGGTCATCACGAGCATCAAGCCGAGCGCGGCAACCCCGCCTGTCATCGGCAACGTGCGTCTGTATGAC
>Ga0247823_10004541_pt1 | contig 11129 bp, 11 predicted proteins | sample 13C_PalmiticAcid_2_FD_192426 | JGI IMG/M metagenome (GOLD analysis project Ga0247823, IMG submission 192426) | Soil microbial communities from agricultural site in Penn Yan, New York, United States - 13C_PalmiticAcid_Day30 | ecosystem: Environmental > Terrestrial > Soil > Agricultural land...
ATTGTCGGAGCAGCTCAAGCAACCCGTGGTGATCGACAACCGTCCGGGCGCCGGCGGCAACATCGCCGCCGAGATCGTCAAGCGTGCCAAGCCCGATGGCTACACGCTGCTGTTCGCCACGGTCGGCGTATTGGCCGTAAATCCGCATACCGATGTCCAGGTGCGTTTCGATAGCGCCAAGGATTTCAGCTATGTCTCCACGGTCGCTTCCACGCCGCATGTCATCGCCGTGGGCGCCAACGTCCCGGCCAAGACACTGGGCGAACTCGTCAAGCTGGCGCAGCGCAAGCCAGAAGGCGTGAGCTTCTCGACAGCCGGCGTCGGCAGCTCGCCGTACCAAGGCATGCGCATCCTCCAGGACGCGGCCAAGGTCAGCTTCCTGCATATCCCTTTCAAGAGCGGTGCCGAGTCGGTCAGCAATGTCGTGTCGGGCCAGGTCGACCTGACCTTCGAAGGCTCGCCGCAGGTGATGCCGTTCGTAACCTCCGGTAAGCTGCGTGCATTGGCTGTGGCCAACCCGCAGCGCTTGCCGACAGCGCCTGATGTGCCGTCTACCGCCGAGCTTGGCTTTCCGGGTTTGATCTCCGGCTCCGTCTCCGGCGTGGTCGGTCCGGCTGGCATTGATGCGGCTATCGTCAAGCAGTTGAACGCCGCCGTGGCCAAGGCTGTTGCCGATCCCGAATTCAAGGCCACGCTCCAGGCGCAGGGCACGGAAATCATGGCCTCCACACCGGAAGGCTTCCGTAAGCTGATCGCCACGGAAGACAAGCGCTGGGCCGCGCTGCTGAAGCAGGGCGCCAAGTAATCCAGATACAAGGCAGCCAGTGCCTGCAACATGCCGGCTGCCTGCAGAACACTCAAGGAGCAGTTCCATGGCCGACACCATGCACCTCAAGAAAGATGAGATCGTTGCATCGTCGCTGCAGCAGATGCAATCGCAGCTCGCCGTCGAAAAAATGCCGCTGCGCGAAGCCGTCGCCGAAACGTGCCGCATCCTCTTCGCCTTCGGCCACGACTCGGGCCTTTCCGGCCAGATCACGGCACGCGCCGAGAAGCCTGGCACCTACTGGACCCAGCGCCTCGGCCTCGGCTTCGACGAAATCAACGCCGACAACCTGCTGCTGGTGAACGACGACCTGCAGGTGCTCGAAGGCACCGGCATGCCCAATCCGGCAAACCGTTTTCATTCGTGGCTGTACCGCGCCCGGCCTGACGTCAACTGCATCGTGCATTCGCACGCACCGCATGTCTCCGCACTGGCGATGCTGGAAGTGCCGCTGGTCGTCTCGCACATGGATGCGTGCGTGCTGTATGACCAGTGTGCATTCCTGCCGAAATGGCCAGGCATTCCGGTCGGTAACGAAGAGGGTGAGATCATTTCGACCGCCATCGGCGACAAGAAGGCCATCCTGCTGTCACACCACGGCCTGCTCGTAACCGGTTCCACGGTCGAGGAAGCCTGTGTGCTCGGTGTGATGTTCGAACGCGCCGCGCGCCTGCAACTGCTGGCCATGGCAGCCGGCGAGATCCAACCGATCGATCCGGAGCTGGGCCGTGAAGCGCAACGCTGGGTCAGCACGCCCAAGCGGATGGAAGTGACGTTCGCCTACTACTCGCGTCGTGCGAGCCGAGGGCATAATCTGCCGCCGCTGTAATTGTGGAAATGTGCCGCGCCCCGGACGGGGCGCCGGTGTGCCGGGCCAGAAAGATGGCTCGTAGAATCTGATGGTGCCGAGGCCGGCAGGAAGCTATGAATCGGCCAGGGTTTGCTAGACACTTTTTCGCCTCATAATACTCACCCAGGAGATGATTATGAGCACGGTCCGATTCACGGAAGAATTCAAACTCGAAGCGGTCAAGCAGGTGACCGAATACAAGCGACCGGTGGCCGATGTGGCCCAACGTTTGGGCGTGTCGACCCACAGCATGTATGCCTGGCTCAAGCGCTACGGCAAGCCTGCCGAACAACGTCAGCAAGAGTCGAACGAAGCGGCTGAATTGCGTCGTTTGCGCGCCGAGGTCAAACGTCTGACCGAGGAGCGAGATATCCTAAAAAAGGCCGCCGCGTACTTTGCCAAGCAGTCCGGCTGAAGTACGCGTTTATTCAGCAGCTCTCGACTCACTATGCCGTGCGCCGGCTCTGCCAGGTACTCGAGGTGCACGTTAGCGGGTACTACGCCTGGCTACGCAATCCCCATAGCCAGCGACACCATGAAGACCAACGGTTACTGGCACTAGTCAGACCCTCTTGGTTCGAGAGTGGACGGGTCTATGGATACCGCAAGGTTCACCATGATTTACGTGCCTTGGGCGAGACATGTAGTCGTCATCGCGTGGCGCGTTTGATGCGTGGCCAAGGCTGGCGTGCTCAGGTTGGGTACCAGCGCCGACCCGGCTTTTACGGTGGTGCCGCACACAACGTAGTAACCAATGTCCTTGACAGGCAGTTTGATGTGGCTGCGCCTAACATGGCGTGGGTAACTGATATCACCTATATCCGCACGTATGAAGGCTGGTTGTATTTGGCTGTCGTTGTGGACTTGTTTTCTCGCCAGGTGGTGGGTTGGTCGATGGACTCGCGCATGAGTAAAGACTTGGTTTTACAGGCCTTGCTAGCAGCAGTATGGCGACGCAAGCCCGCGCAAAATGTCATGGTTCATTCGGACCAGGGCAGCCAATTTACAAGCTACGAATGGGCGGCATTTCTTGCCGCCCATAACTTACAACCGAGCATGAGCAGGCGAGGTAACTGTCACGACAATGCCGTTGCTGAAAGCTTTTTCCAATTGCTTAAACGCGAACGCATTAAACGCAAAATCTACAGTACCCGAGAACTGGCACGTCAGGACATCTTCGATTACATCTAAATGTTCTACAACCCGATTCGACGCCACGGCCATGCCGCAAACCTTTCGCCGGTAAACTACGAACGGCAGTACTTTTCTGAGGCAACGAACTGTCTATAAAAGTCTGGCCGATTCACTCTTCGTAGGCCGCAGTGTGATCCGATCATACGGAGAGAGCCTCGCGCAAGCCTTCTTTCACTCCGACAATTGGGCGATACCCTAGGTCGTCTGTAATGCGAGTAATGTCAACTCGACCGGCACTTTTCCCTTTTCCTCTCCAATGTATCCGGCCTGCTTGAGGAGCTAACTCACGCACGACTTCGTATAGCTCTTGCAGCTTGAGAAAGTTCGCTCCCGGGCCGGCAACGTTGTAGATAGTATGAGTGGGCGAGGGGTGCGAGAGAGCTAGCCATGTTGCGGCTGCAGCATCTGAAACATGCGTAAGATGGATCGACTCTTCTCCTGATGCGCCAAAAATATCTATATCGTTGCCTAAAGCTGACTTGAGAATTTGCTTTCGCACGAACGACATCCCTGGCGATTGCTCTCGCTCGTCATTTTTCTCTCTTCCAAATACGCCGGAATATCGCAACGCCAGGAAAGTTATCCCGAACTCAGCCTGGAAGCGCTCTCCCAAGGATTCACCGAGCAACTTGGTCACACCGTATATGCCCGTTGCGTTATAGAGCCATCCTGTTTCCCTCATGATCTGCGATGTCTGCCCGTAGACAGCGATACTGCTACCGAATACGACTCGCTGTACACCTGCTTCTTTGGCTGCGTTCAGAACATTGAGCGTCCCCTCGACATTTATACGAACGGCGAGGTCGGGATCATGTTCGCAAGCTGTCTGCAGCAAAGCGGCAAGGTGCAATATGGCATCCGGCGCTGCCTCTGCGATTACTTTCTTCGTATTGCCAGAGTTTTGGATATCACATTCGACCCATTGGACGTCTGATGCCAGATTAAGCGGTCGGCGGCGCGAGACGACCACTGCTTCTGCGCCCCGCTGACGAAGGTAGGAAATAGTGGCACGGCCGATCAGGCCCGTGCCTCCGATGATCATGACACGCATATGTGCTCGCTAGGGATACTTATTCGGGCTTCACATGGTCACGCAGGGCGTGATACATGTCGAACTGGCCAGAGACGAAACGATATGTCTCCTCCGGGCTCAATATCGTAGGCGTTGCTCCCCGTCCCTTGACCTGCTCGCTCCATTGTGGGTCTTTATTGACACGCTGAAGATATTCCGCCCACTTTGCCACTATTGCTTTCGGTAGATTCGGCGGCCCAAAGAGCGCGCTCCAGCCATTGACCATTTCGAGATCTTTCATCCCAACTTCACTGGCAGTAGGAACGTCCGGCAGTTGAGCAATGCGTGCTGAAGAAATCAACGCGCGGACTTTCCCTCCCTTGATACTGCCGATATAGGGCGACAAGCCGTTACACGCGAACGTGAGCTGTCCCCCCAGAACTGCACTCAAAGTGTCTGGTCCACTCTTGTAGGGCACCATCACGGACGCATCAGCTGGCAGTCCCATGTTCAAGAAAATCATCTTAGCGATCACTGCGCTAGCGTCGACAACGCCTGACGTCCCATATGAGATTTTTTTGGGGTTGGCACGTATCGCAGCCGTTAGATCCTGGAATGTCTTGAGCGGGGAATTGCTCGGCACGATGCAGACATATGGATCCGTTTCAAGTAAACCGATAAATGTAAAGTTGTTCCACTTATATGGTGTGGCGGGATCAAGTGCCGGGGCGACCGCACTCGGTCCTACTCTGGCTACAAGGAGAGTCTTGCCATCAGTTGGAGCCGTGGCCACCGATTGTGTACCGGTGACGCCACCTGCTCCTGATCGATTGAGTACTACTAGCGGAGGTACATCCTTATGTTGCTGTAGAGAATGTGCAAGAGATCGTGCTGCCACGTCCCCATTTCCGCCGGGGCCATAAGGAACTACAAGCGTAATCGGTGCGTCAGACTGAGCGTGAACTGTGGAAATCAAGAATGTGGTGAGACAGACGGCGCCGATATGTCCAGAACGTTTGATCAAATACTTCATTTGTCATCCTCCTCCCTGGCGACAGGGACTTGTGGGAATAGACCGCTTTCTCAGGAACAAAATGTTTCCGAGGCGATGATGTGTTGTATCTATTCATTTCCTGACTGCGATACATCCGTGCGACTTGATTGCTTTAGATACTGCTGATGCAGACGTACTTCACCTCGAGATACTCATCCAGTCCATAAGCGCCTCCTTCGCGGCCGATTCCGGATTGTTTGACTCCACCGAACGGCACCGCAACCGTGGTGATCATGCCGGTGTTCACTCCCACCATGCCAGTCTCTAGCGCTTCAGCCACTCGATAGACGCGCCCAATATCTCGGCTATAGAAATACGCTGCGAGTCCGTACTCGCTGTTGTTGGCAAGTGCCACAACATCTTCTTCAGTCTCGAAGCCAATAAGTGGGCAAACTGGTCCGAACGTTTCTTCGGAGAACAGCAACATACTGGGCTTGGCGTCAGCCAGGACGGTAGGTTCGTAGTACGTTCCACCCAGAGCGTGGCGCTTGCCGCCGGTGAGCACGCGCGCGCCCTGTCTGACGGCATCTTCTACGTGGCGTTCTACCTTGGAGAGTGCGCGTTCATCAATGAGTGGACCAATGTCTGTTCCATCTGTGGTGCCGGCACCTACTTGAAAGCTGGCTACACGATCGGCAAGCTTCCGGGCAAATTCTTTATAGACATCGTGCTGTACAAAAACCCGATTTGCACATACACATGTCTGTCCAGCATTACGGAACTTTGAAATGATCAATCCTTCCACCGCGGCATCAAGATCAGCATCGTTGAATACGATGAAAGGTGCATTTCCTCCCAATTCGAAAGACATCTTCTTGATCGTTGGGGCAGCTTGCGCCATGAGTAGTCGACCAACGCCTGTGGACCCGGTGAAAGATAGTTTCGCCACATACTCATTGGTGCAAATTTCTTCTCCGATCGCACGGGCATTGCCGGTTACCACGTTGAAGACGCCGGCAGGAACCCCGGCTCGCCGAGCCAGTTCTGCTAGGGCAAACGCGGAATGCGGAGTGCTTTCTGCAGGCTTGAGGACAACGGTGCAACCTGCCGCTAAGGCTGGGGCGACCTTTCGCGTTACCATCGAACACGGGAAATTCCAAGGCGTAATTGCGGCACAAACACCGACCGGCTGCTTGATAGTAAATAAACGTGAGTCTGACCATGGACTGGGTATGGTTTCGCCGAAAGCTCGCACCGCTTCTTCCGCAAACCATCCTACGTAGTCAGCAGCAATCTGTACCTCGCCGCGGGCTTCGTTGAGCGGCTTTCCCTGCTCGGTAGTTAGAATGAGAGCGAGGTCGTCCTTGTTCGCTACGATAAGGCGTTGCCATTCCCGCAAAATCGAAGCTCTCACTGTCGCAGTTGTGGCTCGCCAGGCTGGAAGCGCTCTATGAGCGGCATTCACGGCAGCATTAGTTTCGTCCGCTCCCATCGATGGGATTTCACAGATTGTGTGACCGGTAGCCGGGTCGCGGGTGATCATCGTGGCAGAAGATAGCGCCATAACCCATTCACCGTCGATAAAACAGTGAGAACGCATCAAACGGGGGTCATGTAATTGCTTGTGTAAAGAATCAATAATTTGAGTCATGCCTGCTCAATCCGCTCAAGTGAGGTGGGTAGGGACGGCATCCTACCGACGCAGTAGCGTCAGATTGATAACCGCCTTGATTGTCTAGGGGTCTATCTGTTAATCAAATGTCGCGCTGATGCGATCAAGCGAACTTGTCATATTTGATTAACTTTGCTGGTAGCTTCATTTGCATCAGCAGCATACGGAGCGCTGCATTTACTGCAGGTGTGGGCCCCGCGACAAACGCAGTTGTCTCCACTAATGGAGCGGAAAGACTGCGCGCCGCGACCTCATGGACTAGTCCTTGCTCGAACTTGAGCGAAGGGTATGCCATACGCAACGTATCGGTAGGCGCTTCCTCAGATAACGCGATCACTACATGCAGTCGTGGGTGCTCCGCTGCCAATGCGGCCCACTCGGGCAAAAAAAAGACGTCGGCTGCTGACCGTACTCCAAAGAACACGTCCGCCGTGTGATGTTCGAGGTGACCACATGACCCAGCTCGGCCCACGATCGAGAGCATGCCGGCAATCCCGCTTCCACCGGCAATGCAGACAATATTTCCGGCTTGTTTGGGGTCGAATACAGCTTTCCCTACTGGACCGAAGCAGGTGACTGACTGCTCTGCGGCTGATGTACCAAAGAGCCGCTCCGAAACGTCGCCCCCTGGTTTTCGCTTGATGACGAAATCCAATGTTCGAGACGGTGTATCGGTATTCACCATCGAATAACAACGCATTCCGTCAATGCCATCGAAGGAGAGCGCGACGAACTGACCTGCCAGAAAATCAACTGGTTGATCAAATGCAATCGAGAACGCAAGAACATCGGCATTCAATCGTTGTACGTTACAGAGCATGCCGCGGCGATATGCGGGTAGTGGGTCCTCGGTTCTTGAAAATGCCGTCTTGATCTCGAATTCGCAATTGCCGAGAGGAATCGATTGGCAAAGCAGACATTCTCCCGGTTTCAGCAAGCTGCAAGCTGGTGCATCCGGCCAAAGATTCTTGATATTTCCGCTTGCCAGACGCGCCTTGCAGGAACCACAGGTCCCGCTCAAGCACTCGTGTGGCAGCTCGATGCCACACACGAGCGCTTGATGGAGTATCGGGGTGGTCTCATCGCACTCTAATTGACATTCTTCAGTAGCGTTCCGGATTGAAACTTTCATGGCGTTTCCTCCGCATCTGTTTCGTGTCCATAGCGGAGTTCCGATTCGAACTGAATCTCCAGAACACCGTTGACCTTGCGTGAGGGGTAGACCAGTAAAGGTCGTTCCGCGATGCCGCCGTGTACGCTACCGTCTTTGGCTGACCACTGCCAAAGATGCTGTGCGCAGGTCAAGATTTCCCCATCAAAGAAGCCATCGCAGAGATCCATTGTCATATGCGGACATACGGGTGGAACTACGAGCGGCTCATCGTCTGTCTGCTTTAAGACAAGGAAGCGTGTTCCGTCAATTTCTACTATCTGCATTTCACCGGCCCCGATTTGATCGGCGTTACAGATTGACTTCCATTCCATGGCGGACCTCGAACTAGAAAGGCTTGTGGGATCCAACATCCAATTGACGTGTGTCCAGATTCACCACGCGTTCAAGGAGTAAAGGCGTATCGTTTTCGATGCGAATCCGATCGACATATGTTCCGATCGCATACAAGGCGCTCTGCCCGCTTTCTAGATAAGACATCGTGCCGTCCATCTGTGTTCGGTAGATTGCCAGGCTTGATCGAACAGCCACCTCCCGTGCCGCCTCGTTATAGGCGACATGTTGCACGACCGCCTGTCGAGTGAGTTTGGAATGATCGGAGTTGTGCCGGTGAAGTAGATCGAACGATGATTTCATCGTGTTGAAATCACGATCTGCCCAGCATTGCTCACGCCGTATTTCCGGGCTGTAGGTGAGGATGCGATAACGGAATGTCTCAGCCTCGCAGAGGTCCAGGAACTCTTTCCATATCTCATTATTCAACGTATCGCAGCTACGATAGACCAGCCATTGGCTTTGTTGCATGACCTCATACGGTACGATGTGCATAGTGTCCTTCCTCTTTTGACTTATTTATTAATTGAGTGTTGCGAGACTACTGGGTCACTGGCTCGGCGACCCATCCTGCGACCCCATTCCTCGTAGTAGGACCGGACACAAACCTCGTCATGCACCTTGTTATCCTCTTCTCTTGCCATCAGGTTCCACGTAGCACCTGATCCCTGTCGGATCGCTTGCGTCTGGGTCTGGGCGCAGAGCAAGTCTTCATGCAGATTCCACCCAAATGGCCCCCACACCGAGTTGTAGTCACGTACTCGCTGAGCTCGTTCTTCCGGCGTGTCGCGTTTTAATCCCAGCCCGCGAATTTCCACGAGCGTCTCTCTGTCACTCAGCGGAATCATGACGTTGATGCGCAAACACGAGGTGCGAATGTTGTAGGCACTGGCGGGAAAAATCGTGGTATGGCGCCACCCATTTTTGGGGAGCCCCGGAAATGTCAACAGCCGCTCGGCTGTTCCCTGATGGGATGTATAGTCAACAGTGGTGAAGCCGGTGACGGAGTGACCATTTGGAAGCTCTGTGTACTTCTGCTCGAAGTATCCCGGCTTTACCATGCTGGTCTGTCGGTTGTGAAAGTGTAGGAAGTCGTGATAGAACTCGCGGCTGGTATCAAAAAACAACTTGTAGTTGCATCGAACAATACTTTTTTGATAGTGAAACAGTTCCAGCGGTTCGCTCTCAAGTTGCTCCTTCATCCCGTCAAGTGAGCCTGCGAGAAAATCATCGAGAGGTTCTGCGTCTTCGTTCAGCGTCACCCACACCATGCCCCCATAGCCGACTTCTGTACGGATTTGCATCAGCCCTAGTTGGTCTTTGCAGAGGCGATCTTGATATCCAGCTTTTTCTCGGGGAACTTCGACGCATTTGCCCTGGGCATCAAATTGCCAGCCGTGATACATACACGTCATGTGATTGGGGTTACCAGACGGTTCCGCTTTCTTTAGGGACCCCGCCGTCGCACGCACAACGATGTTGTTTCGATGAGGGCAGATATTCAGGAAAGTTCTGATCTTGTTATCAGCGCCACGAACGACAACGATCGGCTTGTTGCCCGCGAGACCGGTTGTCCGGAAGTCGAGTGGCTCCGGAAGTTCATTCTCGTGGCAAACGGGCAGCCAGACCTTACTCCAGATCTTTTCCACTTCCTCATCATGAAGAGATGGGGTTGTATAGATGCTGGTGTTGACAAGCTGTGAATCATCCAGGGGAGGTTTCTGTAGCCATTGCTCCTGGGTGCGCCCGGTAAAAGCAACTTCTTTCCATTCACTAGTCATTGATGTCTCCGTGGGGTATTTTTGACAGGCGCTTAGGTTGATGTGTTGAGTACAAGCGCTCCCAACTTTGAAGAAAGGAGGCGTCCCGCATGTTCGCGTGCCTTGCACACGTGGTCGCGGACAGCCTCTTCAATCAGCTCAGGGTCGCCAATTTCAAAGGCACGCAAGATGCGGAAGTTTTCTTCGTATACTTCTTGCTGGCGGGGGCCATGGAGCTTGATGAGCATGGCGCCGACCAGTCGGACGCGATCGATGATCGGTGCCATCACGAGGTCGTACGCTACGTTCTCAGCGGCCCGAACAATTGCCGCATGGAAGGCCCGGTTTACCAGGACGAATTCTGCGTATTGGGCGGGCTCCAACAATGTCTTCGCCTGAGACAGAATGGCGGCCAGCTCCTCCAAGGTCTCGGCAGACATGCGCTCATGCGCTTCCAGTGCTGCTTCCACCTCTAGAGCTTCGCGTACGCGATAGAAAGACAAGATTTCCCCGAGAGAAATTGCTCGTACAGAAAATCCCCCGCCCGCGTCGCGTGTCACAAGCCCGTCCTGTTCCAAGCGCCCAAGTGCCTCTCGAATAGGCGTGCGGCTGAGATCGAGAGAAGCGGCCAGCTCGCCTAAATGCAGACGCTGAAGGGGGGGCAAGCGTAGGGAGAGGATCTCTTCCTTGATAAAGGCGTACGCCCTTGCCTGGGCGTTCGTGTCTCGGACAAGTTGCATGCTTACTCCTAAATTCACAGTAAATTTATTTAAATTCACTATAAATTTACATGTCCCGTAAGTCAAGGAACTGCGGGTTTATCCTAGTGCGTAGGATATTGCTCTTGATGGGCCAGGCGCTTTAACGAGGTCTGCGGTAGGGATCTATGCGCCCTGTTCTTTGGGCGCGTCATTTCTGGGTCTAGTTGTTGGCTAGAGAAGCATCTGAGAGAAGTGCTGCGCAACTAAGGCCAACGACCGTCGGATCAGAAGGTGCGATACACACCGGCGTCCCGGTCTGGGAAAGCAGCGCGTTGTAGGTAATAATGATTGGCATGTGCGCGTATCTTCAACGGAAGGCCAGAAGGTATGTCCGAGCCGGCACAGGCTCGAGTTGCTCGAGTTCTTCTGTACCCTCCAAATCATCCTTGGCCGCCAGGTAGGACATTGACGATTCGGACCGTTTGAGACAACAAAAAGCCCGCAGAGTGTATCTATTGCGGGCTTAGAGACGATGTGAGATGTTCTGAGGCTGCTTGATGGTGCCCGAGTGGTGAAATTGGTAGACGCAGGGGACTCAAAATCCCCCGCCGCAAGG
>Ga0247823_10004542_pt1 | contig 11127 bp, 5 predicted proteins | sample 13C_PalmiticAcid_2_FD_192426 | JGI IMG/M metagenome (GOLD analysis project Ga0247823, IMG submission 192426) | Soil microbial communities from agricultural site in Penn Yan, New York, United States - 13C_PalmiticAcid_Day30 | ecosystem: Environmental > Terrestrial > Soil > Agricultural land...
GTCACCCGCCGCCCAAGCCCTGCCGCCGATCGCGGGTGCGGTGACCATCGCGCCGCTCGCCATCAGGGAACGCAGCATCGCGCGGCGGGTGACGGGGCTCGGCGGCATCTTTCTCTCCTGCGCAGGCCGCCAGCATTGCCACGAGGCGACGGCCGTTCGAGAAAAGAGCTTGCACCAAGCGAGGATGCGGCGCAAATCAAAACGCAACATAATCGAGCGTTTCGTTTCGATTTGCATCGATAAGGAGTTGCGGATGCGGATTTGGGGCACTCTGCTGGTGTGCGGGGCATCGGGGTTGCTGGCGAGTGCGGCCGCGCCGGATCCGCATTATGGCGAGAGCGACTTTGACAAGGTCGCCAAGTTCGATGCGCATGTGCATGCCAATGTCGAGGATCCGCGCTTCCTCGAAGTCGCGCGCCGCGATGGCTTCCATCTCCTTGCGATCAACGTCGACTATCCCGATTTCCCGCCGGTCCCGCTGCAGGCGGGAATCGCGCAGGCGATGCGCGCCGTCGATCCGCGGCGGCTCCAGTTCGCCACCACCTTCTCGATGGAAGGGTTCGGCACGCCCGGCTGGACCGGACGGACGATCCGCGCGATTGACGATGCGGTTGCCAAAGGCGCGGTCGCGGTGAAGGTGTGGAAGAATATCGGAATGGTGGCGAAGGACGCGCAGGGCAAGCGCGTCTTCATCGACGATCCGCGCTTCGACCGGGTGATCGCGCATCTCGAGAAGCGGGGAATCCCGCTGATCGTCCACCAGGGCGAGCCGAAGAATTGCTGGCTGCCGCTCGACCAGATGACGACCGAGAACGATCGCGCCTATTTCCAGGCGCATCCCGAATATTACATGTACCTCCATCCCGAAGAGCCGAGCTACGAAGCGCTGATGGCCGCGCGCGACCGCTTCGTCGCCCGGCATCCGAAGCTGGCGTTCGACGGCGCGCACATGGCGAGCCTCGAATGGAGCGTCGATGCGCTCGCGGCGTTCCTCGATCGCTATCCGAACGCGGTCGTCGATCTCGCCGCGCGCATGTCGAACCTGCAGGCCCAATCGGTCGCCGACCGCGATCGGGTGCGCGGCTTCTTCGTCAAATATCAGGACCGTATTCTCTACGGCACCGACCTGACCGACAGCCCGCCCGACCCCGCCGCGCGCGCCCAGAACCCGCCGGCGACCGACGACTTCGCGCGCGAGGCCGATCGCGTGTGGCGTAACGACTGGCGCTATCTGGCGACGCCGCTGGCGCAACGCATCGACGCGATCAAGGCCGATGCGCAGGGGCTCGATCTGCCGCGCGCTGTGATCGACAAGATCTACTGGAAGAACGCGCAGCGGTTCTTCGGCCGAATGCACTGAGGATTCTGGGGCACCTTCGCGTCCGGCGTGAAGGGGATCCACATTCAGGCGCTCTGTTTGTCTACCTCTCCCTCCCGTCACCCCGGCCTCATGCCGGGGTCCGCCGGGAGGCAGCCGTTGAACAAGATGTCTGTGCGTGACGCGCGAGGCTCAGTGTGGCCCCGGCACAAGGCCGGGGTGGACGGAGTGACTGGGCCTCAAACCAAGTGGAGGCGGAAGCCTGCGCGTTCGGCGGCCGCCTGCATGCCGTCCGAATCCGCGGCGTCGGTGATCAGATCGTCGATCTCGCCGACATTCAGGATGCGATGCAGGCACACCTTCCCGAACTTCGACTTGTCGGTCACGGCGATCACCTGCCGTGCGGCCTTCGCCATCTTGCGGTTGAGCATCGCCTCGGGCTCGAAATGGGTGGTGATGCCGCGCTCGAGATCGAAGCCGTCGACGCCGAGGAAAAGCTTGTCGACATGCAGATCGTCGAGCGCGTTCTCGGTCTGCGCGCCGTAAAAGGCGCGGTTGCGCCGCCGCAGCGCCCCGCCGAGCATGACCACGCCGATCCGCTCCTTGCGCGCGAGCACGGAGAGGATGTCGAGATCGTTGGTGAGGACGGTGATGTCCTCGTTGTCGGGAAGATGGTGCGCGATCTGGAGCGTCGTGGTGCCCGAATCGAGGACGATCGAATCGCCGGGCCGCACCATCGACGCCGCCAGCGCGCCGATCCGCGCCTTCTCGTCGATGTTGCTCGCGCGCTTCGCCTCGAGCGGCGGTTCGGCGACGACGTTGACGGCATCGGCCGAGATGGCGCCGCCATAAGAGCGTTCGGCGACGCCGCGCCGCTCCAGATAATGAAGATCCTTGCGGATGGTCTGCATCGAGACGCCGAACCGCGCCGCGAGCGGCGCGACCTGCACGCTGCCGCGCTCGCGGACGAGTGCGCTGATCTGCTGACGTCGTTCGCTGGTGTCCCGGATAACGGACATAAAACCTCCCTTGGTCGTGCTTACCAGCGACGAGCCGTGGCGACAACAAACAGAATATGTTTCGTTTCTTTTCTATTTGACAGAGATGCAACGGCGACGTTACCAAAACGCAATATATCGCGCGGGTCGGGATGCATCCGGCGTCGCGTCACGATCAAGGGGATTCGCGATGACCCGACAGCTTCTCTGGCGCAATCTGATCCTCGGTGGGGCGAGTGCCACGGCGCTGCTGGCGGCGTCGGCAGCGGCGGCGCAGGAAGGCGATCCGGGCGCTCCCGCGACGCAGACGGCGGACTCGTCCGAACCCGCGCAGGCCGACGCCGGCACCGAAGGCGAGGCGATCGTCGTGCGCGGCGTGCGGGGCAGTCTGCTGCGCTCGATTCAGGCGAAGCGCGACGCGGACACGATCGTCGACGCGATCTCCGCCGAAGAGCTCGGCAAATTCCCCAACCGTAATGTCGCCGAGGCGCTCGCCAACATCCCCGGCGTGACGGTGGGCCGCGACGGCCGTGGCGAAGGCCGCGACATCACCATTCGCGGGCTCGGCCAGAATTTCGCGATCACCACGCTCAACGGCCGCATCCTGCCCACCGACGGGGCCGACCGTTCGTTCGCTTTCGACGTACTGCCGTCGGAGATCATCTCGGGCGCCGAAGTGCAGAAGGCGATTCAGGCGTCCGCGCTCGAGGGGAGTATCGGCGGCAATGTCGATCTGCGTACCGCCCGCCCGCTCGATCGTCCCGGCCTCCATGCCTCGGTCGCGATCGAGGGCCAGTATAACGATCTGGTCGAGAAGGGCGGCTACAAGATCTCCGGCGTGTTCAGCACCACCTTCGCCGATGACACGATGGGGTTCCTGATCGGCGCGAGCTACAACAAGTACAAGTTCCGCACCGACAATCTCGGCGAATATTCGATCACCGACGGCACCGAGGCCGCTTATGGCATCGACTTCGATCGCGACGGCGAGGTCAATCCCGACGAGAACGGCCCGGCCTTCATCTGGCCGGATTATTACAGCGTCGGCTATGTCCGCGGCGAGCGCGAGCGGATCGGCTCCGCCGCGTCGTTTCAGTGGAAGCCGTCGAGCGATTTCGAACTGACGATCGACGGTATCTACAGCCGCTACAACGTCACCCAGCACAATTATCGCTCGTCCAATTACCTCAACCCGCTCGGCGACGATGGTTCGCTGCGCTGGGACCCGGCATCGATTCAGACCGACGCGAACCATGTCGTCACCGGCTTCGCGCTCGACGATCTGGTCGCCGAGGTGCTCACCACCGACGAGCCGCGCAAGAGCGAGACGTGGCAGCTCGGCGGTCATGTCGACTGGCGCGCGACCGACCGGCTGAAGTTCGGTCTCGACGGCTATTTCGGCAAGGCGCGCGACGATACCGGCGGGCAGAACCGCTTCGTCGTCGCGGGTATCCCCGGCGCCTCGGCGGAGTTCGCGACGCGCGACGGCGGCATTCCCGATCTCGCGATCACCATTCCCGGCGGGCGGTCGCTCGATCAGGCGACCAACGACGATTTCCGCGCGCATTATATCGGCATCCAGGGCCAGAACATCGAGGACCGCACCAATGGGGTGAAGCTCGATGCCGAATACGAGCTCGGCGGCCTGTTCAAGTCGATCAAGGTCGGTGTCGCATGGACCGATCGCAAGAAGACCGTCTCGACGATCGACAATCAATACACCACATCGTGCAATTATTGCGGCTATCCGTTCACTTTCGGCGAACTCGACGCCGACGTGGTCCGGCCGGGCAATGGCGGCGGCATCCTCGCCAAATTGGGCGGCAATTTCCCGCGCAACTTTCCCTATTTCGACATCGACACCTATCTCGCCGCGCTGCCGCGGGCGGACGCCAATCCCGCGATCCTCGATCCGAACAGCTGCCTCGACGACACCGGCGCGGCGATTCCGGGATGTTCGCTCTCGCCCTATCCCGCGGGCTATTCGACGCAGGTGATCGAGCCCGATCTTCCGGCTTCCTATCGCATCAAGGAGCGGACCTGGGCGGGCTATGCCCAGATCAATCTCGAAGGCAGTCGCTGGCGTGCCGATATCGGCGCGCGGCTGGTCTCCACCAAGGTCTCGTCGACCGGCTATGGCGCCACCATTGCGAGCATCATCCCGCGCGCCGGCACGCAGGATAACGACGTCGACTTCAACCCGGTCGAGGCCATCGACGGCGGCGGCGATTATACCCGCCTGCTGCCCGCGGCCAATTTCGCCTATGACATCACGCAGGGGCTGCGCCTCCGCCTCGCCGCGTCGCAGGCGATTTCGCGGCCGACCTTCGGCGAGTTGTCGCCTGCCAAGGACGCAACCTCGGCGCAGTCGGGCACTTACATCATCTACGATGCCGGCAATCCGAACCTGAAGCCGACCGAGGCGGATCAGCTCGACGCCTCGCTCGAATTCTATCCATCGAACCGACTCGCGCTGACGCTCGCCGGCTTCTACAAGCACATCACCAATTTCGTCTCCACGGTGCCCGTCGACGTGACGATCACGCCGACCGCGCAGCCGGCGAACCAGCAGCAGGCCTTTCCCTTCGTCGAATATCAGGTCGTCAACGGCGACGCGGCGGACGTGTACGGAATCGAGCTGGGCGGCCAGTATTTCCTCGACAACGGCTTCGGCGTGCAGGCCAATCTCACTTATAATCGCTCGCGCGCCAAATCGGGCGACGTCACCACCGATCTGCCGGGGGCGATCCCGTTCTCGGCCAACGCCAAGCTGTTCTACGAGAAGAACGGCGTGAGCGCGCAGGTCTCATACAGCTATCAGTCGCGCTACGTGTACGCGCAGTCGGGCAATCTCGGCTATCTTCCGGTCAAGGAAGATCCCTATCACGAGATGTCGGCGAGCCTTTCCTACGATCTGACCAAGAACGTGTCGGTCTATGTCCAGGGATCGAATCTGCTCGGCTCGGACATCCAGCGGTTCAACACCCTGCGCAACGTGCCGAACTTCTACGAATATTCCGGCCGCTCGTTCTTCATAGGCGTCCGCGGGCGCCTCTGAGCCGTTCGCTGCGGCTGGCGAGAGGCGCGAAGAGGTGCCCGGCAGGCGGGCGTCGCGGCCGGTGGCGGCTGTATCGACAGGCAACGCCTCTCCCTGCCCGCGCGGAGAAGAGCCAGAGCTGCGCTCGTACGACGAACAGACGCACTGCCTTGGCAGGTGGCGTTCGCCATCAAGTGCCGATTTGCCATGACCATCTTTCGTTTTATTTCTTTTTGCGCGATATCTCCAATTTATAAGATAATTCTTACTTGCGAAGATGCGCGAATCGTGCAACCTCTTGCAATACCAATGTAACGAAACGTTAGATTTCAGCTAAAACATGTTGGGGGGAATGGCGATGAGACGTGCGCGCTTTCGTAGTGCCTTGGTCGCGGGGACCGCGCTTTGGCTGCTGGGCTCGGTGGCTCCGGCATCGGCGCAAGAGGCCGGTGGTCAGGCGGAGACGCAGGAACCGGAGGATTCAGGCGACATCGTCGTGACCGGCGTCCGCAAGGCGCTCGAGAACGCGGCCCGAATCAAGCGCGATTCGGATACCGTGGTCGATTCGATCACCGCCACCGACATCGGCGCCTTCCCCGACAAATCAGTCGCCGAGGCGCTCCAGCGCGTTCCCGGCGTCACCGTCATCCGCTCGGCCGCCAAGGACGACGTGATGCACTATTCGGCCGAGCCGTCGGGCGTCGTCATCCGCGGACTCCAGCAGGTCCGCTCGGAGTTCAATGGCCGCGACACCTTTTCGGCGACGTCGGGTTACGGCCTCAGCTGGAGCGACGTCTCTCCCGAACTGATGGCCGGGGTCGACACCTACAAGAACCAGACCGCCGAGATGATCGAGGGCGGCATCGCCGGCACGGTCAATCTGCGCACGCGCAAGCCGTTCGATCAGACCGGCCAGATCTTCACGATCAGCCTGACCCAGAATTACGGCGACATCAGCCAGCGCGCGACCCCCGATGCCTCCGCGCTCTATTCGAACCGCTGGAACACCGGTGTGGGCGAGTTCGGGCTGCTCGCCAACGTGGCTTATTCGCACGTCGTCACCAATTCGCGCGGCGTCACCTTGCCGCGCATGATGCCGTTCGCGCCGGGCACCTATGGCCTGGATACGGTCTACATCCCTTCGGGAATCGGCTTTTCCGAGACCGAATATGACCGCAAGCGCTTCGGCATCTCGGCGGCTGCGCAATGGAAGGGCAACGACGGCAGCCTCGAAGCGACCGTGCAATATAACCGCTCGCGCTACGAGAATACGTGGATCGAGCATCAGGCGCTCAGCTATTGGGCATGGGTCGACCCCGCGGCCACCAATCATTCGACTGTGTGGACCGACGGCAGCCTGCTGGCGCCTCCCGACGCGCCGGGCCTCGGCTTCAACGAAGCCGGTGGCGGCACCCCGTTCACGTTCCGCGAGGACGGGCTATTCCAGACCGGTGTGATCACCGGATCACGCGGCGGCTGGGGCTTCGGCGCGATCGACTGGGCCAATCCCACTCAATATGTCCCGGGCTCGACCGATCAATATGGCGTGCTGCCCAACGGCCTGCCGCTCTATCAGCCCTGCCTCAACTCGGACGTCAGCCACGCCAATCTGCCGTGCCGCGCCGGCGCGCCGCTCGACGTCGCGACGCGCTACTCGAACGAAGACCGGCTGGTCGAGGACGCCTCGTTCAACCTGACGTGGCGAGCGACCGATCGGCTGCGCTTCAACCTCGACTATCAGCATGTCCGCGCGACCAATTACAATTACGACATCACGTTCAATTTCCGCACCTGGGCGGACATGGACCTCGATCTGCGTGGCGAACTGCCCAAACTCACTTTGCGCGCGCCTTCGGGATACAACCAGATCGGCAGCCAGCCTTTCGCCGATCCGCGCAACTACACGCCGGCATCGGCGATGGACCACGTCACCGACAGCACGGGGACGATGGACGCGTTCCGCATCGACGGCGGCTATGAATTCAACTCGCCCTGGCTCGCGGAAGTCCGCTTCGGCGGGCGCTATGCCGATCGCCGCCAGCAGCATAATTGGTCGCTCTACAATTGGGCGAGCATCACCTCGGACTGGCAGACCAACCCTCGCGATTCGGTGTTCCTGACCAGCCCACGCACCTACAATCCCGACGGCAGCGTCAATTTCCAGGGCTATGCTCCGGGTTATTGGGAAACCCGCACCTATGGGCAGGACATGTTCGGCGGGGGCCTGCTCAACGGCTCGCCTCTGGTGTTCATGCGTTCGGACATCCTCGCCAATCGCGGGGAGACCTATCGCCGTTTCAGCATCGGCGGGCAGACCGACGAAGGCGGCACTGCATCCTCATTGTGGAATCCGATCTGTGATCGCCCCGACGAGATCGCAAATAGCTGCTTCACCCCCGGTGAGATCCTCGACGTCAGCGAGCGCACCAAATCGGCCTATGCGATGGTCAAGTTCGGCGGCGACGACGCGCGCATCGGCGGTCTGAACGTCAGCGGCAATGTCGGCGTGCGCTGGGTCGATCTGCGCGTCGAGAGCGAAGGCGCGCTCAACTACGCCGTGCCGTTCACCTCGGGCGACCTCAACTGCCAGCCCTTGCCCCCCGAAGTGATCGCCGGGCTGGAGCCGGGCCAATATGCGATCTCGCCAGCGTGCCTCGCGGTCAATTCGCTCGACGATCGCGCCTTCTCCAGCGGCGGCAGCACGCCGTCCACGGTGCGCAACCAGACCAATTACTGGCTGCCAAGCCTCAACATCCGTTTCGGGCTCGGCGGCGACTGGTTCGTCCGCTTCGCCGGATCGCGCGCCATCTCCAAGCCCGATATCGGGCTGCTCAAGAACTTCATGGCGGTGCAGCGCTCGTTCGTGCCGCAATCGGATATCCGCGCCGGCAATCCCGCCATCGTACTCGATGCCGCCGGCAATCCGGTCAGCCTGCGTTACGGTTATACCGCACAGATGGGCAATCCGCGGCTCAAGCCGATCCAGGCCGATCAGTTCGACATCTCGATCGAGAAGTATAGCGGCAGCCTCGGCTCGTTCAGCGTCGCCGCTTTCTACAAGAAATTCTACGATTATATCCAGAACGGCACCTTCTCGGTCCCGATCACCAATGCCGGGGTGACCCGCGACGTCGTCGTCCGCGGCCCGGTCAATGGCGACGGCGCCTCGATCTACGGCTTCGAAATCGCCTTCCAGCGCTATTTCGATTTCCTGCCCGCGCCGTTCGACGGGTTCGGCGTGCAGGCCAACTACACCCGGATCAAGAACGAAGGGGTCAAGAACGCCAATCTGGTCGTCGACACCACCGGCGGCAGCTCGGTCGCGCGGTCGGCGCTGGAGGGTATGATCCAGGTCGACCGGCTGGAGAATCTCTCCGATCACGCGTTCAACGCGATCCTGATGTACGAGAAGCCGGGCTTCGGCGCGCGTCTCGCCTATAACTGGCGGTCCAAATATGTGAATTCGGTCAACGATTGCTGCCTCGGCTTCCCGGTGTGGAACGAGCCCGAGGGCTATCTCGACGGTTCGATCCGCATCGCGGTGACGCCGCAGCTCGAATTCAGCTTCCAGGGCTCGAACCTGCTCAACACCCGCATCAAGATGCGCGCGCAGGTGAGCGGACCGACCGAGGCAGATCCCGACCGCGAAGTGAAGTTCCTGCCGGGCGGCTCGTTCGAGTATGATCGCCGCTTCCAGTTCGGCATCCGCGCCAAGTTCTGACGGGTGTAGAGGCCGGCGCAGATCGCTGCGCCGGCCCCGGAAGGCAGCGGGAGGAGAATGCGATGCGGCGCGTCGTGATATTGGGGGGCGGCACGGCGGGGTGGATGGCGGCCGCCTGCCTCGCGCGGACGCTCGGCACCGAACGACACTCGATCACGCTGATCGAGTCCGAAGAGATCGGCACCGTCGGCGTCGGCGAGGCGACGATCCCGCTGATCGAGACCTTCCACCAGATTCTCGGGATCAATTCGATCGACGTGCTGCGCGGCAGCGAGGCCACCTTCAAGCTGGGCATCGAGTTCGTCGACTGGCGCAAGCGCGGCGACCGCTATCTCCATCCATTCGGCCCGATCGGCACGGATCTCAACGGTGCCGGCTTTCTCCAGCATTGGCTGCGACATCGCGCGGAAGGCGGCACGACCGAACTGCTCGCTTACAATCTCGAAGCGCAGGCTGCGATGGCGGGACGCTTCGGGATGGCGCAACTGCGCCAGCCGGGCGAGCGTCAGCTCCATTTCGCCTATCATTTCGACGCCGCACTCTATGCGGGGATGCTCCGTCGCTATTCCGAGCGTCTCGGCGTCAGTCGGGTCGAGGGCATGGTGCAGCATGTCGGCCGGAACGGCACCAGCGGGGACGTTACCGGGTTGCGCCTCGAGGACGGTCGCGAGATCCAGGGCGATTTCTTCCTCGATTGCTCGGGATTCCGCGGGCTCCTGATCGAACAGACGCTCGGCGCGGGCTATGACGATTGGAGCCGCTGGCTACCGTGCAACCGCGCAGTCGCGGTGCAGAGCGGCAGGCTGGCGGAACTGCCGCCGTTCACTCGCGCGACCGCACTCGGCGCCGGGTGGCAATGGCGCATCCCGCTTCAGCACCGCACCGGCAACGGCCATGTCTTCTGCGACGCGTTCATTTCGGAGGAAGACGCGACCGAAGCCCTGCTCGTGCGGCTGGACACGCCTGCGATCACCGACCCGCGGATGCTGCGCTTCGTCACCGGCCGGCGGCGCAAGACATGGGATCACAATGTCGTGGCGCTGGGGCTCGCCGGCGGGTTCCTCGAGCCGCTGGAGAGCACTTCGATCTACATGGTCCAGTCGGCGCTGGCCAAGCTGATCGCCCTGTTCCCGCGCGGCGACCGGGTGAACCCCGTCGCCCGCAACAGCTTCAATGCGATGATGGCCACCGAATATGAGCGCGTCCGCGATTTCATCATCGCGCATTACAAGGTCACCCAACGCGACGACACCCCCTTGTGGGCGCATTGCCGCGACATGGCGATCCCCGACAGCCTCGCCGAGCGGCTGGCGCTGTTCGAGGAGGGCCTGTTCGTCGAGCAGCCGCACGATCTGTTCAAGGAAGGCAGCTGGGCGTCGGTGCTGATCGGGCAGGGCTTGATGCCCGGGCGCCATCACCCGATCGCGGATGCGGCGCCGTGCGCAGCGCTCGAAAGCCAGCTCGGCAAGATGCGCACGGCGGTCCAGACGCGGCTCGCCGATCTGCCCGCGCATGCCGACTATATCGATCTGTGCATGGGGGGCGCGGCGGCGTGATCCGACAACTACCAACCACCATCAGCAGGTATTCGATGTTCAAGCGTGCCATTTTCGCTTCCGCCGTCGCGCTCGCGCTGATGGCGCCCGCCTTCGCCCAGACCGTGGATCCGATCACGCCGACCGGCCGGTGGACCTTGCCCGAGCGCAAGCAGGCGCAGACGCCCCCGATGGGCTGGAGTTCGTGGAATGCGTTCCGCACCGAAGTCGACGAGGAGAAGGTGCTCGGCGCGGCGCAAAAGCTGGTCGACAGCGGGCTGGCGAAGCTCGGCTATGTCTATGTCAATGTCGACGATGGCTGGTGGCTCAAGCGGCGGGCCAGCGACGGCCGGATGCAGATCCGTACGCGCATCTTCCCTTCGGCGGCTGTCCGCGGCGGCGACACCAGCTTCCGCCCGTTCACCGATCGGCTCCACGCGATGGGGCTCAAGGCGGGCATCTACAGCGATGTTGGCCGCAATGCCTGCTCGCAGGCTTATGACCTGCATTCGCCGAAC
>Ga0247823_10004543_pt1 | contig 11124 bp, 10 predicted proteins | sample 13C_PalmiticAcid_2_FD_192426 | JGI IMG/M metagenome (GOLD analysis project Ga0247823, IMG submission 192426) | Soil microbial communities from agricultural site in Penn Yan, New York, United States - 13C_PalmiticAcid_Day30 | ecosystem: Environmental > Terrestrial > Soil > Agricultural land...
CGGGCGGCATGGGTGGCCCGTTCGAGCCGGTTTCGGCCGAGGCGGCCGCCGCTGCCGCGACCGGGGCCGCCGAGGGCAACGCCGACGCGCAGTTCCGTTCGCTCTTCCAGACCTGGCAGAAGCTCGACGTGCTCGAGCAGACGGTGATCGCGATCCCGTCGATGCAGCCGGTCGACAATATCAAGCTGACCAGCAGCTTCGGCGTCCGTTCGGATCCGTTCCACGGCTCGGCCGCGATGCACGCCGGGGTCGATATCCCCGGGCCGATCGGGACGCCGATCTATGCGACCGCCGACGGCGTGATCGGCCGCGCCGGACGCTTCGGCGGCTATGGCAACCTCATCACCGTCAATCACGGCAAGGGCATCGAGACGCGCTACGGCCACCTCTCGAAGATCCTCGTCGCGTCCAATACCCGCGTTCGCCGCGGTCAGCTGATCGGCCTGATGGGCTCGACCGGCCGTTCGACCGGCAGCCACCTTCACTATGAAGTGCGCATCGACGGCGCGGCCGTGAACCCGATGCCGTTCATGCAGAACGCCAATGTTCTGGACCAGATTCAGCAGCGCTCGTCGCGCATCCAGTTGACCGCCGCGACCGGCAACTGACGCTCAAGAGATAACAGGAGAGGGGAGAGGGGTCGTCCGGCTTGTCCGGGCGGCCCCTTCCTGTTGTGGCCCTTTCGGTTGTCGGGCGTTTCGGTTGCGGGTTTGGCCGCGCTTCCCTATCTCACTCGCATGGTCACCACCCTATCCCCCGAGATCGGCCTGACGCCGTCCGCCGCGGCGCGCATCGCCGCCATCGCGGACAAGCAAGGCAAGCCCGCCATCCTGCGCCTGTCGGTCGAAGGCGGCGGCTGCTCGGGGTTCCAGTACAAGTTCGAGCTGGCGCAGGGCGCCGAAGCCGATGACGCGATCGCGGAGACCGACGGCGTGCGGCTGGTGGTGGATCCGGTCAGCCTCGATCTGGTGCGCGGCGCGAGCGTCGACTTCGTCGAATCGCTCGGCGGCGCGGCGTTTCGCGTGACCAACCCCAACGCCGCGTCGGGCTGCGGCTGCGGCACCAGCTTCTCGGTCTGATCCGTTGAAGATCGTCACCTATAATGTGAACGGCATCAAGGCGCGCCTCCCGCGCCTGATCGAGTACCTCACCGAGCAGCAGCCGGACGTGGTCTGTTTGCAGGAGCTGAAGTCGGCGGATGAGGGGTTTCCCGAAGCGGATATCCGCGCGGCGGGCTATGGCGCGGTGTGGCACGGCCAGAAGGGATTCAACGGCGTAGCGATCCTGGCGAAGGGCAACGACCCGGTCGAGCGCCGCCGCGGGCTGGATGGCGAACCCGAGGACGAGCATAGCCGCTATATCGAGGCTGAAGTGAATGGCGTGATCGTCGCGTCGATCTATCTGCCCAACGGCAATCCGGTCCCGGGACCCAAATTCGACTATAAGCTGCGCTGGATCGAGCGGCTCTCCGCGCACGCGCGCGGGCTGCTGATCGAAGAGAAGCCGGTGGTGCTGGCGGGAGACTATAACGTCATCCCCAATGACGACGACGTCTATTCGGTTCGCGCGATGGCCGACGATGCACTGATGCAGCCGGAATCGCGGCAGGGCTATCGCGCGCTGGTTGCGCAGGGGTGGACCGATGCGCTGCGCACGCGCTTCCCGGCGGGCGGCATCTGGACCTTCTGGGATTATCAGGCCGGCGCATGGCAGCGCGACGCCGGGTTCCGCATCGACCACCTGCTGCTCAGCCCCATCGCTGCCGACCGGCTGACCGGCGCCGGCGTCGACAAGGATTATCGCGGGCGCGAGAAGGCGAGCGACCACGCGCCGACCTGGGTCAGCCTGCGCGGCTGATTTCCCGCTGGTTGGTGGTTTTCACCAAGTTTCAGTGAATAATTTCCACATCGTAACAAAAGCAACACGCTAACGTGTTGATTTTGCTCACTTCGAGTGTTTGGCACGCATAATGCACTAACACAGGGGCGGGCAGGAGGTTGTCATCCCTGGACCCGCACAGGTGCAGAAGAGGAGCTGTATCATGCGTACGATGTTCAAGGGTTTCACTACTGCCGTTTTCGCCGTCGGCCTTGCCACCACCGGCGCCCATGCCGAGACCAAGCCCGGCACGCCGGCGCCCGCCACGCAGGCCAGCCCGGATGCCAAGCCGGTAAAGGACAAGCGTTACTGCGTCGCGCAGAACCGGACCGGCTCGCGTCTGGCCACCAAGGTTTGCAAGACCCGCGCGGAATGGCTCGACAGCGACGGTTTCGATCCCCTCGATCCGAAGTAACGGGTCCTGGACAATGAGGGGGCGGCCCGGGGTTCCCCTATGCCCCGGGCCGCAACCCGCAATCAGAGCGGCTTCGCGTAGACCTGATAGACGCGGTTGACCCTGCTCTCGATCGTATCGGCGATGGCGATCATCCCCTGATTATCGTCGAGGACCCAGCCGATCTCGCCGCGCACCGCGCCATAGTTGGCGATCGCCGAGCGTCGGATATATTCGATCATCATGAAGGCCAGCTGGCTTGCCATTCGCGAGCCTTGCAGCCGTTTGACCACGCCCATCAGCGGCACCCGCATCCCGCGCACCTTGGGCTTGCGCAGCCACAGCAACAGCTTCGCCCAGCCGAACGGCAGCAGATTGCCGTGCAGCGGCGCGATCGCCTCATTGAGGTCGGGCAGCGTGATCATGAATGCCACCGGTTCGCCGTCCAGCTCGGCGATGCGGATCAGGTCCTCGAACACCAGCGGCTTCAGTTTCTTGCCGACATCGTCGATCTCGGGCTGGGTCAGCGGTACGAAGCCCCAATTGTCGGACCATGCGTCGTTGAGGATCGCGAGGATCGTCGCGGCCTCCTGATCGAAGCGTGACTTGTCGACGGTGCGGATGCGGATGCGATCGCTCTTTTCCCCCATCGCGACGATACGCTGGACGAGCGGGGGGAATTCCCTGGTGATGTCGAGGTCATAGGTTAGCAGCTGCTTGACCGGCCGATAGCCGGCACCCTCGACCCACCCCTGATAAGCCGGCTTGTGATGCCCCATCATCACCATCGGGGCATGATCATGGCCCTTGATCAGCAGGCCGGGCTCTTCCCAGATCGACAGTGAGATCGGGCCGATCGCACGGGTCATGCCCTTGGCGCGCAGCCAGTCTTCCGCGGCGGCGATCAGCGCCTGCGCGGTAGCGGCGTCCTCGGCCTCGAACAGCCCCCAGAAGCCGGTGCCGGGACCAAAGCCCTGCTCGGCCGGCATTTCGAGCGCGAGCTTGTCGATGTGCGCGGAGATGCGCCCGACGACCCGTCCCTCGCGCTCGGCGAGGAAGAGTTGCGCGATGGCATGGCTGAACCAGCCGTTCTTCTTCGGACTGATCGTGCCGGCGACTTCGCTGCGCAACGGCGGCACCCAATTGGGGTCGCCGCGGTTGAGGCGGTAAGCGAGCTCGATGAAATCGCGGGTATCCGCCTTGGTCTTTACCGGACGGACGGTGAGGGCAGGGTTGGCCAAGCGCGGCGCCTTTCGTTGGTGCGCAAGTCGTGAATGCCATCCGTTGATGGCCGTCAAAGCGGTCACGCATTGCGCCCGCCAAGTCAATCGCAAGCCTGTCACTGCACCGGAGGGCCGATGAAATGCCACGCAATGGCCACTATCTGATGCCAATGCCCAAGCCCATGAATACGCTTACCCTCGATGCGTCCGGTGCCGATGCGCCTGTCCAGGGCGCGAAGATTCGCCTGTCCGGCGTCGCGGACGACCGCGCGATGTTGCGCGCCGCCGCCGAACTGACTCGCGACCTGCAGACGCCCAAGCCGCTAATCTACTGGAGCGACTTTCTCGGTTCGGCCGCGCTCGGCTATGCCGCGCTCGCCGGGGCGATCCTGCTGCCTTCGACAGGTTGGGCGATCGCCAGCGGCGTGCTGGCGGTGATCGCGCTCTATCGAGCCAGCCTGTTCATTCATGAGATCACGCACCTCAAACATTCGTTGCTGCCCGGCTTCCGGGTGGGCTGGAACGTGCTGCTGGGCATCCCGATGATGCTCCCGTCGTTCATGTATGAGGGTATCCACACCATCCATCACAGCCGCACCAAATACGGAACGGTCGAGGATCCGGAATATTTGCCGCTCGCGCTGATGAAGCCGTGGACACTGCCGGTGTTCCTGCTCGTTTCGGTGCTGATGCCGATCGGTCTGCTGTTGCGTTTCGGCGTGCTGGGCCCGCTGTCGATGCTGTCGCCCAAGCTGCGCCGGATCGTCGTCGGCCGCTATTCGGGCCTCCAGATCAACCCGGTCTATGAGCGTCGCGCGCCGGAGGGCGAGTTCGCGAAGCAGTGGCGCTGGCAGGAAATCGGCGCGAGCCTGTGGGCGATCGCGCTGATCGCGCTGGTCGCGACCGGGGTGATCCCGCTCAAGGCGTTCGCGATCTTCCTCGGCGTGATTTCGGCGACGGCGGTTCTCAATCAGGTGCGCACGCTGGTCGCGCATCTGTGGGAGAATGAGGGCGAGCCGCTGACCGTCACCGCGCAGTTCCTCGACAGCGTCAATGTGCCGGGCGGCTTACTGCCCTATCTGTGGGCGCCGGTCGGCCTGCGCTTCCACGCCCTGCATCACCTGCTGCCGAGCCTGCCTTATCATGCGCTCAGCGAAGCGCACCGCCGCATCTCGGCGGCGCTCGGGCAGGGATCGACCTATGAAGGCGCCAATTATCCGACGCTGCGCGGTCTCATGGGCCGTCTGGCGACGAGCACGATGAAGCAGCGCGCCGGCTGAAAGCGCGGCCCGCGACTGCTTGTGCATTTCCCGATCTTGTCGGGCGGAAATTTGCGGCGCATGAAGACCCGGTAACAACCAAGGGGTCTGTCGATGCTCATTCTAGCTGCGGCACTCGCCGCGACCAGCGTTGCCGGAACCGTCCAGGGCGCCGCCCCCGCATCGACGCTGCAGCCCAGCGCCGATGCGGTGCAGGATCGGGTCGCGATGCGCGAGTTTTCCAAATGCCTTGCCAAGGCGCGTCCGCGCTGGGCACGCAAGGTCCTCGCGCAGCCCTATCTCAGCAAGGATCAGACCGACCTGCTGGAATCGGTCAATGGCGGCCGCGACAATTGCACCGGCGGGTCGAGCGAAATCACGTTGCGCTACACCAGCATCATTACCGGGCTTGCCGAGCAGTTCATCGCTGAGGACGTCGCTCAGGTCGGCTGGAAGCGGGTCTCGGCCGCACTGGTCCGGGTTCCGTCGCGGAATGCGTCGGAGGATTTTGCGCTGTGTGTCGCGGCGCGGCGCGCAAAGGCGGCGCAGGATCTGGTGCTGAGCCGGCCGGGCAGCGCGGCGGAGCGCAATGCGGGCGAGCAGCTGGCGCAGGCGATCAAGCCGTGCACCAACCCCAACGAATCGGGAATCGTCGATCTGCAGTCGCTGCGGGCTTTGGCGGCGACCGCGCTGTACCGTGGTGTGATTCACGCGATCGACCCTTCCAGCAAGTCCTGAGACCATAAGACGAAAGAGCCCCACGCAGCCCGGCTAACGGGACCGCGTGAGGCTCTTTCGGTTACGCTGAAAATGCCCGATTCGCGCCGGGCGGGCGCTTCCGGCGCTTAGCGCGCGCCGGTGGCGAGATCGCCGCGCGATCCGTTGGTCGGGCCGTTGCGGAAATCGCGCTGCACGTCTTCCGCGTCCGATTCCCATTCCGCCTTGGTACGGCAATAGCGCTTGGGCAGGCGCGTTCCGGTGCTCGCGACCCGGCGGCAGATCTTCTTGGCGTCGGCCGCCAGCGCGGGCTTGGCTTCGGTCGAGGCGGGCGCGGTTTCCTCGGCCGCCGCGGGAAGCGATGCCACCGTCAGGCTAAGTGCGACCAGGGTCAGCTTCGAAATCATCATTGTCTCCGTTCGGCCCAAGGGCTTCGTGTGCCATCTACATCAAACACTGGACGGAAAACAGCCGCAGCGCAATCGCCGCGATGTGCTTATTCCTCGGTCTTGAGCAGCACCGCTTCGCCGATCATCGCGAACAGCAGGAATGGCGCCCACGCAGCGAGGAAGGGCGGATAGGCGCCCAGATTGCCCATCGCGAGCGCGAAATTGTCGGCGACGAAGTAGAGGAAGCCAAGCCCCATCCCCATCACCGCGCGCACGAACAGCTTGCCCGACCGGGCGATGCCGAACGCCGCGACCGCGCCAAGCAGCGGCATCAGCACCGCGGACAGGGGGCCGGAGAGCTTGTGCCACAGCGAGCCTTCGAGCGCCTTGGTCGGGCGGCCCGCGGCCTTCAGATCATCGATCGCTTCCTTGAGCGCGCCGAACGACATCGATTCGGCATCGACATTGGAAAGCGTGAACTGATCGGGCCGCACCCCCTCGCCGACGACGGTGCTGCCCAGCGGCGTGAGCTGGCCAGTGGCGACGTCGAACCGCTCGGCATTGTCGACGCGCCAGCCCATGCCGTCGCGCCGCCCGGTCTTGGCGCGGACCAGCGACTTGAGCACCGCGCCGTCGCGTTCATAGACGGTGACGTCAGCCAGCTGAGCGGTCTCGCCGCGGCCCTTGATCTGCTGCGCGTGAATGAGATGGCTGCCGTCGCGCACCCACACGTTGCTGCGGTCCCCGCGGTCGATCGGCAGCACGCCGTAATCGACCTTCTTCCACTGCGCGAGCGTCGCGCTGGCGCGCGAGACGACGCGATCGTTGAAGGTGAAGGAGATCGCGGCGACACCAAGTCCGGCCAGCATCAGCGGCGCCAGCACCTGATGCGCTGAAAGGCCCGAGGCCTTCATCGCGATCACTTCGCTGTTCTGGTTGAGCGTCGAGAGGGTGATGATCGTGCCGAGCAGCACCGAGAACGGCAGGAAGGTCGCGATGATCTGGGGCGTGCGCAGGCTGACATAGCGCCAGATCTGAGCGTCGCCATTGCCGGCATGCGCGAGGATTCGGCCCGATTCGCTGAGCAGGTCGAGCGTCTGGAGGATCAGCACCAGCCCGAACAGGAAGGCGAAAGTGCTGATCAGGAACGATTTCGCCATGTAGAGCGAGATGGTCCGCGACGGGAAGAAGCCGGTGATCGGGTTCATGCGTGCGCAGCCTTACGCCGCCGTCCGGGCAGCCGCTTGGCGATCGCCTTCCACGCCTTGGCGAAGAACTTCTCCAGCGCGCCGATCGGCTGGCCGCCGGGGACGTAGGCGATCGTATAGTACATCCAGAACACCAGCCCGGCGAAGATCAGGAACGGCCCCCACAGCGCGATGATCGGATCGATCACGCCACGCGCGCCCACGCCTTGGGCGTACTCGTTGATCTTGTGATAGGTCACGATCATCACGATCGACAGGAACACGCCGAGCGCCGAGGTCGATCGCTTGGGCGGCACGCCGAGCGCAAGCGCCAGGAAGGGCAGCAGGAACATCGTCGCCACCTCCACGACGCGGAAGTGGAACGCCGAGCGGCTTACCGCGCGTTGCGTTTCCGTCGCCTTGGGATCACTGCCGATTTGCGCGAGCTGGGGCAGAGTCAGCTCGAGCTTGTTCTCGCCGCGCTGGCGGAACTGTTCGAATTTCGGAAGGTCGATCGGGAGGTCGTGCGCGTCGAAGGTCAGGACGCGGGGTACCTTGAACTTGGGCGACTGATGAATCAGCGTGCCCTTGGTCAGGCGGAAGATGATCACATCGGGATCGTCGGTGCGCAGGAACTGGCCCTTCTCCGCGGTCGCGGAGACTGTGTCGCCGCCGGGCGCGCGCGCGCTGACGAAGATGCCTGACAGATCGGTGCCCTCGTTGCGGCTCTCCTCGATCCGCAGCGTCATGCGGTCGCCGAGGTTGGTGAACTCACCGACCTTGATCGACGCGCCGAGCGCGCCGGTGCGCAGCTCGAACCGCAGCCCTTCGTAATTGTAGCGGGCGAGCGGCTGGATGAAGCCGACGATGGCGAGGTTGAGCGCGGCGAGGGCGAGGGCAAACATGAAGGGGACGCGCAGCATCCGCCCGTAGCTCATCCCCACCGCGCGCAGCACATCGAGCTCCGAGCTGGTCGCGAGGCGGCGGAAGGCGAGGAGGATGCCGAGCATCAGCCCGATCGGAATACCGAGACCCAGATATTCGGGCAGCAGGTTGGCGAGCATCCGCCACACCACGCTGACCGGGCCGCCCTCGCTCGCGACGAAGTCGAACAGCCGCAGCATCCGGTCGAGCACCAGCAGCATCGCGGAGATCAGTAGCGTCGAGATCAGCGGAACCGCGATCAGGCGCGCCATATACCGGTCGAGTGCGGTCATGCGGGGAGGGTCTGCGGCCTGATCTTCGCGTTGAGGCCGGCGAGCCGGCTGTGATCCAACGCTATATCGTAAGGCACGGTTAAATCTACCCCGCCGCCGTTACGGCCGGTGAGGCGTCACCCCCGGCCGGGGCGGCCACCGCATCCGCGATCGCCGTCTCCAGCGCGGCGAGTGTAAAGGGCTTACGCAATACCGGCCGGCCGCCGAAGCGGTCGTGATCGGCAGCGTCGCCCGCATAGCCGGTGACGTAGAGCACCGCGACGCCATCGAGCTGGGGTTCCAGCGCGGCGATCATCTCCGGTCCCGTCTGGCCGGGCATGATGACGTCGCTGACCACGAGATCGAGCGTATGGAGACCGGCAACGATGCGCGGTGCGGCGAGCGGATCCTCGCAAGGGACGGGGCGATGGCCAAGCTCTTCAAGCGCGGCGAGCGTGGCCGCCAGCACGCGCGGGTCGTCCTCGACCAGCAGGATATCGAGCGCGCGGTGCGGCTCGGCGCGCGGCCCGATCCGGCGCGCGGTGTCGGGCGCCGCTGATTCGATGACGGTGTGGCAGGGAAGGTAGAGCGTGACGGTGGTGCCCTCGCCCGGCGTCGAATCGATCCGGATCTCTCCGCCCGACTGACGGACGAAACCGAAGATCTGACTGAGGCCGAGACCGGTTCCCTTGCCCACGGGCTTGGTGGTGAAGAACGGCTCGAACACGCGTTCGACGACTTCGGGCGTCATGCCCGCGCCGGTGTCGGACACGGCGATGGTGACATAGTTGCCGGGGCTGCATTCCGCCGCGGCCTCGCCTTCCAGCGCGGCGTGACCGGTGGCGATGGTCAGCGTGCCGCGCGCATCCATCGCGTCGCGGGCGTTGACCGCGAGGTTGAGCAGCGCGTTCTCGAGCTGATGCCGGTCGGCCCAGACGTGCCAGCCCGACGCGTCGGTGCGTGTCTGGACGATGATCCCTTCGCCCAGCGTGCGTTCGAGCAGATTGGTCATGCCCGCGATCAGCTCAGCGGGGTCGATCGCTTGCGGGGTGAGCGGTTCGGCACGCGCGAAGGCGAGCAGGCGGCGGGTCAGCGTCGCAGCGCGGCTGGCACCCTCGCTGGCATTGTCGATGTGCCGCGCCGACTGTTTGGCGCCGTCGGGCAAATGGCGCTTGGCGAGTTCGAGTCCGCCAAGGACGATCGCGAGCATGTTGTTGAAGTCATGCGCGATACCGCCGGTGAGCTGACCCACCGCTTCCATCTTTTGCGCCTGACGCAATTGCGCCTCGGCGGCGGCGCGCTCGCGGGCCTCCTCCTGGAGGCCTGCGGTGGCGGCGGCGACCGCCGCCTCCAGCTCTGTCGCGCGCTCGCGCTGGACCTGTGCCTCGACCGCGGCTGCCGCCCGTTCGCGGATCGCCCGTATGTTGAGCCAGCCCAGGATCATGGCGCCGGCAACGATCAGCATGCCGAACAGGATCAGGTTGCGCGTCTCCGCCTCCGCTTCCGCAGAGGTGAAGCGCGCGCGGCGCGAGCGTTCGTTGAGCAACTTGCGCTCGGCGGCGACGATCTGATCGAGCAGGTCGCGGATGCGCGGGAGGACCGGGGAGCGGCGCGCCTCGTCGAAATAGGCATAGGCGGCCTGATTGCGCTTGAAGCGCGTGTTCAGCGCGATCTGCGACAGTTCCTTGCCGCGCTCGGCGACCGCGGTGCGCAGTTCGACGAGCAGCATTTGTTGCGGACCGCCGTCGCGGGTGCGGCGCGCGAGGAGGGTCAGTTGACCCTCGGCGCGCTGCCATTCGGCGACATAGTCGCGGCCGACGCTTTCCTCGCCGCTGACGACATAGCGGGCGAGAACCGCCTCGGCGCTCGCCATCGTGCCGGAAAGGCTCTGGGCGAGGATCATCACCTCATAGCTTTGCGACTGGCGTGCGAGCGCCGCGTCGCGCTCGGCATCGGCGGCGCGTTGATTGGTGATCAGCGCGGCGAGAACCCCGATTCCCAGCACGGCGATCAGGATCATCAACACGGCGCGCCAGTCGAGCCGCGCGATCCGTTGTGTCAGTCCCACGCCTTCACTCATGGCCGCGATTCTAGGGCGGTGACGCCGCGCTGGCCAGCCCTCAGGCGATTACTCCGACCGCCTGACCCGCCGTCCTGAACATGGCGAGGATGCGCTGAACCTGCTCCGCCGTATGCTCGGCGCAGAGCGAGCAGCGCAGCAGGAAGGTGCCCGCGGGAGTCGCGGGCGGACGCGCCATGTTCACATACAGGCCGTTCTCGAGCAGCGCCTGCCACATCATCACCGCTTGTTCCTGATCGGTCAGGATCACCGCGATGATCGCGCTGTCGCAGGTCTCGGTGCCGAGGTTGAAGCCCATCTCCTTGAGACCGGCGTGCACGGCGCGGGCGTTTTCCCACAGATGCTGGCGCTTGTTGTGGGCGTGCTGGAGTTTGCGGATAGACACCGCCGCGGTCGCGACCACACTGGGCGGCAGCGACGCGGTGAAGATATATTGACGGCAGGCGAGACGGATCGCCTCGAACTTCGGGTGGTTCGACACGCAGAAGCCACCGACCGTGCCGACCGACTTGGAGAAGGTGCCGACGATGAAGTCGACATCGCCCTCACATCCCTGCGCTTCGTACACGCCACGGCCATTGGGGCCGTAAAAGCCCATCGAATGCGCTTCGTCGGAGAGGACCATCGCGCCGTGCTTCTTGGCGACGGCGACCATTTCCTTGAGCGGAGCGACGTCGCCGAGCATCGAATAGACGCCCTCGAGCACCACCAGCTTGCCGGCTTCGGGCGGCAGGCGGCCGAGGCGCTTGTCGAGATCCTCGACGCTGTTGTGGCGGAAGCGGACGATCTCCGCATAGCCCT
>Ga0247823_10004544_pt1 | contig 11123 bp, 11 predicted proteins | sample 13C_PalmiticAcid_2_FD_192426 | JGI IMG/M metagenome (GOLD analysis project Ga0247823, IMG submission 192426) | Soil microbial communities from agricultural site in Penn Yan, New York, United States - 13C_PalmiticAcid_Day30 | ecosystem: Environmental > Terrestrial > Soil > Agricultural land...
CAGCAAGGAGCGTGTGGCGGGCAAGCTGCCCGTACGCGCCGAAATCTGTACCGCGGGCGGGATCGTCCATGGCGGGGCGATCATGGCCTTTGCCGACTGCCTCGGCGCGGTCGGGGCGTTCCTGACGCTGCCTGAGGGCGCGAGCGGGACGACGACGATCGAGAGCAAGACGAACTTCCTTGGCGGCGGTCCTGTCGGCACGGTGCTCGTCGGCGAGGCGATCCCGGTAAAGATCGGCAAGCGGGTGTCGGTTTGGCAGACGCGCATCCGCACCGAGGATGGCGCAGATGTCGCGCTGGTGACGCAGACGCAGCTGGTGCTTTGGCCAGCCTGACCGCCGATGCCATCGTCTGCGCCGTCCGCGCGCATGGCGAGCATGGCGCGATTGTTCGCGCATTGACGCATGAGGCGGGGCTGGTCGCGGGCTATGTGCGCGGCGGGCGCTCGACGAGGCTGCGGCCGATCCTGATTCCAGGCAATCTCGTCGCGCTCGAACTACGGGCACGGACCGAAGAACAGCTTGCCGGTGCGACCGCCGAGTTGCTGGAAAGCCGTGCCCCCTTGCTCGCCGAGCCACTGGCTGCGGCCGCCATCGACTGGGCAACTAGCCTCACGGCCTCGACTTTACCTGAAAGCCAGCCCTATCCCGCACTTTATTCGGCACTGTCGGCGGTGCTCGACGCGATCGGGGTCGCAGCGTCGGCGCGGCAATGGGCCGCGGCGCTGGCGCGTTTCGAGCTGCTGCTTCTCGCCGAACTAGGCTTCGGCCTGAACCTTGAAGAATGTGTCGTGACTGGTTTGTCCGCCGATCTTGCATTCGTCAGCCCCAAGTCGGGCGGAGCGGTGAGCGCGGGCGCTGCGGCCGGTTATGAGGAGCGCCTGTTTCGCTTGCCGCCCTTTCTACGGGGGCAGGACACCAGTCCATCTATGGACGACATACTCGAAGGCCTGATCATAACTGGCCACTTCCTCGACCGCGACGTCCTCGACGGGCGCAACCGCGACTTGCTGACCGTAAGGGAAAGATTGGTCGCGCGGCTGGGCAGGGCGGTTGCGTGATCCGCCGCCGCTGTCTAAGCGGCTGGCGAGACACGAAAGGGCGCGACGTTGAAAATCCTGCTGCTGGCTGGCGATGGTATCGGTCCGGAGATCATGGCGGAGGCTGAGAAGATCCTCGCCGTACTCGATCTGCCTGTGACGCTCGACCGCGCGCTTGTTGGCGGAGCCGCCTATGAAGCGACCGGTCATCCGCTACCCACCGAGACGCTTGCCAAGGCGAAAGTGGCCGATGCCATCCTCTTCGGCGCGGTGGGCGATCCGCGCTTCGACAATGTCGAACGCCATCTACGCCCCGAACAGGCGATCCTTGGCCTGCGTTCCGAACTCGGCCTTTTCGCCAATTTGCGTCCCGCCAAGCTGTTTGCCGGGCTGGAAGACAGTTCGGCGCTTCGTCCCGAGGTCGCGGCAGCGATCGACCTGCTGATCGTCCGCGAGCTGAACGGCGACGTCTATTTCGGCGAAAAGGGCACGCGCACGACGGCGAGTGGCGAGCGCGAAGGCTATGACATCATGTCGTACAGCGAGAGCGAAGTGCGGCGCATCGCACATGTCGCGTTCCGTGCGGCGCAGGGGCGTCAAAAACGGCTCTGCTCGGTCGACAAGGCGAATGTGCTCGAAACCTCGCAGCTGTGGCGCGATGTGGTGATCGAAGTTGCCGCCGATTATCCCGATGTCGCGCTCAGCCATATGTATGTCGACAATGCCGCGATGCAGTTGGTGCGCAATCCGGGGCAGTTCGACGTCGTCGTTACCGGCAATCTGTTCGGCGATATCCTGTCCGATCAGGCGTCGATGTGCGTCGGCTCGATCGGCCTGCTCGCCTCTGCTTCGCTGAGCGAGGGCAAACAGGGGCTGTACGAGCCGATCCACGGCAGCGCGCCCGATATCGCGGGCAAGGGCGTCGCCAACCCGCTCGCGATGATATTGTCGCTAGCGATGTTGCTCCGCCATTCGGGCGGCGATGACGTCAGCGCCGCGCGGATCGAGGCGGCGGTGGCAAAGGTGCTCGCCGACGGTTGCCGCGGTGCGGATCTGGGGGGGAATATGGGAACGGCAGCATTGGGCGATGCGGTCGTTGCAGCTTTGAACGGATAACAGAATGAAGAAGACGACAGGCCTCGACCGGAACAAGACGCGCAACTGGCATCCGGCAACGCAGGCGGTGCGCGGCGGTACCTGGCGCAGCGAGCATGGCGAGACGTCGGAGGCGCTCTTCCTGACCTCGGGCTACACCTATGACAGCGCCGAGGAAGTGGCGGCGCGTTTCGCCGGCGAAGAACAGGGCATGACCTATTCGCGCCTGCAAAATCCCACGGTCGCGATGCTCGAAGAGCGGATCGCGCTGATGGAAGGCGCCGAGGCGTGCCGCGCGCAGGCGACGGGCATGGCCGCGATGACGACCGCGCTTCTGTGCCAACTGTCGGCGGGCGATCATATTGTCGCGGCGAAGGCCGCCTTTGGTTCGTGCCGCTGGCTTGTCGACCATCTCTGCCCGCGTTTCGGTATCGAGACGACCGTCGTCGACGGCCGCGATAACGACGCATGGGAAAAGGCGATCAAGCCGAATACGAAGGTCTTTTTCTTCGAAACACCCGCCAACCCGACGATGGATATCGTCGATGTGAAGCATGTCTGCGCGCTGGCGAAGGCGCACGGCATCACGTCGGTGGTCGATAACGCCTTTGCCACTGCAGTGCTTCAGCGTCCGATGGATTTTGGTGCCGATGTCGTTGCCTATTCGGCCACCAAACTGATGGATGGACAAGGACGCGTGCTCGCCGGCGCGGTGTGCGGGACCGAGAAGTTCGTCAACGATGTGCTGCTGCCGTTCCAGCGCAACACGGGGCCGAATCTGTCGCCGTTCAACGCATGGGTGGTGCTCAAGGGCCTTGAGACGCTCGACCTGCGTGCGCGCCGCCAGTCGGAAAATGCGCTGGCGGTCGGCAAGTTCGTCGAAAGCCGGGTGCCGCGCATCCTGCACCCGGGGCTCGCAAGCCACCCGCAGCATAATCTGGCGATGAGCCAGATGGAGGCGTGCGGGCCGATCTTCTCCTTCGTGCTAGACGGTGGCCGCGAACAGGCGATGGGCCTGCTCAACGCACTCGAGCTCGTTGATATTTCAAATAATATCGGCGATTCGCGCAGCCTCTGCTGTCACCCCGCGTCGACGACGCATTACGGCGTCAGCGCCGAGGCGCGCGCCGATATGGGGGTCGTTGAGGGGATGCTGCGGATCAACATCGGGCTCGAGGATCCGCGCGATATTATCGCCGATCTGGACCAGGCATTGACCAAGGTCGGGCTTTGAGCGACGCTGGCACCATGAGCACGATGATCGACTCCTTCTTCCCCTTCGCGGCGACCACCGGATCGATCACCGTGCGCGTGGCGGTCAGCTATCTGCCCGAACAGTCGCATCCGGCGCTCGGCCGCTGGTTCTGGGCCTATCATGTGCGCGTCGAAAATCATGGCGAGGGCGCGGTGCAGTTGATCAGCCGCCATTGGCGGATCGCCGATGGGCGCGGGCAGATTAGCGAAGTTGAGGGCGAGGGTGTCGTCGGCGAACAGCCGCTGATCGCGCCCGGCGGCGCCTATGACTATGTATCGGGCTGCCCGCTGCCGACCCCCGAAGGATCGATGGTCGGCAGCTATGCGATGGAACTGGGCGATGGGTCGCAATTGCTCGTCGCCATCCCGCATTTCCCGCTCGTGGCGCCTGCGACTGCGTCATGAAGCGCACCCACCTGCCGCTGAACGCCCTGCGCGTTTTCGATGCCGCTGCCCGGCATCTGAGCTTCACGCGCGCCGCCGACGAACTCGCGGTGACCCCCGCCGCAGTGGGGCAACAGATCCGCGCGCTCGAGGATATGCTTGGCGTCGTGCTGTTCCGCCGTACGCCCAAGGGGCTGGAACTGACCGGCGAGGCCGATGCGGGTCTCGACGCGCTGCGCCAGGGCTTTCTGCAGTTCGAGGAATCGGTGCGCGCAATGCAGGCGGGACAGTCGTCGCAGTCGCTCACGATCGCTGCGCCGCGCGACCTCACTGCGAAATGGCTGGCGCCGCGTCTGGCGCGGTACAGCCAGCAGGCGCCCGATGTACGTTTTACGTTGGTATCGGCCGACGGCGGCATCGATTTCACCGAAGCCAACCTCGACCTCGCAATCTTCTGGAGCGACGGCGCCGGCGAGCATGAAGGCGTGCAACTGGCCGATGCGCTGATGGTCACCGTCGCGGGTCCCGGTAGCAGCAGCGACACGCGCATCGCATGGCCGGGATGCCCGGCAAGCGATGGCGAGCCGGCACTCCGTCTCGGCGATGCAGGACTGGCGATCGACGCAGCGGCAAACGGTCTGGGGCAGGCGAATGTGCCTGCGATGCTTGCCGAGGCCGATATCGCGGCGGGCCGCGTGCGGCAGATCGGCGATAGCGTCGCCGTGAAGCGCGGTTACTGGCTCGTCGCGCCGACCCCGCAATGGCGGCAGGCGAAGGTCAAGGCGCTGGTTGCGGCTTTAACCGCCACTTGATGTAACCGGGCGGCGGAAGCACCCGAATAACCCCGAAACCATCATCGGGGGTATTATGCTTAAAATTCTGGACAAATTGCCGTCTCAGGCAGTTGCAATCGGCGCGCTCCGCTGGTCGATGCTGTTTATCTTCGCGTTCTTCGGCGTCGCCAAATTTGCCGCCTATGAAGCCGAAGGCGTGTCGGACATCGCAATGCATTACCCTCTGTTTTCCTGGATGTATCCGCTGATTGGCGTGCAAGGCACCAGCAATGTCATCGGGACGATCGAGCTGGCGACCGGTGCATTGATTGCGCTCGGGGCATGGTCGCATCGTGCGGGGCTGATCGGCGGGCTGATGGGCATGGCCACCTTCCTCATCACGCTCAGCTTCAGCTTCGGCGTGCCCTTGTGGGAGGAAGGCTATGGTTTCCCTTTCATGGGTTCGACCGCGCAGTTCCTGTTCAAGGACGCCGTGCTACTGGCGGCGTGCCTGACGCTGGCGCTGCATGCCGGTCATGCGCTGCGAGCGCGAGCAGGCGCGTGACCAGCCCGATCAGCGGGCCGGTATCGACATTGGCGTCGGGATTGTTCCAGCTGGCCGTGACGACCAACCATTTGCCGTCGGACTTGCGCTGACCGAGCAGGCTCATCGACAACACGCCGTTTTCGGACCCGCCCTTATAGCCGAGATAGGTCCAGTCGGCAGCGGCGACCGGGCCGACGCCATTGTTGATCGCCAACGCCGCGAGCAACGTCTTCGACTGCCGCGCGCGGAGGTCGACCATCGCACGCGCAACATCGTTCGGGCTGGCAAACCATTCGAGGCTGTCAATGAAACGCGGCCCGGCGGTGAAACTGACCCCGTCAACATTGGCGAGGGTGAGGCGGTCCTGATTATCCTCGATCAGTTTGCGCTGCGCGGCGTCATCGCCCTTGATAAAGAGTGGCCGCAGGTCGTTGAAATTATTGCCCTTGAGCGCGAAGGCTTCGACCGTGGTGAGCAGGGGAATGTTGCGCGACGGGTAGCTGTGGCCCGCGCTCTTCATCCGCGCCTCGATTGCCTCGCGGCCGAGCAGATGGATCAACGTGTCGGTCGCGCCATTGTCGCTGACCGAGATCATCCAGTTGGCGAGCGTCTGGAGCGTCACCGGCGTGTCGGCGGGCCAGTTCGCCGTGGCGGCCGACGAAAAGCTGAAATGCGACAGCGGGACGACGTCGGACCATTTGCGCTTGCCCGTGGCGACCTGAACTGCAAGTTCGTCGAGGATATAGAGCTTGATCGTCGAGCCGACGGCGAACTGCCGGTCGGCGTTGGAAGCGGCGAGCGGACGGATGCCCGTCTCTCCAAGATCGGCCACGAGGAAGCCGGTTTGTCCTGATAGCGCGGCGATTTCGGCCGCCACCTTGTCGAAACTGTCGTTCGCCACCGTGACGCCGGTCACGCGCAGGCCGGTGACGCGTTCATCCGCGGCCACTCCGACGTCGAGCAGCACCGTCGCCACGCCTTTCTCGAAGCGCAAAAGGACCGTTCCCGAACGACCATTGGCCGACGTTACCTTTTCGATCGCGACCGCACGGCCATATTGCGCGACCAAGCCGGCGGCAAAGGCCTTGAACTGCGGCTCGGGGACAGCGGACTGGAAGGACGGGTCGAAATAGGCGGTAAAGACGAGCTTGCCATTCATCAGGTCGACGAGCTGGGCGGCGCGCGTGCCGAAAGCCCCGTCGGTTGCGGGCGTCGAGGCAGGCGGCTGGAGTGCGAGCGCAACCGATGGCGTGCCGAACGCGATGGTCGCCGCGATTGCTGCCGACACGAGCAAGCGGGTCATTTGCGCTCTCCTTCCATTGCGGCATCGAGCCGGGCGATCTGTTCGCGGAGCATGGCGGCGGCGCGGCGGTTGAGCAACCAGACGCCAAGGACGATGAGCCCGGGAATCGCCGCGAAGGCCGCGAATCCTGGCGCACTGCCGAATTGGTCGGCAAGGCTGGCCATGAAGAGGGCAAGACCGGGAAGCAATGGGCCTATGTACCAGAGTCCGACGTTTGCGAGCATATGCTCTTCGGTCGCTAGGCGCGCGCGGTAATAGGCGCGCACGTCGGTCGCTTCGGCCGCCGGATCGGGCCGCGACGTGCGGCGCGAGAGCTGCCATGCCATCACAAATCCGCCGGCGATGATCAGCAGGCTGCCGATCTTGAGCAGCGTTCCGGGGAGGATCAGCGCGTAAAGCGCGAAGATGAGGGTGACGAAGGCGGTCGCGATATATTCGCGGCGGTTGCGCCTGCCGATCGCGCGGTTCAGCGCCGTCGCCCGCGACTTGACCTCGGTCAGCGGAAGCGGGGCCAACGCGCCGCCAACTTGCTGCCACAGGCTGTGCAGGCTGTCGTCATTCGGGCTGGTCATGATGCGTCTCCCGATGGGGCGTAGCGGCGTGTCAGCATGGTCTTGAACCGGTGGATTCTGGTAGCGACGGCGTCGGGCGAGACGCCGGTGATCTCGCCGATTTCGGTCGCCGCAACGCCTTCGAGATAGAGCAATAATATCTGTCGGTCGGGCGGGTCGAGCCGGTCGATAATCGACAGGACCAGCGCCATCGCCTGTTCGCTCGTCGCGCGTTCGAACGGCGTCGGGTCGTCGGTGGCGATCTCGATGTTCTCGATGTTCGACCAGTTTCCCCGGCTGCGTCGCCGCTGTGCGATGATGTGCGAGGTCGCGCGGTTGTGCGCGACGCGCCAGACCCACGTGCTGAGCGCGCAGCGTCCGTCGAAACCGGCGAGGCTTTGCCAAAGCGCGACCTGGATATCCTGTTCGAGGTCACGGCGAAGGTCGGGATCGGCCTCATAGCCCCGCGCCATGCGGGCGATTGCGCCACCAAATCGCGCAATCACGTCGGTAAATGCCTGATCCTGTTCGGCTTCGGTCACCCGAAATCTCCAGCCAAATGCTTGTCTGGTTAGTTAGTCGGCGGCGGCGCGACTTTCTGACAGGTGCGGAAGATTTTTTCGTCAGGCGTCGATCGCGGCCTCATCGAGCGTCGCGGCATTTGCCTGAATGAACTGGAATCGATGTTCGGGATGCTTGCCCATCAGCCGGTCGACCAGATCCTTGACGAGGTGCCGCTCCTCATATTCCTGCGGCAGCGTGACGCGCAGCATCGAGCGCGTCGCGGGATCCATTGTCGTTTCTTTCAACTGGTTGGGATTCATTTCTCCCAATCCTTTGAAGCGCCCGACCTCGACCTTCTTGCCCTTGAATTGCGTCGCTTCGAGCTCGGCGCGGTGCGCGTCGTCGCGGGCGTAAGCTGACGTGCTGCCCGCGGTCAGACGGTAGAGCGGCGGCTGCGCGAGATAGACGTGACCGCGCCGCACAATGTCGGGCATTTCCTGAAAGAAAAAGGTCATCAGCAGCGTCGCGATATGCGCGCCGTCGACGTCCGCATCGGTCATGATCACGATTTTTTCGTAGCGCAGCCGGTCGGCGTCGCAATCCTTGCGCATCCCGCAACCGAGTGCGAGCGCAAGGTCGGCGATTTCCTGATTGGCGCGGATCTTGTCGGCGCTGGCGCTCGCGACGTTCAATATCTTGCCGCGGATCGGCAGGATCGCCTGTGTCTTGCGGTCGCGCGCCTGCTTGGCGCTGCCGCCGGCGCTGTCGCCTTCGACGATAAACAATTCGGTGCCTTCGGGGCCGTCATTCGCACAATCTGTGAGCTTGCCGGGCAGGCGCAGCTTGCGGCCGCTCGTTGCGGTCTTGCGTTTGACCTCGCGTTCGGCCTTGCGTTTCAGCCGCTCGTCCATCCGGTCGAGGACGAGGCCCAATAGCGCGCGGCCGCGGTCCATATTGTCCGACAGAAAATGGTCGAAATGGTCGCGCACCGCATTTTCGGTGAAGCGCGCGGCTTCGGGGCTGGAGAGGCGGTCCTTGGTCTGGCTCTGGAACTGCGGTTCGCGGATGAAGACCGACAGCATCATCTCGCCGCCGTTGAAGACGTCTTCGGCGGTGATCTGCGCGGCCTTCTTCTGGCCGATCAGCTCGCCAAAGGCGCGCAAACCCTTGGTCAGCGCCGAACGGAGCCCGGCTTCATGCGTGCCGCCAGCAGGGGTCGGGATGGTGTTGCAATACCAGCTGTACGATCCGTCGGACCAGAGCGGCCAAGCGATCGCCCATTCGGCGCGGCCCTGCTCGCCCGGAAACTCCTGACGCCCCACAAAAGGCTCGGCGGTCGCGCATTCGCGGGTGCCGATCTGTTCCTTCAGGTGATCGGCAAGGCCGCCGGGGAATTGGAAGACCGCCTCGGCAGGCGTATCGTCCCCGATCAGCTCGGGCGCGCATTTCCAACGAATTTCGACGCCCGCGAACAGATAGGCCTTCGAGCGCGCCATGCGGTAGAGGCGCTGCGGCTTGAACCGGCCATGGTCACCGAAGATTTCGGGGTCGGGGATGAAGCTGACGCTCGTCCCGCGGCGGTTGGGGGTCGGTCCGAGTTCTTCGAGCCCGCCAAGTGGGGTGCCGCGCGAAAAGCGCTGGCGATAGAGCTGTTTGCCGCGCGCGACCTCGATTTCGGTTTCAATCGACAGCGCGTTGACGACACTGACCCCGACGCCGTGCAGGCCGCCCGAGGTCGCATAGGCCTTGCCCTCGAACTTACCGCCCGAGTGGAGCATGGTCATGATGACCTCGAGCGCCGATTTTCCGGGGAATTTCGGGTGCGGATCGACCGGCATGCCGCGGCCGTTGTCGACGACGGTCAGCCGGTTGCCGATATCGAGCTCGATCTCGATCCGCGTTGCGTGTCCTGCAACGGCCTCGTCCATGCTGTTGTCGATGACTTCGGCGGCGAGGTGATGCAGCGCGCGCTCGTCGGTGCCGCCGATATACATGCCGGGGCGGCGACGAACGGGCTCCAGCCCTTCGAGCACCTCGATCTGCGAGGCGTTGTAGCTGTCGGTCGCGGGCTGGTTGCTGTCGAACAAATCGTGACTCATGTACAGGCTATAGGGGGCGGGAAAGGCGGCTGGCAAGGGCGGTTTTGGGTGCCCTCCAACGGCAGTGGGGTGCCTCGGTTCGTCCCGTTTTTGTTCAGAAAAGGAACTTTGAATGGCGACAGGGGGTTGGAGGCCAGACTGAAAAGTCGTTAAAAAGTGGAGCAAAAAATGAAAAATCTCTCTCTCCTCGCCGCAGTTGCGGCCAGCGCGCTGGCTGTGCCCGCGATGGCCCAAGATGGACGCGACACGTCGCAGGATTTCAACGGACCCTATATCAGCGTCGGCGGTGGCGGCACGCTTCAGGGTAGCGACCGCGGCGAAACGCTCGTCTTCGATACCAATCGTGACGGCGTCTATGGCGACCAGGTAACCACATCGGGAGGCGCCAATGCCTTTTCGCCGGGATTCTGTAACGGCGCCGCAACGGGCACCGCGAACCTCGGCTGCCGCAACGACAAGGACGGCCCCGAATTTTTCGGCCGCATCGGCCTCGATCAACGGATGGGCAATTTTGTCGTCGGCGCGCTGCTCGAGGGCGGTCATAGCGAAGCGCGCGACAGCGTCAGCGGCTTTTCGACCACACCCGCAAGCTACACGATGAGCCGCGAGGCCGATTATCAGGGCAGCTTGCGCGTTCGCGCCGGCTATACCCCCGGCGGCGGTGCGCTCTTCTACGTCACCGGCGGCCCGGCTTATGCGCGCCTGAATAACAAGTTCGTGACCTCGAACACCGCGAACAGCTTTGCCGACAATGGCAAGACGCACGCTTGGGGTTATGCCGCCGGCGGCGGCGCCGAGCTGATGCTCACCAACAATATCTCGGTTGGTCTCGAGTATCTCTATTCCGACGTGAAGGACAATGATTACCGGGTGAACGTCGGGCCGGGAACCGCACCGCCGACCAATCCCTTCCTGCTGAATGGCGGGGGGACCGATATCCGGCGCAGCGGTTCGCATTTCCGTACGCATAGCGTGCGCGGCGCGATCAGTTACCGCTTCTGACCTCTTGGGAGCGGAAAGGGAGGCGCCGGGTCCACGCGATCCGGCGCCTTACCTATGCCGGCCGCGCGTGGGGCGCGGCGAAAATGGCGAAATTGCCGTTCGCGCTGCTGACGAGGCGGCCATCCTGATAGAGGCGCGCGTCGATGTTGGCGACGCGCTTGCCGCGGTGGAGCACTTCGGCCTCGCACGTCAGCCGGCCTTCGCCGACACGGACATGATAGTTGAACTTGATTTCCATCGTCGCGCACCACTGGTCGTCGGCCAGCAAACTGGTGAGCGCACCGCCCATCGCGGTATCGGCGAGCGAATAGGCGACGCCGCCGTGCGCGGCGCCTTGCGGGCTGAAATGTTTATGGGGATCGATGTCGATCGCCATCGTGCAGCGCCCGTCGCCGCGCTCGACCATTTGCAGGCCGAGCGCGCGCGCGAATTCAAATTCCTGCCCGAAGGGCCTCACCGCACGCGTCTTAGCGAACGCGGGGGCCACCGAACGGCGGGGGCGGGGGCGGGCGGCGCGTGCCGCGCGGCAGCTGCGCCTGATAGGCGCGGCCGCAATGCTGGACGCAATAAGGG
>Ga0247823_10004546_pt1 | contig 11119 bp, 9 predicted proteins | sample 13C_PalmiticAcid_2_FD_192426 | JGI IMG/M metagenome (GOLD analysis project Ga0247823, IMG submission 192426) | Soil microbial communities from agricultural site in Penn Yan, New York, United States - 13C_PalmiticAcid_Day30 | ecosystem: Environmental > Terrestrial > Soil > Agricultural land...
TGAGGGAGGGGGAATGTTGGCGGATGGGATGAACCATCCCGTTGATTCCACACTGCGCCATCTGTTGAAAATAAAATTGATGAGGACATGCAACTTACCATGGTCGCGAGATTTCTAACTCCGGTCGTCGCAGACAAATTCCTCGACGCAAACCCTCTCTGCGATGATGCGATCGATGCAATTCCCTTTCTCGCTGACAAGCTGCTCCTTGGTTTATAACAACTGCCTGCAACAAAACCCGACAGTGACGATGATGATGACGACAGTGTCCCAGTAGCAGCAACAACAACAAGTGGTGCGATATTCTCAAGAACAACAAGCGGGCGAGCACGCCTTCTTAAAGCCAAACTCATGAGGAGGGGAGGGGTTCGTCCGTGGGTTGTTGCTGCTGCATGCGGCAACCCTTCTCCGTACGCTGTACTGTGTGTGTGTGTGTAATATACTACGACAGCACCCCGCGGTGGCCAGTAATTGTACTTGTAAGTAAGGGATCGGTAATTCCCTGCATATCAAGTATTCAACCCACAAGAAGCTGAACAAAACATTTGTCATCCCACAGTGGTTTCCTGGTCTGTCTTGGTACCGTACGGTCTTCCGAGGAAGTGACAAATTGTGACGTAATCTCAGGGAGCCCCAAGTCTCGAGCATCTCCACAGCAGGTGCATGGTGATGAGTAAGGCCCGTTGCTGACACATCGACAGCGCCCGATAGAGAATCCGAGAGCGAGGTAATGATAGGGTAGAAAAGATATTGGCAGACTCTCTCGAGACTCTGTACCTAACGTAGTTTTTAACGGTGGAGCAAAGGTCCAGAACGAGGCCATTAGCATATGTGCTGTGTATGTGCAAAGCAACCGTTGTTCTCCAAACGAGACGTCTCCACACAGACGAAAGGAAAAGGAGTAGTCAATGTAAACACAAGGTCTATTTCCTAATCGTGCCTAAATGAGCGTACGATAGCATCCTACAATCCCAACCCCCCATCTAACCCTCTACCGGATCTTGGCCTTGATGTACGGCACCTCCACATCCTCCCCGTCGGCGTCCTCCGTGACCACCTCAAAGATGAGCTCCGTCTGGTGCGACGGGATCGGCTTCTTGGTGACCGACTCGACCAGCTCGCTCAGCCGCATGCCGAACTTGTCCTTCTGCTTGGCCGCCGGGAAGAAGGACGCAAACAGGAGGCTGACCCCGGAGCTCAGCATCGCAATCGTCAGCCCGCGCTTCTCAAAGTCGTCGAGCAGCTCCTGCAGCGTGATGTTGCCAATCTCGAACCGGTCCCAGATCTTGTCCAGCGTCACCTTGCCGTTGGGGCCCTTGTACTCCACCTTGGGGCTGGCGATCGGCTCGCTGAACCCAAAGAACGGCAGCGCCAGGTTGATGAAGCCGTTCTTGTACTGCTCAATGTCCGTCTTGCCGTCGATGATCTTGTACAGCTCCAGGATCACCAGCCCGGTGACCAGCGCCGTCGTCGTGGCGATCGCCGGGATGATCTTGCCCGCGATGAACTTGGTCCTGTGCCGGTCCGCCTGCTCGATCTTGTAGTTCTCGGCCCGCAGGTTGCTGGCGGCCGTGATGAAGTCGATGTGGTAGTTGGTGTCGTCGTCCTTCTCAAACTCCACTGGCGTCAGCTTGAACCCGGCAAGCGTCTTGGGATCCGGCAGGTCGTTGACGAGGTTCTGCAGCTCTGCCGTGTCGTCAAAAGCGCTGGCGCCAGCGTTGGGGTCCTAAACCGCATTAGCATGCCACTCGTCCCATCTCGGTCAGCCTCGGAATGCTTACAGGGTCCTTGTCGTCGGCCTGGATCTTGACGTTGGAGTCTGGCGAAAAGTCTGGAACGATCATCGAGTCCAGGGCCTGGAGATAGTCCTCCCTGGTCTTGCCCTTGACATTGATGTTGTAGTTGAAGGCGTGCAAGTTGGTCGCCGCTTCGATAAATGAAAAGTGCGTCTTGTTGTCGGGGTCGAACTTGAGCGGGTCCGGCGCTCGCTTGGGGCCCGACCAGAAGGGCGTCCCAGTGGACGAGACGGCGTCCTTGGGGAAGTTGTAGAGGAGCTGCTGGATCGCATTGTTGTACTGCTTCTCAAACAGCATGCGGCCCCACTGGACACAGTCCTCAAAGGTGAGAGCCCGCTCGTTCTTGAGGAAGTCCACCAGCATCTCCAGGGTGGCCTTCTCGTTGCCGCCCTGCTTGAGCGTCGTCTCGAGGTAGTTGGGTTGAGTGAGGTAGAGGTTCACCGTCTCGGCGGGCTTGACGAACGAGCTCTCAAACAGCTCCCGCGCCCACGCAATCGTGTGCTCGATCTTGTTGGGAAAACTCCGCAGCGTACACATGGGGAAAGACTGCTCCGGCGGGTCCTGAGACGAAGAGTACGACTCGGTAAGCATGGGAAGGACCACCTGTGTGTTGCCCTTGGTCCCGAGCGTGCCGCTCTCGAGAAGCGGCTTGTGGAAAAAGACGCATCTCCTGTCGACGTACGTTCTCGCCTCGACATTGTCCAACGCGTTGGTCACGCCGTCGAGGCCGTTCCAGAAGTCCTCGTTGAAGATGTGCTCCGTGTCAGGGCTGACGCGGTCCTTCAGCGAGACAATGTGGCCCGCGAGGTCGGGGTTCATGGCTTGCACAGCCCCGGCAGCACACTCGCTTTTCATCTGGCCCACATCCTTGGGCCGGAACAGGAACTGCCTGTTGAGGTTGCTCTTCTCGATCTGGTCCATGTCGGTGACCGTGATCTGGCCGTTGGGGCCAGTCCCGAGGCCAATCATGGCCCAGTTCTTGAGCATCTCGCAACCAATCGCGCCCGCCCCGACCAGGAACTGCCGCATGTTTGCGATCTTCCCCTGAAACTCGCGGCCGAAGACCGCAATCTGGCCGTCATAGCGCGAGCCGGTGGGCGCGCACAAGTCCTCAGAGCGGGCGGAGCCCGTTGGCAGCGACTCGAGAGAGTCAAAGTACATGAACTGCTTCACGGGGTGGAACTTGCCCGACACGGCCTTGATCACTTCTTGGGCGGTGAGACCACCAAAGAATGCCGCCATGGGGCTGAGATCGCCCGTCGCCTGGTAGCTGAGCTCCTTGAGCAGCTTCTCGTCAAACTCCACCTCGATGCCCTCGGCCTGTGCAAACTGCTTGGCCGAGTTGAGAATGACGAGCGCATCCTCCTCATTCATCGGCTTGGGCAGGCGGCCGTGGGTCTGGGCGAACGCGTGCAACGCCTGGATGCCGATGTGAAGCTGTTGGGGGCGGTCGAACTTGGCGAAGTCGGAGATGACGAACTCGGGGTCCTTCATGGCGGCAGAAATGCCCTTGAAGTCGACAAACTTGGGCATCTTGACCTGCTGGTAAAGACCTCCCCTCTTGTACTGACCCAGGCCAGCAACATCGCCGATCGAGAAGGTGTAGGGCCCCTTCACCGTGACCTTGCGGGGTTCGCACCCGTTGAGACCTTCCATGCCCTCGACTTCTGTGAATGTGACGTAGTCGCCGTCCTCGAGCCCGTGGCGCGTTTCATCGAGCGCCGAGACCAACCCCTCCTCATCGATGCCAGCAACGATGCCGTTCACGGGGTTCTCGCCAGTCGAGTCGATGATTGTGAAGTTCTTGCCGAAGTCGCAGAACACGGACCCGAAGAGACCGAAGGTGTCGGCGACGATGAAGTAGATGCCCTTCTCGTGGCAGTAGTCTCCGACGGTCTTCTGGACGTGGAGGGGCGTGTTGGTGAGAACAACAACCTGGTAGCTGTCGAACTGTGACAGGTTCTCGCCGAGACTATGCCAAACGCTGGTTAGTTCCATACTGACCACAGCCGGGTGCTACCGGATCGCTTGTTTCATACCTGGCGGACTCGTGGAGGCGAACAGGGGTGTAAGCGTTGAGCTCGGCGACCCGGGGAGCAGTGACCTGGTCGCGAGGCTTGCCAACGTCCTCCGCGCGGAGGAAGAATTGTGAGGAGAGATCCGCGATGGCGACCGGCGCTGGATCGTGGAGAGTGAGGCTCTTGACGCCGGCAAGGGCGACATTCTTGGCGATCTCGACGCCGAGGCCCTTGAGGCCGACGATGAGCACATTCGAAGCGCTCATGCGCTTCATGGCCTCGTGGCCCAGAACATAGAGCTGTCGGCTGTAGAGGGATTCGTCGATTTCGGTCGAGCCCACGACCGACTCGTCGACCTGCATCCGGGTGACGAGGTCGACCTCGCCGGGCTGCTTCGTGCCCTGCGAATCCATCGTTAGAGCGCTGTTTAGCAAGGCCGGTGTTTGCCCGGTGTGTCCAAGGGAAGCTGTAACGCCAAAGTTGCCGGCCGAATCCTGTCTGCGCCGGGGCATGTGCAACAACAGATCAAAGTTGCAACAGCTTGCGCCGTGCGGCATGCCAACATGCGACCGGGGACAGTGCAGCGGTAACTCACAGTCATGGTTCGTTTGAGGGAAATAGGCAAATCCCCGTCGGATACCTTGCGTTTCCCCAGTTTGGCGAGATTTTGCTTGGTTGTTGAAGGAGTGGAAAACTGACGGCTCACGATGTTGGTAATCGGTTGGCGTGGAAGATGCAGGAAGACGTGTGTTGGATGTTAGGTGCAAGCACTCATGTCAGCCCCGCCACTGCAGCCTGCGGGGAGTGACGGAGAGGTGGGGTCGGGAAGCATTGGTGAGGCGCTACAGTAACCGTGGCTAGCTTGATTGGTCGGGTCCAGTGCCTGGCCTGAAGTATTTACTTGGCCCCTTTTGGTGTCTCAGGCATCTTTTTTCCGATTCACTCGGCAGCGACTCGCGTCGCAATGTTCTTGCATATGCATTGTGTTGGATCATACCTGTTTAGCACTCTTTCTGAACTTGAGTCTACTTCCCTTTTTCCATTTTCCAAAGCGTTGCTGTCTCTTTTCCCGAAATGCCTCTAGACATCCTCATTCTTTTGAGATGCTTATTGATCTCCTCCTCGTCCCAGTTCCTTCTTGATAATCTGAAATGCATGACAGATATGGGTTGGTTGGGGCTATGATTTGTCCGTACACAGCGAGTACCTGTGATAGAGAATGTGTCTGGCTCTTGGAATCTCATTCCCCGATGCTCTATTGGAAATATTCTATGAAGCGGCGTCTATTGAAACCAACAAATCATGCCACATTGAGTGTATCGAACGATTATTTTAGCCCCCGCTTGAGAGGCCACCCTCGTGCGTGTACTGAGGGGTTGCTGAGGAAACCGGATGTGTGGAAAAGCCCGAGATACCCGACAAACGCCCACCATGTGTGCAGCATGCTCCCCCCAGACCCAAAACCGCAGAAGGAAAGCAGATCTTGCATGACTTCCAGGTCATTGGACAGCCTTGAGATGCACGTCACTGCCGTCCCCTGTCAGAACAGGATTTGAAGCAGGCTGGAGGCAGAGACTTACAAGATGAGATCGGCATTGGGCGGGATGTGGCCGTGGAATCCCCTGGCCTAGGTTAGCACTAAGGCTCTCCAACTGGGGCGACTCGGGTCTATTAGCGTTACCTCTCCCCATATCCGTAGTCACTTCCCAGTAAAATGTCAGCCAGGACCCCCTAACAAACCCAGACGCCTTTCGCAAGGCTAACTCACCTGGTAATGTCGAGCGTGGCCTGCTCGCCGACCCTCATGTCCAGGACCGCCTCGTCCCACCCTGGAGAGCATCGTCTTAGCCATTTCCTCCCATTGCGACGAAGCCCGAGTTCGAGAAACTACGTGTGCTCACTTACCCCTGATCAGTCTCCCAACGCCGATCTCAGTCACAAAGTCACCTCGACCGCTGGACGAGTCGAACCTGTATTTTTTTTAAAAAAGCAACATTTTGTCAGCACTGGGATGGAAAAGATGAGATGAATGCAGGCTTGGGATGAACAACTGGAAACTCACTCTTGCCCCTTGTTGCCCGGCTGGCTGGTGTCCTTGAGCCAGCCAGTGTACGCGATGGTGACTTTCTGGCCGCGGGAGGGCTGGCTCCCGCTGCCCGCGACGTGGGTGGTTCTTGTCACACCCATTGCTTATGCTGTGTACCGCGAGATTGCGACGAGAATGGTTGTTGGAGGCCCTCTGCGGCGGCTGCCCCGTCTGCTTTTGTTGCCTTGGGGCCGGGTCGAATGGGCAAAGAGGGCGGCAGGCGACTCTCTGTGGCCCTCGTTGGGCGAGTGTGGCGAACACCTGAGTTGCCTTGCCGAGGGAAAGGGGAGTGGTGAGGGCGTGAGGCAACGTGATTTGTGTTTGAGGCAGCTGGGCGAGAGTGGCTAAGGGGCTGTCGAGGGGGCAAGGGATGGAGATGGAGACGGGGAGATGTAGACTTAAGAAGACGAGGACCCTGGCGTCGTGGTACAGGCCGATGGGCTCTGGGAAAGGGTCAAGACGCGGACACGAGGTCTCTATTTATTATTTCGGTGCTAAACGACGTCGGCCCAAGAAAATCCCCTCGTTTGCATATCGCGCCGGCCGTCGCCATCTCGACAAGTCGGGCAGCCGATGTACTTGTACCTGTCGTCGAACCCCACGGCTCGCGCGCCCGAGGGTACTCGGACAAGGAGGGGGCCAGTTGCGACGGTGCAGTGCCGGGCCATCTGGGTGCTTGCGCAGATCGGCTTCCACGTTCCATGACGGACCGGTGAGGGATGGAGAGATGGCATGCTGCGGAGCTAGTCCTGCCCGCAAATTTTAGTCTGGTGTGCCGGCGCGCGGGTTTGCACAATGGTCGAGTGGTGTTAGGGGGCAGGCACGATGGTGAGCCAGTTGTTTTTCGGCGACAAGACAGGCGCCGACCCCGGTTGGCTGCTTGCCCCGTGGTTGTGCAGCCACGGCGGGGCCAGCCAAGCGCAGCAGCCAGGGGCAGCCAGTCTCCCAGGCTCCCGCCCCCAAGAAGTGGGCAGCCAGGCCAGCGCCACTTTCCTGGCGCGGGGTTTTCCGTGGGGTGCGCGCACTCCACCTTCAGGGCCTGAGGTTTCCCACTCCACCACCGACCAAGCCCTCCACTCCCCGTCACGCCCAATCTGCCGCTGCATCTTGCATCATTGCCAACACGATCATCGTTCCGGCCGCCAATGATCTGGCACGCATCTCACTTGTCTGCCGCAAAAGTTGCATGCGCCAGTCTGCTGCGGCCGCAGGCAATGGGATTGACCAAGGCGAGAGGGACACTGTGGGACAGGAATGCTCCCTGGAGCAAGCGAAGCGACGTATGCATGCGTCCTCTGGCCCTTGTCGCCGAGCGGTTGCGTTGCGGATCTGTACGAAGTGTGCCCTTTCTACGTAGGCGTGTTTACATACCCATGATACCTTACTGCGCAGGGGAGTGCCGCACCGGCCGCATGAGTTACGAGCTTTGGATGCCTTCCATTGCGGACCCCAGGGTGGAGGCATCGAAGGGGGCCCCTGGAAGGAGGTCTCATCCTCTCACAGCGTCTGAACCCTCCTGATTCTCTGTCGCCATATCGCCGGTCGCTCTCCCGCACCCGAGGCACGCCGCCCGGCTCGGATGCGGGCCGTATCTGGCATCCGCCAAGTCCGATCCGTGCTGCGCGTGTAAGAGACACCCACAAAACACCACTCCTTGTCCACCGCAACGTCGTGCATGGCCAGGGCAAACACGGCGTCACCAACCAGCAGGAACCATGTCGACCGCAGCTCGCCGCGCCGAGACGGCAAGGCGACAGAATGGTTGGGCGCAGACAGACTCGACACGGCGACCCAAACTCCCAAAACGGGTTCCATTGCTCCGTCACCCGAGAAGGACCTGCGATGCTGCATGCAACCTCTGTCTGTGCACTTTGCTGTCAAAGAGGCGAGCTGCCGTCCTGCCATATCCCACATGTCGAGAGGGCGCACTGACTTGAATGTATTCTGCAGCTCCGTACTGTCCTGCAGAACTAGTTGGCTAAAACTCCGTGGGACCCGTTGCCTACCCTGCTGCTGGGTCGCGTGTGTACCTGGGCGTCGTCAGAAACCGCGAAATCCCGCCGGCTCGGCGGCTCCACCCGGCAGCAGCTCTGGCTCACCACTCATATCCGGTCGGGGAACCGAAAAGGGGACCGCAGCGGGGCCAGCGACACGGGGACCCGGACCAGGTCCCGCTGCTGCCCAGTAACAGTACGCAGTACACTCCTCTCACAAAACCCAGTCCGCAGAGAAATGACAAAAGGCTTGCGAGGAAGAGCCCAGTCCCAGGTGCAACACAAGCGATCAACACGGGCGATGGCATGCAATGTCTCGATCTGCGTAACCGATTCTTTGCAGCAGCCATCGCACACGGAACCCCCACCACCTAAATCTGGCCCTGGACAGATCGAGATGACTGGTCTCATTCTGGCACAAAATCGCAGACCGGCACCTTCCCACGGCTCTGACGGACTCGGGATGCCCAAGTTGGCCAAGGAGAGCGGCAAGCAGCAGCCTCACACTGGCTCAAGACTTCCCTTCTCTGCATGTGTTGATTCACCGCCCACCCTGGGGATATCTGGCTGGGCGGCCTTTGGTTCCGACCAGCGAACCAGATGCTGCTCCGAGGCCCCTGTTGACGATTCCACATTTAACATTCCAGGGCAGGATTCGTGGATGCATATTCCGTAGATCACGTTCGATGCTAGCGTCGATACAAATCCCTGCCAGCAACAGCAGGGACTGGTCAAGGATGAAGTGCGGTAAGCAGCAGCACAGGCGGGCCATCGTCACGGGCGCTCGCGGCATCGAGATGATCGGGGTGAGGGGGTGGAGGGGGGCCTGGGAAACACGTGGAGATGCGCAACTGGGCGAACCCTGCGTGTCACGGCTCCGGCAGGACGCCTCTCCGGTCGACAGTACACAAGATCCTGCCGGCTCTGATCGATGCCGATGCCCGGTGGCTGGCTCCGAGTCGGACCCAGGATTTCTCATGGCCCAACTTCCTGACACTTCCTGACTTCCTAGTGCGGTCCTGGGACCGGGTGTGGATGCGGGGGACGGACAGGATGCGGGCTTTGGCCTGATTGGCATGCATACGCCGTCACAGCGCCGCCCAAGGGGTGCCCGATGAGTTTCGGCCGTCCAGAAAGACAAAAATACCATCCGGCAGGCCGGGAAAACCACAAAATGCCATGAGGCACGTCGGCATGCCTGAGCGGCACCGGGCTTGGAGCTCAGTCTCCATTGGCGGCGGCGAGAACTGGACGCAGCGTGGGGGCTGAAGAAGGCGACCGCGAGAGCGGAACACTGCAGGGACATGCCCGTGTTGAGCCGTGGTTTCTTCAAGATCAGATCGACAGCCAAGATGCCTCAGAAAAGGAAGCCGGAGCCCCGGCGGCCGAGGGATGATAACGTGAACATAAATCCATAGCGGCTTGGAGAATGGCTAGCCGCCGCTGCCGCTGCCGCCGCCGATCACGGGGGCCATTCACCCCTCCAGTCTACACTACTGGACCACGGGACCAAACTGTCGGAACCAAGTCGCTTGTTGCTCTTCATCTTCTTGTGCTGTCAACACACCCCTCGGCCGCCAAGATCAGCCATGCTGTGTAACGTTGGATGGTTGAGACAACAAAAAAGCAAACTCTGACCATCCAGCAGCAGCAAACACCACCACCGCTTGAACAAAATCCCGCGAAGTAAACCCACCACCCCTCTTGACCTATACACAATACTCCATCCATAGGCATGTCTCAAGCCCACCGGAGCAAAATCCCCGGCCCAATCCACGCAAGCCCACGATGACGAGGCCGAGCAAAACGCGAAGGATCACATGGAGAAGAGCGGAGGGATGGAACCCCGAGAGAAGGGGAAAAAAAAAAAGAACGTGGTATGTCCACTTTCTGCAATCTCAAAAGGATCGTACATACATCATAAGGTACCCGAGGGTACACACAGGTAAGACAGTATGCGGTGACATCAAACCCACCGACTACGCAAGCACAACTCGAGGCACATCCACCCCAGCCAGCCAGCCATCCACAATTCGAAGATCCACCGTGGCCTTCTTTCTTTCTTTCTTTCCCGCCCGAGTCCGGCATCAGGTTAGTTGCGTGTGTGTGGGCGACGAACTAATGAACCTAGTGTAGGTGGCGTCGAGATAGTCGGCTGCGGGACTCGGAACTTTAAATTTTGGTTCTGACTTCGATTTGGGATGCGATCTCGATTGGGACCCCTGAGTCCTGAATCCTGCCTCCGATTTGAGGTGGGACCTTGGCTCTGCTTCCCTTTGACTCTGCTTCCCCTAGACCCTGCTTTCCCTGGACTCTGCTTCCCCTGGATCCTGCTTTCCCTGGACTCTGCTTTCCCCTTGACTCTGCCTCCCCTTGGCGTTGACATATGCCGAGGGAGAGAAAAGAAAAGATCGACAGACGCAGCGGCATCCCCAGAGCTGTGCCCCGGTAAATAAAACAAGTGACCGATGCTGAAACATACTTTACTCGTTCTACCAAAGTGGTGAGGTGGCTCAGTGACAGTAGTGTCGTTCTCTTACATACATGGTGGGTCGCAGGGTTTGTCGTGTTGTGCCCGCAACGGGAAACGAGGGTTAGAGGTTAGCGGCGGGAGGTGACGGTTGTTACAGGTGGACGTCGACGTTACAGGTTGCGGTGAGGCTGAGCTTCGCTAGCTTGAGGGTGAATGGATGGCGTGTTAGTCTGTGCCGTCTCTCGTGTTGTTGTTAATGATGATGCTGCGCACAGGCATCTGAGGGCAGAGGCAGAGAGGCGCAGGCGGATCGTAGGCGGATCGCAGGCACAGGCATAGACACAGACAGATGGGGTCGATGTGCCTCGCGAGCAAGCAAGCAAGCGGTGTGCTGGATGCGATGTTTGCGGCGGGGGGTGGTCGAATATGGAAGTGATCACTGCTGCAGCTGAGTGTCGGTTGGACGAGTTGTCGGTGAGCGTTGTTTGCTGGAAATGCGACTTCGTGAGTCGGGGAATAAACATCCAAGATTGAGAATGCAAGGTGACTGTGGATATCTCTGGAAGCGAGATGCAGTTCAAGTTTCCTTATGCAGCAGGACTCGATTTCGGATATTCTGCAACCCAAGAGGTGAATTAAATTAACTGACCCGTATGGCCGGCGCTCGTGTGCGCTTATTAATCTCTTCTGAGAAATAGCCGCGTCCCACGGGTTGTTGGGCTTCAGCGAAGACACTGTGTCGACGGCGGTAG
>Ga0247823_10004548_pt1 | contig 11118 bp, 10 predicted proteins | sample 13C_PalmiticAcid_2_FD_192426 | JGI IMG/M metagenome (GOLD analysis project Ga0247823, IMG submission 192426) | Soil microbial communities from agricultural site in Penn Yan, New York, United States - 13C_PalmiticAcid_Day30 | ecosystem: Environmental > Terrestrial > Soil > Agricultural land...
TCGACGCCATGATCACGGGCATCGACAAGGCCACGCGCCGCGTCTCGGTGTCGGTCAAGGCGCTGGAAATGAAGGACGAGGCCGAGGCCATCGAACAGTTCGGTTCGTCGGACTCGGGCGCTTCGCTGGGAGACATCCTGGGCGCCGCGCTTCGCGAGAAGGCCGGTTCGAAGGAATAATCTTCCTCATCGACCAGAAAACGGGGCGGCTGGAGCGATCCAGCCGCCTTTTTTCTTGCGCGCAAGGCAAGAACCCGCACCAATGGCGAGGCTAGCCCGTGAGAATCGTTCCTAATCCGACGAGACCCCCTTTCTTCCTGTGGCGTCAGACGGTTAGGGTGCGGACCTGAACGGAAGCGACTGCATCTGAAACAGCCACGGGCGGGGGCCTGAATGATCAAGTCTGAACTGATCGAGAAGCTGGCGGCCGAGAACATCCACCTGACCCACGCCGAGGTGGAGCGGGTCGTCAACGTCATCCTGGGTCAGATGACCGAGGCCCTGTCCGACGGCGGCCGGGTCGAACTGCGCGGTTTCGGCGCCTTTTCGGTGCGCAGCCGCCCGGCGCGGGTCGGGCGCAATCCCCGCACGGGCGAAACTGTGGAAGTTCCGGCCAAGGCCGTGCCCTTTTTCAAGAGCGGCAAGGAACTTCGTGAGCGCCTGAACGCTTCTGGCGACGCCTGAACGAAAGACTGATCCATGAGCCTGTTTTCCGAATTCCGCGAGTTCGCCGCCCGCGGCAACGTCGTCGACCTGGCGGTCGGCGTCATCATCGGCGCCTCGTTCGGCAAGATCGTCACCAGCCTGGTCGATCAGGTCGTGATGCCGCCGATCGGTCTGCTGCTGGGCAAGGTCGACTTCTCCAAGATGGAATGGGTTCTGGTGCCCGAAAATCCGGCCACCGAGGCCGTCGAGAAGGTGGCGATCCAGTACGGCGCCTTCATCAACACCCTGATCCAGTTCCTGATCGTGGCCTTCGTGGTCTTCCTTGCGGTCAAGGGCATCAACAAGCTGCGCCGCGAGCAACCGGCCGAACCGGCCGCTCCCACTCCGACCGAGGCCCTGCTGGCCGAGATCCGCGACGAGTTGAAGGCTCGCCCCTAACCGAGGGCGCCGGCCTTGGAGGCGGTCGGAGCGGCTTTGTCGACGAACCATCGTCTTCCGGTCGCGACGGGCCGCGTCGGCAGCGGCCGCACGCAGAACGAATAATCGCCGTCGAACGGCGTCGGTCGCCAGTCGTCGGCCGCCGCGACGTCGGACGAGAATGCTACGTGGCAGTGCCCCCAGCCCCCCTCCTTTCGCGCGCTGCGGGCCAAGGCGCCCAGGTCATGCAGGGTGCTTTCCGTGACGACCTGCAGCCTGACCTTGGCGGCGCCGAGGGCGGGGGCGATCTGCAACAGGGCGGCGACCAGGGCCGGAATGGCGGCCCTGTCGCGATCCAGCGCCTCCAGGTCGAGGATTTCCAATGTGGGCGGCTCGATCGAGTTGCCCTTGCAGATCAGGGCAAGGGCGTGGCCGGTGATCTCGCCATCCTGTCGCCGCGCCAGGTGCAGCGGCGTGGTGGTGAGGTCGGGATCGGACAGTCGCCAGCGCATCATGGCGGGACTGCGGTCAGCCGTCACGCGACCCTGAGCCCGCAACGCCGTCCAGAAGCGAGCATAGGGTGACGAATCGGAGAGATCGCTCAGCCCCGTAACCCCGTCCGCGAAGGTCAGGCTCTCCAACGGTCGCGCGGCGCGGCGCGGGGGCATCAACTGCTCGCCGAGCCAGCGGGCGGCGCGCGGCTCTCGCGCCACCAGAGCTCGCAGGCCCCGACTGTAGAGGCAGGCGGCGGGGTTGATGATCCACGACAGCTTCTGTGCGTGGGTTCTGGTCGGCCAGGCGACCATGCCGAACTTTCGGTACAGGGGGCTGGAGCGGGCGTTGGCGTTCAGGGTGTAGCGAAGCGCGCATCCCGGCTGGGCAAGGAAGGTGGTGATCAGGTCGCGACTGCGACCTTTCTGCTCGGGCGGGACGATGACCGAGAAGCCTGTGGCTCCGAACAGAGGGCGCTCGCCGATCCAGAACCTCTGGATGAAGTTGCCGAGGAAGGCGGCGGGGCCGCCGTTGGCGTCTTCCACCACCCATCCGGTGGGGGCGGACAGCGCCTGTCGGGCCGGATTGTCCTCCAGCCAGCGCCATCCCTGAACCGAACGCTCGGGCCACCAGACCCGGCGATGCAGGGCGTTCACATCAGGCACGTCAGCGGAACGGAAGCGACGAACAGTCATGAGCGACTGACCTTTCCTGCAGCTGTAATACCGCGAAGGCCTAACCTTTAGCTGTGTGACTCCGGGTTTGATTGCAAAAACAATCGTGGGTTGAGTTATCAGGGCTGACAAATACGTCATTGCGGTGACGGGTCGCGGCGTTAACGCTTGTTCGCACGGCCCTGCCGTGCTGTTTCTCCGCCCTTAATGCGCCAGTCAGGGCGTAGCATTTGGGAGAACGCCGTTGAGCACGACGGATGGGGGGGGCGCGCTGTCGGCGGCGCCTCGCAAGACGTTTCTAGGACACCCGCGGGGGCTGGTGATCCTGTTCCTTACAGAGATGTGGGAGCGCTTCTCCTACTACGGCATGCGGGCCCTGCTGGTCCTCTATCTGACCCAGCACTTCCTGTTCGGACCGAAAGAGGCCCAGGGCATCTACGCCGCCTATGCGGCTCTGGTTTACCTGATGCCTGTCGTCGGCGGCATGATCGCGGACAAGTATCTGGGCTCGCGCAAGGCCGTCATCATCGGCGCCGTCCTGCTGGTCGCCGGTCACTTCATGATGGCGTTCGAAGGGACGGGCGGTCGTGAGAAGCTGACCATCGGCGCCACGACCTATGAGCTTCAGGTCGAAGGCCGCGATCAGAACCGCAGCATCTTCGCCGTGAACGGCGATGAGCGGACCCAGATCACCATTTCGCCTGAAGGCGTTTCACGTGTCGGCGCCGCCCCGGTTGCGGCTGCTGCGACGGACGCCACGGCGCCTGCAGTCAGCGAGACTGGCGGCTTCCCGGCCTTCACCGCCACCGGCGGCTACAAGCTGGAAACTGTTCGGGACCTCGGCTTTGGGGAGCCGGTCCTGTTCTTCGCACTGTCGCTGATCATCGTCGGCGTGGGCTTCCTGAAGGCCAATATCTCGACCGTCGTCGGCGCCCTGTATGAAGAGAACGACCCCCGTCGCGATGGCGGTTTCACCATCTTCTACGTCGGCATCAACCTGGGTTCGGTGCTGGCCACGGCGGCCTGTTCCTACCTCGGCATCAAGTACGGCTGGGCCTATGGCTTCGGTCTGGCCGGCATCGGCATGCTTCTGGGCCTGCTCACCTTCATCCTGGGGCAGAGCTGGCTGGAAGGTCGCGGCGGTCCGCCGCAGCCGGAAATGCTCAAGACCCGTAAGGTCTTCGGCGTGCCGTTTGAAGCCGTCTTCTGGATCGGCGGCCTGGTCACCGTCTTCCCGGTCTGGCTGCTGATGCAGCGTCACCATCTGATCGAAACGGCCCTGCCTTGGCTGGCCGGCGTCATCTTCGCCTCGGTCGTCGGCTATGTGGTGTTCAAGCTGCGCGGTTCCGAGCGCAGCCGCATGCTGGTCGCCCTGACCCTGATCTTCTTCTCGGTCCTGTTCTGGGCCCTGTTTGAACAGGCCGGTTCGTCGCTGACCCTGTTCGCGGACCAGTCGACGGCCATGCCGTCGTGGTTCAATGCGCCCATGACCCAGATGTTCAACCCGGGCATTATCGTCATCGGCGGCCCGATCATCGCCGCCCTGTGGGTGTGGCTGGGCAAGCGCAATCTGGAGCCCTCGACACCGGTCAAGTTCTCCTTCGCCCTGGTTCTGGTCGGCGCCGGTTTCCTGCTGCTGACCTGGGCTGCGGCGACGCAGGCCAACGTGGACTTCCGCGTGCCTCTGCTCTTCCTGTTCCTCACCTACTTCCTGCACACGATGGGCGAGCTCTGTCTCTCGCCCGTGGGTCTGTCGATGATCACCAAGCTGTCGGTCGATCGCGTCGTGGGTCTGATGATGGGCGTCTGGTTCCTGTCCAGCTCGGTAGCCCACATCGCCGCCGGCTTCATCGCCCAGGCGACCTCGACCGACACGGTCGCGGGCGTGGTGACCAGCCCGGAGCTGGCGCTGCAGACCTATGGTTCGATCTTCGGCACCATCGGCTGGACCGGCGTTGTCGTCGGGGTGGTCCTGCTGGTGTTGTCGCCGCTGCTGAAGAAGGGCATGGCGGGCATTCACTGATCGCCTGACTTCTGCATCTGACAAGGAAAGGGCGGCGTCTCGCAGGAGACGCCGCCCTTTTCAGTTGGTCCGGGGGAGGCCCGCGTTGTCCTCTCCGGGGTTGGGGCGGCCGGAGAGGCGCGGGTTCTTATTGTTGATCGTCAGAAGGTCTTGCGCAGACGGATCTGCCAGAAGGTGCGTGGATCGATGAAGCGGGTTTCGACATATTGGACGGGGCGGGCGTCGCGGTCGGCGAAGACGGTGCGGGTGACGTCGAAGTCGTTCCAGATGTTGACCTGGGTGCGGATCGACAGGGTCGGCGTCGGCTTGTACTCGGCCCACAGCTCATAATAGTCGGTGCCGCGCCAGCCCGAAATCTGGTCCGGCTGATAGCCCTTCTGTCCCAGCAGGGGGATCCAGGCGCCGCCCCACTGTAGCTTCCATGACGTGATGTCCTGCTGGAAGGTGATGGTCGCCTGGCTGGCGCGCACGTCCGAGATGGGGCGCTTCTCGCCGGTGGTGGGGTCGGTGACCTCGGTCTTGTTCCAGGTGTTGCGGAAGCCGAACTTGCCGCCCGAGACCCCCAGCTTGTCGGTGGGGATGGTCACGTTCAGGACCAGTTGATCCAGCGTGCCGTCGCCGATGTTGCCGACCGCCGCCAGGCCGCCGTCCAGAGGGATCAGGTCAATGGCGTTGCTGATCTCGTCGTGGCGCAGGCCGATGCTGACGATGCCCTCGCCCCAGAAGCGCTTCTCATAGGTGGCCTCGGCGACCCAGCGCGATTCCGGCTCCAGGTTCACATTGCCGCCAAAGACGTTCTCGTCGGCGAACTCGGCCGAGGCGGCGAAGTCGCCGAAGTCCAACTGGCCGACGGTGCGCTCCAGCCGCAGGCGCAGCTGGTTGTTGGGCATGGGCGTCCAGGTGGCCAGGAAGCGCGGCTTGGCGAAGAAGAAGCTCTTTTCCTGCGAGGCGTCGCCGGATTGGCTGATGGTTGAGGACTCCAGCCGCAGGCCGCTTTCCAGCGTCCACTTGGGATTGATCCGCCAGGTGGCCTTGCCGAACAGTTCGCCGCGCGTCTCCTCGACCTTGACCGAGGCCGAGGGCAGGGGCACCGCGACGCCGCCGACCGTGTAGGCCTGATCGACCTCAAGCATGTTGTAAGCGATCTCGCCGCCGCCTTCGAAATCCATGGCCGGCGAGCGTTCGTAGCGCACCAGTCCGCGCAGGATGGTCTCTGACGAGTTTCCATCGGCGTTGAACAGTTGCTCGGGCTCGTCCGTCGTTCCCAGTCGGGTACGAGAGGTGGAGACAGAGTCGAAATCGCCGAATTCGTGGATGAAGCGGGTCTCCAGTTTCAACTTCTCAGACAGGGGGCGGGTGAAGACGACGCCGAACTCGCCGCTGTGGCCGTCTTCGTCATAAAGGCTTTCGCGCAGGATGCCGGGGGCGGTGCGGCGGTCGATGTTGTGCCAGTCGTTGACGCCGTAGCGCGCCGTCAGGTCGATCTTGCCACCCATGAAGGGGTTGGAGAAGTTGCCCCGAATCGACGTCCCTCCGCCGTAGCTGTCATTGAAGAAATGCTCGTTGCGAAGGACATTGCCGTTGGCATCGACGCGCACGACCGGACCCACGCCGTTGGAATCGCTGGATGACGTGCCGTCGCTCAGGGTCACGCCCCAGGTGCGCTCGCCTTCGCGGGCCGTGAACTGATAGGAGCCGCCGAACAGATCCTGGCCGCCCTCGAACAGGCTGGCGTGGGCGGTCAGCACATGCTCGCGGCTGGAGGTGGTCTTCAGGATGACGTTGGCGACGACCGAATAGCCCTGCATGTCGATGCCGGGCGCGCCGCCGCGCACAAGCTCGATACGCTCGACCTGGGCGGCGACCGTGCGGCCCAGGACGTTGGAGCCGGTGTCGTTCTTCGACGCGGGGCGCGAACCGTTGATCAGGATATTGCCGACCGCGCCTTCAAAGCCGCGGGCGCCGTCGCCGTCGTTGACCGAGAAGCCCGGCACACGGTTGACCATGTCCAGCGCGGTATTGGGGCGGGCGTCGGCGAAGAAGTCGGGGGTGAAGACCAGGACACCGGTGTCGCCGGCTTGGGCCAGTTGTCGCGGCGCCGTCGGGGCGGTTTCGGCTGCCACAGCTGGCGCGACGGCGGCGATCGTCAGCGCGGCGGTGGTGGCCAGCAGAATGGTCTTGGTCATGGCGTTGTCCTCTCCCTCGGTCGTGGGGAAGGTGTGACGCCGCCGCGCCCCGGTCTCCAGTTACAAGCCTGACAGGTGGATTAAATCGCTGACAGCATTACCGAATAGTCAGAATACACGGTCACGGCTTGCTGGTAGTCAGCGGGTCATGATCTGCCGATTTCTTGCTGCCTCGCTTCTGTCGCTCGGCCTTGCCCTGAGCGGCCCCGTCCGCGCGCAAGAAGAGCCGGCGACTGCTGTGGACGAGATCGTCGTCACCGCTCGTCGCACCGAGGCGCCGATCTGGCAGGTGACGCGCGGCGACAGCAGCCTGATCCTTGTCGGCGCCGTCAGCGGCGTGCCGCGAGACGTCGAATGGCGGCCCGAGGCCCTGGAGGCTGCGACGCGGCGCTCGCAACGTATTCTGTTTCCGCAGGAGGGCCGGGCCTCGGTCGCCGACGTCTTCCGCTTGATCTGGCGCATTCGCACCGTGGCGAGCCTGCCCCGAGGCACGACGACCGCCGACTATCTGTCGCCGGAGGTTCAGGCGCGGCTGGACGCGGTGATGGCGGATCAGAAGAACGACAGCTGGCGCACAAACAGTCTGATGATCCTCAGTATGGACCTGATGAGCGACAAGGCCGGCTATGAACGCGGCCGCACCCGAAATGCGACCGACGTGATCAAGAAGGTCGCGCGTGACGCCCGCATTCCGGTGCGCCCGGTCGGGACTGTTCGGGGCGATGAGATCGTCGACAGCCTGATCACCGCTCCGCCAGCCACCTATGCGTCCTGCGTGGAGCGCGCCCTGGCGGCCGCCGAGGCCGGACCGGAGGGCGCCGCCGCCCGCATCGCGGACTGGCGCGCCCGCCGCGTGCCCGAGGTCATGGCCCAGCCGCTGGAGCAGGCCCTGGGCCTGTGCTGGCCCTGGGGCGATCCCGAGATCGCGCCCTTGCTTCGCCGCCAGTGGGCCGAGGCCGTGCAGACGGCCCTGGGCGAACCCGGCGTCACCATGGCCGTGGCCCAGCTGCGCGTCCTGGCCGAACCGGACGGCGTGCTCGATACCCTGCAGGCTCAGGGTTATGAGATCGAAGGCCCGGCGTGGAAGCGCGAGGCGGTTGAGGCCGCGGCCCCTTAAACCGCCGTACCGCCGACCGTCAGGCCGCCGATCTTGAGGCTGGGCTGGCCGATGCCGACGGGGACGCCCTGCCCGGACTTGCCGCAGGTGCCGACGCCGGGGTCGAAGGCGAAGTCGTCGCCGATCATCTGGATATGGGTCAGGGCCGTGGCCCCGTCGCCGATCAGGGTGGCGCCGCGCACCGGGGCGGTGATCCTGCCGTCCTCGATCAGATAGGCCTCGGTGCACTGGAAGACGAACTTGCCGTTGGTGATGTCCACCTGGCCGCCGCCGAAGTTGGCGGCGTAGAGGCCGCGCTTCGTGCTGGCGATCATGTCGGCTTTCGAATCCATGCCGCCTTCCATGAAGGTGTTGGTCATGCGCGGCATGGGCATGTGGGCGAAGGACTGGCGCCGCCCGTTGCCGGTGGCGTTCGCGCCCAGCTGACGCGCTGACAGGCGGTCGTGCATCAGGCCGACCATGATGCCGTCCTCGATCAGGACCGTGCGCGAGGTGGGGGTGCCCTCGTCGTCGAACGACAGCGAGCCGCGACGCCCGGCGATGGAACCGTCGTCCACCACGGTCACCCCCGGCGCCGCCACGCGCTGACCCATCTTGCCGCTGAAGACCGATGAGCCCTTGCGGTGGAAGTCGCCCTCGAAGCCGTGACCGACCGCCTCGTGCAGCAGGACGCCGGGCCAGCCGGCGCCGAGCACCACGTCCATCTCGCCCGCCGGGCAGTCGATGGCGTCGAGGTTGATCAGGGCCTGGCGCAGGGCCTCGTCGATCTGACCCTGCCAGCGGTCCGGGGCGATCCAGGCCTCGAAGCCCGCGCGGCCGCCGGCGCCGGACGAGGCGCTCTCGCGCTTGCCGTCGCGTTCGACCGTGACCGAGACGTTCAGCCGGACCAGGGGCCGCACGTCGCTGAGCAGGCGGCCGTCGGCGCGCAGGATCTCGACCGCGCGGCGCTCGCCGATGATGGAGGCGGACACCTGAACCACGCGCGGATCGCGGGCGCGGGCCCAGGCGTCGATTTCCGACAGCAGTTCGATCTTGTCCGAGAAGCCGGGCGAGGCGAGGGGATCGACCTCGTCATAGAGCTTCTGATTGGTGGCGCGCGGAGGCTCGGCGGCGTGACCGGCGTAGCCGCGTTTGGCCAGAGAAGCGCTGTCGGCGGCGCGGCGGATGGCGGTGGCGGAAATTTCGTTGGCGTGGGCGTAGCCGGCCGTCTCGCCCGCCACGACGCGCAGACCGAAGCCCTCGACGGCGTCATAGGAGGCACCCTTCAGCCGCCCGTCGTCGAAGACCAGGGATTCGCTCTCGGTCTTTTCCAGGAACAGCTCGCCGTCGTCCGCGCCGGCCAGGGCCGTCTGCAGGATGGACAGGGCCTCGTCGGGGGCTACGCCGGAAGCGTCGAGGATGGGGGAGGGGGAGGCGACGGTGCTCATTCAGGCTAGATAGGGGCTGCGGGGCGCGGCGTCACGGCCTGCGACAGCAATCGGCCCCTCTCGCGGTGCGAAAGGGGCCGAGCGGGCGCCTCTGGAAGGGGATCAGTCCTCGGTGACTTCACCCGAGCCGGTGACCGACTGGCGCAGTTCAGCCGGCCGGCGCGTCAGGCGCACTTCGCCGCTGCCCGAGACATCGACGTCGGCCTTGCCGTTCGGGCCGACCCGGACGTCGCCGGAGCCGCTGACACGGACCCTGGCGTCGTTGACGATCAGTTCGTCCAGACGGGCGTCGCCGGCGCCGGACACGTCCACCGTCACCGTTTCGGCGCGACCCTGCACCCGGACGTCCGACGAACCGGTCAGGGTCAGGTCCAGCGTCGGCTGGTCATAGCCCCGGATCTTCAACTCGGTCGGTCCCGACAGGTCGAAGGCCTTCACCGACGGAGCCTTGATGATGACCTTGAGAGCGTCGGTCTCGCTCCAGCCGCGGATGCCGGTGCGGGTCCAGCGGACATAGCTGCGGTCGCCGCGGGGGCCCTCGTCCAGCGTCAGGCGGCCATTGCTCAGGCGCACGCGGTTGACCACGTTCTCAGCGCCCGTGACGGTGATGCCCGGCGCATCGGCCTGCTGGTCGTAAACCACGTCAGCGGGAATATCGATGGCGAGGCGCTGGGCGTCCGCCCAGGCGATGGTGCGGATGATGTCGGGCGAGACCTGACCACGCTCGATGGTGAAGCCGTCGTCGCCGGGCTCGTCGTCGGTGACGACCCAGGTCCAGTCGTGGCGGGCCAGGTCGCGGCCGCCGACCGCGAAGGCGCCGCCGATGCCGACCACGGCCAGAACCAGACCGGCTGCGGAGATGATGAGCAGATTGCGGATCATGACATTATTCTCCCTGGGCTCAGGCTTGCGGTTCGAGGGCGGGCTTGATCACCCGATAGTGCAGGCGGGCGTACCAGATGGTGGCGTCGATCAGCCACTTGGTCAGCAGGGCCATCAGGGCGACCATGAAGACGCCCAGCCCCATCAGGCCGACGCCCAGAAGGGCCGCAGCCAGGGCGCCGCCCGGCAGGCCCATGAAGGACCCGGCCACCATGACAAAGCCCCCGGCCACGAAGACCCCGATCCCGCCGATCAGCATGGACAGGACGGTGCCGAACACGGGCAAGGCGATGGGCAGCAGAATCAGGATGTCGATCGCGCCCAGACCCAGGATGCCGAAGATGGCGGCGGCGGCGGCGGGGGGCGATTGTTCCTGGGTCCAGCGCTTGGCGCTGGCCTCAGCCTTCAGTTCACGGGCCAGGCGATCGGGGTCGCCCAGGGCTTCGGCGACCTGCGCCTCGGTCCGGCCAGCGGCGGCGCCGTCGGCGAAATGGCTCTCATAGTCGGCGACGATGTCATTCGCCGTTGTGGTCGGCAGGCCGACCAGACCGCGTTTCAGGCGGGCCAGGAATTCAGCGCGGTTCATTGTTCAGCTCCCCGTTGAGCGTCTTCGGATTGGTCGGTCAGCGCGGCCGGTTCGATCGGCGCGCCTGCCGCTATGGCGTCGTTGTGCGGCGCGGTGTCCGCCATCAGGGCCTCGACAGCCTGGGCGAAGGCGCGCCACTCGGCGGTCTGACCGTGCAGGGCCGTGCGGCCAGCCGCTGTCAGGCGATAATACTTGCGCGACGGGCCGCTGGGCGACTCGACCAGGTAGGTCTCGACCAGGCCGTCCGTCTGCATGCGGCGCATCAGCGGATAGATGGTGCCTTCCCCCATGCCGATGGCGTCGGACAGGCGGCTGGCGATTTCGTAGGCGTAGCTGTCGTCGCGGGCCAGTAGGGCCAGCACGCATAATCCCAGCACGCCTTTCTTCAGTTGGATGTCGATGGAGTCGGGCATGGCGTTCCCTTCGTTGATGGCGAATGGGTATCGCAAGGTATCGTGCGCTGCAAGGTAGCTGTCGCTACATGACAGCGAATTAATCCGCCGAACTTTCGCCTCATCCCGTCACTTGAGCGTCTTGATCGCTTGGCAAGCGCTACCCGAGCCGATAAGGACCGGCCTGAAACGCCGAGGTCCGCAAGGGCCCGGGGGTGTTTGCGAATTGCTCGCAAGTATCGGCTGCGAAACGGTTT
>Ga0247823_10004549_pt1 | contig 11115 bp, 9 predicted proteins | sample 13C_PalmiticAcid_2_FD_192426 | JGI IMG/M metagenome (GOLD analysis project Ga0247823, IMG submission 192426) | Soil microbial communities from agricultural site in Penn Yan, New York, United States - 13C_PalmiticAcid_Day30 | ecosystem: Environmental > Terrestrial > Soil > Agricultural land...
GGTTGAAGCTGGTGCAGTGACCCCTGGGGAGCCCTCCTCCGCAGGGGCATCCGGTGCGCCGGCTACCTCAGTGAAGGAGACCTCGCTTTCCGAAGGTGCCCAGATACATGCCACCCTCAGTGGCCCCTGCATGTCGCGGCCGATCTCGCAGACTCCGCGGAACCGGGCATTCCACTTCACTCCCTGCCGCGGCAGATTCCCGCGCCAGTTCGCGACATGAAGCAGAAAGCGCCGTGAATGGGAGACCAGTTCGAAGGTTGCGGATGCACCATCGCGCGCCATGAAGCGCACGTCGCCATCGCCCTCCACCCATCGGAAGGCATCGTCCTGCTGGAGCTCTGCACCAGGATCAAGCGCTCGGGGCCGCGGCCACGATTGACCGTCATGCACCGTGATCTCCATGCCTCGCACCACCACTTCCCCGCCAGCGAGACTGTTGGCAGTCAGGTCAGCCACCTTTGCCATCGAATAGCCCGTCCAGGATTCACGGAGGATGCCTTCGCGCTCGCCCTCGTCCGGCACGAGCGCCAAGGGACGAAGGTGCTTGCCATCGATCACCGCCAGCTCTTGCCCAGGGCCCTCCCATGCGACCGACAGATGGCTGCCGGCCTTCGCCTGCTCATGCAGGACCTGGATGGGGTAGCGCTCTCCCGCGCGGAGAGAAACCCGGCCGGAACCTTGCGATTGAAACCGATGCCACTCCCGTGGCTCGGTCCATAGTCCGGGCGGAACCATCGCCACTCGCTTCGCCGTATCGTGACTCCCGCCTTCGCCGAGCCAGAGTTCGGACGAGTCATCACTCGCGATCCAAAAGGTATAGTCGCCGGTCACCGGCGGATGCAGCCAGCCACGAAGCCGGTTAAGCCGGTAGTCGCCCTCGTATTCAGCGATCTCGAAGGCGGGCCGGATCTCCCTCAATCCAGGAGCATAAGGGAATCCGGGGCTATTCGCGACGAAAGCAGAGACACCCGCGGCATTCACGGTCACCCGCTGCCCCGGGCGGAAGCTGGCGATGGGGACATCCGGATGCAACGCGACGGCACCCGCCTCATCTTCCACCACCAAGAGATTCCGGCCTGTATCGACCAGGGTCACCGAACCGGTCAGGGAGACCGGACGTTCCGCGGCGAAAGCAAGGCTTCGGATCGCGCGAACCTCCACCGCCGTCTTCAATGCCGCAGCACCCCCCGCGACCTCTTCCGCCCGACACGGATGGGCTGCGACCGCGAACATCGCGATCACAGGCAGAAGGCCGACCATTCTCATGTCCCCGAGTTTCATACGCTCCTCCGTTCGCATGGCAACCGTCAAACCCCGAGCATCACCGACACGGGGAAAGCCAATCGTGAGGATTCCCAAGTAATGGAAAGGCTCGCAGCATGATCCATGGGGGTGAACACCTAGAAGCCGACCTCCATCTTCTAACCTCTCGATCGCTTCACCGTCGAACCATCGACCCAATGGCTACCGATCAACGTCGCCCGCGGGTGTTCCGGCACCCCGCGCTCGTGGTGATGAACCATCGAAATGAGCATGTCCACCGCGGCAGCCCCGACGAGGTCGTTGCGCTGGTCCATGCCCGCCCAATCGCCCCGATCCGCACGCCATTCGTATTGGATCAATCCCACGTCATCCGGCACGCGCAGTCCCATCTCCTCAATCCAGCGCTTCACCTCGTGATAGAGCGTGAAGATCACGTCCGGCCGGTTCTTTTCGAACCATTCCGAAAAGACCGAGCGATCGCGCCTCGCCGCCGCCACGTCGTAAAAGGGCAAGGGGCGCTGCCTTACCGGCACCAGCCGGTTCTGGCCTGTTAGATAGCCCGCGGTGAAGCGGCCTTCGATCAGATCATCGATGACCCCGTCCAGGACGAGCGCCGGACGCCGGTAGCCGAGCGCCACCGCCTTCTCGAACGCCATCAGCGCCAGCGAATGATGGTCGCAGCCGGCGTAGGAAAGCGCAGGCTCACGGGTCCTCACGCCCGTCACCAGAGCGGGGAACTCATCCCACAACGGTGCAAAGCGGACAGGCAGCCGGTTACTCTGCATCAATCCGACAATCACGGCCCCACGGATGTTGCGGGCACGAAATATCGACTGCCAACGGCTCACGGGCAGATCTGGCTCGTGCAGCCAAAACTCATCGAGGGAGTAGCCGAGCTTCTGCGCCCGCTGGCGGCAGCCGCCGACATAAATCGGGATCGTGGGATGGTCGGTAAAGGCAGTGCGACTCTCATGCGCATTGATCAACGCGAGCGTCGCTTGAAAACCCGAAGAACGATTCCGCCGGAGCTCTGACATCAACTCCCCCACCGTCGGGTTCGACCGGTAGCCAAGCTGACGCGCGGCCTCCCCCACCCGCTCGCGGGTCTCCGGCAAGACCTTCGGACTGCCACGCAAGGCGAGGCTCACGGTGTTCTTCGACACTCCGGCAAGCTTGGCCACGTCCGCCATCGTCGGCTGAAGCATTGGGGCCCATCTTCGATTGCCAACCCGACCGGTCCAGCCCGAAATATGACTGTCATACGAGCGATTTCTTGGCGCTTTTCGGTCCTCCGTGCATGAGAACGAGGCTCATGCCTTTCACCATCGGTCTGGACTACGGAACGAACTCAGCCCGCGCCTTGGTCGTCGACTGCAAGGATGGCCGCGAGATCGGCACCGCTGTGGTGGACTATCCTTCAGGACATCAGGGCCTCCTGCTCGACTCTACTGATCATCATCTCGCACGACAGAATCCTGCTGACTACCTCTTCGCCTTGGAGACCGCCACGCTGCGTGCCTTGGAGGCCGCACGAAATGCCGAGCCATCGTTCTCCAATGCACAGGTCGTCGGCATCGGCATGGATGGCACCGGCTCGAGTCCCCTGCCGGTTGATGCGAACAACCAACCGCTGTCTCTCCAGCCCGGTTTCTCTAACAATCCGAACGCCCAATGCTGGCTGTGGAAGGACCACACCAGCATCCCGGAGGCCGCGGCCATCACGGCGACCGCGAAGCAACTACGTCCGCAGTACTTGGCGAAGATCGGCGGCGCCTATTCCTCCGAGTGGTTCTGGGCGAAGATCTGGCACTGCCTCAAGGTCGATCCCGCCGTCTTCGACGCCGCCCACTCATGGGTCGAGCTTTCCGATTTCATTCCCTCCGTGCTTGGCGGTGTCACCGATCCGAAGCAGATCCGCCGTGGCGTCTGCATGGCCGGTCACAAGGCGCTCTATGCCGATGATTGGGGCGGTCTCCCGGACAAAGATTTCCTTGCAGCACTCGATCCCAAGCTCGCCGATCTCCGGGACCGGCTTTACGAGACTGCTTACGATGCCTCCCACATCGCGGGTCATCTCTGCCCGGAGTGGGCAGCGAAGCTCGGCCTGCCCGCTGGCATTCCAATTGCCATCGGGGAGATGGACGTTCACTACGGTGCCATTGGCTGCGGCGTGGACGAAGGGACGCTGGTGAAGGTCATCGGCACATCAACTTGCGATTGCGCGGTGGTGTCCGCGGACAAATCCGTCGCCGACATCCCCGGCATTTGCGGGATCGTGAAGGGCGCCATCTTGCCCGGCTACTTCGGCATCGAGGCGGGCCAGTCCGCGGTCGGGGATATCTTCAAGTGGTTCGTCGAAGGCGTGCTGGGCGATGTCTCGCAGCACGGCTCGCTGACCGGGGACGCGGCCAAGCTGCGACCGGGACAGTCTGGCCTGCTCGCGCTCGATTGGAACAATGGCAACCGCACCATCCTCGTGGACCAGCAGCTCACCGGTCTCCTATTAGGCCAGACGCTCTATACCACGAAAGCGGAGATCTACCGCGCCTTGATCGAGGCGACCGCCTTCGGCGCACGGGCCATCATCGAGCGGATCCGCGACTACGGCGTACCGGTCGAGCGCATCGTCTGCTCCGGCGGCATCGCCGAAAAGAATCCGCTGTTGATGCAGATCTATGCCGACGTCACCGGCTGCGAAATGCGCCTCTCGCGCTCTTCGCAAGCCTGCGCGCTCGGTTCGGCCGTCTCTGCGTCCGTAATCGCCGGCGTGCATCCCGATTTCAAGACGGCCCAATCCGCCATGACCGCGCTGAAGGATACGACCTACACGCCGATCCCGGTCCATCAGGCGATCTACGAGAGGCTCTACATGCTCTACAGAGAGCTGCACGATGCCTTCGGCGGGGTCACCGAATCTGCCAACCTGGGCCACGTGATGAAGGAACTCCTGAAGCTCAAGTAAAGGGAACCCAGCCTGATGAATTTCGACGCCATTAAGGAGGAATGCCTCGCTGCAAATCTCGCCCTGCCGAGGACCGGCCTCGTCGACCTTACCTTCGGCAATGTCTCGGTCGCCGATCCCCTGCGCCGCGTCTTCGCGATCAAGCCGAGCGGCGTGGACTACGGGAAGCTCACCGCGGCGGACATCGTGGTCCTCGACTATGACGGGAAGGTCGTCGAGGGCACCCTCCGCCCGTCCTCCGACGCGCCGACCCACCGCTGCCTGTTCCTCCACTTTCCCGGCATCCGCTCGGTGGTGCACACCCACTCGCGCTGCGCCGTGGCCTTCGCCCAGGCTGGCGCGGCCATCCCCTGCCTTGGCACCACCCACTGTGACTACTTTCACGGACCCGTCCCGGTCACCCGCGCGATGACCTCGGACGAGGTCGGCGGCGACTACGAATGGGAGACCGGCCGGGTGATCGTGGAGGCTTTCACCGGCCTGAATCCCCTCGACGTGCCCGCCGTTCTGGTCCGGAATCACGGCCCATTTGCGTGGGGATCGTCCGGTGCAAAAGCCGTGGAAACGGCGCAAGCCCTTGAAATCGTCGCGGACATGGCTCTTAAGACCCTGACAATCAATCCCTCCTCATTCCAAGCCCCCGCCCATCTTCTCGATAAGCATTTCTTTCGCAAACACGGTGAAAATGCTTACTACGGCCAGCCGTAGTAGCCACCCGCCAAACCCGATCTAAATATGAAACCCAAAGTCATCCGCTTTCTTTCCGCCGCTCTCGTCCTCGCGCTCGCCGGTTGCGGCGGCAAGGAAGGGGCCGACAAGAAGCTCAAGCTCGCCTTCGTCACCAACAACGGCACCACCTTCTGGACCATCGCCCGCGCCGGCTGCGAAGAAGCGGAGAAGACCCTCGGCAACGTGGAGGTCGACTTCCGCATCCCCTCCACTGGCGGCTCGGCGGAGCAGCAGCAGATCCTGGATGACCTCGTCGCCAAGGGCGTCGACGGAATCGCGGTGAGCCCGATCGATCCGGCGAACCAGACTGGCTTCCTCGACAAGATCGCCGGCCAAACGCTGCTGATCTGCCACGACAGTGATGCTCCGGAGAGCAAGCGCGTCGCCTACATCGGCACGGATAATTTCTCCGCCGGCGAGGAGGCCGGCAAGCTGCTCAAGGAAGCCCTTCCCAACGGAGGCAAGGTGATGGCCTTCGTCGGCAACGCTGATGCGGAAAACGCCAAGCAACGCTTCGGCGGCATCAAGAAGGCGATCGAGGGCACCAAGATCGAGATCATCGACCTGCGGACCGACGACATCGACCCCGTGCGCGCCCAGAAGAACGCCGAAGACACGCTGGTGAAGTACCCGGACATCGCCGGCATGGTCGGTCTCTATGCCTATAATGGCCCCGCCATCCTCAATGCCGTGCGCGCAGCGAACCAGACCGGCAAGGTGAAGATCGTCTGCTTTGACGAGAATGACGAGACGCTGGAAGGCGTTGCCTCCGGTGACATCTACGGCACCGTGGTCCAGCAGCCCTACGAATTCGGCAAGCAGGCGATCATCAAGATGGCGAAGCACATCGGTGGCGACAAGGATGCGCTGGCCGGCGGCAAGCAGATCGTGCCGACCCGCAGCCTCAAGAAGGACGACGTGGCGACCTTCAAGGCCGAGCTCCAGAAGATCCTCGGCAAGTAACCTCCCGATCTCTTCTCGTCACTCGTGATGGACCCGACGCCCCTGCTCGAGATGCGCGGCATCTCCAAGCGCTTCCCCGGTGTGGTGGCGCTTGACCAAGTCAGCCTGTCCGTGGGCAAGGGCGAGGTGCTCGCGCTGTGTGGCGAAAACGGCGCGGGCAAGTCCACGCTGATGAAAATCCTCGGCGGGGTCTATCAGCCGGACGATGGCGACCTCGTCGTCGATGGGAACCCCGTGAGGATCTCCGGGGTCACCGACTCGATGGCACTTGGCATCGCCTTTATCCACCAGGAGCTCAACGTCCTTGATAACCTCGACATCGCCGCGAACATTTTCCTCGGCCGCGAGCCGCTGAACGCCCTCAAACTGATCGACCGGAAGAAGATCCACGCCGATACCGGCCCGCTGCTCAAGCGACTCGGTCTCGATATTCCCAGCACGACACCGCTGCGCAATCTTTCCATCGCCCAACAGCAGATGGTGGAAATTGCAAAGGCGCTCTCGCTGAAAGCACGCGTGATCATCATGGACGAGCCGACGTCCAGCCTGACGTTGACGGAGACCGCGCGCTTGTTGGAAGTCATCGCCGAGCTCCGGACAGACGGAGTCAGCATCATCTACATCTCCCACCGTCTCGGCGAGGTCAGCGAATGTGCCGACCGGGTCGAGGTGCTGCGCGATGGTAAGAATGCCGGCGGCTTGAGCCGGGCGGAGATCAGTCACGACGCCATCGTGGCGAAGATGGTCGGCCGCGAGATCCAGCATGTGCGCGTGCCTTCGCAGGCGAACCAGACGCCCGGCTACCTGAAGGTCCGGAATGCCCGCTCCAGCCGCTTTCCCGGTCACAGCATCTCCTTCGATGCAGCGCGCGGCGAGATCCTTGGCTTCGCCGGCCTCGTCGGAGCCGGCCGCTCGGAGATCATCAAGGCCATGGTCGGGCTGGATCCTCATGGCTCAGCGGAAGTCGCCCTTGGCACGGAGACGCTGGTCATCCGCCATGCCCGCGATGCGATCTCTCACGGGATCTTCCTGGTACCGGAAGACCGGCGGCAGGAAGGCCTCGTCACCGAGATGACGGTGCGGGAAAACATCACCCTTCCCGACCTCGGCACTTATGCGAGCTCGGGCCTCGTGAGCAAGGCTCGCGAAACTGCCGTCGCCACTGAGCAGATCGGCTCACTCAAGATCAAGACACCGGGCCCAGAGGCGCTGATCCGCAATCTCAGCGGTGGCAATCAGCAGAAGGTGGCCATCGGCAAATGGCTCGCAATGAACCCGAAGGTGCTCATCCTCGATGAGCCGACCCGGGGCATCGACGTCGGAGCAAAAGCTGAAATCTACAAGCTGATGCGGACGCTCGCCGAAAGCGGCGCCGTCATCCTCGTCATCAGCAGCGACATGGAGGAGGTCCTCCACGTCAGTGACCGGATCGCGGTCATGCACGAGGGACGCATCACCGGTGTCCTCGATGCCGCCGACTGCAACGAGCAGAATGTCATGCAGCTCGCCGTCGGCCGCACCGTCTCCTGCGCCAAGCCCGCTTCCCTTTCATGATGAAAAAAGAACTCGGTATCTTCATCCTCCTGGTCGTGCTGTGCGTGGCCACCGCGACGATCAATCCGCGGTTCCTTTCGCAGGCGAACCTCACGAACATGGCCAATGTGATCGGCCTGTTCGGCGTCTTCAGCCTCGGACTCGGCCTTGTGATCATCACCGGCGGCATCGACCTCTCCGTGGGCTCGATGTGCGCACTGAGCGGAATCGTCCTGTCGATGGCGCTCACCGAGTGGAAGTGGGCGTGGCCCCTGGCGGTTCTGGCGGTGGTCCTGATTCCGATGGCCCTCGGCTGGGCGCAGGGTGCCCTCATCACGCGGGTAAAGATGCAGCCGTTCATCGTCACCTTGTGCGGCCTGCTGCTTTATCGGGGCATCGCCCGCTTCATCGCAGACGATGGCACCAAGGGCTTCGGCGACCCGTCCAACTTCGCGACGCTGCGCGCAATAGCCAGCGGGAAGATCTTTGCATTCCATGTTGGAGACTTCAAATTTGAAGGTCTTCCCATGCCTTTCGTGGCCTTGATCGTGATCGGCTTCATCCTGTGGGTGGTGCTCCACCGCTCAGTCTATGGCCGCTACTTGCTCGCGGTCGGCAGAAATGAAGAAGCCGCCCGCTTTTCCGGCATCAACACGCGACTCGTAATCACCGCCGCCTACGTGATCGCCGGCCTGCTCACCGGGATCTCGGGCATCATGATCGCCTTCTACACGAACTCGGTCTCGCCCTCGAACCACGGCAATTTCTACGAGCTCTACGGCATCGCCGCCGCGGTGCTCGGCGGTTGTAGCCTGCGTGGCGGCGAAGGCTCGATCATCGGGATCATCATTGGCACCGCACTGCTGCAAGTGCTCCAGAACCTCGTCAACCTGCTCGGCATTCCCAGCTCGCTCAATTTCGCGGTGATGGGTGCCGTCGTGCTGCTCGGCGTGCTGGCGGACCAACTCCTCCGGCAGCGCGCCCGGACCGCGTGAGGTCCCGCCTCAAGTGGTCTGCCCGATCAACAAGGTCGGGCGATACGCCACGGACGGCACCGCGGCGCCGCTCTTGAACAACTGGAAGGCCATCTCGGCGGCCTTCCTCCCCATCTCGTAGGCGGGGATCTGCATCGTGGTGAGCTGCTGCCACGCGCTCAAGGACGCGTAGTCGCCATTGAAACTGCCGATGGCCAGCGAGTCGGGAATCCGCACGCCCCGGTCATACGCGGCGCGACTGACGAGATTGGCCAGATCGTCATCGTAAGCGACCACCGCATCGAACTGGGAAATCACATCCCAATCCTCCTGCGACACCTTGACGTCGAATCCGACCACCGCCCCGACCGTGACGGTGTGGACACTGGCCTTGAGCTTGGCCTTCTTCATCGCCTTGCGGTAGCCGTTCTCGCGATCAACCGCGCTGTGGTGCATCAGCTTCACCGGAGCCCCGCCTTCAATGTGGCGATGGAGGAAGCCGATGCGCTGGTAACCCTTTTCGACCAGGTGCCGGGTAAGCTCACCTGCAGCCCATTCGTCGTCCACATAGACGGAATTCGTCTCGTGGCGATCATTAAGGAAAATGACCGGCAGCCGGGAAGCCTGGACGCGTTCGTAGATCTGGCGGGCCAGTTCGCTGTAGCTCTCGATCACCAGCACATCGAGATTCCGCTCACTGAAGACCCCCGGCATGGCCGTCGAGAGGTCCGCGATCTTGACGGGGAGGCGGATCAAGGTGATGCGCGACCCCTCCCCTTCCGCCACATCGTGGACGCCCGCGAGATAGCCGGCGGGCGAATTGATGAAGAGGCCGGTCTTGGCGGCGAAATACCCGATGGTGTCGAAGCTGTTAGACCGGATCGACCTGGCGCCGGCGTGCGGCTGATAGTTTAGCTCGGTGGCCACCCGTTTGATCCGGTCGATGGTCTCCTGTTGGAGCTTGATATTCGACTTCGGATGCGGGCGCAGCGCCTGCGATACTGCCGCAGTGCTAAGGCCAGCGGCCTTGGCGATATCCTTGATGGTCGATCTACGGGAAGGGGTCATGGCCGGAAACCAGCAAGGCGGCCGGTTGCCCGTTGATGCTTTTCGAGGCTGGCCAATGCAAGCAACAAAACCCCCTCATTTGTTGGAGGTAAGGCGCAACTAACGGAAAACCAACCCTCACGGCTCGGCAAAGCCGGTCCCGACGATCCGGATGACTCCTGTCTCCGTGGCATCGGGAAACGACACCTGACCCTTCCTGGTACCGTGGCGCGGCACGAAATCGAGGGTCACGCTGGCTAGTTGATCCGAGCCTCCCGCAGTCCTCGCAACCTCGATTTGCACCTCGCTCGCCGCGATGTCGCCATGATTTGTCACCTCCACCGGGACGATCACAACGCCATCCTTCAACTGCGGTTCTCCGATCTTGGCTGCCAATTCCGGCGGTCGCTCTTGCCAGCTCGCCGCGTGGATCGCGAGCACCGTGATCGTCGCCGAGACCAGGGCGCATGAGATGCCGAAGACTACCCATTCGAGTGCATTCTTGCCGCGCTTGGCTGCCGTGGATGTCTCGCGTTTCGCCATGATCTAGGAAGGGCTGCGGGTTTGGAGAAGCAGGCGACCGGCCGATGCGCCGAGAGCCGCGGGCACGCCCGCCACCACACACATGGCGAGCGCAAGTCCGAAGGGCTGGCCATCGAATCGGCCGAAGAAGAACAGACATCCCGCCGAGCCCATCAGCGCCACGGCATACGTGGTGACGACGCCCCGGAAGTGCTCGAGCCGCGTTTCCTTCCGCACATGGCGGTCGCTTCCGTGCATCTGCGAATAGGCAAGCGTCCAGGCGGCGCCGAGCATCGAGATCACTGCCAGTGCCAGGATCCGGCCCGGCGGGCTATCCATGGCGATGACCATGACCTCGTCGGTGGCGGCGATGTTCGCTGCGAACAACACCGCACCACACAGGGCGATGGCGACCTGGGGCAAATACTGGCCGTCATCCTTGCCGGCGGGGCCGCTCATGCCTTCATCGCCCTCATCCGCCACGCCGAGTTGGGAGGTTCCGACTGACACACCGATCGCCACGGTCATCGCCTCCATGACCACCTTGCCGATGACCTCGTAGGCGCCACATTCCCGGTCGAGCTTGCCGGCCAGCCACAGGATCAGTGCGGCAATGACCAGACCGATTCCCATTTCCTCCACCGAGTCGATGACGACCTCGCGAAAGGAGGCATCACGACGAAGCCCGGCAAAGCGATTGTAGAGCAGCAGCAGGGCGAAGGTCGAGGCGACGTAGAGCAAGATGCGCCATGGATCGAGCAAGAAGCCCGTCCACCACACCTCCATGGTGTAGAGCAGCGGCAGCGAAAAGATCAGCCCGCCGGTGATGCCTCGCCCGTACTCAAGGAGCGACTCAGAGATCGACCGCTGGTGGCTGAATTCCATGAGGCATCGGGATAAATCCCCTCCTCCATCCTCTAGCACGTTTCGAGTCCTTCAACAAGAAGCGCTCTCCTCGCGCAGCCCCCGGAATGTGATCTGCTGGGTAGAAGTCGGACAACCCCATTCAGCCATGCCACGAGGAGACAAATCCAGTTACACCGACAAACAGAAGCGCCAGGCCGAACACATCGAGGAAGGCTACGAGAAGCGCGGCGTCTCAAAAAAGGAAGCCGAAAGCCG
>Ga0247823_10004550_pt1 | contig 11113 bp, 10 predicted proteins | sample 13C_PalmiticAcid_2_FD_192426 | JGI IMG/M metagenome (GOLD analysis project Ga0247823, IMG submission 192426) | Soil microbial communities from agricultural site in Penn Yan, New York, United States - 13C_PalmiticAcid_Day30 | ecosystem: Environmental > Terrestrial > Soil > Agricultural land...
GTCATAGACCCCGATCTGCACGCCGCTATGGCTCGATGAGCTATACCGGCTCGGCAAGCTATCAGATCGGCCCCGGCAGCGGCGTGCAGATCGGGGTCTATGACAGCGTCGAAACCTTCGGGCAGGAGCTCAACGGCGCGCTGACCAAGCTGCCGACGAGCTTCCTCACCACCACCGATCCGTTCGGCAATCAGTTCGGCGGGTGCATCTATGGCACCACCGGCGCTGCGGCGGGCGGCTGCCTCAACCAGGTCTTCGCCTCGACCGTGACCTCTGCGTATCGCGCCCGCGGCGTGACCGGCGTGGCGGTGCTCAACCGCGGCGGCACGCGGATCGGCGTGGGCGGCGGCTATGCGCGCCGGACCTTCCTGACCCCGCAGAGCGTGGGCGGAATCAGCATCGACGGCACGTCGGACGAGAGCGTCTATGCCCAGCTCTTCGCCTCCAGCGATGTCGGCCGCAACGGATCGATCAGCACCAGCGTGTTCGGCAGCTATTATGACAGCGATCTCGCCGATGCCGGGGGGATTCTCGGCTGGGGCGCGAACACCGCGTATACACATATGTTCGGGCCGCTCGGGGCGACTGCGTCGCTCGGGCTGTTCGGTTTCGACAGGGAAGGCGACTCCAATGCTTCCGCGCAGGCGCAGGCATTGGTGGGGCTCCGCTACGGGTTCTGAGGGACGCAAGCAGATGCACGACGATCATTATGGACTGAGCGGCAGGCCGTTCCAGCTCACGCCGGACCCGCGCTTCTGGTTCGACACCGCGACGCACCGCAAGGCGATGGCCTATCTCGGCTATGGTCTGAGCCAGGGCGAAGGCTTTGTGGTGATCACCGGCGATCCCGGCGTGGGCAAGACCACTTTGATGGGGCATCTGCTCGGCCAGATCGACGAGCAGCGCCTCAACGTCATCAAGATCGTCTCGACCCAGCTGCGGCCCGAGGATCTGCTGCAGACGGTGTGCGCCGGTCTCGAGATCGACGCGACCGGCGCGAGCAAGGCGGCGATGTTGGCGGCGGTGGAGCATGGCCTGCATGCGGTCGCGCGGGACGGCCGTCGCACCCTGCTGATCATCGACGAGGCACAGGCGCTTCCCGCGGAAAGCCTCGAAGAGCTGCGCATGCTCTCCAATTTTCAGGCCGGCGGCTATCCGCTGCTCCAGATCTTCCTGCTCGGCCAGCCCGAGTTCCGGCTGACCCTGCAGGACGGCAAGCTCGAGCAGTTGCGCCAGCGCGTGATCGCGATGCACCATCTCGCCCCGATGGATGCGAATGAAGTCGAGCCGTATCTGCTTCACCGCCTGTCGCTGGTCGGCTGGCGTGGCAAGCCGCGCTTCACCAACGATGCGTTGGCGGCGATGCATCGCTGGTCCGGCGGGATCCCGCGTCGGGTGAACCAGCTTGCCGGCCGGGTGCTGCTGTTCGGCGCGATCGAGCATCTCGACACCTTCGGCGCGCCCGAGCTGGCGGCGGTGATCGCCGATCTCGACAATGATTCGGCAGGACCGGTAGCGGCGAAGCGCAGCGCTGCGTTCGCCGAGCCGCTCGAGCTGCGCGACATCGCGCCGCTGGCGATGGGCACCCCGACGCCGTCGGAGCCGGTCGAAGCGCGATCGCTGCGCGCCGAAATCGTGGAGACGCCGGCACCCGCCGCGGAGGCGCCGCTCGATCGTCGGATCGCCGAGCTCGAGAAGCAGTTGCAGGAGCAGGATGCTGCGCTGCGCCGGGTGCTGACTCTGCTCGTCGACTGGGTCGAGAGCGGCGATGGCGAACGTCGGCCCGATCTGTCGAGCCTGCGCGGACACGCGGCCTGAGCGGATGCTGGTCAATGGCCTTTCGGTAGATGTCGAGGACTGGTTCCAGGTCGGTGCGTTCGAAAAGACGATCGCGCGCGACGAATGGGACGGGCTCGAGCATCGTGTGGAGGCGAATACCGATCGCGTATTGGCGCTGTTCGCCGACGCCGGAGTGCACGCCACCTTCTTCACGCTCGGCTGGGTGGCGAAGCGCTATCCGGCGCTGATCCGCCGCATCGCCGAAGCGGGGCATGAAGTGGCGAGTCATGGCTGGGCGCATCAGCGCGTCTTCACCATGGACGCGAAGCAGTTCCGGACCGATCTCGCCGATGCGCGGGCGGCGCTGGAGGATGCGAGCGGCATGCGGGTGACCGGTTATCGCGCGCCGAGCTTCTCGATCGACCGGCGGACGCCCTGGGCGCATGCCGAGCTCGCCGAGGCAGGGTATTCCTATTCGTCGAGCATCGCACCGCTTCGCCACGATCATTATGGTTGGCCCGAGGCGCCGCGCTCGGCATTCCGACCGATCGCCGGGGTCGAACTGGTCGAGCTGCCGATCACCATTGCCAAGGTTGCAGGACGCGAGATCACTGCCGGGGGCGGGTTTTTCCGGCTGCTGCCGAACGGCGTGACCGATCGTGCGGTGCGCGCCGCCAATGCGACGGGTACGCCTGCGGTCTTCTATTTCCATCCCTGGGAAGTCGATCCCGGCCAGCCGCGGGTGACCAATGCGCCGCTCAAATCGAAGCTCAGGCATTATGCCCGGCTCGGCGCGATGGCGGGCAAGCTCGAACGGCTGATCGCGACTCATGACTGGGGGCGGTTCGACGCGATCGCCGCGCGCGAGGCGGAGCGGCTGCAGTGAACGCGCCGCTGCTGGCGCGGCCCGTGGCGCTGCGCGTCGTGGATCTGGGCGACGCCATGGAGCGGGCGCGGATCGGCGCGTGGGTGCGTGATCATCCCGAGGCCACGCCGTTCCATCTGCCGGCGTGGAGCGTCGCAGTGGCGCGCGGTTGCCGGCAGAAGAGTCACTATCTGGTCGCCGAGCGCGGCAATGGCGTGGCCGGACTGCTGCCGCTGACCGAGATCCACTCGCCTTTGTTCGGCCGGGCGCTGGTTTCTTCGGGTTTCGGCGTCGGCGGAGGGATTCTTGCCGACAGTGCCGCCATCGTTACCGAACTGGCGGAGGCGGCGTGGGCGCTGGCGGGCCGGCTGAGTTGCCCGACGGTGGAATTGCGCGGCGGCGCGCATCCGGGCGATGCATGGTTCGTCGACGACGCTACCTATCTGAGCTTCGCGCGCGATCTGGCCGCGGACGACGAGACCGAACTGCTCGCGATCCCGCGCAAGCAGCGCGCCGAGGTGCGGCGGTCGCTGGGCAACGATCTCGAAATCCACGCTGGCGGCGCCGATAGCGACGCGCACTACTCCATTTATGCCGAGTCGGTGCGCAACCTGGGGACCCCGGTATTCCCGCGCGCGCTGTTCGCCGAGGTGCTGCGCGAATTCGGCGAGGCCGCCGATCTGCTGACCGTGCGGCATCGGGGCGTAGCGGTGGCGAGCGTGCTGAGCCTGTACTGGAAGGGCGTGGTCTATCCCTATTGGGGCGGCGGGAGCGGTACGGCGCGCGGGCTGCGGGCCAACGACGCGATGTACTTCGGATTGATGCGCCATGCGCGTGAACGCGGGTGCACCCGGTTCGATTTTGGCCGGTCCAAGGCGGGGACGGGTGCAGCGGCGTTCAAGAAGAATTGGGGGTTCGAGCCGCAGCCGCTGCGCTATTTCACGCGGGCGCCGGAGGGCGCGGCGGCGCGCAAGATCAATCCGCTCGATCCGAAATTCAGCCTGCAGGTTCGCGCGTGGAAGCAGATGCCGCTCTGGGCGGCGAACCGGCTCGGTCCCTGGATCGCGCGGGGGCTCGGCTGATGGGGGATATACTCTTCCTCGCGCATCGCGTGCCCTATCCGCCCGATCGCGGCGACAAGATCCGCAGCTTCCACATGCTCCGGCATCTGGCCGCGCGCCGGCGTGTCCATCTCGCTGCCTTTGCCGACGATCCGCGTGACATGGATCGTCCCGAGCTGGCTGAATGCACCGCCAGCCGTGCGATCGTGCGGCGCGCGAAGTCGCAGGCGGTGGCGGGGCTGCAGGCGCTGACCTCGGGGCGGCCGCTGTCGCTGACTGCGTTCGACGACGCCGCGATGCGGCGGGCGGTGGCGGAAGTACTGGCCCGCGAGAAGATCGATACGATCTTCGTCTTCTCGAGCCAGATGGCGCAGTATCTGCCGGCCGAGACCAGCCAGCGCGTGATCATGGACTTTGTCGACATGGATTCGGCGAAGTTCGCTGCCTATGCGGGAGCGGCGAAGGGCCCGATGCGCTGGATCTATTCGCGCGAGGCCCGGTTGCTGATGGCCACCGAAGCCGCGGTTGCGGCGCGTGCCGACGCCAGCCTGTTCGTGAGCGAGGCCGAAGCGGGGTTGTTCCGCCGAAATACGGGTGCCGTGCGCGTACATGCGATCGAGAACGGCATCGACACCGCGCATTTCGACCCCTCGGCGCAGTTCGAGCGGGTGGAGGCGGGCCCGGGGCTGATCGCCTTCACCGGTCAGATGGATTACCGACCCAATGTCGAGGCAGTGAGCTGGTTCGCCGACGCGATCCTGCCGCGCGTGCGGGCGGTACATCCCGATGCGCGGTTCGCGATCGTCGGCCGCAACCCGACCGACGCGGTTCGCGCGCTCTCCCGCCGCGAGGGCGTGATGGTGACGGGCGAAGTGGACGACGTGCGTGGCTGGCTCGCTGCCGCCGCGTTGGTGGTCGCGCCGCTCCGGCTCGCGCGCGGGATCCAGAACAAGGTGCTCGAGGCGATGGCGATGGCGCGGCCGGTGGTCGCCTCGGCTGCGGCGGCGGAAGGCATCGATCATAAAGGCACGATCGCCGTCGGCGAGACCGAGGCGGGGATGACCGAGGCAGTGACGTTATTGCTCGGCGACCCGCAGAGCGCCCGCGACCTCGGCCATGATGCGCGAGCGCGGGTGATCGCGCGCTATGGTTGGGACGCGCGGCTGGCGCCGCTCGATGCGCTTCTGGGTTCCGCGGCGCGTTTCGGAGAAGCGGCATGACCATGGCGATACCGCAAAGCGATTTTGCGCATGGCGAGGCAAAGTTCGATGCGCTCTGGAAGCGTCACGCAGCGATCCTCGCCGGCGCCTGGACGGTGTTGCTGCTGCTGTTTCGGAACGATGCGAGCGATCTCGCGACGATCTACTGGACCAACACGACCTTCGGGCATTGCCTGTTCATCGCCCCGGTGATCGGCTGGCTGGTGTGGCAGCGGCGGAACGGCCTGGCGCTGGTTCGCCCGCAGGGCTGGTGGCCGGGGCTCGCTTTGGTTGCCGCCGGCGGGCTCGGCTGGCTGCTCGGCGATGCCGCGGGGGTCGCCCTGTTCCGCCATGCCGGGCTGGTGCTGATGCTGCAGGGCGCCGCGGTGAGCGTGCTCGGCCCCAATGTCGGTCGCGCGCTGCTCTTCCCGATCGCGTACATGGCTTTCCTCGTGCCGTTCGGCGACTTTCTCGAAGGACCGCTGCAGTCGATCACCGTCGCGATGGTGATGCCGTTGCTTCATCTGTTCGGCGTGCCGGCCAGCGTCGACGGGGTGCTGATCACTACGTCCAACGGCTATTTCGAAGTCGCCGAGGCCTGTTCGGGGGCCAAATTCGTGATCGCGATGATCGCGTTCGGCACGCTTGTCGCCAATGTCTGCTACGTTTCGTGGGCCCGTCGCGCGGCGTTCCTCGCGATGGCGCTGGTCGTGCCGGTGCTCGCCAATGGCCTGCGTGCGTTCGGAACGATCTACGCGGCCTGGTGGACCTCGGTCGAGGCGGCGACGGGGATGGACCATATCGTCTATGGCTGGGTGTTCTTCGCAGCGGTGATGGCAGCGGTGCTGGCGATCGGCTGGAAATGGTTCGATCGCGATCCCGATGCCGCATGGTTCGATCCGATGCGGCTGCAGACCCCGGTGGCCGGGCGTATGGAGGCCCCGGTGACGGCGCTGCTCGCGCTGACCCTTGCGAGCCTTTTCCTCGGCTGGTCGAGCCTGATTGCCGCACGCGCCGCGCCGCTGCCGGCCAAGGTCGAACTGCCCGGAATTGCCGGTTGGCATCGCGTGAGCGCAAGCGCGGTCGCGCCATGGTCGCCGCATTATCCTGGCGCGGACCATCTGCTGATCGGCCATTATGCCGACGCGCAGGGGCGGAGCGTGGACCTCGCAGTGGCGGTCTATGCCGGCCAGCACGAGGGCAAGGAACTGGTCGGCTTCGGCATCGGCGCAATCCGCGAGAACGACCGCTGGGTGCGCATCGCGGATTTGCCCGATCTCTCGGGCGGTCACGCGCTGCGCATGACTGGGCCCGCGCGGGTGGAACGCGTGACGGTTAGTTGGTACCGCGTCGGCGATACGCTGACGGGGAGCGACAAACGCGTGAAGTTCGAGACGCTGAAGACCAAGTTGCTGGGGGGGAATCAGGCCGCGGTCGCCATTCTGGTGTCGGCCGAGCAGGGACCGGAAGGCGCACCGGCTGCGATCGCGGATTTCCTGCGCGCGCTCGGGCCCGTGGACGCGTTCGCCGACCGCATGGCCGGCCGCTAGCATGTGCGGCATCGCGGGGCTCTATTACCCCGCCATAGCAAAACCCGTCGATCCGGCGCGGATCGTACAGATGCGCGACGCGCTCGCGCATCGCGGACCCGACGGAGCGGGGGTGTGGACTGCGCCGGGAGTGGGGCTCGGCCATCGCCGGCTGTCCATCATCGACCTCGAAGGCGGCGTTCAGCCGATGGCGACGCCCGATCAGGGTGTGGTCGTCACCTATAATGGCGAGATCTACAATTTCCGCGAGGTGCGCGCCGAGCTCGAGGCCAAGGGTGCGCGCTTCCAGACAGAGAGCGATACCGAGGTGCTGCTCCATGGCTGGCGCGCCTGGGGCCCCGGATTACTCGAAAAGCTGAACGGGATGTTCGCCTTCGCGTTGTACGATGCCGAGAAGCAGAGCCTGTTCCTCGCGCGGGACCGTTTCGGAGTGAAGCCGCTGGTTTACACCAAGCTCGCCGACGGGGCAGTGGCGTTCGCGTCGGAGATCAAGGGATTGCTGGCGCATCCGCTGTTTCGGCGGCGGGCCGATTTCCGCGCGGTCGAGGATTATCTCGGGCTGGGCTATGTGCCCGACGACGCTTCCTTGCTGGTGGGAGTCAAGAAGCTGCCCGCGGGCCATTTCCTGCTGCTCCAGCGCGGCAAGCGCATGCCGCAGCCGGTGCGCTGGTGGGACGTGGATTTCTCCAACCGCGCGACCGGCAAGGTCCGCGATCTCGAGGCGGAACTGATCGAGCGGATGCGCGCTGCGGTGCGCATGCGGATGATCGCCGACGTGCCTCTGGGGGCATTCCTCTCGGGCGGAGTGGACAGCAGCGCGGTGGTCGCGCTGATGGCCGAGGCGAGCAAGAGCGCGGTCAAGACCTGTACGATCGGCTTCGACGAGGCGGGGCATGACGAGACCAGCCACGCCGCGCTGGTCGCCGAGCGCTTCGCCACGAGCCATCGCACCCGGCGGGTCGGTGCGGACGACTTCGCCCTGATCGACACGCTGGTCACGGCGTTCGACGAGCCTTTCGCCGATGCCTCGGCGCTGCCGACCTATCGGGTGTGCGAGCTTGCACGCGAGACGGTGACGGTGGCACTTTCCGGGGACGGGGCGGACGAGGCGCTGGCAGGGTATCGCCGCTACAAATTCTTTGCCGCCGAGGAGCGGATGCGGACGCTGCTGCCCGAGAAATTCCGCGCCAATGTGTTCGGGACTTTGGGGCGGATCTATCCCAAGGCGGATTGGGCGCCACGGGCATTTCGGGCCAAGACGACCTTGCTGGCGCTCGCCGAGAATGGCGAATTCGCGTATCCCCGGGCAGTCGGCGTCACGACGCCCGAGCTGCGCGACCGGCTCTACACCAGCGCCGCGAAGCATACGCTCGCCGGCCACACGGCCGAGCAGCGCTATGTCGACACGATGCGGAGGGCCCCGGCGCGCGACGGGCTCGACCGTGCGCAATATGCCGACATCCAGCATTGGCTGCCGGGCGACATCCTGACCAAGGTCGATCGCACCAGCATGGCGGTGAGCCTCGAGGCGCGCGAGCCATTGCTCGACTATCGGCTGGTCGAGTTCGCCGCGACTCTGCCGCCTGCGCTGCGGATCAAGGCGGGGCAGGGCAAGTGGTTGATGAAGAAGGCGCTCGAGCCGTATTTGCCCAAGGAAATCCTGTATCGGCCGAAAATGGGGTTCGTGACGCCGATCAGCGCGTGGTTCCGCGGTGCACTGGCCGACGAGGCGGCGGGGCTGGCGCGATCGCCTGTGCTGGGAGGAACGGGGTGGTTCGAGCCCGCGGCGATCGAAAAGCTGGCGGCCGAGCACAAAGCGGGGCGAGCCGAGCACGGCCGGACCCTGTGGCAGCTGCTGATGCTGGAGCGCAGCCTGGAGCGGCTGTTCGGTTAGTCCCGATTGCCGCCGGGCGGCCGGCGTGGGAGAATGGGCCATGCCGGCGCGGACCACCAATCACGATTACGCCTATGGCCTGGCACGCGCATTCGGCGGCGCGATCATCTTTGCGTTGCCGTTGTTGATGACGATGGAGATGTGGTCGATCGGGCTCTACGTCCATCCGCTGCGCCTGCTGCTGTTCATCGCCGCCAATTTCCTCGTGCTGGTGCTGCTTTCGCGCTTCGGCGGGTTCGAGCGGACTTCGAATCTTCGCGAGGATTTGCTCGACGCGTTCGCCGCCTATGCGGTGGCTATGGTCTCTTCGACGGCGATCCTCGGGATATTCGGATTGCTCTCGGCCGATTTGGCGCTCGACGAGCTGGTTGGAATGATCGCGATACAGGCGGTGCCGGGCAGCTTTGGCGCGATGATCGCGCGCAAGCAATTGAGTGGCGGCGAGCCGGACGAGGACGAGGAGAAAGCGGCGCGCTCGGCCGGTTATGCGGGGCAGCTGTTCCTGATGCTGGCCGGGGGGCTATTCCTCGCCTTCAACGTTGCGCCGACCGAGGAGATGATCCTGATCGGCTACAAGATGGGGCCCTGGAACAGTCTCGCGCTGATGCTCGCGTCGATGCTGCTCCTCCACGTGCTGGTGTTCGCAGTGGGCTTTGCCGGGCAGGAGGATGCGCCCGAAGGCTATGGCATGATGCGGCGGTTCCTCGTCTTCACCGTCCCTGGCTATGCGATTGCGCTTGCGGTGAGCCTGTACGTGCTGTGGACCTTCGGCCGGGTAGACGGAAACGCGCTGTCCACCGTCGCGGGGACGATGGTGGTGCTGGGCTTTCCCGCGGCCATCGGGGCGGCGATTGCGCGGCTGGTGGTTTAGGAGAGCACGGATGGCATCCAGCAAGAAGCAGCCGACATCGACCCCGGCGCTCGAATGGATCGCGGCCGGGCTTGGGCTGGCGGCGCTCCTGTTCGTGGGCATGGTGATCGGGCGCGAGGCACTGACCGGCGAGGCGGACCAGCTTCCGTCGCTGGAAGTGCATGCCACGCGCATCGTGCCCAACGCAGCGGGCTTCGTGGTCGAGTTCGAAGTGGTGAACCATGCGAGTGGCACCGCGGCGGCGGTGGAGATCGAGGGGCAGCTTGGCCCCGAGGCGAGCCCGGTCGAGACCAGCAGCGCGACGCTGGATTATGTCGCGGGCAATGCGCGCGGGCAGGGCGGCCTGTTCTTCCGCCACGATCCCCGGGCGCAGCCGCTCGCGCTCAGGGCGCTGGGATTCCAGACGCCCTAGACCTAGTGCCAGATCGCCATGCCCGCATGCAGCGTCAGCGCCACCAGGGTGAGCGTCGACAGCACGAACAAAGCGAAGCGCACCGCTACCTTGTTGAAGGTCGCCTGGACGAGGCTGTGGAGCACCCGCAGTCCGACATACGCCCAGGCGATCCATGCGTTGATACCGTCGCCGCTGCCGAGCAGCGCGAGCGTGAGGCAGATCGCGTAGAACAGTGTCGGCTGCTCCATCAGGTGAATGTAATTGTGCGCGGGCCACTGCGCGCGTTCCTCGACCATGCCGTCGAGGATGCCGGGGCGGCCGCCGCGTGCCTTCGACATGTCGATGCCGGCCCGTTTGAGTGCGGGCATGCGGATCGTCATCATCCAGACGAGCATGACGAGCGACCATGCGACGAGCGCCACGACGGGCGCGAGAATCTGGCTGTGCATTCGGGATCCCCTCCGATTGTGGCGCGAGGCTGCCGCAACCGGTTCGGAAATGCAACCGACCTAGCGGCTGGCGGTCCAGCGCGCGAAGACCTGGGTCCACAGCCGTCCGGGCGAGTCCGCGGGCAGATGGAGCGCGCCGAAGCCGTGGCCGCCCTTTTCGAACAGCAGTGCTTCGACCGGGACCTGGTGTTTGCGGCAGGCGTCGATCATCGCGAGGCTCTGCTGGACGGGGACGGTGCCGTCGTCCATCGCGTGGACGAGGAAGATCGGCGGCGTCCCGGAATTGACCCGGGTGAGCGGCGTATAGCGCGCGCGTGTCTCGGCATCGGTCGATTCGCCCCACAGGCCGTTGCTCTTGCGCTCCTCGAAACCGGCGGAGTGAAACGACACGGCGGGATAGACCAGGCCGGCATAAGCCGGGCGTGCCGAACCGCTATCGGCGGCGTCGACCGGCTTGTAGACCGGATCGGCATGGCCGACCGCCAGCATTCCTCCGAGATGACCGCCGGCGGAGAAGCCGACCAGCCCGAGCTTCGCGGCGTCGATGCCGTATTTGCCGGCATTGGCGCGGATCAGCCGCATCGCGCGCTGGGCGTCCTGCAGCGGCACATCGACACGGCTGGCCCAGCCTTCGCCGGGCAGGCGATAGGCGAGGACGAAAACGGTGATGCCGTGGGGCGTCAGCGCCTTGGCAACATCCACGCCTTCATTCTCGACCGAGACGAAGCCATAGCCGCCGCCGGGGATCGACAGCACTGCGCGGCCATCGGGTCTCTCCGGTCGATAAACGCCGACCATCGGCTCGGAGACGCCGCGCAGCCACAATTCCTTGAAGCTGCCGTTGATGGTGAAATTACTGGCCGGCAGCGGAGAGGGCGCGCCGGGCGGCGAGCCCGGCCAGAGCCTGAAATTCTCGCGCGGCGGCCAGGCCGCGGTGCCGGTGCCGAGCACATAGGGGACGGCCGTGTCTTGCGCGTTGGCGGCAGTCGCCAGCGTGAGGCCCATGGCGCCGCCGATCATTGTACGACGATCGATCATGATGCTTCCTCCC
>Ga0247823_10004552_pt1 | contig 11112 bp, 6 predicted proteins | sample 13C_PalmiticAcid_2_FD_192426 | JGI IMG/M metagenome (GOLD analysis project Ga0247823, IMG submission 192426) | Soil microbial communities from agricultural site in Penn Yan, New York, United States - 13C_PalmiticAcid_Day30 | ecosystem: Environmental > Terrestrial > Soil > Agricultural land...
GCGCTGGTAGCTCGTATCCGTGGATGAGCAGCCAGCGACGCTCGCCTTCGAGGACGGCTTCCCACGGCAGCCCGGTGCTGTCGAGGTACTGGTGATCCGTCGGCAGCAGGCTGAAAAGGCGCCGCGGCGCGCAACCGTCGCCATTGTCGACATTGCGCTGCATCAGGCGGATCTTCTCGATGCCCGGCGTGCGAAGGTCCACCACGAAGTCCGCCGACACCTCTTGCTTCGGATGTCCCTCCACGATGAGGTAGATGTGCCACGATTTCGTGGGATCGAAGCCGGCGCGGGTCATCGCGTCAAAGACCTTGACCTTGGGGGTGAAGTATTCCAGGAGGACTCCTTGGACCTTCAACTTCCAGATCTGAGGCTTCGTCACCAGGACGAACTTTTCGACACCGAGTTCAGCGAGGTCGACGTGATCTGTCGGACGAATGGCGGTGGCAGCGCCACCCCGGAGTTGTTCGACTTCCTGGGTCATTTCGACGCCGGCGAGCTCGCGAAGCATGGCGCCCGAGATGTGGCGATGCGGCCATTCGTACTGCTTCCCGTCGACGGTGAAGCGGAAGATGCGGTCCGCGTTCGCGAGAACGAACTTGCGACCTGCTGCGAGATCTGCCCGCTCGTCCAGGCGGATCGTTTCCACGCCGCCTCCGCGCAGCACCTGGAGGACGAGGGCATCAGGCTCGACGGGGTGACCGGCGGCTTTCAGGATGTCGGCGCCCGTTGGGCGGGCGTCGTAGACGTGACCGGGACGGTCGGTGTCGTGTCCGTTGACGATCAGCTCGACGTCATAGGTCTTGCCTGCGGCGGCGATGTCGGGGCTTTCGACGGACGTACCGGGTTGTTGGTGGGATGTGCGCATTGGATACCTCAAAATCTGATTCAATGAAGCTGTTTAACCTCGCCCGCAGCTTGGCGCCGAGGACTTGGAGGCAGCTTAACCCCCTCTTCTGCTTAAAGCAAGCTGTTTAAGCAGAATTTTTGATCGCGCGGTACTTGAATTCGATTCCGCCTGATTCGGCCACGTCTTCAGTTCGAAGAAGGTAGCCATCTCTCACGAGATTCTTTAAGCGAGTGCTCGCATTCGGGACCGACAGGCCAAGATCGCCTGCCACTTCTGACGCGACGACGGAGCCGCGCTTCAGGACGTAGTCGACCAATTCGCGGGTGGCCGCGCTCATCTCGGGGCCTATGATCTCGAAGCGCTCTCCGTCCCAGATGACCAGAGGCTGCTCACGGGCGCGCGCGGCGTAGCTCCAGTTGTCGATGAGATCTCGATCCGAGACATCTTGAATGAAGATGCCCTTCTCTCCACGCAGCTGCTTGGCCAACGAGACAACGCTCTCACGCGGGAACGAAGCGTCGGTCGCAAGAATGTCGGCAAGCGATATGCCCACCACAGCAACGTCCGGGTGCTGCTGAACGAACTCCGCCAACTGACGAAAAACGCTCCTCCCTTCTACGTTGCCGAAGGGGCGCTCACTGCTCGTGAATCGCCTGAGGTTCACGACGACGGAGCTCTGGTTCATCATCTTAATTTAACGAGACTTGCGCGGGCCGTCAAGCATGAAGTCAAAGCAAATGTGGGTTCCATCGATCCTTGCCAAGTCGACCGTGTGTTCATACGAGACTTTTTCACGGGCTTGGATGATGCGAAACTCAAAATCGCTTTGACGGACTGAGATGCGCGCCCGAAATTTTTCCGCAAGTTGGCCCGAGCGTCTGAGGCCCAATCCGCGCCCTTCCTCGTCGACTTGGCTTATTCCGCCAAACGAAAAAACTTCTTTAAGGAGGGCGACGCCGGGGTGCAGCTTGGATGCAGATATGCGTTTCGCGACTTGCGGGTATCGCGAACTTATGATCGGGGCCAAAGTCCCAGCGATGCCAAGCCCGTTATCTGAAATGACCGCCTGAATATGCCTCTTGCCGCCGCCATAAAACTGGAGGCCTGCGAATCCAGCTGCGGCGATCCCCGAGTGCTCAACCACGTTCCCAAATAGTTCGGACAGAAACGTGAACGCAGCAGTCGAATAGCTATCGCCAGCGCAGCTAACAAAGCTCTGTTGGAGCAGGCGTGGAATCTCCTGATCTGGAGCTCCTGGGTCAATTGCCCGCAACTCGATCACTGCGTCATTGTTGCCGCGGTAGGCTTTGGCAAGATTCGACTTCGGGCGCATTGGGAGCACTTCGACAGGCGCCACGAGCAAATCATAGAAACCCAATCGGTTAAGGTATCCGTCGGTGCTTCGAGCGCCGGTTAGGTCAAGGGTGACTTCTTTTCCGCCGCCCGCGAGCTGATTGCATAGCGCAAGCAGGCGCGCAAGGGCTTCAAGCAAGAGTTTGCTTTCGTCTCTAAGGACAAAAACTATCCTCGGACATGCCGAACTCAGCGGGCAGAGGGACTGACCGATGATTTCTTCGAAGTCTCTCGCGACAAGCCAAGAATCCCCCTCGAACACAAAACGAAGTTCGCCCGGTGTTAGGAGGCTCCATTCATAGTCGTCGTTCTTGGCGAACTTGTCCAAGTTGGCATGGAGGACTCGATTAACCTCCGTCTTGTCCGCGCCAAGGTGTCCAGCGATGGCCTTCGCCTTAGACTTCGGGTTCTTCTCCAGGAACGAACAGATCGGCTTCAGCATTGGCGAGATGATATCTGCGCGCTAGGGGGAAGCTGCCGCCGTAAGGAGTCAACGGGGTCGTTCCGCGCGGTTCTGATCCTGTGGATTCCCGCTCCCGGCCAGCGGCAAAACGATCTGCATGTCCAGGCTGGCGCAAGAGCAGTCAGGCGCACACAGTCGGATGATGACGCCGTGAGCCGCGCCCCTCAGGCGAACTTCATCTACATCCAGACTAGGCCCCGTATCAACGGCATCACGGAACACACGAACCGCATGACCCCTAAAACTCCTCTTCTTCTGTTGTGTGCCGTCCTTTACACACTAACCCCGACAGGCGAAGGACTTCGGCGACGACCTTGCCTACTCTCTCCGAAGCGATAGGGCCCCGCTGCAAGCTCCCCCAACCAGTAGACACTGAATCTGGAGAATGCGGCCTCATAAGGAGGAAGACGAGGGCGCAACGAGAAAGAGCAAGTTCAGCGAGAGCCAGATCGTGGCGATCTTGAAGGAAGGCGAGTCGGGGCTGGCCGTCGCCGAGGTGTGCCGCCAGCACGGCATCAGAGCGGCGACGTACTACGCCTGGAAGAGCAAGTACGCGGCGTCTCGGTGAGCGACCTGACGCGCATGCGCGAACTGGAGGCGGAGAACGCCAAGCTCAAGCGCATGTACGCCGATCTGGCACTGGAGAACGCCGCGCTGAAGGACGTTGTCTCCCGAAAGTGGTGACCCCGTCTGCGAGACGGCAGGCGGTGCAACTCATGGTCGAGTGCACCGTTTGTCAGTCAAGCGGGCCTGCGCAGCAGCAGGCCTGTCGCGGGCGGCGTACTACCGCGGGCCAGTGGCTGGCCTGGTGCGAGATGCCGAAGTGATCGAGGCCCTGAACGCTGTGGTGGAACGACGCAGCCGTTGGGGCTTCTGGAAGTGCTTTGATCGGATGCGCAGGACGGGCGGCCGTGGAACCACAAGAGGGTCTTGCGCGTGTACTGCGAAATGGGACAGCCTCTGCCGAGGCTGTTAGTGGGCGCGCAATAATCCCCACCTGGGGGTCAGTATTACTCCGGCGCTAACACGCGGCACAACCCCGCCGCGATGCTCGTAGACTGCGGCCGCCTCGGAAACGCCCAAGAGGTGCTTGATGGCAATACGTGAAGGCTCGCCGCCGGAGGTGTTGACGGTCCACGCCGTTGCTCGACAGGCGTTCTGCGCCCGCTCCCTACATTTGACCGGCGGCCCTCATGGCTGTGAGTTGGCTGTAGGTTATGCCGACCTTGTGCTGAACAAAGTACCGTGCGAGGCCTGCGAAGGCCTGTCGATCTTGACATTCGTCTAAAAGCGCGCGTAGCGCGTTGTTTTGGGCGAGCACATTGTTTCGGACCAAAGCGTCCAAGTATTCGCCGTGGCGACTAATCAGCTTCTCCCCTTTTATCGCTCGTTGGACCTCAAGCGACTTCCTGTCCAGTCCGCAAACCTCAATAGTGGCAGTGCCTCGGGCTGTTCGCCCCCGTATTTGACCGGTGTTCTCATCAAATGCAAAATGCGGTTCCGGGTCCGTGTCGTAAGGGTTTATGAGCAAATGATGCTCAGCAGTCAGCTGTGAGCTTTTGAGTGCTGCTGTGCCGGCAATTGGGAACTGATTCTTCTTCCAAAGCGAATTGCACCGGTTGCATGCAAGTAGATAGTTCGACCACTCATATGCCAGCCACCAATATCCCGACGACTTGATTCCTGTTTTGCGATATGGAGGTTTGCCTGCGTAGTCGTCGTTGGTCTTGGCCTTGGAGAGCGGCTGGCAAAAGGACTTAGGCCGAAAATGCTCGACGTCCCCTGGCATGCCAGCGATTACCGACACTTCGCAATACGCGCACTTGCCGTCGTGCTGCGGCAGTATGAACAAGTGTTTGTGCTTGCCCCAGTGATCGATGAAGTCTTTGCCATTTAGGATTGCGGGGGCCATTGATCCCGCCTTTGCCTGAATGGCGGCAATGATTGCCTTACAATCCAACGCGAGGCTGCCAGGTGCGGCGGGTCGGCGGCCAACCAAGCTGATCATTTGTTTGCTGCAAGAGCGGCTATACGTTTGCGAGCGGCTTGCGCGATAAGTTTTTCCTGCTCGGCAGCCGTGAGGCTCTCAACTCTAGTCCGGCGAATTTGATCTAGGTCAGCCTGGGTTTGATTGTCCAATTGAGACGGTAGGAATGACTTAACCCGCTGATGAAGCTGGGGCTCAAGTTTTTTCAGAGTGGCAGTATCGTTGGTTGCAAATGCCTTGCGATACCGCTTCAGCAAGTCCTCGCTCTTGCTATCCAAAGTGGACTGAAGTCCAAACCACTCGCCCAGAAGCAATTCGTTGGCGCTCCGTCCGTCTGGCGCCGGCAGGGCGTCTGGTACCAACTCGGCCACGGCGTTATGCAGGCGTGTCGCGAAAAGTTCGCCGGGTTTGGTATTGACGATCGCTAGCGGCGAATGTGTGGTTGCGATGAACTGAATGTTAGGAAACAGGCGACGCAGCGTTGGCACCAATGCCTTTTGCCACCGCGGATGCAAATGCTCGTCCATTTCATCAAGTAACACAATGCCAGCGAGTCGCGGCTCGGAGTTCCAACGCCCAGACTTGATGCAGTTGCCGAAGAGATCAAGCAGCCAACTGCCCGTCCCTCGGTATCCATCGCCCAAGGCGTGGAACGGCATCCCTCCCCATGGGCCATGGACAATTACCCTCTCAGCGCTGACTTCCAATCGATGTGCGGGATTTAGATGCCATAGCTTCCAAAGGTAGTCCTTCATCTCCTTCAGGGCGTTCTCTCGCTTTTTTCCCCGCGCGGCCATCAGGGCGAAATCTCGCATGATCGACTCCGGCTCCAATAGGCCAGCGCGATCGTTGAATAGCGTCAGTAGGGCGTTTCTCAATGCATACTGGCTATGCATTCGCCCTCCGATACCGCGGTTTGAGCCATAGCCGCATACGAACACCTCGCTCCACTGGAACTTGGGGTCGTCAACGGCCTTGGTCACTCGCACACCACCGTGCCCGTCGTTCTCCAACACCGTGGTTACCTTCACGGTCCTGCCAGCAACAGGGTCGCTCAGCGTTACGACTATGGTGCCCGATCGGCGGCGCGCTCCTTTTTTAGTGACGCGGATGAACTCGCCAGGCAGCAGTGCAAGCAATTCGCTGGTTGTAATTTCATCACCTAGGCCGAGCGCTACGGCGCGAAGGATGGTCGTCTTTCCATGGCCATTGTCGCCAATGAAAATGGTCCATTGCCGGTGACGTTTTCCTTTTTCGAAGGATAGGTCGAATTCAGGAAATCCCCGAATATTCGTAAAGCTTAGATGCGATAAGTAGAATGCCACGAAATTCCCATCGAGTTTCTTGCGCGCGCTGAATCATGCATTGATTATCAAGCGTCTGCAGCCAATCTGACCGCCGCTGTGAGTCGGATGCGCGCGGCGCACTTGAACTTCTGTCTTCGGCTAGGCTAGTCTCGTCTGATTGACCAGATCCGCACCTTCACGCAAGGAATCTTACGTCCCTTCCGCCTGAATAGCAGTATTGCGGCTGCCCTCGGATTTCTCACGGCCACCTCCAGACCGCCTGCGCACTCGAACAGGTCGTCGCTGCGTGCTGGGCGGAGAAAAGGGCTGCAATGCCTTGCAAAGGGCGACGCACTAGCTTCACGGCAGACGGGCTTGTCACCGCATCACCTTTGATCAATTGAACTTCAACCCAAGTGCTCCGAACTGCAGATCTTCCTGACATGCGTGCAGTCAAGCTTGCCCAGCGTCGGCGCTGAAAAGTGCATAGTCAGCGGTCAACTGCGATCGTTGGACACGCCAGACGGCCTTGAGTCAGGCTCGATGTCGTCTCGCGTCAGGACTTCGTACCACGAACTAACTGATCTCCGGTCGATATCGACAAGCCATTGTGGCGGTGACGGAGGATAGGGACGTAGCTCACGCTCGCCAAACCCGTACCAGGCGACCGAGCGATCGCCAACATACTGCCAGAGTAGATCCTCGCGGAAGTAGAGGACATCTCCTTCGAGGCCATCGACGCCGCTGACCGTGATCGTAGCGCGGCTTCCATCCGGCATGAATTGGTCGAAAGTTTGGGCCGCACCGCGGAGATCGAACCGGTGCGAGAACCGCTGGGATGGCACGCGTGCGTCTTCTACGTGATTCATGTCGCTGTGGGAACGATCCCAGGCGTAACGATGGGCAAGCATCTCGATGCTCACCCTGGTGGGGCCAATACGCAGCTCTTCTTGGTATGCCCCTTCAGTGAGGTATTTGGCTGCGAAGTTGGGGTGCCAAGGGATCTCCCCTGCGAAGAGGCTGTACTCGCGCGGAGCATCGCGGGCCGCCAAGGGCCGAGTCCCGGCGCGAAGAGCCTCGCTCAGGGTTTGCGCATTCGACTGGTCTACAACGAAGGCCGAAATGAACGCCCACGCTTCACGCCCGAGAACGCGATCGGCGGCCTTGACGAAGCCATGCACAGCCACCCATGGGCCGCGGTGCTCACCAATCATCTCGCGCCGAAGAAGGCCACGCGGTACGGCCCTGATCCCGTCGCGCATCCAATGCTCATGACTCTCCGTGCTTGGCGACAGCCAAGCCTCGACCGTCGAACTTTTGCTGTCCGCGGGGGGCTTCTCTGGGAACGTCGGATCGATGTCCACATCTGAGAATTCAAGCCTCTCGAAATGCCCCCTCTCAGCCAGTAAGCCGGCGTACTCGTAAAAGCCGATCCGGCCGTACTTCTTCCCGTAGCGTTCGGCAACTGCCCGACCGGTGGGGTTCCCGCGATAGCGGCTTTCCGCGATTGACCCGTCTACGGAATCGAAGTTCGACTGTCGCCATCCGAGCGCCCAAACCACTCCACGCACATATGCCACCGCAGCTTGGTGTCCGGGGTGGTTCATGTTGTAGTTGTCGCGATCGTCAAAGAGTCGCCCCAGCGTGTAGTTCTCGAAGTCCATCTGGAGTGCTTGTCCGGCCTCCTCTGCTTCAGGAGCTCCCGAGACGAGGGGGGCAACGGGTGCAGGCGCGCCGAACGCCCATATGCCTTTCATGCTCAGGGGGAGACTCGAAGAATGGAAGATGGCGACGAAAGCAGCGGTGCCTTGCGCGTAAAGTCGCCCCAGGTAGTGGCGTGCGGGTGCAGTTGCTAGTGGCCCTACAAGCCCCGCCGCCAGCTGCTCGAGGAACGGCGTCAAGAGGGCGCTGAAGTTGGCGTCGGCAATTGAGCGGCTCATCACAACGCCGTAAGACGCAGCGAGCATGCGCTCGACCACGTAGGCATCGTTCACCGAAAGCGAGTCAATGGTTAGCCTGAAGAGGCACCCGGCATCGAGGCGTCCAAACCAGTAGAGCGTGCGCGTTGCTTGATCTCGAAGCGCTCGGACTGTGCTGGTGAGAGTCCACATTGCCCAGCGTGCGCGCAGCCGATCGCCATCGCGCGCCTGCCCTTGGCGCCAGCGCCGCTCCAACTGTTCGAGGTCACGGCGCACGTTGCGACCTCGCCTGGGAGCATCGTCTTGGTTTGCACGAAGCCACTCGGTCCACCGAAGGTCGCGATCGGCGACCGACATCGTTCGCAACGTGTGATCCAGTGCGTCGGCGTTCAGTGGGTGGGCTGGGGTGCCTCGCACTTCCCACAAACGCCCCAGGAGCGTCGCGTCCCCCCCTCTCACCAAATCGAGCAACGCGTCGACGGTGGCTGCATCGAGAAAAACCGGCTCAAGGCGCGCTGCTGCTCGAAGAGTACGCCCACGTAGAGGCTCGTCCACCAACTGCCAGAGTTGCTTCGCCAGAAACCTCCTGGGAACCTGTCCTACGAGCGAGAGAACGATGTCATCGGCAAGTGGGTGGCGCACGCTGTAGGCCCCGGCCAGCGCGCTGTTTGTCGAGGATTCTTTGATCCACGTCTCGAAAGTTGCCCGTCCGTGTTTTGTGAGCAGCGCGCTGGCGATGATGTGCCCGCCCAGCAGGTCGTACACCGGAATGACCGTATCGCCGTCGGTGGATGGCATGCGAAGAAAGACCCCCTCATGCTCCAGCGCGCGCACGAGGCTCTGGTCCCAAGGGCGCTGCGAATCTCCGAGAGTATTTCGGAGCTCGCCAATACTGACGGAGCGGGCATTCGATTCCCACAGCGCGTTGGCGATGGTCGAAATGGCCGAGTTCACATCTTGCGCGTAAAACCGATGCTGTCGAGGTGCCAATTCAACGACCCGGATGACTACCTGCTCTAGGTAGCGATCAAAAAGTGCAGTCAAAGAACCCGGCATCGCACTTACGCCAACAGTTGACTGGCGATTCGGGTTCGTGACCTCACAGAATAGGCGCAGCGTGAGTGGATGTCGCAGAAACTCGGGTAAGGAAGCATCCGTTGCGTCGATCTTCCAGTAGCGGAAGTGCTCGCGCACAGCTTCGGCGGTTTCGTCTCCGTAGCCCTCGACTTCCACGCGACGTGTTTCATCGGGGAGGGCATCTTCCACAAATTCGGGGCGCAGCGTGCAGACCAGAAGCACGTAGGGATAGCTTCCGAGCAGAACCTCCAGCGAGGCAAGGAGAGGCTTCCACTGGCGGGGATCCTCAGCCTCATTGAGACCGTCGATGACTACGGGAAGCCGGTGCCCAGCGCGCTGTCCTGCGGAGTTCACGGCCGCGATTAATGCCTCCATGCTCGGCACGGGATTCGCAGCGATAGACATCCGGCGAGCCAGATCGTCGAGTGTGTGATTCGCATGTAGATCTCGGCCGTGCAGCAGCACGCCATGGGGGCGCGCAGTGGTGTTAGCTGTCAGCTGCGCCGCAAGGTGTGTTTTCCCGCAGCCCGCTGGCGCGAGAACCGCAACGACCCGAGACTCGAGCGCGGCCTCGACATCCGTCAGCACTCGAATCGCTTCGTGACAGGCCGCGACGGCGTTGGTCACATACAGAGCGGCCCGATGGTTACCCGACCTCAATCGACGAGGCGCAGTCGCCACGTCCTTAGGGAGTCCACGGAGTCGAACATCCAACTCGTCGCGAAGTAGATCAAGGTCGCCGTTGCTGATGCCTTCAGCGATGCCCTCAAGGAAACTCGCCAACTGTCGTGAGGATGTGAGTACGTCGGAGACCAGGAGTGATAGAGATGAAGGTACCGGCGTAGCGCTATCCACTGAATCGGCGCTACTGCGCAGAACAGCAGGCATGGCGCGGACTACGTCCCATGACTCTGCCTCCCCTAGCATGCGCCGCAAATCTCGTTCGGCTTCGCCGACGTGGTGAACGTCGGGTTGCCATCGAGCGCGGATCGATGCCACCGCGTGTTCGTGACGCTGCCCGAGGAGTTCCGGCGTCAGCACCAACTCTCCGAAGTAGGTAGTGCGGAGTACTGCGGCCTGTCCAGCGAGAAGGTTGTCGACGTCGTCGCCGGTCCACAGATGAAGCCGCATGGTCGAGGAAAGACCGTTGAACCATCGTTGGTCATGGCTCGTCAACGTACGGCGTGTCCACAGAACCCAATCCGTGAGGTCCGGAAGATGGAGCTCTGTCTTTCGGAGACTTTCCTCAATCTTCGCTCGCCGCGTTGCACCCAACGCTCCGTTCGCGGGAAGGTCGTACCACTTGCACTGCCAGCCCCACCATCGCCCCGGGTCGCCGAGAGCTTCGCAACGTTCTTCCAGTCTGAGGTGGAACTCGACGCCAGGCTGATTCGCTAGGGCACGAACGACACCGAAGCCGCCGAAATTCTGTCGAACGATGGCCCGGCAGAGAAGTTCAAAGTTCTTCTCCCCGCTTCCAGGCAAGTTTGTGAAGATGTCCCAATTCAGTGCTGGCATCGCAGTCCGACTCTCATCGGCCTCTCCCGTGTTCGCTGCCCGGGTAGTCATGGGCCGAATAGACCTCGATCCTCGCCCCTTTCAAGACCATCACCTTAAGGAATGCCGACACATCGAGTTCCTCCGTGGTCAAGACCATCTCGCTACCGTCGAGCTTGACGCTGACGTCGTAGGCGAACTGCTCAAGTTCCTGCGGACCAACGCTCATGACGTTCATGCGCGCGAGCAGATTGAGCATCTCGTCGCTATATCGATCGGATGCCCCTCCCAGCGTAAGTGCCCCGGTTGACTGGTCCTGCTCGACCTGGCTAGTCAATGCCTCAATGATCTCCTTGGCCTTCGTCGCATCGGCGGCGTTTTCGAAGCGCCCGATCATTACTAGATTCGCAGAGTGCTCGGACCCGTGTTGGTACCAAATTTTCATTTCTGGTTCTCCGCGAGATCACGGTCTAGCTGAGCGAGTGCATCGAGCACGCCCCTCACATACTGTGAGCATTCAGGTTCACCAACCTCGAACAAGGCGCAGCAACTTTGGATGGCTACAAGCGCTGCACCGCATCCGGTGTGCAGCGGCAGGGGCGCAGCGGACTGCCGTGGTGCCCGCAGGGACACGGGTTCATGGCAGCCACGAGCTGGAACCTCGCGGGGTACTCGGCCTGCCT
>Ga0247823_10004553_pt1 | contig 11112 bp, 11 predicted proteins | sample 13C_PalmiticAcid_2_FD_192426 | JGI IMG/M metagenome (GOLD analysis project Ga0247823, IMG submission 192426) | Soil microbial communities from agricultural site in Penn Yan, New York, United States - 13C_PalmiticAcid_Day30 | ecosystem: Environmental > Terrestrial > Soil > Agricultural land...
GCTATATGCTGAGGATTGAGAGTCTATGAAGCTGAAACTCAAAAAGATCCTGCCGCGTACGATCTTTGGGCGTTCTTTGCTCATCATGATCTTGCCCATTCTGCTGCTGCAGGCGATCACGACATATATCTTCTTTGACCGTCACTGGGAAAAAATGACCAGTCGCTTGGCTTTTGCCGTGGCGGGCGAAATTGCGATCATGGCCGAAGTGCTGGAAGGGCCGGATGGTCCAACGCAATTGCAGGACTTGTCCCGCTTTGCGGTTCAGCATCTGGATTTGCTGATCAGTTATGCGCCGGGCGATGTTCTGGATGAACAGAAGCATAAGCAGCGTAAGCTTGATTGGCGCCGGATGATGATGGCGGATGCGCTTAATGCTGAGCTTGGTGCCAAGGTACGCCGTCCATTCATGATGGATATTGATAGCGAAGAAAAATGGGTTGATGTGCGGGTGCAACTGGACGATGGCGTGCTGCTGGTCAGTTTGCCGCAGCGCCGTTTGTTCTCGTCCTCCAGTTATATTGTAATTCTCTGGATGATCGGCAGTTCTATCATCCTGATCTCAATTGCCAGCTTGTTTATGCGTAATCAGGTGCGCCCGATACGCAGACTGGCTGTGGCAGCGGAGCGCTTTGGCCGTGGTCTTGATGTGCCAACATCATTCAAGCCAGAAGGTGCGCGTGAAATCCGTCAAGCAGCGCAGGCCTTTCTTGATATGCATGAACGTGTGAAGCGCCAGATCACACAGCGTGCGGCAATGTTGGCCGGGGTTTCTCATGATTTGCGTACCCCGCTGACACGTATGCGTCTTCAAGTGGCGATGATGCCTGAGGGACCGGATGCACAAGCCTTGAAGCAAGACATTGCCGACATGGAGCGCATGATCAATGCGTATCTGGATTTTGCCAAAGGCGAGGGGACAGAACAGCCTGTACGTTCCGATCTGCGTCAAATGTTGGAGCATATCGTTAGTGGCATGAAACGTCAGGGCGCTGATATTGAATTCACGATGGCAGAGGATCTTTCGTTGTTCCTGCGTCCTGTGGCGTTTGAGCGCGGTCTTACAAACATTCTGACCAATGCACGTAAATATGCGCCGCATATCTGGTTGCAGGCGCATCGTATGGATGATGAAGAGCATATCGAAATCATCGTCGATGATGATGGACCGGGTATCCCGGATGAGCAGATGGAAGAGGTGTTCAAGCCCTTCATGCGCGTTGATAGTTCGCGTAATGCTGCTACCGGTGGTGTGGGGCTTGGTCTTCCTATCGCACGCGAAGTGTTTCACGCGCATGGCGGTAAAATCTGGCTTGAGAAAAGTCCACGCGGTGGTGTGCGGGCGATTATTCAGCTACCGGCTTAATAGAGGCGTCCGCCGTTCGGTACTTTTTTGCTCGGTGCAATCAGTGTGACATTCTCGCCTTCGTCCGGGAAACCCAGCACCAGAAATTCAGACATGTATTTGCCGATCTGGCGTGGCGGGAAGTTGACGACGCCTGCGACCTGACGGCCTACCAGTTCATCCAGCTTATAATTCACCGTTATCTGTGCTGATGTTTTCTTGACACCCAGCTCCGGTCCGAAATCGACCCAGAGTTTGAATGCGGGCTTCTTTGCCTCAGGAAATTCCTGTGCGTCTACAATCGTGCCGACACGAATGTCGACATTGAGAAAGTCTTCAATAGTAATGGTACTCATCAGGCGGCGATTTTCTTCTGTGTAATGTCATCTGCGTTTGCCGGGATCAGCAGGGCTTTGCTGGCCTGACGCTGACCTTCGCTTAGTGTGCTGATGGTGCGGTGGTGTAGAATATCGGCGGCATTGCGCAATGTCTCTGTCATCGTGTCCTGCATTTTGCGCATTTCATGAACGATGTCCTTGTACTGCTTTTTGCTGATTTCGGCATGGCGGACGATCTTTTCCTCCGGGGTGCCTTCGTCGATCAGCAGACTCACGAATGATGTCTGGTTCTCCCAAATAGTGGACATGATGCGGCCTTGCTGACGTGCGATGGTCTGCATGCTGGCTATTACGGTTTCATGGGCTTCGGTCAGGGCCAGCCAGTTGGTGCGCTGGGTTTCGAACAGGCTGTGCAGGTCATAGGGCAGGCCGCGTGTATAGCCTTGGGCCTGTGACATCATGGAAACCAGGGTTTTCGGGGTGATAAACGGTGTGTCTGTATTGAGGGTCAGCATGGCTATACCTTTCGCAGAAAATGGCGGATTTTGGCTCTGCGGTATGATGCGCTGCATGATGGGGGCGTGTCAATCTATCCCATACCTCAGGCCCAATTCCGTAAAATCCGAAATTTTCCTTTTTTAGCAAACAATTAACCCGGAAATAGGAGAGTGTAATAAGGGCCATTTTATCCTTTTTTCGGGGTATTCTGGGCAGCGGTTGAGATTCCACAATTCAAGGTTCCATGGCTTACAACAAGGACAGCAACACGAACGAGATTGATTATCAGGAAACGAGCGCTGAACGCGCACGTCGCATGATGACGGGTGGCGTGCCGCAGTTCATGGTGTTCCTGAACGGCATGATCCTGACGGTTGTAGCCTACATGGTCCTCAGCATTTTCATGAGCGATATCATGGTCGATGAATATCGCACGATGGTTGATGAGACGCGCGAGACTGTTTCCGAGCACGTTGAACGTGTGCAAGACGACTTGCAAATGCTCTCCACCATTCTGACACTCTCCGGTGCCAGTACAGGGGAGATGGCAAAACAGGGTATTCAGAAGGCTTCACCGGATACGCGCCTGTTTGATCACCTGATCTGGATTTATAAAGACGAGGCAGGTTCGTGGAAGTATCGTGATCTGCTGGATGATATGACCCCAGGCAGTCAGCATAAACCACTGACCGTGAATAAGGGGATCGCACTGGTTCAATATATCATGGGTCACCGTGGCAAAAGCGTGGATGAACCTTTCGTTCTTTCGGATTACTCCGCCAGTGATTACACGCAGGAAAATGACAGCCCCATTGTTAAAAGCCGTATGCTTATTATTGCCCGCAATCTGCATGATGGCACGAATGACAGGGGTATTTTGGCCGCTGTTACACGTATGCATGTGATTGTCGATATGGATTGGCTGGTAAGTCAGCCTATGATCCGCCGCTTGACGATTGCAGATGGTGCTAGCAATAAGCGCCTGTTCTTAATGGATCGCGCTATGAATGATGTAGAAGAGGTGGGGTCCAAAGGTGACTTTACCTATAACTTCGATATGAATATCGCTGGTAATTCTTGGCGTACGGAAATTCGCGTCGGGTCCGACCGTAATATGATGTTCTTGCGTCAGTCACCCCTGTTATTGCTGTTCTTTGGTCTGACGCTGACGATTGTGGGCACAATGTATGTGCGCAGTAATCAAAAGCAATCTTATCGCCTGTCATCAGTAAACCGTGCCTTGGCGCAGAAGAACTATGAACTAAACAGTGAAATGGCAGAACGTGAGCGTTTAAACCAGACACTGCGTAAGGCCGAGCGTGAATATCGCGCTATTATCGACTCCGTCAGCGATATCATTTTTGAACTGAATTCCGATGGTGATTTCCTGTTCCTGAATGAGACTTGGCCACGAATTACGGGGTATGAGATCGAACAATGTATCCACCGTAACCTGTTTGATATGCTGCACCCGCAGGATCAGGAAGAGCAGCGCGCGGCTTTCAAGCAACTCGTGATCGGTAAACGTCCGGCCTATCGTTCCTTTACGCGCCTGCGCACGAATACAGGCGTTTATCACGCGGCAGAACTGGCGATGTCTATGTTGCGTCAGGATGAAACCAAGCAATTGCGTGTTGTGGGTTCAATTACGGACGTGGAAGAGCGTCGCCGTACCGAACGTGCCCTGACAGAGGCAGAGAAGAAATACCGGACCATCGTTGAAAATGCTGCCGGTGGCATTTATCAGGTAACGCCGGAAGGGCATTTCCTGAGCGTGAACCCGGCTTATGCCCGTATTCTTAATTATGATTCAGTCGATCATGTGATGAAGCATGTACGTAATGCGCATGAGCAGCTTTATCGCCTGCCGCGTGAACGTGCGCGTTTTATCCGTGAGCTCGAGCAAAAGGGCGTCGTGCAGGGTTTTGAATCCGAAATGCTGACCCGCAATGGTGACTTTATTTGGGTCAACGAAAATGCCCGTACTGTTCGTGATGATGAAGGGCATATCCTGTATTATGAAGGTAGCCTTGAAGACATTACGCCGCGTAAAGAAGCAGAGCTTAAAATGAGTGAGGCAATGCTTCAATCTGATTTGGCTAACCGCGCGAAGTCAGAATTCCTTGCCAATATGTCGCACGAACTCCGTACGCCGTTGAACGCTATAATTGGTTTCTCCGAGATCATTAGTAACGAAGTGTTCGGTGCCATCAATCACCGTCAATATTGGGAATATGCCAAGGATATCCACCTGAGTGGTAAGCAACTCCTGCGTATTATCAATGATATTCTGGATGTATCCCGTATCGATGCCGGTGATCGCCAGCTGAATGAAAGCTCGATTAATATGGAGCAGGTCGTTACTGGTTGTATCGACTTCCTGAAGGGCAAAATTGATGAAGCCGGACTGACAGTCAATAATGCAACGCTAAAGCATGTCCCCAATCTGGTGGGTGAAGAGTTGGCGGTAAAGCAGTCCTTACTGAATATTCTTTCGAACGCCATCAAGTTTACGCAACCGGGCGGCAGTATCACAATTTCAGATGAGATTGATAGCGATGGCCGCTTGCGTCTGTCTGTTACAGATACGGGCGTAGGTCTTGATGATGATGAGATTGAAAAGGCGCTGTCTCCGTTTGGTCAGGTGGAAACATCATTGTCACGAAATACCTCTGGTGCCGGCCTTGGCCTGACATTGGTGACATCACTGATGAAGCTGCATGGTGGTTATCTGGAACTGGTATCGCAAAAAGGTATCGGTACAACAGCAACACTGGTATTCCCGAAGAAGCGCGTGGTGGTTGATCCGGCCCGTAAGGCGCCCGTTGTTCCTGCCGAGGGCGAGGGTACTCAGGATTCTACCACCCGGACGATACAATAATTTCTTCGGCTTCTTCCTTATTCATACGAAGTGACTTACGTGCGGTTTCAAAGTCAAAGCCGCCACGGGCCATGGCTGCCAGATGTTTGTCCTGAATACCTTCAATTTCCCGTTTTTCTTCTGGTAGCCAAGGGCCGATGCGGCGTTTACGTGCATATTTAAGGGCGGCACGCAAATCGGGGTCACCTTCCTTCAGGCTATCAATCTCTTCCAGTGTCTTTTTGACTAAGGCTGCCGGAATACCTTTGATTGCCATTTTGGCTTCGATGGCGCGGGTTGATAAGCCGCGTTGCCGCAGGGAGCGAATGGCCCCCGTTGCAAAGATTTCGTCATTCAATAGGCCTGTACGCTGAAATGTCTCGATCAGGGTGTTGAGTAAGGTCAGGCATTCTTCGCGGTTTTGTTCCGGGTGCGCCATGCAGGATTTATCGATTTTCCGCTGCATCACGCGGCGAAACTGGGCGGTGCTGGCGGCAAAACGCTGCATGTAATAAAGACCTGAATTATGCAGGTATGTGGCAGTGATTTTCTTGGGGATTTTAGGGGTATTTCGAGGGGTGCGGCTATCCTTGGCCGGGGGCTTGATCCCGGCTGAATCTGGTTTATCTTGGTGGCTTCGCTCCGTCATAAGCCCAAGGTTAGCATAATGAACGATCCCCTGTCTGCGCCTGTTTACAACCTCAATCCTCGGGCGATCCGCGGGATAAACATGGTGGGGCTTTCGACCTTTATCAATAAAGAGATATCCCGTTTTATGAAGGTGTGGCTGCAGACGGTTTTGGCACCTGTCATTACTACTATGCTGTTCTTCATGATTTTTGTGTTGGCGCTCGGGCATGAGAACGAGGCCGTCGCCGGGGTGCCGTATCTGCAATTCCTGGTTCCCGGTCTGATCATGATGGCGATGGTGCAAAATGCTTTTGCCAACACATCATCATCTATCATCATTGCCAAAGTGCAGGGGAGTATTGTCGATGTCCTGATGCCGCCCCTCAGCCCGTTTGAATTACTGGTGGGGTATGCGCTTGGTGGAATGGTGCGTGGCGTCCTAGTGGGCGCGGCATGCCTTGTGGCGATGTTGCCGTTTGTGGCGCTGACAATCTATTCATGGCCGATGTTGCTGGGCACCGCCTTTTTATCATCCCTGATGCTATCGCTGATTGGTATTGCCGGGGGGCTGTGGTCAGAGAAATTTGACCATATGGCGACCATCACCAATTTCATTGTTACACCGCTTTCATTCCTATCGGGGACGTTCTATTCTATTTCCCGCCTGCCGGGGGTCTGGAAGGATATTGCCCTTTATAACCCGTTCTTTCACATGATTGACGGGTTCCGTTACGGCATGATCGGCCATGCGGATGCTGATGTTTCCATGGGTGTCTGGATGTTAATTGTTGTCAATATTCTGCTGTTTTGGCTATGTTACCGCCTGTTGAAAACAGGTTACAAAATCAGAGCTTAAGTTATGGCGGATTTCGCGCTTCCTTTTATGATTGAATCTTCGTCGCTGCGCGGTCGCATCGTGCGGCTGGATTCTGTGCTCGACCAGATTTTATCAGCGCATAATTATGCTCGTCCCGTATCTCAACTGACAGCTGAAACGGCGATCATGACGGTACTGCTGGGGACAATGTTGAAATATGACGGCATATTTACGCTGCAAGTCCAATCCGATGACAGCCCTGTCAAAATGCTGGTGAGTGATTACACGTCAGGTGGCGATGTGCGTGCGTGCGCAACTGTTGTCGCAGACGCCGTCATTGGTGAGAAGGAGCAAAGCCTGCTGGGTAAGGGCTATATGGCATTTACCGTCGATCAGGGTGCCAATACAGAACGCTATCAGGGCATCGTTGAACTCAAGAATGGCTCGCTGCTGCAAAGCATGCAGGATTATTTCGTACAGTCGGAACAGATCCGCACAGGTATCAAACTTGCGGTTGGTCAGCTTGATGGTCAGTGGCGCGGTACAGCGATCATGCTGCAGGATATGCCCGAAGAGGGGGGGATCCCTGTTGTTAGCGAAGGTGTGGATGTTTCCGAGGCTGAAGAAAATTGGCGTCGCGTGATGATGCTTTTGCAAAGCTGCACGGACGAAGAGCTTCTTTCCAGTCAGATCAGTGCCGAGGAATTGCTGTTCCGTCTTTTCCATGAAGAGGGCGTTCGTGTATTCGAGGCGAAGCCGGTTCAAAAGAATTGCCGATGCTCTATGGAAAAAGTAGAGGGTGTTCTGACCACTTTAAGTGACGATGATATTCGTCATTTGACCGTGGATGGCAAGGTTTCCATGACCTGTGAGTTCTGCAGCCGTGAATTTGCCCTTGATCCTGTCCGTCTTGGACGTAATATTGCCTGATAACCTCTGATTCAGGATTTGCACTTATGGTTTCTCACTCTCTGATGCGCAAGGTTTCCTGCGCTCTTCTGGTTACAGCCTCCTTTGCTTGTCTGTCAGCATGCAGCTCGACAGCGCCGTCCAGCAAACCGACGCCGGAACTGTCCTTCACAAATATCACTCCTTACCATGTTCAGGCTGCGCATGTTGAGGTGGAGACAAAATACGTTCCGGGTGCGGACCCGAAAGACGTGGCTTCATCGTTTGCCGTAGCACCGGATGTTGCGGTTAGACGCTATGCTGAAAACCGTCTGCAACCGGGCGCGCAGACAGGTGGTCTGAAACTGGTTATTGAAGATGCCCGCGTATATCAAACCGTGATCAAGCCTGATAATCAGGTTGTGAACTGGATGGGAGCGGGCAATCTGGACCAGTATGAAGTTTTCCTGAAGCTGATGATTTACTACACAGATGATGTCGGCATGCAATCAGGCCGCAAGGGCGAAATGGCTTTCAACCGTACTTTGACCATGCCTTCGAGTGTATCACTTTCTGAACGCGAAGAGCGTCAGATGAAGTTCCTTGATCAGCTGATGAAGGATGTTGATACAGGTGTGATGAAAGCGCTGTCTGAGAAGTTCAGTATGGTTGATACAGATGCTCAGCCGCTTTCTGCGCTGTTATCGACGCCACAGGTACGGTGAGAACAAGACCAACAAGGTCAACAGTTCCAGACGGCCCATCAACATTCCAAATGACAAGATCCACTTGGCGGCTTCCGGCAGTCCGGCAAAGTTTCCTGCCGGACCAATAAGGTTGCCGAGGCCTGGGCCTACGTTCATGATTGATGCAGCAGCACCGGTAATGCTGGTAATCAGATCGACACCGAGCAAGCCCAGCAGCAGTGAGAACACGGCAATCGACATGAACAAGGCGATGACGTAGACGATAACCGAGAACAGCACGTCTTCACTCACGCGACGACCCTCGTATGTAATCGGGAATACGCCATGAGGATGCACGAGGCGGAACATCTGGCGTTTGAAAATCGATGACATGATCTGGAAACGCATGATCTTGGTGCCGCCGCCCGTTGATCCCGTACAGCCGCCTACAAAAGTCAGGGCAAAGAAGGCCACGAGCGCGAAGGGACCCCACAGGCTGTAATCTTCCGACATGTATCCTGTCGTTGTTACAATTGAAACGACGTTGAAGCTTACGGCGCGTAGTGAATCTCCGAATGATCTATCATGGGAAATCATCAGCCAGAATGTCATCAGCAAAATAACAATCGCAAGAAACCTCAGGAATGCCCGGACCTGCGAATTATAAAACACGGCTTTCCATTCGCCTTTGCCCATGCGTATGAAAAGAACGAACGGCAACGCGCCCAATATCATGAAGAACGTCGCTGACCATTCCAGCAGGTGATTGTTGAAATATGCGAACGAGGCATCGTGTGTCGACAGACCGGCGGTCGAGATCGTGGTCATCGCATGGTTGATGGCGTCAAAACCACTCATGCCGCAGAACCAGTATGTCATCGTGCACCACGCGACAAGGAACAGGTAGATATAACCAATTGCCATCGCATTCTGACGGATACGCGGCAGGGCTTTATCAGATTTGTCAGAGGACTCTGTCTGGAAGAGCTGCATCCCGCCCACCTTAAGGAACGGTAGAATGGTCAGGGCCATCACGATAAAGCCGACGCCGCCAAAGGCCTGCAAGATGGAGCGCCACAGCAATATGCCGGGGGGCGCATTGTCGAGGCCGACGATAACGGTGGATCCTGTCGTGGTAACAGCGGATGTCGCTTCGAATACAGCATCGGCAAAGGTCAGGTTGATACCTGAGTGCCACAAGGGTAATGCGCCGAACAATGACATCACGCCCCAGCCCATGGCGGTGAGTACGAATGCTTGTTTGATGTTCAGGGATTCCTCGGTGCATCCAGCATTGCTCAGGATCAATGTCCCGCCGAAGAATGTGCAGATACAGATGCAGAAGAAGAAAACGCGCCAGTCATCATGTTCATAGTACATGTCGACAAGCATCGGTACGGCCATGCCTATAGCCAGCAGGCAGAGCAACATTCCCATGACATATAATATGGGGCGAAAATCCATGACTCAGACTCTAATGAATGATGGCGCGCTGGTAAGGACTATCGAGGGAGAAGGCCGGAATATCCACAGTGAAGCTTTGGCCATGTATTCCCAGCATCTTGTAAGTCCCGGTCATAATGCCGCCGGGCGTGGGCAGGGGCGTGCCGCTAGTATATTCAAATGACTCGCCCGGGGCCAATGTCGGTTGCTGGCCGATGACGCCTTCGCCTTCAACCTCATGGCTGTGGCCAAACGCATCTGTAATCTTCCAGTAACGGGATTTCAGCTGCACGATCTGGTCGCCCTTGTTTTCGATGCGCACATGATACGACCAGACGTAATGTTCATCTTCCGGGCGGGACTGATCCGGCAGGAAGTCAGGGGTCACCTGTATGCTGATATTGTGTGTTGTTTTTTCGTACATCATTCATCCTTAAAGCAACAAGGCCGGAGAGTTTCCCCGGCCTTGCTGAAATCATCAGGCGTGGGAAATTACTGGAATGTAATTTCTGCGCGGCGGTTAGCTGGTTCGCGAACGTTATCGTCTGTCGCTACCAGGTTTTGGTCTTCGCCACGGCCGTCAACTTTGATCAGGCTTGCATCAACACCGCGTTTGATCAGAGCGTCACGAACAGAGTTCGCACGTTTCATAGCCAAGCGGTTGTTGTATGTGCGTGAACCGGCGCGGTCTGTGTGACCAACAACGTTCAGAACGTTCAGGCTGCGGCTCTTTACTTCTGTGCCAACAGCATCCAGAACGCTTTCACCGCTAGCGGCTACGCTGGACTTGTCGAAGTCAAAGAACACGAGGTACATCGCGTCTTCCACTTTCATTGGTTCTGCCGGAGGCTCAACGGCTGCCACTGGCTCCATTACTGGGGCTGGCTTCACGAGACCTTCCAGAGCGTTCATGGCTTCCATGAACTGGCTCTTGCACTGGGAGATATCGTTATCTTGCCAGTTTTCCTCTTGCTGTTCGATCCAGCAATCAAAGCGTGCTTGCGCGATTGCAGATTGTTGAGCGGCAACTTCACGTGCACCCAGATCGAATGCCACAACCAGACGGCCGCGGGCTGTGCTCAGCTCTTCCATATGTTGTGGGTTCAGGTTCCAGTCGCTGATTGGCTCAGGCATTACAACTTCACCAGCTGCTGCTGCGAGGCCTTTACGTGCGAAGTGCAGAGCGTCCGGGTAATCGAACATCTCGTTCAGTTCACGGTTTGTGAATGTACGATACTCAGCAGAGAGATATTGAGTGAAAGGGCTGCCGACAGCTTGCACTTCGTTCAGGGCTTTCACTTCACTGTGTGCCTGATAGTTGGAGCAAGCACCGAGACCGATGAGACATGCGCCGAGAACGAGGCTGCGAATAACTTTCATAACATATGCTCCTTAAAAGCTTGGATAGTGCCGCTGGGAGTTCTGCAGGATTTCCGCAAAACCAATTTCAGGGCCTATGATTACTACCTAACCGTCCACTTTTTATAAAGAAAGACCCTTGAAAGTAAAGGAATCTTTCCACAGGAATTTATCTTAACTATTTGCCGGGGGCGGTGTATCGGGGAAACCCAGCATAGCCTATATAGTCCGCCAGATTGCTGTAGGGC
>Ga0247823_10004554_pt1 | contig 11112 bp, 10 predicted proteins | sample 13C_PalmiticAcid_2_FD_192426 | JGI IMG/M metagenome (GOLD analysis project Ga0247823, IMG submission 192426) | Soil microbial communities from agricultural site in Penn Yan, New York, United States - 13C_PalmiticAcid_Day30 | ecosystem: Environmental > Terrestrial > Soil > Agricultural land...
GGCGTTGTCGGAGGTCTTGGAAGCGACTTCCTTGACCATCTGGGCGCCCATGTTCTGGAGCTTGTCCTTGAGTTCGATTTCCTTGGCCACGGACACACCGTCCTTGGTCACGGTGGGGGCGCCGAACGAGCGCTCGAGCACCACGTTGCGGCCCTTCGGGCCCAGGGTGACCTTGACCGCGTTGGCCAGGATGTTCACGCCTTCAACCATGCGTGCGCGGGCTTCACCGCCGAAAATGACGTCTTTTGCTGCCATGTTGTTTCTCCGGAAAAATGGGGATGTTCAGTTACTTGGATTCAACGACCGCGAACAGGTCGTCTTCCTTCATGACCAGCAGCTCGTCGCCAGCGACCTTGACGGTCTGGCCGCTGTACTTGCCAAACAGAACGCGGTCACCGACCTTGACGTTCATGGCGGACAGTTCGCCTTTGTCGTTTTTCTTGCCGGGACCGACCGCCAGGACTTCGCCCTGGTCCGGTTTTTCGGCGGCGGCGTCGGGGATGACGATGCCGGAGGCGGTCTTGGTTTCGCTGTCAATGCGCTTGACGATCACGCGATCGGCGAGAGGACGAAGGTTCATTGCATCTCCTGGGAATGGAACAGATGGGGTTGTTCAAAACGGCGGTGCCGACCCTGACGGGTCGGCGGATACCGCTGATCGACTTGGCAGAGCGTGTTAGCACTCAACGCCAGCGAGTGCTAATCATAAGGGCGTCGGAACCCCATTTCAAGGCCGGGTGGCTTTATTTCTGGCGCATCCGGTGTCCGGCCGACGTGCCGGAGATCCTGTCGTCACAAACATTTACGATGCCGGGATGGATCGCATTTCCCCGCTCGCTGCACCGGTTTCCCCTGCCCTGATTCAGCCCGTCCGGATGTGGGTGGTCCTGCTGTTGGGCCTCTGGCTCACCTGGGGATGGGGTGCTGCCCGGGCGTCGGCCCCCGCGGCCACCGATGTCACCTTGCAGACCTTCTATTGGGTCGACACCACGGGGCAGGCGTCCCTGGAGGAGGTGCAGGGACGGCCGGCCGGGGATTTTCAGCCCCTGGACCGATACCGGTCCTTTGACCTGGCGAATGCCGCGCTTTGGTTGCGCCTGGACCTGCCGGCACTGGACACCGGCCGCCGCTGGTACCTGGCCCTGAGCGCGGCAGCGTTCATCAACCGGGCCACGCTCCATGTCGCCGACGCCCAGGGGCAGTGGACGGCGCAGCAGGCCGGCGATCTCTGGCCGGTGTCGCAGTGGAGTCACCCGGACCAGACCCCGGTGTTTTCCGTGCCGGCCGGGTCGGCAGGCCCGGTCTGGCTGCGGCTGGAAAACCGGCCCGCGACGCTGAGCCCGCGCCTGCTGCTGCTGGAAGAAAACACGCTGCAGGAAACGCGTTACTGGACCTTCCTGTTGATCGGGGGCTATCTCGGGTTCGGCCTGCTGGTGCTGTTCTGGGGCTGGGTGCACGCGCGCCTGTATGGCGACCGGGCTTTCATCGCGTATTGCTGCTATGTCGCGTGCATGTTGGGTTTCCAGGCCGCCTTCACGGGTGTGGGGGGCGTGTTCTTCTGGAGGGACTGGGCCTGGTGGAACGACGCCGCGCCCGCGGTGTTCATGCTGTGGCTCACCGCGTCGGGCATCTGGTTCGTGCGCGAGGCCTGCGCGGTGTCGCGCTACCACCGGCGGGTGGACCGCTTCGTGCTGGCCTGGTGCTGGTTCGGCTTGTTGTTCCCGGTGGTCTACCTGCTGCTGCAGAACCAGGTGGTGTTTGCCGTGCTCAACCTGTACGGCCTGTTGTCGGTGATGTTGAGCTTCACGCTGTGTGTCTGGACCTGGCGGCTCGGCGAGAAGTACGCGGGCTGGCTGGCGCTGGGCTTCCTGCCGGTCCATCTGAGCTACCCGTTTCCCGCGCTGCGCTCGGCCGGTGTCCTGCCGGACAGCTGGGCCACCCAGTATGCGGTGCTCATCGGCTCGGCGATCGAAATCCCGCTCTTGTTGTACATCCTGCACCGCCGCGCCAAGGAGTTCAACGAGAACCACGCCCGGCTGCGCGCGATCGAGAGCACCGACCCGCTGACGGGCCTGACCATCGCGCCGGTGCTCGACCTGCGCTTGCGCGATGCCCTGCGCCGTTCCCGGCGCTACGGGCATCCCTGCGGTCTCCTGATGGTGGAGCTGCTCAACCACGCGGACATCGCGACCCGCCAGGGGCGGGAGGTGGCCGACCGCGCGCTGGTGGTGGCCGCCTCGCGCCTGCTGCACGTGGTGCGCGACGTGGACACGGTCTGCCGCGTGGCGAACGCGCGCTTTGCGGTGTTGGTCGAAGGGCCGCTGCAGCCCGATCACCTGCTGCTGCTGGCGCAGCACATCGTCGCGAAGGGGCTGGAGCAGGTGCCGTCGCTGCCGGCGGGGGTGTCGCTGCGCTTTCGCCTGGTCTCCATGTCGCTGCCGGACGGGCCGGGCGACGATGACGACGGGCGCCTGCTCGATCGCCTGGGCACGGCGCTGGACCAGATGGCCGACGACGCCCGCAAGGTGGTGCAGCACCTGCCGGTCCGTTCACCGGTACCCACACCGTCCTGAGTGTCTGTCTTGAGCCTGTAGTCTGTCGCCCTCACCCTTCGTGCTTGTTCCAACCCCGTACCTGGAGAGGATTTGATATGAGTGGATTCCAAATCGGCGTGATCGTCGGCAGCCTGCGTCGCGACTCCTTCAACCGCCAGCTGGCCACTGCGCTGGCCCGGCTTGCGCCCAAGGAGTTCACGTTCAAGCCGCTGGAGATCGGGGACTTGCCGCTGTACAACCAGGACGACGACGCGAACCAGGCCGCACCGGTCAAGCGGCTCAAGGCCGAGATCGCGGCCTCGCAGGGTTTGCTGTTCGTGACCGCCGAGTACAACCGCTCCATCCCCGGCGTGCTGAAGAACGCCATCGACCACGCCTCGCGCCCCTACGGCCAGAGCGCCTGGGCCGGCAAGCCGGCCGGGGTGATCGGCGTGTCGGTCGGTGCGATCGGCACCGCGCTGGCGCAGCAGCATTTGCGCAACGTGCTGGCCTACCTGGACGTTCCCACGCTGGGCCAGCCCGAGGCTTTCATCCAGTCCAAGGAAGGGCTGTTCGACAAGGACGGCGGCATCGGCGCAGACAGCAAGGCGTTCCTCCAGAAGTGGGTGGACACCTATGTCGCGTGGGTCCGCCAGCACGCAGGCTGAGGACCCTCCTGGCTCAGAAATGCGCCAGGTAACCGCCGTCCACGACCAGCACCTGGCCGGTGACGTAGCTGGCGGCGGGTGACGCCAGGAACACCGCCGCACCGCCGATTTCGTCGGGCTGCCCCCAGCGGCCCAGCGAGCTGCGCCGCTCGAGCCAGGCGGCGGTGGCGGCATCTTCCACCATCGCGGTGTTGGTGTCGGTGGCGAAGTAGCCCGGTGCGATGGCGTTGACGTTGATGCCCTGCGGGCCGAGTTCGGCCGCCAGCGCGCGCGTGAGCGCTTCCAGCGCGCCTTTGCCGGTGGTGTAGGCGGCATCGCCGGGGCGGGCGATCGGGCCGGCGATGGAGGTGACGTTGATGATGCGGCCGAAGGCCTGGGCGCGCATGGGCCGCGCCACTTCGCGGCACAGGTGCCAGGCCGAGACGAGGTTGGCTTCCAGCAGCTCGCGCAGGGCCTGGGCGGGGAGTTCGTCCAGAGGCTGGCGCCGGCGCTGCCCCACGTTGTTGACCAGGATGTCGATCCGGCCGCTCTCGGCCAGGACGCGGCCCACGGCCGCGCTCGCAGCGGCTTCGTCGGTCACGTCGAAGGGCAGGGCGTGGGCGGTACCACCGCTTTTTCGGACCTGCTCGACGGCTTCGTGCAGGGCGGCGGCGTCGCGGCCGTTGAGCCACACGGTCGCGCCATGCGCGGCCAGCGCCTGGGCCATGCACAGGCCAAGGCCGCGGGCCGCGCCGGTGACGACGGCGACGCGGCCTTGCAGGGAGAACAGGGTGGTGGGAATCGAGGCGGTGGTGGGGTTCACCGCGCGATTATCGGCCGGCCTCCGACCGCTCAGGCCGGCAGCTCGGCCAGTGAGGACTCGGGAAATGCCATGTCCTGCTCCATGCCGTCGAAGGGCAAGGTGAAGTAGAAGGTGCAGCCCTCACCGGGCGCGGTCTCGGACCAGATGCGCCCGCCGTGGCGCTCGATGATGCGCTGCGACAGCGCCAGGCCCGTGCCCGTGCCTTCGAAGTCCATCGAGTGGTGCTGGCGCTGGAACATCACGAACAGGTTGTGCGCCTTCTCCAGGTCGAAGCCCACGCCGTTGTCGGCGATGTAGAACGTGCGGCCGCCCACAGGGTTGACTTTCCAGCCCACCTCGATGCGGGCCGCGTCGCGCGGTCGGGTGTATTTCACGGCGTTGCCGAGCAGGTTGCCCAGGGCCTGGGCCAGCAGCATGGCGTCGCCTCGCACGATGGGCAGGTCGTTCTCGATCACCCATTCGATGCGGCGATCCGGATTTTCCTGTTTCAGATGCGCAATCACACCCTGGACCAACTGGGCGATGGGCACCGGTTGGGTGTCGACCGCCACGCGACCGAGTCGGGCGTATTCGAGCAGGCCTTCGATCATCAGGCTCATGCGCTTGGAAGCCTTGGCGATCGAGTTCTGGTACTGCAGGGCCAGCGTGTCGGCGGAGTCGCCCATCTGCTCCTGCAGCAGGCTGACGAAGCTGGCAATGTGGCGCAGCGGTGCGCGCAGATCGTGCGAGACCATGTGCGAGAACACGTCCAGGTCCTTGTTGGCCGCCACGAGCTGTTGCGTGCGCTCGGCCACGCGCTTTTCGAGTTCGCGGTTGAGGTCGTTCATCACGTCCTCCAGGCTCTTGGCGGCTGTCATGTCGCGCGTGATGCTCGAGAGGCCCTGCAGCTCCCCCGCTTCATTGCGCAGCGCGGTCAGCACGGTGTGCGCCCAGAAGCGCGAGCCGTCCTCTCGCAGGCGCCAGCCGCGCGTCTCCCACTGGCCATGCGCCTTGGCCAGGCGCAGCACCTGGCCGGGGTCGACTTCGTCTTCGCCCGCATTGTCGGTGGACAGCAGCACTTCATAGGAGCGCCCCATGATCTGCGAGCGGGTATGGCCGTGCAGCCGCTGGGCGCTCTCGGTCCACTCGGTGATGCCGCCGTTTTCGTCGACGAAGTAGATGCAATAGTCCTGGATCGCGTCGACCATCAGGCGGTAGCGCTGCTCGCTGGCAAACAGCTCGGCGGAACGCGAGCGCACGCGCTCTTCCAGGTCCTGGTTGGCGTGCAGCACGAACTCCTCGGTGCGGCGGCGCTCCGTGATGTCGTGCAACTCGATGAAGAAGCCCTCGACCGAACCGTTCTGGAAGTCGGGGATGTAGTGGATCTCGAAGTAGTTGCGCGAGCCGTCGGCGGCCACGCGCTCGGCCTCGAAGGTTTGCGTCTGGCCGGAGAGGGCCTGCGCCACGCGCGGCAGGATGTCGGGCAGGATGTCGGGCCGCACCACCTGGCTGAGGGGCGAGCCCACCATGTCGGCCGGCAGTTTGCCGTAGCGCGCGGCATGGGCGTGGTTGGCGAAACGGCAGATCAGGTTCTTGTCGTAGTAAGCCAGGCGTGCCGGAATGCGGTCGGTGATGCTGCGCAGCAGGCTGTCCTGGGCCGAGGTGGCCTGTGCCGCATCGACGGGCGTGACCACCGCGCTGCCGTGCAGGAAATGGCCTTCGGCATCGAACACCGGCGTGGAAGCGAGGCGGGCGCGAAAGAGGCTGCCGTCCACGCGCAGCCAATCCAGGTCGACCGGCTCGCTTTGCCCGCTCTGGCGCAGGGATTCCACGTGGGTGGTCAGTGCGTCTCGCGAGCGCGGCGCGACGAGTTCGGTCAGGGGCATGCCCGGCGCGCCGTGGCCCAGCCAGCCCAGCAAGGCCTGGTTGAGATGAACGCAACGCTGCGCGCTGTCGAAGGTGAGCAGACCGCAGCTTGCCTGGTCGCAAAGGGAGCGGGCGCTGTCCAGCGCGGCCTGGAGTTCTTGCGTGCGCAGCGCCAGCAACCGCTCGAGCTGTTGCTCTGGCGTTTCCATCCCGTCGGGGCAGATAGAGGTGTCCATGGTTCAGGGCTCCCGGGTCATTGCATTAGCCAGAAAGGTGGCTTGTACTCCCATATCGGACGCAGCCGCAGAAAATTCAAATTGTTACGACCGATGGTTTTCCCGGTTGTCCGAAAAAAGTACGAAAAAAAGCCCCGAAGGCTGTCGCCCCGGGGCCTTCTCGGCCGATCGCGTGAAAATTTACAGGCCGGCGGCCTGGCGCAGCGCGGCGGCCTTGTCGGTGCGTTCCCAGGCGAATTCGGGCTCTTCGCGACCGAAGTGGCCGTAGGCGGCGGTCTTGGTGTAGATCGGGCGCAGCAGGTCCAGCATCTGGATGATGCCCTTCGGACGCAGGTCGAAGTGCTCCTGCACCAGGGCGGCGATCTTCTCGTCGGAGATCACGCCGGTGCCTTCGGTGTACACGGTGACGTTCATCGGGCGGGCCACGCCGATGGCGTACGCCACCTGGATCTGGCACTGCTTGGCCAGGCCGGCGGCCACGATGTTCTTGGCCACATAGCGGGCGGCGTAGGCGGCCGAGCGGTCCACCTTGGACGGGTCCTTGCCGGAGAACGCGCCACCGCCGTGCGGGCAGGCGCCGCCGTAGGTGTCGACGATGATCTTGCGGCCGGTCAGGCCGCAGTCACCTTGCGGGCCGCCGATGACGAAGCGGCCGGTCGGGTTGATCAGGTACTTGGTGTCCTTGAGCCATTCCTTGGGCAGCACAGGCTTGATGATCTCTTCGATGATGGCTTCGTTGAACGAGGCCTTCATCTTGTGCGGCGTCTCGCTCTGGTCGGGCGAGTGTTGGGTCGAGAGCACCACGGTGTCGATGCTGTGGGGCTTGCCGTCCACGTAGCGCATGGTCACCTGGCTCTTGGCGTCAGGGCGCAGGAAGGGCAGGCGGCCGTCCTTGCGGAGCTGGGCCTGGCGCTCCACGAGGCGGTGCGCGTAATAGATCGGCGCGGGCATCAGCTCGGGCGTCTCGTCGCAGGCGTAGCCGAACATCAGACCCTGGTCGCCGGCACCGGTGTTCAGGTGGTCGTCGGAGGCGTGGTCCACGCCCTGGGCGATGTCGTTGGACTGCTTGTCGTAGCAGACCATGACCGCGCAGCCCTTGTAGTCGATGCCGTACTCGGTGTTGTCGTAGCCGATGCGCTTGAGGGTGTCGCGGGCGACCTGGATGTAGTCGACGTGGGCGTTGGTGGTGATTTCACCGGCCAGCACCACCAGACCGGTGTTGCACAGGGTCTCGGCGGCCACACGGCTGCGCGGGTCCTGGGTGAAGATCGCGTCGAGGATCGCGTCGGAAATCTGGTCGGCAACCTTGTCGGGGTGGCCTTCGGAGACGGATTCGGAGGTGAAAAGGAAATCGTTCGCCATATATATAAACTCCACATTGGTTGACCGGCGTTGCCGGTCTGTCAGAGTTCGGCGAACGCTTTAGCGGAATTTATGAATCGCCCCGCAATTAGTTCCATAACTCGGCGATGGCCGCATTTTAAATCAAGCCGGCGCGTCCCCTTCGCCCCTCCTGTCCCGTGACCCTGTTGATCCATGGCCTTTTTCGTGCGCTGAGCTGGATGCCGTTGCCCGTGTTGCACGCGATGGGCTGGCTGCTGGGCTGGCTCAGTTTTGCGCTCTCGGGCCGGTACCGGCGACGCCTGTTCGCGCATGCCGCCCAGGCGGGGTTTTCGCGCGGGGTGGCGCTGGCCTCGGTGGGCGAGTCGGGCAAGCTGGTGGCGGAGCTGCCTCGCCTGTGGCTCGGACGGCCGGTGCCCGTGACCTGGGCCGGCGCAGAGCACATCGATGCGACACAACACGAAGGCGCCGGGGTGTTGTTCCTGACGCCCCACCTGGGCTGCTTCGAGATCACGGCCCAGGCCTATGCGCAGCGCTTTGGCGCCGCCCACCCGATGACGGTGCTGTTCCGTCCGGCGCGCCAGCCCTGGCTGCGCGATCTGGTGGCCGGTGCCCGCCAGCGCCCCGGCCTGTTCGCCGCGCCGACCACCCTGGCGGGCGTGAAGCAGCTCATCAAGGCCCTCAAGGCCGGGCAGGCGGTGGGCCTGTTGCCCGATCAGGTTCCGCCCGAGGGGCAGGGCGTGTGGGCGCCGTTCTTCGGCCGCGACGCGTACACCATGACCCTGTCGGGCCGCCTCGCCCAGGCCGGGCGCGTGCAGATCCTGCTGAGCTGGGGCGAGCGCCTGAGCGCGGGCCGGGGCTACCGCGTGCATGTGCGGCCGTTCGAACCGCTCAACGGCGGGCCGCTGGCGGACGATCCGCACGAGGCGGCCCAGCAGATCAACCGCGCCATGGAGGCCCTGGTGCGAGAATGCCCCGCCCAGTACCTCTGGTCCTACAACCGCTACAAATCGCCGCTGCGGTCGACGCCGCTGCCGCCCTGATGTCCTCACTGCCCCCCACCTCCGACGCTCCGCTGCCGCCCGGCAACCTCGGCAACCGCCTGGGGGTGGCTTTCATGCGCCTGCTGGCCGCGTTGCCGCTGCCCTGGGTGCGGGGGCTGGGCTGGTTGCTCGGCCGGGCGCTGCACCTCGTGGCCGTGCGGCGCCGGCGCATCGCGCGCATCAACTGGGGCCTGTGCTTTCCGGAAAGCAGCGAGACCGAGCGCAACCGCGCGGTGCGCCAGCACTTCGTGTACTTCGCGCAGGCCTGGCTGGACCGCGGCTGGCTGTGGGAAGCGCCCCTGGCCACGGTGCGCCAGCGCCTCAAGCTCACCGGGGATCTGCAGGCCCTGGCGGGCAACGAACCCACCGTGATCTTCGCCCCGCATTTCGTGGGCATGGACGCCGGCTGGATCGGACTCACAGCCCACCTGGAGCGGCGTTTCTGCGGACTGTACGCCGAGCAGCTCAATGCCGACGTGGACCGCTGGATGGCCCAGGGCCGACAGCGCTTCGGCAACCCTCACGTGGTGGGCAAGCGCCAGGGCATCAAGCCGCTGGTGGCGGCGATGCGCCAGGGCCTGCCGCTGTACCTGCTGCCTGACATGGACCACGGCACGCGCGACGCGGCGTTCGTGCCCTTCTTTGGCGTGCAGACCGCCACGCTCATGTCGCTGTCACGCCTGGCCCGCCTGGGGCGTGCCTGCGTGGTGCCGGTGGTGAGCCGCCTCACGCGCGAGGGGTATGAGATCCGGGTGATGTCGCCCTGGCCGGACTACCCGACCGCCGATGCCGAGGCTGACACGGCGGTCATGAACCGCTATCTGGAGGACTACATCCGCCAGACACCCGAGCAGTACTACTGGGTGCACAAGCGCTTCAAGACCCGGCCCGGCAACGAGCGCTCGTTCTACGCCGACCTCTGAGCCAGGAAGTCGCCGATCAGGGCGGTCACGTGCTCGGGCTGTTCGTGCACGATCCAGTGCGTGGCGCCGGGCACGCGCTCGATGCGCAGATCCTGCACATAGGTCTCCAGCCCCTCCAGCAGCGGCTCAGGCAGCGCGGTGTCGTTCAGGCCCCAGATCACCAGCGTCGGCCGTGTGACGGTCGCTTTCTCGCGCGGCACCTGCACGGCCGCTGCCCCCGGATCGTCGGGGGTGGGTGGGCGCAGGGGCGACGCAGCGTAGTACGCGCAAGGGCCCGCCAGCCCCTGGCGCCAGACGGCGCGGTAGCGATCGCGCGTGGTTTCGTCGAGCCAGGCCCTCGGCCCGCTGTCGGCCGCCATGTGGGTGAAGAAGGGCCAGAGGCGGGCGAAGTCGTTCTCGGCCAGCAGCGCCGGGGCGTCGGCGCGGATCAGGAAGTTCATGTACGCGCTGGCCGCCTGCTGTGCCGGTGATTGCGCCAGTTCGCGCTGGAAGGTGGCCGGGTGCGGCGCGTTGACGATGACCAGCTGCCGCATCAGGGCCGGTTGTTGTGCCGCGAGGCCCCAGGCCAGCGCGCCGCCCCAGTCGTGGGCGACGAGACCGGCGAGCTGGCCGGGTGTGGGGCTGTCGGCGGTGATGACTGCAATCAGCGCACCGAGGTCTTGCAACAAGGGCTTGGCGCGGTAGGCCGAGGTCTCGGTCGGCGCGCTCGACCGCTCGAAGCCGCGCAGGTTGGGCGCCACGCAGCGGTAGCCGCCGTGTTCGGGTCGGGCGAAGTGCAGCAGCGTCTCGTCCCACACGAAGGCGGCTTCCGGGAAGCCGTGCAGGAACAGCAGGACCGGGCGGCCGGGGTCGCCGGCGGCGCGGCAACTCAGCGTGATGCCGTGCGGCAGGACTTGTTGGAAGGTCTGGATCATGCGGGCGCTCCGGGAAGCCCGCACGGGGTCAGTCCAGCGCGGGCGGCTCGTCGTCGGGAACGGGGTCGGTCGCTGGGGCGGGCGCCGCAGCGCCATGGGTCCATTGCCAGAGCAACAGCGCCACCTCGTCCAGCCCCTTTTTCTTCAGGGCCGAGAAGAGTCTCGTCTCGCCGCCGCCAGACTGCAGTCGCGCAATCGACAGCGCCTTCTGGGCTTCGGCGTGGTTGAGCTTGTCGGACTTGGTGAGCAGCACCAGGAACTTCAGGCCTTCCTCGACCCGGGGCCGGATCACCTCAAGCAGGATGTCGTCCAGCTCGGTCAGGCCCAGGCGCGGGTCGATCAACAGCACCACGCCTTTGAGGTTCTCCCGGGTCAGCAGGTAGTTGCCCATCACGCGCTGCCAGCGCAGCTTGGCCTCGCGCGGCACGGCCGCATAGCCATACCCGGGCAGGTCGGCCAACACCGCGTCGGTCACGCCTTGCTTGCCGAGCGAGAACAGGTTGATGCTCTGCGTGCGGCCCGGCGTTTTGGACGCGAAGGCCAGGCGCTTTTGCTGCGTCAGCGTGTTGATGCAGGTGGACTTGCCCGCGTTGGAGCGACCGACGAAGGCGATCTCGGGCACGTCCAGCGGGGGCAGGTGCTCGAGTTGCGGGGCGGTGGTGAGAAAGCGGGCGGTGTGCAGCCAGCCGTGCGCGATCTTGGGATCGGGCTTGAGGGGATCGATGGTTTTTCCAGCGCGGGGTATCGGGGCTTTGAGGCCCGGGGCGTCTTGCGACGGCGAAGCGGTCTGGGGGGCTGGAGTGGGG
>Ga0247823_10004555_pt1 | contig 11110 bp, 6 predicted proteins | sample 13C_PalmiticAcid_2_FD_192426 | JGI IMG/M metagenome (GOLD analysis project Ga0247823, IMG submission 192426) | Soil microbial communities from agricultural site in Penn Yan, New York, United States - 13C_PalmiticAcid_Day30 | ecosystem: Environmental > Terrestrial > Soil > Agricultural land...
CGCGCGCTTCGATTTCGGCGGCAAACCGCGCCTGGATGCCGGCGTATTCGGCTTCCTGGATCGCCGCGGCGTCGGCGACGCGATCGCGATCGCGCTCCAGTGCGGCAATCGTCGCTTCCAGGCCGCTCGCATAGGCGGCCGCGTCCGCGATGCGCGCCTCGCGCACCTGGATTTCGGCGGCGAAGCGGGCGTGCAGATCGGCGCGTTCGGCTTCACGCTCCGCCAGCGCGCCGACGGCACGGTCACGCTCCTGCTTCACGGTTTCGACGGCGGCTTGCAGACGTCCGGCGTGCGCCGCCGCCTCGGCGATGCGCGTATCGCGCACGCCGATCTCGACGGCGAACTGCGCATGCAGGTCGGCGCGCTCGGCATCGTGGCGCTGCGCGTCGGCATCCGCGCGGCGGCGCAGGTCGTCGAACACGCGCTCCCGGGCGACGATGTGCGGGCCGAGCAGCGCTTCGGCCGCCGCAAAGGTCCGTGCCGCGGCATCGAACGCCGGCAAGACCGCATCGGGTTGCTGTACCGCCTGCAGCAGGCTCGCGTAGACGTCGCGGCCCAGGCCGGCAGGATCGTTCGCCGGATCGCCAGTGACCGGGCCACGAACTTGCGTATCGAGAAAACCCGCGACGTCGGCATCGGCGCGTGACCCGTTCGGCCAGTCGATACCGAGCTGCCGGCCCATGCGCGCGAATTCCGTACGCCAGTCGGCCAGCACCTGATCGAACTCTACGAAGGTGCGGCTCTGGCCGCGCGTGAATTGCTCCGCCGCGAGCACGTAGCGCAGCCAGACCGCGACGCCCTGCGCCGGCGGCAGCGCATTGCCGCTCGCGAGCCGGCGCTCGCGCCGTTCGAGCGAGGCCGCGACGGCCTCCGGATGACGGAACGGCAGTATGAATCGCGGCACGATGCCCGACTGGCGCAGCGCTTCGGACCACAGCGGCAGAAACAGCGCGATGCGCGGGTCCTTCAGCACGAACAGGCCGGCCGTCGGGTGTTCCGCGGCGATGAGTTCGCGCAGACGGGCTATCCAGGGCCGCGCGTCGGCGCTGTCGAACCAGCCGGCGGGTACGTTCACCGGCGAATACAGATCGGAACCGAGTTCGGCGAGCAGGCGGTTGTGCAGGTCCTGCACCGCCCGCGATTCCCAGTGACCGCGCTCGTTGCCGACGTCGCCGGGAATCAGATCGCGGGCCAGTTCCGCGCCGAGCAGATTGACGATGCGCGTCGTGACCGAGGTGCCGCTGCGATGCATGCCCGCGACGATGATCGCCGTTCGTTGCGTGCCGATCGTCGGTTGTTCCGGTTTCATGCGTACAGCAGCGCGCGAAAATAGGCGATCGTTTGCTCGAGCCCGGCGTCGAGTGTGACCTGGGGCTGCCAGTCCAAGGTCTGTCGGGCCAGGGTGATGTTCGGACGGCGCATTTTCGGATCGTCCGCCGGCAGCGGCTGCAGGACGATGCGCGACGTGCTGCCGCTGAGCCGCAGCACGCGTTCGGCGAGCTCGCGCATGCTCAGTTCGTCCGGGTTGCCCAGGTTGACCGGGCCGGTGAATCCGGCCGGCGACTCCATCACCGCCAGCAGCCCGTCGATCAGATCGTCGACGTAGCAGAACGAGCGCGTCTGGCTGCCGTCGCCGTAGACGGTGACGTCGTCGCCGCGCAGCGCCTGATGGATGAAATTGCTGACGACGCGGCCGTCGTCGACATACATGCGCGGCCCGTAGGTGTTGAAGATCCGCACCACCTTGATATCGAGACCGTGTTGCCGGTGATAGTCGAAGAACAAGGTCTCGGCGCAGCGCTTGCCTTCGTTGTAGCAGCTGCGCAGACCGACCGGATTGACCCGGCCCCAGTAGCTTTCCGGCTGCGGATGGACCTCGGGATCGCCGTAGACCTCGCTGGTCGACGCCTGCAGGATGCGCGCGCGGCGGCGTTCGGCGAGCGCGAGCATATTCATCGCGCCGAGCACGCAGGTCCGCGTCGTGCGCACCGGATCGTGCTGGTAGTGAACCGGCGATGCCGGACAGGCGAGATTGAAGATGCGGTCGACCGCGACGTCGAGCGGCACGGTGACGTCGTGCTGCAGCAGCGTGAAGCGCGGATGCCCCAGCAGCGGCCCGAGGTTGTCGCGCGTGCCGGTGTGGAAGTTGTCGACGCACAGCACCTGGTCGCCGCGCCGGATCAGCGCATCGCACAAGTGGGATCCGAGAAAACCGGCACCGCCCGTCACCAGCGTTCTCTGCCCGCCAGGCTGCATCTACTGTCCTGTTCGACTGGTTCGCAGGAATCCCCGCCCTGCCCTCATCCGCGATCCCTCGTTGCGCCTCATCGCCGGTCGCTGCGACTCGGCGGTGCACCGGCGTTCGCGGCCGATGCCGGACGCGGTCGCTACGACGGACTCGTCGGACAGGACACAGGCCGGCCCCGATTCGCGAGTAAGCAGCCAACATACCAAGGCCACCCGCCACTGTCGATCCGCTAAGCTTGCGCGCCATGCGCTCCCGCCACCGATGACCATAGCCGTGCGACCCGTGCTTCGTTCACGCCTGCGATCCCTGGTGGCGCCGCTGATCCTGGCTCTGGCCTGTCTGCTGATCTACAACGCGAACCTGCGCCAGATCGGCGCCGGCGACACGCTGGCCGCGCGCTATCTGCCGCTGCTGCTGTGGCACGACGGCAGCCTGGCGCCCGCCGCGCAGGCGCGTCTGTTCGCACACGGCCATCCGATGGCGCTGCCGCGCTACCGGCCTGCGAACGACGCGGGCAAAGCGGTCTATTTCGAGCCGACGGCCTACTGGCTGATCCGCACGCGCGATCATGAGCTGGCCTCGTTCTATCCGGTGGTGACGCCGCTGCTCGTGGCGCCGTTGTATGCGCCCGCCGCCCATTGGCTGAACGCGAACGGATGGGAACAGCCGCAGGTCGACCGGGTCGCGGAATGGATGGAGAAGCTCGCCGCATCGCTGCTCGCCGCGGCCGCCAGCGTGCTCGTCTTTCTGCTGCTGCGCCGCGAGGGCAACCGCTGGGCCCTGCCGCTCGCCCTCGCCTTCGCGTTCGGCACGAACACCTGGATGATTTCGAGCCAGGCGCTGTGGCAGCACGGCACCGGCGAGCTGCTGGTCGCCCTGGCCCTGCTGCTGGCCCTCGCGCCGAAAAGCGCGGCGCGGCTGGCGCTGCTGGGCGCAGTCTGCGTGCTCGTCGCGGCCAACCGCCCGCCGGATGCGCTGATTGCCGCGGCCATCGGCGTGTTCGTGCTCTGGCGCGACTGGCGCAGCATCCGTTGGCTGATCGCCGGCGCCGTCGTGCCGATGGCGGCGCTGCTGTACTACAACGTCGGTTTCCTGGGCCATCTCGCCGGCGGATACGGCGTGGTGAAACCGCCGGTCAATTTCTTCCAGACCGACTGGTCGGGGCTGGCCGGGTTGCTGATCAGCCCGGCACGCGGGCTGCTCGTGTTTTCGCCGTTCCTCGCGTTCGTCGCCGTCGGCCTGAGCCAGCGTCTGCGCGCACCCGAGACCCGCGTGCTCGCGATCACCCTGAGCCTCGCCGTCATCGGCCAGCTCGTGCTCTACGCCCAGGGCGACTGGCGCGCGGGCACCTCCTGGGGACCGCGCTGGCTGACCGACGTCCTGCCCATCCTCGTCTGGATGCTCGCACCCGCACCGCCGGTGCTGCGCCCCGTCGCGCGCGGCGTGTTCGTCGCGGCGATCGTCGCATCCGTCGGCATACAGACAATCGGCGCGTTCTGGTACACCCGGACCAGCGACGAGCTCGTCTACGCCGGCGATCCCGCCTCGATGCGCGGCGCCTGGGATCTGCACAACCTGCCGTTCCTCGTCGAGCTACGTCATCCGCGGGCACCGGCCGAATTGCTCTGCGACGCGACGGGCACGATCGACCGGATCGGCCAGACCCTCCTGCCGACGACCGGCAACCTGCCGGCGCTGGAACCCGGCGCCGTGATCGAAGGCTGGGCACTGGCCTGCGCGCGTTCGCCGGCTCAGTTGCTGCTGCTCGTGAACGGTGTCGTCGTCGGCACGACCACGCAGTTCCTGCCGCGTGCGGACGTCGATGCAGCCATGCACACGGACGCGCCTACGGGCTGGCGCCTGACGGCGAACCTCTGGGGCGTCGCTGCCGGCGAGCAGGTGCTGCAAGTCGCGGTCCGCGTCGAACCGCGCAGCGATTTCCGCATCGTGCGCGAGCAGCGCGTGATCGTGCGCGCTCAACCCGTCGTGGCGGCGGTCGCTGCGGAACTGCCGCCGCCGTTGCCGGCATCGACGCTGGACGCGATGGCCGCACGCGCGACCGCACGGCTGCGCGAACACCAGACCGACTACGGCGCCTGGCTCACCGCGCATACGACGGGACCGCGCTACGACGCACCGCAGCCGGAGCTGAACACGTTCCTGACCGCGACGCTGGTGGACCTGCTCACGCCGCTCGCGCATCGGGAAAGTCTCGACACAACGCTGCAGCGCGCCCGCGGACACCTCGCCGCGCAGATCGAAAGCAACGGCCTCGTGCGCTACCACGGACTGCCGGACGGGCCGACGATCGGCAAACTGGGCTGCGCCATCACGCCGGACGCCGACGACACGGCACTGGCCTGGAGGGTCGCCGGCCCCGGCATGGGCGATCCGCGACGCCAGCCCATGCTCGACGAACTCGCGCACTATCGCGATGCGCGGGGCTTCTACCGCACCTGGCTCGCACCGCGGAAGCTGTACCGGTGTCTGGATCCCGGCAGCGATCCGAACCCGACCGACATCGCGATCCAGTTGCACGTCTATCTGATGCTGCGCGAACTCGATCCGCCGTCGGCACAGGCGCTGTGCGCCAACCTGCAGCGTTCGTTCCGCGACGAGGACATCTGGGTCTACTACGCGAAGTCGGCATTGCTGCCGTATCTGCGCATGGCCGAACTGCAGCAGCGCGGCTGTCCGCTGCCGCTGCCGGTCGAGCGGCTTGCGCTGCCCGCCGAGGGACAGGCCATCTGGAGCGAGGCCGTGCAGGCACTCGTCGAATCCGCATCGTCGCCCGCCGACGCGCAGGCGCGGCAGGCCATGCACCGGGTGCTCGCGCAGCTCGGCGCCGACGACTTCGCGCTGCTGCGCCGGTCGCCGCCGCTGCTGTATCACAACGACCTCAGCGCGACGGTGCGGCGCTATTACTGGTCGGAGGACGTCGGCTATGCCCTGTGGCTGCGGCTGTTTGACGCCGCCGGCACCGCCGTCGAACCGCCGCCGCAGCCCGCGTCATGATCGCAGGCACGCTCCGCCGCTACGGACGCATCGTCCGGCATTTCGTCGCCACGCGCGCGCTGGAAGTGCTCGCGCTGCAGGCCTCGCCGCTGCTCGGCATCGTTCTCGGCGGCTACCGCATCGAGCGCGACGGAATCGTCGCACCGGGCCTGCTCGCCGTCGGCAGCTGCGCGCTGACGGCGCACATCTTCATCTTCAACGACTGGGCCGGCTACGACAGCGATCTGCGCGATCCGCTGCGCGCACCGCAGGTGTTCAGCCGCCAGGGCATCAGCCGGCGCGAGGTCGCCGGGTTCGCCATCGCCCTGCTCGCGCTCGCGGGCCTCGCGTTCGCACTCGTCGGCTCGGCGGCGCTAGGGTTCGGCACGGCGATCGCCGCACTCGGCTTCCTGTACTCGGGCTCGCCGGTGCTCGGCAAGAGCACTCCCGTCGCGTCCTCGCTGAATCATCTGCTCGGCGGCACCTTGCATTTCCTGCTCGGCTATACGCTGTTCCATGCGCTCGATGCGCACGGCATCGGCATCGGCCTGTTCTTCGGCCTCGTCTTCGCCGCCGGCCATCTCAACCAGGAAGTGCGCGACTACGAGGGCGATCGCGTCAACGGCATACGCACGAACGCGGTCGCGTTCGGTCCCAGGCGCGCCTTCCTGGCGAGCCTTGCGGCATTCACCGCGGCCTACGCGATGCTGACCGGGCTGGCCGCCTCCGGCATCCTGCCGCGGCTGCTGCTCTGGAGCCCGCTCGCCTGGCTGCTGCATCTGGCCTGGTCGCTGCAGGCGCTGCGGCGCGGACTGGGTTTTGACACCGCCGTATGGATGCAGCGGCGCTATCGCTGGCTGTTCGCGCTGGTCGGACTCGTGATGCTGGCCGGATGAACACCGATTCCGTTGCATCGCTGGCCGCCGAGGAACGAAGGATGCCGATGACGCTGTCCGTCGTGATCCCCTGCTACAACGAAGAACGCACGATCCTCGCGCTCGTCGAGGCCGTGCGCCGGTCGCCGTACGAGCCCAAGGAAATCATCGTCGTCGACGACTGCTCGCGCGACGGCACGCGGATCATCCTGCAGACGCAGATCGCGCCGCGGGTGCAGCAGATCCTCTATCACGAGGTCAACCAGGGCAAAGGCGCCGCACTGCGCACCGGCATACGTGCGGCGACCGGCGAGTTCGTCATCGTCCAGGACGCCGACCTCGAATACGATCCGGACGACTATCCGCGGCTCGTCGAGCCGCTGCTGGCCAACCGCGCCGACGTCGTCTTCGGCTCGCGCTTCGGCAACCCCGAGCCGCCGCGCATGCTGCTGCGGCAGCGGTTCGCCAACACGCTGCTGACGCGGCTGTCGAACCTCTTCACCGGACTGAAGCTGACCGACATGGAGACCTGCTACAAGGTGTTCCGCCGCGACATCATCCAGGCCATCCGCATCGAGGAGGACCGCTTCGGCTTCGAACCGGAAGTCACCGCGAAGATCGCCCGCAGCGGATGCCGCGTCGAGGAAGTCGGCGTCGCGTATCGCGGCCGCAGCTACGCGGAAGGCAAGAAGATCGGCTGGAAAGACGGGCTGCGCGCACTCTGGTGCATCGTGAAATACCGCCCGCCGCTGCGCGAGCGGCGGCGCCGGCGCACGGGTTCGTCGGCGAACTGACACGGCAGTCGCCGGCGCGCATCGATGGCACCGCGTGGACCTGTCCCGTTCGGTTTCGCGGTCATCCACCTGCCGCTCACGGCCGACGTTCGATCCTGTGGCGGACACGCGACTATCGTCGGCGTGGCTACCCATCTTCCGACCACCGCGTCACGACACAGGACAGATGCACCATGGAAACGCAGGAACTGCATCGCGGCCGTCTGATCGACCACATCCAGCTCGTGGTCGCCGATCTTCCCGCCTCGCAACGCTTCTACTCCGCCGTCTTCGAGGTCCTGGGTATTCCGATGGGCGGCACGGGACCGGGATTCTTCTGGGCGGACGAGCTGTTCGTTTCGACGCGTGACAGCGAAGCGGCGCAAGGCCAGTTGACCGGCCGCCATCATCTGGCGTTCCAGGCGAAAAGCCGGGACGTCGTCGATGCGTTCCATGCCGCCGCGTTGGCACACGGCGGCACGGACAACGGCGCGCCCGGCGAGCGCAGCTATCATCCGGGCTACTACGCGGCGTTCGTCCTCGATCCGGACGGCAACAACATCGAAGCCGTCTTTCACGGCGACGCCGAGCGCAGCGCCGCGTCGGTGCGCATCACGTTCTGAACCGCGTCTCCGACGACCGGCTGCGGCGCCGGCCATTCCCGGCCGACGCCGCGTTCGGTTGCGCGACGATCAGTTCTTGCCGGCAGGCTGAGCCGCGCCTCCGGCCGTGCCGTCAGCCGGCAGATAGCCGCGGGCGAATTCGGCGTCGCCGGTGACCGTGACGTCGAATACGCAGTGCGCATGCTTCGTGTCGTCCTCGACGGCGCGGCAGGCCTGCACGGCGAGCTGGGGCTGCATCGTCGTCAGCGGCGGACGCACCGGCGGCAGGCTCGTGCGGCAGGCCTGCCCCGGCGGCGTCGGCCAGTTGCGGTCGGTGAAGGTGGCCGTCGACGTGCCGGTCGCATAGTCGAACAAACTGGTCGACGAGGTGACGCGCCAGGCGTCGGCGAAGGTCTGGTTCAGCACGACGTGGCGCGTCGCGAGCGGCCCGGGCATGGGGCCGAACGACGAGCCGTCGGGCGCACGCGGCAGCCAGTCGCCGGCGAGCACGTGTCCCGCGATGCCCTCGCGTGCCGGCGTGTTCGTGACGTCGATGTCGATATACCAGTAGCCTTGCGAAGCCCAGAAACGCGGCGTCGCGACGAGGTCGCTGCCGTCGGAAAAGACGACGTGCATGCCGCCGCCGGCCGCCGCGAGCGCGACGTAGGCGCCGCCGCCGAGCGGAATCGGCGCTGCCGTCAGAGCGGTGATGCGTCCGTCGATGCGCAGCTGCATTTCCTCTTTGCCCGCCGTGTTGCGGATCGGCTGATAGGTCACGCGGTGCGTGTTGACGCGAGCGGCGACCGCGGTGTTCAGGGCCACGCAGCTCTGCAGGCCCGTATACGGATTCGGCGGCGGGATGAAGGTCGTCTGCACCGGCGACTGGCGGCTCTGCACTTCGAAGCCGGTGTCGTCGTTCGTCAGCACGACGAATTCCCCGGCGGCCTGGAAGTCGTAGCTGATGCCGTTCGTCGTGGTGATGTGCGGGTCGCCGGCGTCGGCCGTCGTGTTGTTCGGCGGCGCATAGCAGTAGGCGTTGCGGAACGCCGACGCCGCGGGAACCTGGGTACCCGGCACACCCGGCGGCATCGTCGTGTTGTAGCCGCCGGGCAGAATCGTGCCGCAATAGCCCGGCAACTGGTTCGACAGGTGCGGGAACCGGCCGGCGCTGTATTTGACGTGACAGCCGCTGCATACGGCCGGCACGCTCGCGAAGGTCTGCGAGAACTGGTTCTGCGGCCAGCTCGCCGGCACGATCGGGTCGTAGCGGTTCGGTGCGAACGTCGGCAGGCTCTGTACCTGCCAGAGGTTTTCCCAGAGATACGCGCCCAGGTTCGCCTTCGGATGCGTGATGAACGGGTTCTCGCCGGCGGGCAGTCGGTGCAGACGCCGCCCTGCCCGCCGAGCAGTTCGTTGCCGCCGGCCTGGTAGCGGCCCAGCGGATCGACGCCGAGATTCGGCGCGCCGATCGGTATCTGCGCGCCGGCCGCGAACGAGAACGTCGTGCCGGACATCTGGTTGTCCCAGATACAAACCTTCGACGTCACCTCGCTGAGGCAGATCACGCCGTCGAGCGCGACCGTGGTCATCGCGTTGTTCGAATAGCGCGGCAGCGCGTAGCACATGCCGAGCGGCGACGTGCTGCGGTAGGTGCGCAGCTCGGCCGGCGTGCCGACGATGAACTGCAGCGCCTGCGGAATGAAACCCTGCGACTTCCAGCCCGCGAGCCCGGCCGGATCCATCACGCCGATCGACGGTGGAATCGGCACGCCGGCCGCGATGCATTCGTTGGTGTAGGCGACGCCCGAGTTGAGTGTCGCGGTCTTGACGCCTGCCCCGCCCTGCGCCTGCAACGCACGCACGGCCGCGAGCTTCTTCGCGAGCGGCGGCGGCAGCACGAACGGCACACCCTGCCCGACGTCTTTGGCGCCGGGACTTTCGCGCATCTCGAAGGTCAGCGCGAAATCCAGCGCGCGCAGCTTGCCCAGGGTGCGGTCGTCGTCCTTCTGCCGCTCCGAATTCGCATACAGCCATTCGAGGGCTCGTTGTTCGAACACCAGGTGCGCCTGGCCCTGCAGCGGCACACCGTCGAACAGGTCGTGCTCGAACATCGCGAAGTCGACGGCTTTTCCTTCGCCGAGGCGCCGCGACAGGTCGGCCCGATACCAGGCCTGGGCCTCGGCGACGAATTGCTGCGTCGGCGCGATCTGCTTGCCGGAGGCCTCGAAGAAGGCGCCATGACCGATGTAGGCGATCGGTTCGTCGACGCCGGCCTTTGCCAGCCCCATCCACAACGCGCTGCAGACGCCCAGACATACGGCGAACAGCGACGCGCGCAACCCTTTCGACTGCGATCCTGCCTGCATGGAGACTCTCCCGTGGGTGATCGGTCGGCGCACGATACCCGCGATCGAAGAGTTGATAAATATAAATAAACGTATTTTTTATACGTTGACGCAATAAATTAATTGATCAGATCATCAGAAATTTTCATGGCTGGCCGCTGATCCCCTCAGGGGCCGTTTGCCGTGCGCACGTAAAGCGGGCTGGTCAATGGCTGGCGCCGCCATCGGCGCTGCGAGGCGCTGCTGCGCCGCGCCGCCCCTCCATCGACACCCCGCTGGAAGAATTCGGCTGCGGAGCCGGTTCACCCTGCAGCGCGGCGACGGCGATGCCTCGCCGCAATCGCCGTCGCACTGCACACGCGCATGCCTACGGCGGATCGAAGCCGTAGCGGAACAGCACCAGCGTGTTCACGTCGTTCGCGGTGGTCGCGTTGGCATCGCCGGTTTCGCTGACCTGCAGTTCCGCCGTCGCATCGGCGGTCACCGGCAGCACCGACACGAAGACGATCCAGTGCATGCTGTGGCCGGCCGGCAAGGTGACGGTCTGGTTCAATGCGCCGCTGCCGTCGGCGCAGCCGGTACCGGTGCCGTTGTCGACGCAGGTCCAGGTCGCATGGACGAGATCGAGCGCGCTGCCGGGCGTGCTCGCCGTCACGGTCGCCTGTGCAGCGGCGTTGCCGCTGTTGCTCAGGATGACGTCGTATTCCACGGCCGAACCGTAGCGCACGTAGCTGCTCTGGTCGTCGACGCTCAGACTGAGCACCGCGCTGGCCACGGTCACCGACGTCGTGCCGCTGCCGGCCGCGTTCGCGTCGTCGCCCGGGTAGTTGCCGGTCAAGGTGCGCGTGCCGATCTGGGTCATCGTCAGCAGGCACTGGCCGTTACCGTTGCTGAGGTCGGCCATGCAGCTCTCACCCGTATCGGCGGTCACGCCGACGCGCCCGCCGGGCACCGGCCCACCGCTGGTGTCGGTCACGGTCACCGCGACGGTCACGGCCTGGCCGGGACTGACAGGGTTCGGCGAAGCGGTCAGCGCCGTCGTCGTCGCATTGCGGCTCACGGTCACGGAAGTGGCCGGGCTCGACGTCGATGCGGCGAAATTCGCGCTGCCCTGGTAGGCGGCCGTCACCGCGTAGTCGCCGGCTTCGTCGAAGCTCAGCGCGCAGTGGCCGGTCGTCACGCTCGCCGTACACGTGGCGCCACCCGTTGATGCGGTCACGACGACGCTGTCGCCGCCGGGTATCGCCGGCCCCGCGCCGTCGTTGCTCACGTT
>Ga0247823_10004557_pt1 | contig 11107 bp, 10 predicted proteins | sample 13C_PalmiticAcid_2_FD_192426 | JGI IMG/M metagenome (GOLD analysis project Ga0247823, IMG submission 192426) | Soil microbial communities from agricultural site in Penn Yan, New York, United States - 13C_PalmiticAcid_Day30 | ecosystem: Environmental > Terrestrial > Soil > Agricultural land...
CGCGTCTGCGGCTCGAACCGCATGTACAACAATTCGAGCCCGTCCGGCGAAAGGGCCGGAAACGTTTCGTATTGTCCCGTCGAGCAATTGGTGATCACTGCCGGCGGGCCGAACGGCTTGTCGACCGAATCCCGCTGGGCGATCCACAGGTCATACCGGTTGTTGCGCCCGCCCGAATACACGATCACCTTCAGGTCCGCCGTCAGCGTCGGCGCGAAGGCCGGGTCGACCCCCTCGAGCCCCGGAACCAGCTTCGGCGTCCCGATCTCCAGCCCCGGAACGGAAGGTGTCTCCGGACGCGGTAACCGGAGGACCTCGTAGAAACTGCCGTCCTGGGCGGCCAGCCGGCCCACCGCTGCCACCAGAGGCCAGCCAACGAGCACGACCGCGAACGCCACGCTCGCCCGGCGCGGCCGGGAACGATGAACCCTCGTTGCGACCTGTTTCATCAGCCAGCCCTCGGAGTGCTCTGGATCGCCTGACCCAATCATGGCCTGAGGACCAGGCCGCGTAAACGGATCGTCTCCCCTTCAGACGCCGCATGGCCGAAATCCTGCGTTATTCTGCGTGGGCTGCGGTGAGCGATCTCGCCTGTGACCGATGGGCCAACTCCGGTAAGCCACGACCCCTCCATGGACCAATCTGCATCCACCGTCGATTCGCCCGACTCCGCGCCCCAGGGCTTCGGTCTCTGGGATCGCCTGTCGCGCCTGCCCGCGCAGCTGCTCGGCCGCAACCCCTTCTCCGGCGATCTCCTTCCCGGCCGCGTCCCCATCTTCGCGGGCGGCTCCCGCCGACCGTCCCTTCCGTTTCCGCACCCCTGGAACTACCGCGATCCCCTGCGGATCCTCGACACCTATTTCCACGGAACCGAATCAGCGTCAGGCGCCGCGAAGCACAACCGCTTTCTCGACGTCCCCGGCTTCCCGCAGGTCCTCGTAACGCGCGACCCCGCCGTCATCCGGGCCATCTGCAACGAAACCGGCAACCAGCCCGGCCAGTTCGATCGCGACACGCTCCCCTCCGCCGGCATCGCCCGGGCGACGGGCAAAGACACGCTCCTCTATTCCAACGGCTCGATCTGGCGCCGCCAGCGCAAACTCGCCGCGCCGCCATTCGGAAAGACGACGCTCTTCCAGCCCGAAATGTTCCACGAGTTCGAAGGAACGTTCCGGCAGACGATCGCCCGACGGCTGCAGGTGCTCTCCGACTTCCTGGCCGCCAGCGGCAAGTCATCAGCCGTTGTCGCGCTCGAGCCCGAGATCAAGGTCGTCATGCTCGAGATGCTGACGAACAACTTCTTCGGCACGCAGATCGAATACGACGAGCTCCGCAACCGCTACGTTCCCGCGATCGAACGGCTGATCGACCACATCGTCCGCGACACGGTCACGAACACGCTCGGCCTGCCGTTGAAGAAGCTCCCCGCCATCACCAAAAGCATCGCCCAGGCCAAGCGCGACGACGCCACGTTCGACGAACTCACTGATCTCGTCCTCGCCGGCCGCAAGAAGGGCAGGGGACTGTGGCGGCAATTCAGGTCGGACGCCCCCGACGCCGCGCTCCGCAGCAACCTGCGGGTATTCCTCGCCGGCGCGCTGGAAGCGACGACGTCCTATGCCACCTGGGCCCTGTCGCACCTCTCGCGGAACATGGCCGCCCAGGAAAAGGTGTTCCGCGAGATCGCCCGCATCGACGATTACACGCCGGACAAACTCGACGAGGCCTGCTACTTCTGCCGCGTCCTCGAAGAAACGCTGCGCCTCACGCCATCCCTGTACTTCCTGCCCCGGCAGGCGACGGTCGACACCACCGTGACCATCGCGGACGGCCGGACCATGCGGATCCCCGCCCGCACGCACATCCTCCTCGCCGTCTGGCATGCCAACCGACACGATGACCACTGGGGCCCCGAAGTCACCGGCTATCCCGCGGCCGAATTCCATCCCGAGCGCTGGGAGCATCTGGCCTCCGCCGGCAGGGCGTCGAAGGAGATGCTGCACTTCGGCTTCGGGCACGGCCCGCGCGTCTGCCCCGGAAAGCACCTCGGGCAGCTGGAAGTCGCGCTGGTCGTCGGCGCCATCGTCAAGATGTTCCGCTTCCGCGCCGTCCATCCGAAGTGTGCCCCGCGGGCCGGAGTCTCGACGAAGCCTTCCGATGGAACACTCGTCGAACTCGAACGGCGTGACTCGCGTTCGTGACCCCGCGATCCTTCCGCCGGCTCAGTTCGCCATCGCCGCGTGCATCTTCTTCACGCTCAGCGGCTGGTAGTCACCGGGGACGCTGCGGAAGCTGATCGCGATCCGGTTCCAGGCGTTGATCGACGCGATCCCCCAGGTCAGGTCGACCAGTTCCTTCTCGTCGAAGTGCTCGCGGACCTGTTCGAACACGTCGTCCGAAACGCCGTTGGAAATCTTCGTCACCGCCTCGGTCCATTCCAGCGCCGCCCGTTCACGATCGCTGAAGAACGGCGTCTCGCGCCAGGCGTTCAGGGCATAGATCCGCTGCTCGGTCTCCCCTTCAGCCCGGGCGTCTTTGGTATGCATGTCGATGCAGTACGCGCAGCCGTTGATCTGCGACGCCCGGATCTTCACAAGGTGCTTGATGCCGTGATCCAGCCCGCAGTTCGCCAGGTACACCTCCATTCCCATCTGCTTCTTCATCGGTTCCGGGGCAATCTGGCCATAGTTCAGTCGCGCTTGCATGGGTCTCTCCTGAAAAAGTGTGATCGGTTGATTCAGCGGGAACGCGGCCGGGGCGATTCCCAGCGGCGCAGCTTGTCCGGGTTCAGCATCACGAACACCGTCTCCACGCCCCCGGCGTGGCCGTCGATGGAGAAGATCTCCATCACTTGGCCGTCCACCGTGAACACGACGCCGGGCTGGCCATTCACGGTCGTGAACGCCAGTTCGCCGATTCGCTGCACCCGGCGGAAGACGACCGCCAGCAGCTTGGCGATCCGTCGCCGTCCGGTGACCGGCTTCGGCGCCGCGTGCACTTTGCCGCCGCCGTCGGAATACAAAGTCGCGTCTTTGGTCAGGAACGACTCGATCGCCTCCAGGTCGCCCGACTGGCAGGCCACGAAGAACTTCTCCGCCAGCTGGTCTGCTTCCTGCGGGCTGGGAGTGAACCGTCGATCCTTCGCCCCCAGCCGCTTGCGGGCGCGGGCCGTCAGCTGTCGCGTGTTGACCGAACTCGTTTCCAGCAGCCGGGCGATTTCGTCGAACTCGTACCCCAGCACTTCCCGCAGCAGATACGCCGCCCGCTCCGCCGGTGACAGCGTTTCCAGCATCACCAGGAACGCCATCGACAGCGATTCCGCCAGATGATTGTTCGAGCGATCGGCCCCCGGCCATTCATCCGACACCGGCTCGGGCAGCCACGAGCCATGATATTCCTTGCGGCGCCGCGCCTGTCGCAGCCGGTCGATGCACAGCCGCGTCGTCGTCTTCACCAGCCAGGCCTCTGCATTCAGCACATCCGCCGCCTGCTGGAACCGCACATACGCATCCTGCACGGCGTCTTCCGCATCGGCCGTGGAGCCCAGCATCCGGTACGCAACGGCCAGCAGCCGCGGTCGAAATGCAAAGGGATCACTGTCGGCGTTTTCCAGGTCAGCCATGGCGGCACCCCTTGGGAACGTCCTTACCCGGACTGGAACATGGTGTTTTCAGAATCAAGGACGACGCGAACGGCCGATTTGTGACAGCCCCGCGAAAAATCTCTGGAACTCGTCGTGGCACGGGCTTCCAGCACGTGCCTCGCAACCGGCAACAGCCGCCACCAGCGTCACGGCCGACCACCGAGCGACGTCCCCAATCCGTCACACCCCCAGGTGCGGCGCCGCCACACCCTCCGTCCGGCACCACTCATCATGCCCCGTGCACCCGTCAAACCCCGGCGGCTCCAGCTGCAGCGTGATGTGCTCGACGCGAAATGCATCCGCCAGCCGCAGGTGCAGCGTGTGCAGCAGCTCGAGCGGCGAACACTCGGCCGCGTGCGTCACATGAGCCGACATGGCCCGGCAGTTCGTCGAAATCGTCCACACATGCAGGCAATGCACGCCCTCGACCCCCGGCGTCTGGGCAAGGATCTCGCGGACCCGGCGGACATCAACGTCGCGCGGCGCATGTTCCATCAGCACCGACACCGTCCGTCTCAAGAGACTGTAGGCCCCAAGCAGAATCAGGACAGACACGATCGCCGACGCGATCGGATCCAGAATCGCCCACTGCGGTCCCCCCAGCAGGATTCCCACTGCCGCCGCCACCGCGCACAGGCTCCCCGCGGCGTCTCCCGCCACGTGCTGCCACGCCCCTTCCAGGTTCAGGCTCGAATTGCGATCACGATGCAGCAGCAGCAGGCCGGCCACGTTGGCCAACAGGCCCAGCAGCGAGACGCCGAGCATCAGGCCGGCCCGAATCGTGTGCGGTTCCGCAAACCGTTCCCACGCTTCGTGGAGAATGCCCCCCGCCACGACGAACAGCAGCGACCCGTTGAACAACGCGGCCAGCGTCTCCGACCGCTGCTCGCCGAACGTCCGCTGGTCGGTCGCGGGTCGCATCCCCCGCCGCAGCGCCCACCACGACGCCGCCAGCGCCGCCGCGTCCGACAGCATGTGCGCCGCATCAGCCATGAGCGCCAGCGATCCGCTGATCCAGCCCCCGACAAACTCGGCCACCATCAGCAGCAGCGTCAGTCCCAGCGTCCAGCCAACCCGCCGGGCCACAGCATGCGGATCGGACCTCTGGCCCGAATGCGAGTGATCACCGTGGTCATGTGTGTGCAGGTGCATCGCCCGCATTGTAATGGTCGATGACCGGTGCGACTGGGCAACCCGCGCGAACCCAGCCGCGCGGATCTTCATCCAAATTGTGCAACTTCATCAGGTGGATTAATGTTCACGCAGGCCATGTCCGACAGGGAGGGAAAAAGGCATGCCATCGATGGGCTTCGCGCTCGGAAACACTTTTGACGGACCGGAAGTCACCGTCTCGCTGGGAATCGATCCCGGCCTGAACCGGACCGGCTACGCGATCATCGCCCGCACGTCCCGTGGCATTCGCCTCGTGGAAGGGGGCATCCTGCGGTCGACGAAAGAGCTGTCGCTGGCCGAGCGGGTGCTGGAACTCGGCCGCGAGCTGCGCGAGGTTATCGCGGAGTACCGGCCGCAGGCGATGGCCGTCGAGCAACTCTTTTCACACAGCCAGCACGTGAAGACCGCGCTGCTGATGGCTCACGCCCGTGGAGCGCTCCTCTACGCCGCGGCCGAAGCCGGCGTCCCGGTGATGAACTACACGCCGACCCAAGTGAAGCGTCTCCTCACCGGCAGCGGCAAGGCCTCGAAAGAGCAGATGCAGCTGGCGATCACCCGCGAACTCGGCCTTTCGACGGTCCCCGAACCGAACGACGTCGCCGACGCCTGCGCCATCGCCCTCTGCCAACTCCACCGCCGCCGCGTCGCCATCTAGTGCAGTGGCACGAATGGAACTGTGGGCGCCACTATTGGCACCCCACTTTTCAAGTTTGACGAACCACAAGCCGGCTCGCCGTCGAACCGCCCACGTTGTAGCCCGGTCTACCGTCCACGGTTGTGGCCCAATCTCCCGACAACGGATGTGGCACGGTCTCCCGACAGGTCATGAGACGCGTGCCACAACAGCGACCTGAGCGGCGTTTCTGGCGATCAGGCGTCCTTGGGATCGGAGAGGGCCCGCAGGTATTTCGCCATGTCGGCTTCGAGCTGCGAGAGCTGCATCCACGCGGCCGGCGGGACGGACATGTAGGCCGCCTGCAGTTTGCGTGACGTTCCACCGTGCTGCTGGGCGACGAGCAGCAACCGCAGCAGGCGGGAGTGAATGAAGTTGAGGACTTCGGAGAGGTCGGCGGCCTGGCCGAGGTTGAGGTCCGCCGGCAGGACCGGGGCGCCGTTGGGGAACAGTTCGCCCGGGAGATCGGGCTCGCCGTCGATCGAATCCTGCTCGGCCGGTGTCGACTTGGTGTCGCTTTCGACAACGCCGCTGGGGGGATCGAGCGCTTCGAGTTCGCTGGTGCGTTTGGCGACCTGTTCGGCGCTGCCGTAGAGCAGCAGGCAGCGTCCGATGAGAACCTGGTCGCCGATCTGCAGCACGCGCATGCGGATCGGGTGGCCGTTGACGCGGGTGCCGTTGGTGCTGTCGAGGTCGGTGAGGATGACGCGGCCGGCGTCTTCCTGGATCTTGGCGTGAAACCGGCTGACACGCTCATCGTTGAGGCGGATGTGGTTGTCGTCTTCCCGCCCGATATTGACGGGGGTGGGAAGGTCGGCAAACACATGCCCCATCTCGAGGCCATCAAGAACCTGAAACGTGACTTGAGCCATGAGCAGCAACGGTTCCTAAGACCAGACGCCCCGATCACCGGACCTGGTTCCAAGCCAGAGCGTTCACTCGTTTTACGGGTGCATTTTGCGAGCGTCAATTGCGATCGCTGAATGCGGACAACGGACTCGACCTCGGCGCGGATCAAGCGGCCTTGCTAACGACGGCACTGATTGCCGGTCGGGAGGCGATCCGGTCGAGGTACTCAGCGACCCGGGCATCGAACTCCGCGGGGGCCGCATTGCGTTCGAGGTTATGCCGGCCGGCGGGGACGGTCCAGAACTGTGAGCCGGAAACCTGGGCGGCGAGGGACTGCTGAAATGACGCGGGGATATGGGAATCGTCGCCGCCGGCGATGAACAGGAGGCGGCCGCGATCGAGGGACCTGGCGGCGTGATCGATGTGGACGAACCGGACCCGCTGCCGAAAGGCACTCCAGGCGATCGCCAGGTTCATCGTCGCCTGGATGTGCCAGCGGGGGACGGCCAGGATCGGAGCGGCGCACCGCCGTATGCCGATCAGCAGGTAATGCATCGCCAGGCGATGCGTTGAAAAGGCGCCGACGGCGATGACGCCTGCGACTTTGGACGTGGCCGTGGCCGCGGCCGAGATGGCGGCGTTGGCCCCGCGGCTGACGCCCATCATGGCGATCGGCCGTTGCTTCCAGTCGGGTTGCGACTGGACCCACTTGAGGACGGTGGCGGCGTCCTCGTGTTCGAACGACGTGAGCCAGTGGCAGGGGACGTAGCGGGGGTCGTGGTCACTTTCGCCGTGGTTTCGGAAGTCGAACGTCACGAGGTCGTATTCGGAGATGACACGGTCGTCACAGTGACCCTGGAACGACCAGCGGCTCCCTCCGAATTCATGGCAGAACACGATCACACCGGCCGGGCGCGGCGCGCGGGCGCGGAGGATGCTGCCACGGAGGGTGTGGCCGTCGGGAGTGGTGACTTCGAAGGACTCCAGACCGCTGACGGGCGGGTAGGAGCGGGCGCGGAGCTTGGGCTTGCGCTCGAAGTGAGGAAGCACGATGCGGGCGAACGTGGCGTGCACGAGAAAATCGAGCAGCACCAGCGCGCCGGCGATCTTCAGGACAAGCAGCGCCACGACGACCCTTTCGAGGACTCAACCGGCAGTCTCTGCGCGGTCACTTGCGGCCCTCGAAATGAAGACCGCCGTCCGATGGCTGGCATCGGACGGCGGTGATCCGCCGCTTGAGATTTTCAGAACCCCCGAAGGGTTGTCAGCAAGGGTCGCGTCAACGGGACCATGCCGCGTCCAGGCCGGGGTCCCCCAGTCGTTTCAGCCCTTAAAGGCGGAAAAGATCAGCGACACGTTCTGGCCGCCGAAGCCGAAGCTGTTCGACAGGGCGCGGGTGACCTTTCCCTGGCGGGCTTCGTTGGGGATGTAGTCGAGATCGCAGTCGGGATCGGGGGTCTCGTAGTTGATCGTCGGCGGCAGGATGCCGTCCTTGATCGTCTTGAGGCAGACGATCGCTTCGGCACAGCCGGCGGCGGCGATCAGGTGGCCCATCATGCTCTTGGTACTGGAGACCGGCGTCTTGTACGCGTGGTCGCCGAGGGCCTGCTTGATCGACAGCGTTTCGACCTTGTCGTTCACAGCCGTGCTGGTGCCGTGGGCGTTGATGTACTCGATGTCGGTCGCGTTGATCTGGGCGTCATCGAGGGCCATCTTGATGCAGGCGGTCGCGCCACGGCCGTCGGGATGGATGTCGGTGATGCGGTAGGCGTCGGCCGTCGAACCGTAGCCGAGGATCTCGCCGTAAATCGGGGCGTTCCGCTTCTTCGCGTGCTCGAGTTCTTCGAGGACGAGAATGCCGGCGCCTTCGCCGAGGACGAAGCCGTCGCGTTCGCGATCGAACGGGCGGGAAGCCTTCTGCGGATCGACGTTGTGCGTCGACAGGGCGGTCAGCAGGTTGAAGCCCGTCACGCCGAACGGGTGGATCATGCTGTGAGCGCCGCCGGAGAGCATGACGTCGGCTTCACCCTGGCGGATGATTTCGGTTGCTTCGCCGATCGCCTGGCTCGAGGCCGCGCAGGCGGTGAGGCAGTTGAGGTTCGGGCCCTGGGCATTGAACAGGCTGGCGAGGTGCCCGGCCGGCATGTTCGGTTCCTGCTCGATCTCGACCTTCGGGTTGAGCTTTTCGAGCCCGCGGCGGGTGAAGGTTTCCATGTCGAACTCGCCGTTCTGCTGGGCTTCGGCGATGAGCGACATGAAGAGGTTGAAGTCCTGCTGCCCTTCGCCGGCGCCGAGATAGATGCCGAAGCGGCGGGGATCGACGGACTGGTCGCTGATGCCGGAGTCCTTCACGGCCTGCACGGCGGCGCCGATGGCGTAGCGGATGTTGCGGCCGGCGAACTCGAACCGCTGGGGGTTCGGGATGTAGCTGGCGAGGTTGTAGTTCTTGACCTCGGCCGCGAACTTCGTGGGGAAGCTGGTGGCATCGAAGTGGGTGATGTAGTCGATGCCGCTCTTGCCCTCCTGGAGGGCCTTCCACATTTCGTCGACGGTTTTTCCGATCGGCGTAACCACACCCATGCCGGTGACAACAACTCGCTTGCGCATTTCAGACTCCACTCGATTTCAGCCGCTCTTCCGAACAGAGGCGGGCAGCACTGATGGCGCGCCGCGTCCAGACCATATCGGCCGACGACGCGCGCAAACTGATCCGAGAAACAAACTCACAGCAACCTGACCGGCAGCAAGTTTAGTCAGGTGCGGCGTTTGCGGAAAGGGGCCGGTCCGCGGACCGGCCCCCGCTGGTGAGCTCAGGCGCGGGCGGATTTGCGTAAATCGTTACTGGATCGCGATCTCGAACGGGGTGTTGCCGTCCTGCCTGACGAGCACCTCGGGGCTTTGGGCCCCGAGCACCATGTAGTGGCTGGGAAGCCGCGGCTTCCGGGTCAGGGGTTTCCCCTGCGGGGGGCGTTCCTCGTTGAGATCGGCGAGGACGACTTTATTCGTGCCGACCATGGCTCCGGGTTGGCCGTTCGAGGCCATCAAAACCGCCTTGCCGCTGGCATCCGTGGTGCCGGTGGCGGTGACCGCGGGCTCGGCGGAACTCACGTCCGGCAGGAACTGAACGAGAATATCCGCGGCCGGCTGGCCGTTGATTTTCACGACGGCCTCGACAGGGGCGAGCTTGACGGGGGCAGGCCCGCCGCAGCCGCCGAGTGAAACCGCCACGGCGGCGCCTGCCAGGCACAACAACATCCGACGACGCATGGGGTGATCCTTCGAAGTGCGGGAACCGGGACTCGAACGATCAGAACTCGCCGACGACCTGCCCGTCGGACCGCTGACAGAGGTAGGTCAGGATCGTCTGCGACAGTGAATTCGAGAGGAAGCGGACGGATCCATCGGCGAGGGTGACGTTCGCTCCGCCGGTGTGCGCGCTGCCGATGGCGTTGAGCCGCATGTCCTGGAAGGTGAACCAGGCGGACGATGAAGTCGGGGCACCGGGAGCGCCGTGCTTCCAGGGGGTCATGTAACCGACGGGAGCGAACGCCCCGCACATCAGGTTGCCCAGCCCGGCATCGCCGCCTGCCGGATACCAGCGGCACCATCCGCTGATATTGTCGCCGCTGTTCCAGCCGGCGGCCGTGAATGTGTCGAAATTGGGATCGAACAGGTGGTGTTCCCCGAAGGCGATCGTATTGGAGGTGCCGTCGGTCGCTTCGCCGATCTTCACGGTGCTGCCGACCGGGGCGGAGGCCGCTTTGCGGGCGCTGAACCCGATGCACATGAACAGGCCGTCGTTCGTGGACGACGTGGCGAAGATCGGCCGCGAGCCGCCGTTCGCCCGGTAGTTCAGCGAGCCATACCACTCGTTGGCGGTGCCGTACTGCCTGACGCCTTCCCCGACGCCGGGATCGCTCGGGCAGAGGAATGCCGCGACCCGCGTTCCCGACTTCACGCCGGCGGTGGCGCCGATGTTATTCCGGGGGCGGCTGGCATCAAAGGTGTTGTAGAGGTTGGACTGCTCGATGTACGGAAGCAGGAAGTACCCGAAGGAATGGCCCTGGAATCCGCCCGTCAGGTAGCGGTTGTCCTGGGTAAAGCCGGGGCAGAAGGTGTTCGCGACGTCGTGGTAGTTATGGAGCGCGAGCCCCAGCTGCTTCATGTTGTTCTTGCACTGGGTGCGGCGTGCGGCCTCGCGGGCCTGTTGCACGGCGGGGAGCAGCAGGGCGATCAGGATGGCGATGATCGCGATCACGACGAGCAGCTCGATGAGCGTGAACGCCGATTTCCGGGCGCTTGAGATCGGGCGGGTGGGCCGGTCCATTGGGGTTCCTGGGCAAGTGGACGACAAATGACACAACGTCGCGATGAAGGGAGCCGCGAAAGAAATTCTGAGGTGGAGGTCACGCCCAACGTGCACGGGCCAGCGCAACTCTGCCCGCGGACTGTGAATGCAAGCCCGTTGCGATCATGAAAAACCGGTGAACTGGCCGCGTCATTCCCGGACGACGCGACAGACGGTGCTCAGGGATCAGTCATCGCTGCGTAAAAACGACGCCGACCAGGGAGGTCACACCGACAGCATCCGATTCCCCGCCGCGTGTCCCGCCACGACGAAGGCCTTCAGAATCGCAACGACCGGACGAGCTCCGCGCCGGTTTCCCGCATCCGTCCGGTCACTTGAGCAAAGCGCGGACCGGAGACCGGGGACTCATCGGTCCAGCGGTAATAGACGTCGCTGAGGCCGGGACCGCGACCTCCCCGCT
>Ga0247823_10004558_pt1 | contig 11106 bp, 10 predicted proteins | sample 13C_PalmiticAcid_2_FD_192426 | JGI IMG/M metagenome (GOLD analysis project Ga0247823, IMG submission 192426) | Soil microbial communities from agricultural site in Penn Yan, New York, United States - 13C_PalmiticAcid_Day30 | ecosystem: Environmental > Terrestrial > Soil > Agricultural land...
GCCATACGAACAAGGACATCGCCGCCCATCTCTATCTGAGCCCCCGCACCGTCGAAGACCATCTCGGCCGCGTCCTGCGCAAGCTCGGCCTCACCAGCCGCGCGGGCATCGCCCGCAAGCTCGACGAACTGGGGTAGCGCGCTCCGCGCCGAGGCCGAACGATGTCACCGCGCCGAGGTTGACCGACGTCACCGCCCACGGGCGACCCACCCCGTCCGGACGGCACTACGCTCGAAGTCATGACTTCCGCACCCACCACCGTGACCGTCCGCCGGGTGACCACCACCCGCGCCGGTGGCTTCTCCGCCGCTCCGTACGACTCGTTCAACCTGGGCGATCACGTCGGCGACGATCCGGAAGCCGTGCGCCGCAACCGGGTTCGGCTGGCCGAGGGCATCGGGCTCACCCCGGACCGGCTGGTGTGGATGGAGCAGGTGCACGGACGCAACGTCGAGATCGTCGACGGACCCCGCGCCGAACCGGTTCCGGTGACCGACGCGCTGGTCACCACCGTGCCGAACCTGGCCCTGGTGGTGCTCACCGCCGACTGCGTGCCGATCCTGCTCTCCGACGACGAGGCCGGTGTCATCGCCGCGGTGCACGCGGGCCGCATCGGCGCCCGGATCGGGATCGTGCCGCGGGTGCTCGAGGCGATGGTGTCGGCGGGCGCGCGGGTCGAACGGATCGGTGCCTTCCTCGGCCCCGCCGCCTCCGGCCGCCAGTACGAGGTCCCGGCCGCGATGCGGGCCGACGTCGAGGCCCACCTGCCCGGCAGCGCCACCACCACGGTCCGCAAAACCCCTGGTCTGGACCTGCGCGCGGGCATCAGCAGGCAGCTCACCGAGGCCGGCGTCGGCGGGATCGCCCTCGACCCGCGCTGCACCATCGAGGACAAGACCCTGTTCAGCCACCGCCGCGGCGCGCCGACCGGCCGCATCGCCGGCGTGATCTGGATGGACCCCACCGCATGAGCGCAGCGCGCGAGACCACCCGGGAGACCGCCCGCGCCCAGGAACTCTCGGCCCGGCTCGACGGTCTGCTGGCCCGCATCGACGCCGCCGTGGCCGCCGCGGGCCGACCGGCCGGTTCGGTCCGGCTGCTGCCGGTGACGAAGTTCTTCCCCGCCGCCGATGTCGACATCCTCTACCGCCTCGGCAGGCGCGAGTTCGGCGAGTCGCGCGAGCAGGAGGCCTCGGCCAAGGTCGCCGAGCTCGGTTACGACGACGTCGAATGGCACATGATCGGCCGTTTACAACGGAACAAGGCGCGCGCGGTGGCGCGCTGGGCGCACACCGTGCACTCGGTCGACAGCGAACGCCTGGCAACCGCGCTGGACCGGGCCGCGCGCGACGCCATGGCAGCCGGCGAGCGTACCGCGCCCCTGCGTGTCCTGCTCCAGGTGAGCCTGGACGACGACCCCGGGCGCGGGGGTGTCGCACCGGCCGATCTGCCCGCCCTGGCCGATCTCGTGGCGAAGGCTCCCGGCCTGCATCTGGCCGGTCTGATGGCGATTCCGCCCCTTGACGCCGCCAGTGATGCGTCCTTTGCGAATCTTGCGACTTTGCACACTTCGCTGCTGACTCGACACGCCGACGCCACCGAACTTTCTGCAGGTATGTCGGGTGATTTGGAATCTGCGGTCGAACACGGTTCGACGTGTGTGCGTGTCGGTACCGCCTTGATGGGCGCGCGACCGATAACCTCGGCGTAGCAAAGAAACCTCATCAGTCACATTCGACACATACGATTGGGCCGACGAGGCGCTGAGCAAGAACTTCAACACCCGGCCGCCACCGGGGCCGAAGGAAGGTCGACCAGATGAGCACGCTGCACAAGTTCAAGGCGTACTTCGGCATGGTTCCGCTCGACGAGTACGAAGACGATTACGTCGACGATCACGCCCCTCGCGGCGCCGACGAGCGCGCCGGTCGCCCTCGCCCGCGCAGCTACGACCGCTACGCCGAAGACCGATACGGCGCCGACCGTTTCGAGGACGAGGCCGACGACTACCCGCAGCCGGCCTACAAGTCGGCCTACCAGGCGCGTCGTGACGATTACGTCGCCGACACCTACGCCGACGATCGTTACGAGACGCCACGTCGCCCGACCAGGATCGAGACCGCGCCGTCGTCTGGTCGCTCGTTCCGGGCCGGCGGTGTCGCACCCGGCATGCGCGGCTCCACCCGTGGAGCGCTCGCGGTCGATCCCGACGCCGAGGAGCGCAGGCTGGAGGAGCGCATGCGCCCCGAGCCTGCCGCCGCGCGGCGGCCTGGGATCTTCGAGGACGGAGGTCCCTTGTCCAAGATCACCACGCTGCGTCCCCGGGACTACAGCGAGGCCAGGATCATCGGTGAGCGTTTCCGCGAGGGCAACCCGGTCATCATGGACCTGGTGGACCTGAGCAATGCCGATGCGAAACGGCTGGTCGATTTCGCGGCCGGGCTCGCTTTCGCGCTGCGCGGTTCGTTCGACAAGGTGGCGACGAAGGTGTTCCTGCTCTCACCCGCCGATGTCGACGTATCAGCGGAAGAGCGCCGCCGGATCGCCGAAAACGGCTTCTACAACCAGAAATAGACACCACATCCGCAACACCGTGATGGCCGCCCGCGCACTGCGCGGCGCGGCCATTTTGCACGCCGCCGATTTTGCGGCAGAGTGAAGACGTGGCCCTGTTCGCGGTTCTGTACCTGGTGCTTTTCATCTTCTGGCTGTTGCTGATCAGCCGGGTGATCGTCGAGTTCATTCGCAGTTTCGCGCGCGATTGGCGCCCGACCGGTGTGGTGGTGATCATCCTCGAAGTCATCTTCACGGTGACCGACCCGCCGGTGAAACTCCTGAGGCGGTTGATACCTCCTGTGAATCTCGGGGGTATTCGGCTCGATCTGTCGATAATGGTCCTGCTCTTCGTGGTGTTCATCCTGATGTCCATCGTGGGTAGGCTCGGGCAGCCCGTGACCTCCGTGTGACATACTGAATCGAGAAGACCGCTTGCTAGTTCTCCAAAAGACGCGTGAAGGGATCCTTCGATGCCGCTGACTCCCGCCGATGTGCATAACGTCGCGTTCAGCAAACCGCCGATCGGTAAGCGCGGCTACAACGAGGACGAGGTAGATGCCTTCCTGGATCTCGTCGAGCAGGAGCTGTCGCGCCTGATCGAGGAGAACGCCGACCTGCGTCAGCGGGTCGCCGAGCTCGACACCGAGCTGGCCGACGCCAAGAAGAACCGCGCGTCCGCGCCGGTCAGCGCCGTGAAGGCGCCTGTCCAACAGGCCCCGCCGCCGGCGCCGGAACCGATCGCGCCGCCGGTGCCACCCGCACCGCCCGCGCCGATGCCGGTCGCCGCCCCCGTGCGTGACAACTCCGGTCCGGACGCGAACATGCAGGCCGCGAAGGTCCTCACCCTGGCGCAGGAGATGGCCGACCGCCTCACCACCGACGCCAAGACCGAGGCCGAGGGACTGCTCTCGAACGCGCGGGCAAACTCCGAGCGACTGGTCGGCGACGCCCGTACCCGCTCCGAGGCGATGATCGCCGACGCGCGCCAGAAGTCCGACGCGATGCTGGCCGACGCGCAGAACCGCTCCGACACCCAGATCCGTCAGGCCAAGGACAAGGCCGAGGCCCTGACCGCCGATGCCGAGCGTCAGCACGCCGAGATCATGGCCACCATCACCCAGCAGCGCACGGTGCTGGAGAGCCGCATCGAGCAGCTGAAGACCTTCGAGCGCGAGTACCGCGTGCGACTGAAGTCGTACCTGGAGTCGCAGCTGGAGGAGCTGGAGAACCGCGGCTCGGCCGTCCCGGTCGACGGCGGCGAGTTCGCCGGCGAAACCAACGGTTCGGCCAACAGTCTGGCTCCCGCCTCCTTCGCCAAGGGCGGCAAGTAAACTGGACCCGGGTCACACGGCGCGCCGTGTGACCCGGGAAACGCCCAGCTTTCGTCGGGCTGCTCGGGTTCTTGGGAGTCAGCATGCTCGTCTTGACGCTCGTCCTCGCGGCTATCGGTTTCGGTTTGCTCGTCGCGGCGCTCGCCACTGGTTCGGTGCTGTGGGCCTGGGGGTGCATCCTGATCTGTATCGTCGGTGCCGCCACTCTGCTGGTGAGTGCGCTGGCCACCCGAAAACCCGAGAACGACCCGGTCCCACCCGGCCGACACGCCCGGCGGGACTGACGGCGCGAAATATCCGCTGGACGGTCCCGGTTAGAATCGAACAACACACGGCACTGATCCGGCCATCACCGGGGAGCCTTCGGAAGAACGGCGCTCGCGCTCAGTAGAACCGAACGGGTGAGCCCGTCACAGCTCACACAACGAGAGGCTCGCGCCGCTCCCTCGGGACGGCACGGGCAAGCGGGGTGGTACCGCGGTACGGCGCACCGGCGCCGACATCGTCCCCGTGCCCAGGATTCGCGCCGACGGCGCGGCGGCACGAGGAGCAGATCCGCGATGGCGGACGAGACAACCACCGGTGCGTACCCCCGGGTCGACTTCGGCGCCGGTTCCGGCGCGTCGTTCCCGGAACTCGAACAGCAGGTACTCGACTACTGGGCGCGCGACGACACCTTCCGCGCCAGCCTGGCCAACCGCGACGGGGCGGCCGAGTTCGTCTTCTACGACGGCCCGCCCTTCGCCAACGGCCTGCCGCACTACGGCCACCTGCTCACCGGCTATGTCAAGGACCTGATCCCGCGCTTCCAGACCATGCGCGGCAAGAAGGTCGACCGCCGCTTCGGCTGGGACACCCACGGCCTGCCCGCCGAGATCGAAGCCGAGAAGCAGCTCGGCATCACCGACAAGTCCCAGATCGACGAGATGGGGCTGGCCGAGTTCAACGCCGCCTGTAAGTCCTCGGTGCTGCGCTACACCGGCGAGTGGCGCGACTACGTGACCCGCCAGGCGCGCTGGGTCGACTTCGACAACGACTACAAGACCCTCGATCTCGACTTCATGGAGTCGGTGATGTGGGCGTTCAAGTCGCTCTACGACAAGGGCTTGATCTACCAGGGCTTCCGCGTGCTGCCCTACAGCTGGTACGAGCAGACGCCACTGTCGAACCAGGAGACCCGTCTCGACGACGCGTACAAGATGCGGCAGGACCCCGCGGTCACCGTCGACATGCAGCTCGTCGTCCCGGCCGAGCATCCCTTCGCGGCCCTCGACGGCGCCAACGCGCTGATCTGGACCACCACGCCGTGGACGCTGCCGTCCAACCTGGCGATCGCGGTGCACCCCGACGTGCGCTACGTGCACGTGCGCGGCGCCGACGGCAAGCGCTATGTGCTTGCCGCCGAACGGGTCTCGCACTACGCCCGCGAGCTCGGTGACGAGCCGGAGGTGCTCGGCGAGTACGACGGCGCCGCGCTGGCCGGGCTGTCCTACCGACCGCCGTTCGACTTCTTCCTCGGCCACCCGAACGCGCACCGCGTGCTCGAGGCCGACTACGTCACCACCGACTCCGGTACCGGCGTCGTCCACCTCGCGCCGGCCTTCGGTGAGGAGGACATGGACGTCGCCTCGGCGAACGGGATCGAGATCGTCCAGCCGCTGGACCCGGCAGGCAAGTTCACCTCGATGGTGCCGCCGTACGAGGGCCTGATGGTCTTCGACGCCAACCCGGTGATCATCAAGGATCTCAAGGCCGCCGGAAAGCTGTTGCGGCACGAGACGATCGAGCACTCCTACCCGCACAGCTGGCGGTCCGGCCAGCCGCTGATCTATATGGCCGTGCCGTCCTGGTTCGTCGCGGTCACCAAGTTCCGCGACCGGATGGTCGAGCTGAACCAGCAGATCAGCTGGGTGCCCGAGCACATCCGCGACGGCCAGTTCGGCAAGTGGCTCGAGGGCGCGCGCGACTGGAACATCAGCCGTAACCGCTACTGGGGCAGCCCGATCCCGGTGTGGGTCTCCGACGACCCGGCCTACCCGCGCCTGGACGTCTACGGCTCGCTCGACGAGCTCGCCGCCGACTTCGGCGTGCGCCCGACCGACCTGCACCGGCCCTACATCGACGAACTGACCCGGCCGAATCCCGATGATCCGACCGGCAAGTCGACCATGCGCCGGGTGACGGAGGTGCTCGACTGCTGGTTCGAGTCGGGCTCGATGCCGTTCGCGCAGGTGCACTACCCGTTCGAGAACAAGGACTGGTTCGACAGCCACTTCCCGGGCGACTTCATCGTCGAGTACAACGGGCAGACCCGCGGCTGGTTCTACACACTGCACGTGCTCTCGACCGCGCTGTTCGACTCGCCGTCGTTCAAAACTGTTGCCGCGCACGGCATCGTGCTGGGCGACGACGGGCTGAAGATGTCGAAGTCGAAGGGCAACTACCCCGACGTCAACGAGGTCTTCGACCGCGACGGCTCCGACGCGATGCGCTGGTTCTTGATGAGCTCGCCGATCCTGCGGGGCGGCAACCTCATCGTCACCGAGCGCGGCATCCGCGAAGGCGTCAGCCACGCGTTGCGCCCGCTGTGGAACGCGTGGACCTTCCTGCAGCTCTACGCCTCGAAGCCCGGGGTGTGGCGCACGGATTCGCCGCACGTGCTCGACCGCTACATCCTGGCCAAGCTCGCGGTCACCCGGGACGTGATCACCGAGGCGCTCGAGACCTACGACATCGCCGGTGCCACCGACGAATTGCGCTCGTTCGCCGACGCGCTCACCAATTGGTATGTGCGCCGGTCGCGTTCGCGGTTCTGGTCCGAGGACCGTGACGCGGTGGACACGCTGCACACGGTGCTCGAGGTGGTCACCCGCCTGGCCGCGCCGCTGCTGCCGCTGATCAGCGAGGTGATCTGGCGTGGGCTCACCGGCGAGCGCTCGGTGCACCTGGCCGACTGGCCGACCGAGACCGAGCTGCCGCACGATCCCGAGCTCGTGGCCGCGATGGACGAGGTCCGGGTGGTCTGCTCCACCGTGCTGAGCCTGCGCAAGGCGCAGAACCTGCGGGTGCGGCTGCCACTGGCCGAGGTCACCATCGCCGCGGCCGACGCGGAGCGGCTCACGCCGTTCACCGAGTTGATCGCCGACGAGGTCAACGTCAAGAAGGTCGACCTGACCACCGACGTCGACGCGCACGGCCGCTTCGAGCTGGTCGTCAACGCGCGCGCCGCCGGGCCGCGGCTGGGCAAAGAGGTCCAGACGGTGATCAAGGCGGTCAAGGCGGGGCAGTGGAGCGAATCCGCCGAGGGTGTCGTCACCGCCGCCGGGATCACCCTGCTGCCCGAGGAGTACACCCAGCGTCTGGTGGCCGCCGAACCCGAGTCCACCGCCGCCCTGCCCGGCAATGCCGGTCTGGTGGTGCTGAACTCGGTGGTCACCGAGGAGTTGGAGGCCGAGGGCTGGGCCCGCGACCTCATCCGCGACCTGCAGGAGACCCGCAAGGCGCAGGGTCTCGAGGTGTCGGACCGGATCACCCTCACCCTGGAGGTCCCGGCCGAGCGGCTGGCGTGGGCGCGGACCCACCGCGATCTGATCGCCGGTGAAGTCCTCGCCACCACGCTCGATTTCGGCGCGACCGATGCCGAGGCCGCCGAACTCACCGGTGGGGTGAAGGCTCGGGTGCGCAAGGCCTGACCGGCGACAACGGCGGGGCGGGACCGGCTTTCGGTCCCGCCCCGTTCGTGTCCGCGCACCCGGCCGATGATAACGATGCTGACAATTTGCTGAATGTGTGTGACAGTCCGTCGATCGTCGAGCACAATCGAGGTGTTACTGCTGATGCGCATGGAACCGCTGAGGCGGCAGTAGCTGTGTGTTACGTCTGATCTCGTCCGAACACGGGTAGCTCGCCGGGTTCGCCCGATTCCGGGACGCCTGGCCCGGCGAGTTTCTCGCCACGCTCCGACGTCCGTAGGAACAGCGGGGAGGCGGAACAGCAAATGCGGCGAAAAGTCTTGCGACGGTTGGCCTTCGGGTTCGTCGCCACCACCATCACCACCCTCGTCCTCGCCGGGCCAGCCTGGTCGCAGACCGGCAGCGCGTCGGGCTCGGGCGGCTCCTCGTCCGGCAGCTCCAGTGGCTCCGGCGCGATCCCGTTACCCAGCGCGACCGGCATCGGCGCGCTCACCGCCGCTGCCACCCAGATCGGCAAGCCCTACGAGTGGGGCGCCATGGGGCCGCACGCGTGGGACTGCTCGGCCCTGGTGCAGTGGGCCTTCCGGCAGGTCGGGGTCAACCTGCCGCGCACCACCTGGGAGCAGGCGAAGGTCGGCATGCCGGTGACCTTCCGCGGGCTCGCGCCCGGCGATGTCGTCATCCTCAACGGCGACGGCTCGCACGTCGGCATCTACGCGGGGATGGGCCAGATCCTCGACGCCCACGACTGGGGCGTTCCGGTGGGGCTGCATCCCCTGCGCGAATTCGACATCTTCACGATCCGGCGCTTCTGAGCCTCAGTCGACCAGCTGACGCAGCAGCGGCCCGTACTCCGGGTGGGCGAGCGCGGAGGCGAACTGGGCGACCAGGTAGTCGGCCGGATTGCCGGTGTCGTACCAGCGACCCTGGATGACCTGGCCGTACACCGCGTGGTTGGCGGCGTAGTTGTTGATCGCGTCGGTGAGGTACACCTCGCCGGTCTGGTGGGTGTACCAGTTCTCGGTCTGGGTCTGCAGCTCCTCGATGATGCCCGGGGTCACCACGTACCCGCCGATGGCCGCGTACGCCGAGGGGGCGTCCTCGGGCTTGGGCTTCTCCATCAGGCCGGAGATGCGCAGCAGCCCGTCGTCGAGGTCCTCGCGGACCACCGGGACGCCGTAGCGCTGCGACTCGCCCGGCGCCATCGGCAGCAGCGCCAGCACCGGGCAGCCGGTGGACTCGTAGGCGGTGATGAGCTGCTGGGCGCGCGGCACCTCGGCGACGAACACGTCGTCGGGCCACAGCACCAGCATCGGCTCGTCACCGAGATTGCGGGCGGCGTTGAGGACCGGTGTGCCGTTGCCGTACGGACCGTGCTGGTCGAGGTAGGTGATGTGGCCTGCGCGCGAGAGCTCACCGACTTCCTCGACCGCGTCGGCGTAGGCGGACTTGCCGTCGGCGCGCAACTGCGCGACCAGCGCCGGGTTGGGGCGGAAGTGGTCCTGGATCAGCGACTTGCCGCTGCTCACGACGATGGTGATGTCGGTGATCCCGGAGGAGACCAGTTCACGGACGGTGTGCTCGATGACCGGCTTGTCGCCGACCGGCAGCATCTCCTTCGGCGTCGCCTTGGTCAGCGGAAGCAGCCGGGAGCCGATTCCCGCAGCCGGAATGACAGCCTTGCGGATCTTCATCCACCGATCATCACATATCCGACTGGGTGATCGCTGTGCCACGGCTGTCAACCGGCGGGGGAAAATGTGTCGGCCGCGCCGCGTAGATTGCGGGCGTGAGCACCGACGCCAACACCGCAGGCGCCCCGGCCAGGGCAGATGCGGCGGTCACCGCCCGCCGCTGGGTGCTGCACATCGATATGGACGCGTTCTTCGCCTCGGTCGAACAACTCACCCGCCCGACTCTGCGCGGCAGGCCGGTGCTCGTCGGCGGCGCGGGTCAGCGCGGGGTGGTCGCCGGAGCCAGCTACGAGGCACGGGTCTACGGCGCGCGCTCGGCCATGCCGATGCATCAGGCCCGGCGGTTGATCGGAGTGTCGGCGGTGGTGGTGCCGCCGCGCGGCGCGGTGTACTCGGTGCTCAGCGCCGCGGTGTTCGACACGCTGCGCGGCCGGATCCCGGTGCTGGAGACGCTGTCGTTCGACGAGGCGTTCGCCGAACCCGCCGAGCTGGCGGGCGCGAGTGTGGCCGAGGTCGAGCAGTACTGCGCCATGCTGCGCGCGCTGGTCACCGCGCGGACCGGGCTCACCGCCTCGATCGGCGCGGGAACCGGCAAGCAACTGGCCAAGATCGGCTCCGGCCTGGCCAAACCCGACGGCATGCGGGTGATCTCGCCCGCCGAACAGGGCGGGCTGCTGGCCGGGCTGCCGGTGCGCAAACTGTGGGGGATCGGCCCGGTCGCCGAGGGCCGGCTGCGCAGTCTCGGCATCGAGACGGTCGGTGCGTTCGCGGCGCTGCCGGAATCGGAGGCCGCCTCGATCCTGGGCGGCAGCATCGGCACGGCGCTGCACCGGCTCGCGCGCGGCATCGACGACCGCCCGGTCACCGAACGCGCCGAGGCCAAACAGATCAGCGCCGAGAACACCTACGAGCGCGACATCGTCACGCTGCCCGATCTGCGCGCGGCCATCACCGCCATGGCGGCGGCCGCGCACCGCAGACTCGACCGCGACGGCCGCGCCGCCCGCACCGTGGTGCTCAAACTCAAGAAGTCCGACATGAGCATCGTGACCAGGTCGTTCACCCTGCCCTATGCCACCGCCGACCTGACCACGCTGGCCGCGGCCGCGCAACGCTCGGCGATCGACCCGGCCGAACTCGGCCCGATCCGGCTCGTCGGCGTCGGCTACGGCGGGCTGTCGCTGGTCCGCCAGGAATCACTGTTCCCCGAACTGGATCAGGCCGTTCCCGAGGACTTCGGCGTCGACCAGGTCGAGGCGGCCGCACCGGCGGGCGAGCCCGTCGACAGCCCCGATCCGCTTGCGGGACAGTGGTTCCCCGGTATGGACGTGCGTCACCCCGACTTCGGCCACGGTTGGGTCCAGGGCGCGGGCTACGGCGTGGTGACGGTCCGATTCGAGACCAGCTCGACAGGTCCCGGCCCGGCGCGTACGTTTCCAGCCGACGATCAGGATCTGACGCGGGCAGATCCCCTCGACAGCCTCGCGTGAAGTAGCCTCGGCTACCGCGATGGAACCACTCCCACCTCGAACGCAAAGGACGAGCAGTTGAAGCTTCGTACGACCGGACGTGTCGCGATCGCCGGACTGGCCGTGGTCGCGGCCCTTGGCCTGAGCGCGTGCAGCGACGACAAGGGTGACAAGCCCGCCGCGAAGACCACCACCAGCGCCAAGGCTTCCGCCTCGGCTGCCGCGAACCTGCCCGCGGTGCCGACGGTCGAGCAGCTCAACGAGCAGCTGACCACGGCGTTGGATCCGTCGATCCCGAACGAGCAGAAGCTGGATTTCGTGCAGGGTGGTTCGGCGGATCCGGAGTTGCCGAACCGGTTGGCGC
>Ga0247823_10004559_pt1 | contig 11106 bp, 9 predicted proteins | sample 13C_PalmiticAcid_2_FD_192426 | JGI IMG/M metagenome (GOLD analysis project Ga0247823, IMG submission 192426) | Soil microbial communities from agricultural site in Penn Yan, New York, United States - 13C_PalmiticAcid_Day30 | ecosystem: Environmental > Terrestrial > Soil > Agricultural land...
CAATGCCGATTACTGTCCGGAATATCTGGAGCGGGTCGGTTCGGTGGCGAACGGGTACATGTCGATGCCGTTCAATGATGAGGTGGAGCTGTCGATCCGGTTGTGACACTCAAAAGCCCCTCCCCTTCAGGGGAGGGGCTTATAAACTACCGCCCCAGCATCGCCACAACCTGCTTCTCGTTCTCCGGTACCAGTCCTTCGAGCACTGCCCAGAATCCGCCCACCGCGCCCGGCCCGGCGCTCGAATAGGCAGCGGCCATCTTGCTGCGCAGCGCGTCGAACAGCTCGCCTTCCAGCTTGGCGCCGGCCTGGGTGAGGCGCAGCAGGCGCTGGCGGCGGTCCTTGTCGCCGGTGCGCGTCTCGACGAAGCCGCGGTCGGCCAGTTCGGTCAGTACCCGGCCGAGCGACTGCTTGGTGATCGACAGGATCGCGAGCAGCTCGCTCACCGTCAGGTCCGGCTTGCGGGCGATGAAATAGAGCGCGCGGTGATGCGCGCGGCCCAGGCCCTGCTCGGCCAGCCCGGCGTCGATCGAGCGGGTCAGATGGGCGTACCCGAAATAGAGCAGTTCCACGCCACGCCGGATCTCGGGCTCGCGCAGGAAGAGCGGGGATGCAGGAATTGGGGCAGCCATGTTGACGCTTTCTGCCACCGCGCCTAACTCGCTGCAAGCCGCTGTAGGCAGAGTCGGGAAGAGGCAAGATGCACGACACCACGATCCTGGATTTCGAATTCGAAGCGCACCCCAATCCGGTCGGCGATGCCGATCGTGCCGCGGTGCTGGCGAATCCCGGGTTCGGCAAGGTGTTCACCGATCATATGGCGGTGATCAAATATTCGGCCGAGAAGGGCTGGCACGACGCGAAGATCCTGCCGCGCGGTCCGATCCAGGTCGATCCGGCGACCGCGGTGCTGCACTATGCGCAGGAGATCTTCGAGGGCCTCAAGGCCTATCGCACGCCCGATGGCAGCGTGACCCTGTTCCGCGCCGGCGAGAATGCCCGCCGCTTCCGCGAGTCCGCCGAGCGGATGGCGATGGCGCCGCTGCCGGACGAACTGTTCCTCAGCTCGATCCGCGAGCTGGTGAAGGTCGACCAGCACTGGATCCCGGAGATTGAGGGCGGTTCGCTCTATCTGCGCCCCTTCATGTTCGCGAGCGAGGTGTTCCTGGGCGTGAAGCCGTCGAGCGAGTATCTCTACATGGTCATCGCTTCGCCGGCCGGCGCCTATTTCAAGGGCGGCGCGCCGTCGGTGACGCTCTGGGTGTCGGAGCATTACACGCGGGCGGCGCCGGGCGGCACCGGTGCAGCCAAGTGCGGCGGCAACTATGCCGCGAGCCTGATCGCGCAGAAGGAAGCGATCGGCGAGGGCTGCGACCAGGTGGTGTTCCTCGATGCGGTCGAGAACCGTTATGTCGAGGAGCTGGGTGGCATGAACGTGATGTTCGTGATGGACGACGGCTCGATCGTCACTCCGCCGCTGGGCGGCACGATCCTGCCCGGCATCACCCGCGATTCGCTGCTGACGCTGGCGCGGGCGCAGGGGATCGAGGTGCGCGAGGAGCGCTATTCGATCGACCAGTGGAAGGCCGATGCCGAGAGCGGCAAGCTGCGCGAGGCGTTCGCCTGCGGCACCGCGGCGGTGCTGACCCCGATCGGCAAGGTGCGCGGGCGCGGCTATGAGTTCGTGATCGGCAATGGCGGTCCAGGCATCCTCACCGAGAAGCTCCGCGCCGAGCTCGGCGGCATCCAGCGCGGCACGGCGGAAGATCCGCACGGCTGGGTTGAACGCATCGGCTAAGTCCCTATAAGCGCCCGCTCTGCTGGGGCGTAGCCAAGTGGTAAGGCAACGGTTTTTGGTACCGTGTACCGAAGGTTCGAATCCTTCCGCCCCAGCCAGTCCGAATCCTCGTGATTCGGCCTAACGCACTGAGACTGCTGCAAATCTCGATAGATGGTGATCGCATACAGTTGGACTCGGCTAGACCGGGTTGGGCTGGATTCGACAGCTATTGTATCCCGATTTGTATCCCGTTTTCCTGGTGCCAGGAGGGCCGACTGGAGTCGGTATGGCAAGGAAAGCGCAGGCATTAACGCCAGCGGCCGTTGATGCGCTCAACTCGGGTTGTATCCCAGATTCGATGACGCCGGGCTTGTCGCTTGCGGTGCTCGGCAGCGGCAAGAAGGTCTGGAAATACTATCGGCGCCTGCTCGGCGGCGGAGCCTTCCTCAAGCGGACCCTCGGCCAATTTCCAGCACACAGCATTGCGGACGCGAGGGTGTGGGCAGCCAGCCTCAACGCGCAGATCGAAGCAGGTCTGGATCCCCGTATCCATGAACGCCAAGAGGAAGAAGCCGGGCGGATCGCCCAACTGCGCGCGGCGATGACCGTTGAAAAGGCGCACAAGCTTTACATGGCTGCGGTCGACGAAGGGCGGGCCTCCCGGGCCAAGCGCAAGAACAAGCCACGCACCATTCAGGACAAGCTCGACATTTACCGATGCGACATTGCGCCGGCTCTCGATGCTAAAGTGATTTACGAGGTTACAGAGGCTGACCTAGTCGGGCTCGTGCTGGCCAAGGGCAAGGTTGCGCGCATACGCGCAAATCGGCTGGCCGCTGAGTTGAAGGTATTCTTCGGATGGGCCGCCTCATTGCGCGGAAGCGAAATTGGGCTTGAGGCAAATCCTGCGCATCGTCTGGGGGATCTCCGGTTTCCAGAAACACCTCGCTCTCGAAAGCTCAGTCTGGTTGAAATCGAGTGGTTCTTGCGGGCCGTTGCTGATGAGGAGCGGGACTTCCAGCGTGGAATGCTCTTGTGGCTTCTGACCGCGGCTAGGATATCGGAGGTCGTGCGCGCGCGCTCCGAAGAGGTCCAGGAAGGCGTTTGGACGATACCCGCTTCCCGTGCCAAGAATTCCATTGCGCATAACATTGCGCTTGGTCCTTGGGGGCAGCGCTTGATTCGGGCGAACGGGGCCTGGGTCTTCCCCGCAGAACGTGCGGACGGGCCGCGTAAATCTGGCTGGTACAAGGCGCGCGACCGCGTTCACGCTCGCATGGAGGAGATGGCCGGGCGTTCGATCGAACGCTTCACGCCACACGACTTTCGTCGGACTGCTCGCTCCAACACCAAGCGGCTGAAAGTCGATTTCGAGACCGCGGAGGCGATGCTGAACCATGTGAAGAAGGGTCTCGAACGAACCTACGACTTGTATGAACTGGAGGACGAGAAGCGGACCTGGTTTCACCGGTGGGAAGCGGAGATATTGAGAATTTCCTATAAGGCTGGCGTTGCTGAGCGCCTGGATGCACCACCACAGCGTCCTCGCCTCGCCGCCGCTAACGACGACGGTGATTTCCGAGGGCCGGGGCAGAGATCGCGGCCGACCTAGGTCGGTACCCATTCTTAAAAATTGATCTAGTCTCGCGCTGGGCTGGGCGGCGCGCGGGAGCGTACTCGCATGGAGTCACGGTTGACGTTCCTCGACGACCTTTTTTGAAAGCGGCGGCGATAATCCGTGTCGATCCAGATGGAGTTCGACACAATGTTCGGAAGCCTCCGATCCGAGCCCATTCGGGGCGCCCCCAACCGCGTGTCGCTTAGGGATTGGTGAGCCGGTAGTCAGTCTGAGGGGTTTCTCCATTCCGATTTTCTACCAACCCAATGACTTTGCGAACCCACACTCTTGCGGGGGCTAGAACTGTATTTCTGCTTTATTTCAGCTATGCCGGATCGACTTCGCGTACGGCGCATCTCACTGAAAGAGCGCCAAAAATCAGGGAATTCGGTGAGCAGCACCGTCTGTTAGTTTCGTGACAGATAGATGACAAGGGCCGGTTTTGACCGGTCATGCAGACTCCGCCGTCTGCTAATCATGGTCCTAGCAAATAAAAAAATGACGGCGTTTGCGCAACTTGCGGCCCGCTCTTTCTAAAAGATGGTCGTGAGCCTCTGACTAGTTGTCAATTCCGACCATTCCCTGAGGCACCATCCCCGGGGGGCCAATGCAACAGGTTGTAGTACCCGCTTCGGTTACCGTCCGCTCCGTTGGAGCGTTCGTCCAAGATATTCTTGTGGCCGTCGATAGTGACAAGGACGTCACGCTCGATCTCGCACAAGTCATAGAAGTCGACTTGTCCTTCATTCAGGTCGTCTTCGCCGCGCGCGAACGGGTCGCGCGCGTCAACCATTCCCTCAGCCTTGCCGCGCCGGCTCCGGCTGCCGTCACAACCCTTCTCGATCGCGCCGGCTTCCTCACCGATCCCGCACCGGCCGAGACCCAGTTCTGGTTCCATGGAGAACTGCCGCAATGAGTGCCTCGATCCTTACGGTGGACGATTCCCCGAGCCTGCGGATGGCCATCCGTATCGCGCTTACCGGGGCCGGCTATAGCGTCACCGAGGCCGGAGACGGCGTCGAAGGGCTTAATGCCGCCAACGCGGCCAAGTTCGACATGATCATCACCGATCTCAACATGCCGAACATGGATGGGCTCACGATGATCCGCGAGCTGCGCAAGGATCCCGCCCAGTGCGGCACGCCGATCATCTTCCTCACGACCGAGAGCGATGACGCGATGAAGCAGCAGGCCAAGGCCGCCGGCGCCACCGGCTGGCTGGTGAAGCCCTTCGTGCCCGATCAACTGATCAAGGTCGCCCGCAAGGTGCTCGGTCGGTGAGCGGACAGGATCCGATCGCGGCCTTCCGCGTCGAAGCTGGCGATCTGCTCGACCAGATCGAGCAAGGCCTCCTCGACCTCGGCCATCGGCTGGACGACCGCGACCTGGTCGATGCGGTCTTTCGCGGGCTGCATACGCTGAAGGGTTCGGGCGCAATGTTCGGGTTCGACGCGCTCGCCACCTTCACCCATCATTGCGAGACGGCCTTCGACCGTGTCCGCAAGGGGCTGGCGCCGGCGACCCAGGAACTCGTCGCCGTGATCCTCTCGGCCAAGGATCATATGCGCGCGCTGCTGGATGGCGATGGCGCGGGCCTCGAGGGTACCAGCGAGACCATCCTCGGCCAGCTGCAGGCAGCGATCGACGGCGCCGACGCGGTGAGTGCACCGACGACCACGCCGGCATCGCAGGGGTGGCGCCTGTTCTTCCGTCTGCCGCCCGAAGCCATGGCCAACGGCACCAACCCGCTGATGCTGCTCGATGAGCTTCGCGAACTGGGGGATTGCCGCGTGGTCGCGCGCGCCGATGCTATTCCCCCGCTTGCCGAGCTCAATCCGACGGAATGCCATATCGGCTGGGACGTCGAGCTTCATGGCGACATCTCGCGCGACGATATCGACGATGTGTTCATCTTCGTGATGGACGACATGGAGCTGAAGATCGAGCCGCTGGGCCGGGATGCCGCAGCCGAGGTCGAACCCGCCCAGGCTTATCCCGCGTCCGTCGCCGCGGCGGCGAAGGCCGAGGTCGCCGTTGAGCCTGTAAATCCGCCGGTGGGCCGGGCTGCTACCAAGCCCGCGGGCGAAAGCGTTCGCGTCCCCGCAGAGCGCCTCGACGAGCTCATGGACCGGGTCGGCGAGCTGGTGATCGTCCAGAGCCGCCTGTCACAGCTTGCCAATAGCGGTGGTGCTGCCGCCGACATGGTGCTGCGTTCCATCTCCGAAGAGATCGAACGGCTCGCAAGTGAACTGCGCGACACGATGATGGTGCTGCGCATGGTGCCGGTCGCGAGCCTGTTCGGCCGCTTCCGCCGTCTCGTCCACGATCTCGCCCGCGAGACCGGCAAGACGATCGAGCTTTCGACCGAAGGCGAGGCGACCGAAGTCGACAAGACCGTGATCGAGCGGCTGGCCGACCCGATGGTTCATCTGATCCGCAATGCCTGCGACCATGGCCTGGAAACGCCCGAAGACCGCGTCGCCGTCGGCAAGCCGCCAGCGGGCCAGGTTCGCCTTTCGGCACATCAGGCGGGCGGCGAGGTGATGATCACCATCCGCGACGATGGCCGCGGCATCGACCGCGAACGCGTCCGCGCCAAGGCCGAGAGCCAGGGCTTGCTGCAGCCGGGCCAACAGGTCTCGGACTCCGAGCTCCTCCATATGATCTTCCATCCGGGCTTCTCGACGGCCGCTGCAGTCACGAACCTCTCAGGGCGCGGCGTCGGCATGGACGTGGTCAAGCGCACGATCGAGAGCCTGCGTGGCGCGATCGACATCAAGAGCGCGCCGGGCGAAGGCTCGACCGTCACGTTGCGCATCCCGCTCACGCTCGCGATCATCGACGGCCTGCTCGTCCGTGTCGGCGAGGAGCGTTATGTGATCCCGCTCGCCGCCGTCGAGGAATGCCTCGAGCTCAGTCTCGAGGAGGATCTGCGTTCGCGGGGCCGGAGCTTCATCACGCTGCGCGACCGGCTGGTGCCCTATCTGCGGCTGCGCGAAATGTTCGACACGGGCACGCGTCCGGATCCTCACCAGAAGATTGTGGTCATTGCGACCGGCGCCGAGCGTGTCGGCCTCGTCGTCGACCAGATCATCGGCAGCCATCAGACGGTCATCAAGTCGATGTCGGCGCTGCACCGGGAGGTCGCGACCTTCGCCGGCGCGACGATCCTTGGCGATGGCGGCGTCGCGCTAATTCTCGACGTCGTCCAGCTCGTGACCCTCGGCCAGCATCAGGAGGAGCGGCTTCGCGCCGCAGGATAAGCCATGCACGAACCCACACTCACCCCCTGGGACGCCAGCGGCGCGCTCGAGGTGCTGACCTTCGACCTTGGCGACGAGACACTCGCGCTCGAGGCGACTTTGGTCCGCGAGATCCTCGATCTGCTCCCCGAGACGAAGGTCCCCGGTGCGCCGGCCCTTGTCGGCAGCGTCGCCAATTTCCGCGGCAAGATCATCCCGATCGCGGACCTTCGCCTCGCCTTCGGCATGCCGAAGGCGGAGGCCACTGTCGATAGCCGGATCGTCGTGATCGAGACCGTGACCGAGGTGGACGGCGAGCCCATCCAGCTCGGTATCCGCACCGACAAGGTCCATGAAGTTGCGACGCTTCGTCGCGAGGCGAGCGAGGAGCCGCCTGCGGTCGGCATGCGCTGGCGCCGTGAATATGTCCGCGAGCTGGTCCGCCGGCCTGAGGGCGTGGTCGTCCTACCAGACCTCGCCGCGATTTTCCGATCCTTCGTCGGCGGCGAGCCCGCCGCGACCCTTTCCCTCGTTCACTAGGAATCCGCCGATGAACGCGTCCATCAAGCTGAAGCTGGGCGGCACTTTCGCAGTGCTGCTCGTGATCATGACCATCGTCATCGTGCTGGGCATTTCGCGCCTCGCTACGCTCAATGACGCTATCGGCACCGTCATCAACGGGCCCGCCAAGCAGCTCGACCGCGCCCGCGCGATCGATGGCGGCGTGAGCATGATGATCCGCGCCGAGAAGAATCTTGCGATGAGCAACGATCCGGCGCAACGCCACGATTTCGAGAGCTCGATCGAGACCTGGCGCGGCCGGGTCGACGAGGTCGTCACGCAGGCCAATGCCAATCCGTCCGAGAAGACCCGGACGGCGTGGGCGGAGCTTCGCGAGCTCTGGAACCAGTTCAAGCCGATCAATGATCGCGTGCGCGAACTCAGCGCTACCGACAAGGCCGCGGCTGTCGCACTCACCATGGGTGAATCGCGCGAGAAGGCGGGCCAGCTCACCAAGAAGGCCGAGGAACTGGTCAAGGCGCAGCAGGAGATGATGTCTGCGGCCGACGACGAGACCGAAGCACTATATGGCAACGCGCGCACGACGCTGCTCGCCATGGGTGTGGTGGCCTTCCTCATCACCGCCGCCGCTGCCGTCTATCTCTCGATGCTGATCTCGCGTGGCCTAAAGGCAGCTGGCGAGGCCATGCGCCAGGTCGCCGAAGGCGATCTGACCCGCACCGTCGAGGTCAAGAGCAAAGACGAGATCGGTGTGCTCCTTGGCCATGTGAACCTGATGATCGAGCGTCTGCGCGGCGTCGTCGGCGATGCGGGCGTGGCGGCGGAGAATGTCTCGGCCGGTAGCCAGGAACTGTCGGCGAGCTCAGAGCAGGTGTCGCAAGGCGCGACCGAGCAGGCCGCTGCGGCCGAACAGGCATCGGCGTCTATGGAAGAGATGGCCGCGAACATCAAGCAGAACGCCGACAATGCGGCGCAGACCGAGAAGATCGCTCGCCAGTCGTCACGCGATGCTGAAGCCAGCGGCGTTGCAGTCAGCAAGGCGGTCGAGGCGATGCGCACGATTGCCGAGAAGATCGGCATCGTCCAGGAGATCGCTCGCCAGACCGACTTGCTTGCGCTCAACGCAGCCGTCGAAGCAGCGCGAGCCGGCGAGCATGGCCGTGGGTTCGCGGTGGTCGCGTCCGAAGTCCGCAAGCTCGCCGAGCGCAGCCAGAGTGCCGCGGCCGAGATCGGTGCCGTCTCGGGCGACACCGTCAAGGCCGCGACCGAGGCCGGCGAGATGTTGACCAAGCTGGTACCTGACATTCGCCGTACCGCTGAGCTTGTCTCCGAGATCAGCTCGGCATGCCGCGAGCAGGACATTGGCGCCGCTCAGGTCAACGAGGCGATCCAGCAGCTCGACCAGGTGACCCAGCAGAATGCCGGTGCGTCGGAGCAGATTTCGACTACCTCGGAGGAACTGGCGGCTCAGGCCGAGGAGCTCCAGGCCAGCATCGCTTATTTTCGGGTGACCGAGAACGGCTCGCGGCCGCGGGTGGCATCGAACGCACCTCGCCCGACGGCGGTGGTCCGTAAGTCGGCTGCGCCCGTGAGGAAGAGTGTCGCCACGCCGGTCAAGACGAACTCGATTGTCGACCAGCAGGCACGTGCCCGGGGCTTTGCACTCGACCTCAGCCATGGCGGCCCGGATGCCGACGACGCGGATTTCGGCGCGCAGGCAGCCTGACCGCAATATTTCGCCCTGGTCGCCGGGGACGATCAGGGCGGACCAACCATGACAGGTTCCAACAAGGAAGACGGGTAAATGCGCGCTACCATCAAGCTGAAGCTGGGGGTTACCTTCGGCGTCCTGATCGTGATGCTCTTCGCCATCGTGTTCGTGGCCGACACGCGCCTCAACACGCTCAACAGTGCCATCACCGAGGTCATCGATGGCCCGGCCAAGGGCGTCGAACTGTCACTCACCATTGACGGTGAACTGAGCAAGCTCCTGCGGGCGGAGAAGAATATCCTCCTCACCGAGGATCCCCGGCTCAACCAGGAATTCTCCGAAGCGATCGTTCGCGGTCAGAGCAATGTCGAGACCCTGATCAATCAGGGTGCGTCTGTCGCCGACTCGCCCGAGGAGAAAGCAAGCTGGGCGCAGGTGCGTTCCGACTGGGTGGCGTTCAAGCCGGTGAACAGCCAGGTCCGTGACCTCGGCCTCTCGAACCATAATGCCGAGGGCGCGAGCCTCTCGATCGGTGACTCGCGTCGTCTTTCCAATGCCCTTTCGGCCACGATCGAGAAGATCGTCGAGCGCGAGAAGCAGCAGATGCGGCAGACCGACGAGGAGACCACCGCGCTCTATAAGGCGGCGCGGACCATGCTCTTCATCGTCGCCGGCATCGCCTTCCTGCTTGCCGCTGGCGGCGCCCTGTGGATCTCGCGGATCGTGTCGGGTGGCCTTCGCCGCGTCTCGACGGCGGTCAATGCGGTTGCCATCGGCGACCTTGAGAATGATGTGGTCGTGACGTCCAACGACGAGATCAAGGACCTCGTTGACACTGTGAACGGCATGACCGCGAACCTGCGCGTCACCGCCGGCCTTGCCGACAAGATCGCCGACGGCGATCTCACCGTCCAGCACAAGCCGCTTTCAGACAAGGACATGCTGGGTCTCGCGCTGATCCGTATGGTCGAGCGTCTGCGTGGTGTGGTGGGTGACTCGACGGTCGCTGCCAACAATGTGGCCTCGGGCAGTCAGCAGCTCTCGGCAAGCTCGGAGCAGGTTTCGCAGGGCGCGACCGAACAGGCCGCGGCCGCGGAACAAGCCTCGGCCTCGATGGAAGAGATGGCCGCCAATATCAAACAGAATGCCGACAATGCCGCCCAGACCGAGAAGATCGCGCGTCAGTCGGCCAAGGACGCCGAAGCGAGCGGCCAGGCGGTCGACAAGGCGGTGGGCGCGATGCGCACGATCGCCGACAAGATCGGCATTGTCCAGGAGATCGCCCGCCAGACCGACCTTCTCGCGCTGAACGCCGCTGTCGAGGCCGCGCGCGCCGGAGAGCACGGCCGTGGTTTCGCGGTAGTCGCGTCGGAAGTGCGCAAGCTCGCCGAGCGCAGCCAGACTGCGGCGGCCGAGATCGGCTCGGTCTCGGGTGAGACGGTGAAGGCCGCGACCGAAGCCGGCGAGATGCTCTCGAAGCTGGTGCCCGACATCCGTCGTACCGCCGAGCTTGTGTCCGAGATCAGCTCGGCCTGTCGCGAACAGGACATCGGTGCCGCCCAGGTCAATGAGGCGATCCAGCAGCTCGACCAGGTCACCCAGCAGAATTCCGGCGCCTCGGAAGAGATTTCGACGACGTCGGAGGAACTCGCGGCCCAGGCCGAGGAACTTCAGGCCAGCATCGCTTATTTCCGTGTCGACGGTATCTCGCGGGCTCCGGCCGCCCGGACCACGCCAGTGGCGCGCGCCACGGCGCCGGTCCGCAAGCCCGTGGTCACCAAGGCGAAGACGAGGCCGAACTCGATCGGCGACCAGCAGAGCCGGGTGAAGGGCTTCGCCCTCGACCTTGCCAGTGGCGGTCCTGATGCCGACGATGCCGATTTCGGAGTGCAGGCAGCATGAACGCAGCCCAGGAGATCCAGGCCGTGACCTTCGGCCTGGGGGCGGAGATCTTCGCGGTACCGGTGACGCTCGTTCGCGAGATCCTCGACTATCGCGAGACCTTCCGCATTCCGAACGGCCCGGACTATCTGCTCGGGCTAACCGACATGCGTGGGCAGGGCGTCACGACGATCGACTTCCGGTTGCGCCTGGGCCTGCCGCCGGTTGAACCGAGCCCGGCGACCCGCATCTTGGTCGTCGACGTACCGGTTGCCGACCGTGTGCTGATGCTGGGCCTGGTCGTCGATCGCGTGCTCGAGGTCAGCACCTTCCGCTCCGATCAGATCGGCAG
>Ga0247823_10004560_pt1 | contig 11102 bp, 8 predicted proteins | sample 13C_PalmiticAcid_2_FD_192426 | JGI IMG/M metagenome (GOLD analysis project Ga0247823, IMG submission 192426) | Soil microbial communities from agricultural site in Penn Yan, New York, United States - 13C_PalmiticAcid_Day30 | ecosystem: Environmental > Terrestrial > Soil > Agricultural land...
GGGCATGAAAGCGGTCAAGGCAAGGCCGAGCGCGATGGCGCTGGCACCGCGGCGAAGGCTGGTCGGCATGGTCATAGTGGCTCCCCTGGCACGGACGGGCGGTCTTGACCCATGCACCGGGAGGGGGGACGCGGGGCGTCCGTCAGGCTCCTCTCCGGCACGTGGGCTTTCCCATCTTGAGCCTCGCAATTGAAACCAATCGCGACGCGCCGCCATAGGGTATACGTATACGCATAATATGCAGTGGGGCACGCTGTCGCCGAAATGTCACGCTTTTGCGCCCGACGCCGCGGCATCGGGCCCGATGCAAATTCTTGGCATCGACCGGACCAATCGCTAGGCTCGCAGCAAGGCAGCCGCCAGCGACAAGGCCGCCGCGACCGGGAGACGAGCATGGGGCGCCAGCCCTCCGCCAAGCCGACGAGCTTCGATATCGCCTATCTGGCGGGCGTCTCGCAGCCCACCGTTTCGCGCGCGCTGCGCGGCAGCAAGTCGGTGAGCGCGGCGACCCGCGCGAACATCGAACGGATCGCGCGCGAACTCAACTACACCGTCGACAAGAACGCCTCGAGCCTGCGCTCGCAGCGCACACATACACTCGCCCTGCTCTTCTTCGAGGACCCGACTCCCGACCAGTCGATGATCAACCCCTTCTTCCTGTCGATGCTCGGCTCGATCACGCGCCAGTGCGCGCTGCGCGGCTATGACCTGCTCATCAGTTTCCAGCAGATGCACAATGACTGGCACGTCGCCTATCAGGACAGCCACCGCTCCGACGGCATCATCCTGCTCGGTTACGGCGATTACCAGCTTTACCGCTCAAAACTCGAGCATCTGGTCGAAATGGACACCAAGTTCGTGCGCTGGGGATCGGTGTCGGACGACAGCATCGGGCTGACCGTCGGGTCGGACAATGTCGGCGCAGGGATGCAGGCGGGCCGGCACCTGATCGAGATCGGGCGGCGCACCATCGCCTTCCTTGGCGACGCATCGGACCATGCGCCCGAATTCCAGGATCGCTACGCCGGGCTGTGCCGCGCGATGGAGGCGGCGGGGCTGTCGCCCGACCCCGCACTGCAACGCGACGCGGTGTCGTCCGAAGAATCGGGCCACGCCGCGGCGCGCGCGCTGCTCGCGAGCGGACGGTCTTTCGACGCCATATTCGCCGCCAGCGACCTGATTGCGATCGGCGCGATGCGCGCGTTGACCGAGGCGGGGCTGCGCCTGCCGCACGATGTCGCGATCATCGGCTTCGACGATATCCCCGCCGCCAACCTTACCTCGCCGACGCTGACCACCGTGATGCAGGACATGAAGAGCGCGGGCGAACTGCTTGTCGACGCGCTGCTTCGCCGCCTCGACGACCTGCCCGTCGAACGCGCCGTGCTGCCGACGCGGCTGATCAAGCGGCAAAGCACCGCGGTTTAACGTATTCGTATACGCATCCGCCGCGCGGCTTGCCCTCGCTCCCCCGCGCTGCAATCGTCGCGGCGCGCGAGCCGCATCAGCGGCCGCCGGGGAGAGTGATATGGAAAAGCCGAGACAGGGCTTTCGGGGCCTGTGGAACATCAGCTTCGGCTTTCTGGGAATTCAGATCGGCTTCGCGCTGCAAAATGCGAATATGAGCCGCATCTTCCAGACGCTCGGCGCCGAACTCGAAACGCTGCCCGCACTCTGGATCGCCGCGCCGCTCACCGGCCTGCTCGTCCAGCCGGTCATCGGCCATATGTCCGACCGCACCTGGCTCGGACGGCTCGGGCGGCGTCGCCCCTATTTTCTCGCCGGCGCGATCCTCGCCGCGCTCGCGCTATTCATCATGCCCGAATCCTCGGTGCTTTGGTTCTCGGTGCTGATGCTCTGGGTGCTCGACGCGTCGATCAATGTCTCGATGGAGCCGTTTCGCGCCTTTGTCGGCGATATGCTGCGCCGCGACCAGCACAGCATCGGCTATGCGGTGCAGACCTTCTTCATCGGCGTCGGCGCGGTCGTGGGATCGGCCTTCCCCTGGCTGCTCGACCAGTTCGGCGTCGCGAACACTGCGCCGCCGGGAGTCATCCCCGACACCGTGCGCTACAGCTTCTGGGCCGGCGGCCTCGTCTTCTTCCTCTCGGTGCTGTGGACCGTGCTCACGACGCGCGAATATTCGCCCGAAGAGATGGCGGCCTTCGCCGAGAGCGATACCGTCGCCGACGGCCCCGACACGCTCCGCCTGCTCGCCGCGCGCGGCTTCACGGGCAGCGCGATCTGGGCCGGCGCCGGCCTTGCAATCGCCTTCCTCGTCGCCGAGTTCGACCTCGAAAAGGAGATGTACCTGCTCGCCGCGCTCGTCGCGGGCTATGGCCTCGCCAGCGCGACAGCGATCGCGCTCGCCCGCGCGGGGCGCAGCAACAACATGCTCGCGCATATCGTCGGCGATTTCGCCGGGATGCCCCCGGTGATGAAGAAGCTCGCGCTGGTCCAGTTCTTCAGCTGGTCGGCGCTGTTCATCATGTGGATCAACACCACCCCCGTCGTCGCGCAATATATGTTCGGCAGCAGCGATCCCGCGTCGTCCGCCTATCAGGCGGCGGGAAACTGGGTCGGCGTCCTGTTCGCCGCCTATAACGCCGTCGCGGCGATCGCCGCGCTCACCCTGCTCCCATGGCTGTCGCGGCGCGTCGGGCAGGCACGCACGCATATGATCTGCCTGCTCGTCGGCACAGCCGGGTTCGCGAGTTTCCTTTTCCTGCGCGACCCGCAGGCGCTGCTCGTGTCCGAAATCGCGATCGGCATCGCCTGGGCTTCGATCCTCGCCATGCCCTACGCGATCCTCGCCTCGAACCTGCCGCAGGCGAAGCTTGGCATCTATATGGGGCTGTTCAACATCTTCGTCGTAGTGCCGCAGCTGTTGGTCGCGACGGTGATGGGACAGGTGATGAAAGCGCTCTTCCCCGGCGAGCCCGTCTATACGATGGGCTTCGCGGCCGCCGCATGGGTGATCGCCGCGGTCGCGATGCTGCGCATCGTCCCGATGGTTCCGCATGGCGGGGACGGGATCATGGCCCCGCGTTGAACTCGGCCACCAGATCGAAACGGTCGCCGCGGAACAATTGCCGGACATGCGTGACGACGCGGCCCGCGCGCCATGTCGTGCGGTCGAGTTCGAGGCACGCCGCGCCGGGACCGATCCCCAGCAGCACCGCTTCCTTGCGCGCCGGGTTCACCGCGCGGATGACATGCCGCGCCTGCGTCCACGGGATATGGCCGAGCAGCCAGGTTCCCGGCGCCTCTTTCGCAAAGTCGGCATCCGCCGCCGCGGGCACCTCGCCGAGCGCGATGAAGCGCCGTTCGAGCGCGAAAGGCTCGCCCGCCGCCCGGTGCACGCCCTCGATGCGCAGCGCCGGTCCGGCAAACAGGTCGTCACCCGCGTCGGCGGCTTCGAGCGAGGCAAGCTCCCAGCGATAGGCCTCGCCGCGCGCCGCGATCAGCTCGGCGAGGTCAGGCACCGTCATCACCGCCGAATGGACCGGCGGATGCGCCACGAAAGTCCCCGCCTTGCGGCGCCGTTCGACCAGCCCCGACGCGGCGAGTTCGCCGAGCGCCTTGCTGACCGTCGCGCGCGCGCAGCCGTAGCGCGCCGCGAGCTCCTGCTCGGTCGGCACGCGGTCGCCGGGGCGCCACTCGCCCGACTGGATCGAGGCGGCGATCTCTTCGCGGATGCGCCGTGCGGGGTTCACGCGAGCAGCCGCGCAACGCAGGCGCGATAGGCGGCGGCGATGGGTTCGGCCTCGATATGGCGCCCCTTTTCGACGCGCTTCACGCCCGCGCGCCACACACCGTCGATCGCCCCCGTGCGCGCCGCGAAAATCCAGCGATCGAGCAGCGTCGCCTCGTCGGCGCCGGCAAAGGCGGGATGATCGAGGTCGAGCGACACGATGTCGGCGGCATCGCCGACGGCGAGCCCCGCGGACACGCCGAGCGCCTGCGCGCCGCCCTGCACCGCATATCCGAACAGGTTCGTCCCGACGAACGGCGCATCCTCGCGCGCCAGGAGCGCGCGCGCGCGGTGCGCCAGGCGCTGCGAATATTCGAGCGCGCGCAGTTCCTGCGCTGCATCGACGAGGATGTTGCTGTCGGTACCGATCCCGAAGCGCCCGCCCGCGGCAAGATAGTCGACTGCGGGAAAAATGCCGTCGCCCAGATTGCCTTCGGTGATCGGGCACAGCCCCGCGACCGCACCGCTCGCGGCGAGCCGCACCACTTCGGCTTGGTCGAGATGCGTCGAGTGGATCAGGCACCAGCGTTCGTCGACCCCGGCATTGTCGAGCAGCCATTCGACCGGCCGCGCACCGCTCCACGCGACGCAATCGGCGACCTCCTTCACCTGCTCTGCGGCGTGGATATGCACCGGCCCCGTCGGCGACATGGTCAGCAAGGCGCTCAGCTCTTCGGGCGTCACAGCACGCAGCGAGTGCGGCGCGACCCCCATATTGGCGTCGCCCGACAGCTTCGACCGCGAAGCGCCGAGAAGCTTGGCAAAGCCGTCGATGTCGTTGAGGAACCGCCGCTGGCCCGGGCTGGGCGGCGCGGCATCGAAATTGCCGTGCGCGTAAAAAACGGGAAGCAGGGTCAGCCCGATCCCCGTCGCGGCGCTCGCCTCAGCAATCGCCCCCGCCATTTCGGCCGGGTCGGCATAGGCCGCGCCTGCCGGATCGTGATGCAGATAGTGAAACTCGCCGACGCGCGTGAAACCCGTTTCGAGCATCTCGGCATAGGCCTGCGCGGTGATCGCCGCGACATCCTCGGGCGTCAGCCGGTCGAGGAAGCGGTACATGATCTCGCGCCAGCTCCAGAAATTGTCGTCGGGACGGCTGCGGCGCTCCGAAAGCCCCGCCATCCCGCGCTGGAAACCGTGGCTATGGACGTTGCACAGCCCCGGCAGACCGATGCGGTGGCGATCATCGCCCTCTGCCGCCTCGACCCCGACCTCGACCTTCGCAATCCGGCCGTCGGCGATGCGCAGGCGCACGTCCTTTTTCCAATCATTGCGAAGCCACGCGCGTTCGAACCAGAGAGAAGTCATCGTCCGTCCTCATATTATGTCTAGACATAATGGCGCATTCGAACGACACTGTCCAGATGGAGCAGCTCTGGATCAACGCCCGACTCGCAACGATGGCCGACGATGCACTCGGCCTGGTCGACGATGGCGTCGTGGCGGCAGCGAATGGCCGGATCGTCTATGCGGGCCCCACCGACGGCGCCCCCACGACCGCGCAAAAGGTGGTCGACTGCGAAGGCCGGCTGATCACCCCGGGCCTGATCGACTGCCACACGCACCTCGTCCACGGCGGCAACCGCGCGAACGAATGGGCCATGCGCCTCGAAGGCGCGACCTATGAAGAGATCGCACGCGCGGGCGGCGGCATCGTCTCGACGATGCGCGCGACGCGCGAGGCGAGCGAGGCGGAACTGATCGCCAGCGCCCTGCCCCGCCTCGACGCGCTGATCGCCGAGGGCGTCACGACGATCGAGATCAAGTCGGGCTATGGGCTGTCGACCGACGACGAGCTCAAGATGCTGCGCGCCGCGCGTGCACTCGCCGGACACCGCAAGATCCGCGTCGAACCGACCTTCCTCGGTGCGCACGCCTTGCCCCCCGAATATAAGGGCGACAGCGACGCCTATATCGACCTCGTCGTCGGCGAGATGATCCCCGCCGCCGCGCCGCTCGCGACCGCGGTCGACGCCTTTTGCGAAGGCATCGGCTTCTCCCCTGCGCAGTGCACGCGGGTGATCGAAGCCGCGAAGGCGCACGGCCTTTCCGTCAAGCTCCACGCCGAACAATTGTCGGCTCTCCACGGCAGCGCGCTCGCCGCGCTCCACGGCGCGCTGTCAGCCGACCATCTCGAACATGCGACCGACGACGATGTCCGCGCGATGGCCGCGGCAGGCACGGTCGCGGTGCTGCTTCCCGGCGCCTATTATTTCATGCGCGAGACCAAATTGCCCCCGATCGATGCGATGCGCCGCCAGGGGACGCGCATCGCGCTCGCAACCGACAACAACCCCGGCACCTCGCCGACGACTTCGCTGCTGCTGATGCTCAACATGGGCGCGACCTTGTTCGGGCTGACCGTGGTCGAGGCGCTACGCGGCGTCACGGTCAACGCCGCCGCCGCGCTCGGCCTCGACGCCGAGGTCGGCACGCTCGAGGCCGGCAAGGCATGCGACCTCGCGATCTGGGACGTCGGCGACCCCGCCGAGCTCGTTTACCGCATCGGTTTCAACCCGCTTCACCAACGCATCAAGGACGGACAATGATCATCATCCCCGGCGCCATGACGCTCGCCGACTGGCGCGAAATTTATGAGGGCGCGAGCGCCGAACTGAGCGACGGCGCATGGGACGCGATCGACGCGAGCGCCGCCGCGGTGGCGCGGATCGTCGCGAAGGGCGCGCCCGTCTATGGCATCAACACCGGCTTCGGAAAGCTGGCGAGCGTCCGCATCGCCGACGACGAGCTGTCGACGCTCCAGCGCAACATCGTGCTGAGCCACGCCGCGGGCACCGGCGCGCCGTCGCCCGCCCCGATCGTCCGATTGATGATGGCATTGAAGCTTGCGAGCTTCGGAATGGGCGCCTCGGGCGTGCGGCGCGAAACGGTCGCGATGATCGAAGCGATGCTCGAACAGGGCCTCTCCCCCGTCGTCCCGTCGCAGGGCTCGGTCGGCGCGAGCGGCGATCTCGCCCCGCTGTCGCACATGGCGGCGGCGATGATCGGGGTCGGCGCGATCGAGGTCGGCGGCAAGGTCCTGCCCGCGGCCGATGCGCTTGCGCAAGCTGGCCTCGTCCCGCTCGATCTCGGCCCGAAGGAAGGCCTCGCGCTGCTCAACGGCACGCAATTCTCGACCGCCAACGCGCTCGCCGGCCTGTTCCGTGCCGAAACCATCTTCCGCTCGGCGCTGATCACCGGCGCGCTCTCGACCGAAGCCGCGAAGGGCTCCGACGCGCCGTTCGACGCGCGCATCCACGCACTGCGTGGCCACGCCGGGCAGCGCGAGGTCGGCGACACGCTGCGTACGCTGATGGCAGGGTCGGCGATCCGCGCCTCGCACGCGGTCGACGATCCGCGCGTGCAGGACCCCTATTGCCTCCGCTGCCAGCCGCAGGTGATGGGCGCCGCGCTCGACCTCTTGCGGCAGGCCGGGACGACGCTGGGCATCGAGGCGAATGGCGTGTCGGACAATCCGCTGATCTTCGCCGACACCGACGAAGCGCTGTCGGGCGGCAATTTCCACGCCGAGCCCGTCGCCTTCGCCGCCGACATGATCGCGATGGCCTTGTGCGAGATCGGCTCGATTTCGGAGCGCCGCATCGCGATGCTCGTCGATCCGGCGCTGTCGGGCCTCCCCGCCTTCCTCACCCCGCGCCCCGGACTGAATTCGGGCTTCATGATCCCGCAGGTCACCGCCGCCGCGCTGGTGAGCGAGAACAAGCAGCGCGCCTATCCCGCCAGCGTCGACTCGATCCCGACCTCGGCCAATCAGGAGGACCATGTCTCGATGGCCGCGCACGGCGCGCGCCGCCTGCTCGACATGGCCGACAACGCCAGCGCGGTGATCGGCATCGAGCTGCTCGCCGCGTGCCAGGGGATCGACTTCCACGCGCCGCTGAAATCGAGCGACGCGCTCGAAGCCGCGCACCGGCATCTGCGCGCCGCGGTGCCGACGCTCGAAGACGACCGGCATTTCCATCCCGACATGGAGGCGGCGACCGCACTGATCCGCACGGGCAGCCTCGTCGTGGCGGTTCCCGCGCGCCTGCCGGGGCTCGCCTGATGGACTGGCTGCGCGTCCATCGCGGCGACGCGCCGCTGATCCTCGCCTTCCCGCACGGCGGCACCGGGCTCGCCGGGCTCGACGACCAGTTCGTCTCGCCCTGGCGCGCGCAGCTCGACACCGACTGGTGGATCGCCGAGCTTTACGCTTTCGCCGCCGACCTCGGCGCGACGCTGGTCGCGACCGACATCTCGCGCAGCGTGATCGACATGAACCGCGATCCGTCGGGCGTGTCGCTCTATCCCGGACAGGCGACGACCGAGCTGTGTCCGACGACGACCTTCGACGGCGAGCCGCTTTATCGTTTCGACGCGCCGGACGAGGCCGAGATCATGCAGCGGCTGAACTCTTATCACCGGCCGTATCACGACGCTCTGACGACCGAACTCGACCGGCTGAAGGCCGCGCACGGCCGCGTCGTTCTCTACGACGCCCACTCGATCCGCAGCCATGTCCCGCGGCTGTTCGACGGCGAACTGCCGCAATTCAACATCGGCAGCAACGACGGCACGACCTGCGCCCCCGAGCTCGAAACCGTGATCGCGAACATCTGCGCCGCGAGCGGCCACAGCCATGTCGTCAACGGCCGCTTCAAGGGCGGATGGACGACGCGCCACTATGGCCGCCCCGAAGAAGGCGTGCACGTGATCCAGATGGAGCTCGCGCAGCGCGGCTACATGACCGAATCCGCCGCGCTGACCGAAACCGCGCCGCTCGACCCCAATCCCGCGATCCGGCCCGTGCTGGAGCAAGTGATCAGCGCGACCCTCGACTTTGCGAAAGGAAATTCATGACCACCCGCCCCCAGAATCCGAGACTGGACAACAGCCGCGTGATCCGTCCGGCGACCGGCACCGAAATCACCGCGAAAAGCTGGCTTACCGAAGCGCCGATGCGGATGCTGATGAACAATCTTCACCCCGACGTCGCCGAGGCGCCGCACGAGCTGGTCGTCTATGGCGGCATCGGCCGCGCCGCGCGCGACTGGGAAAGCTATGACCGGATCGTCGAGACGCTGAAGCGGCTCGAGGGCGACGAGACCTTGCTCATCCAGTCGGGCAAGCCCGTCGGCGTGTTCCGCACCCACGAGAACGCCCCGCGCGTGCTGCTCGCCAATTCGAACCTCGTCCCCGAATGGGCGAATTGGGAGCATTTCCACGAGCTCGATAAAAAGGGCCTGATGATGTACGGCCAGATGACGGCCGGGAGCTGGATCTATATCGGCAGCCAGGGCATCGTTCAGGGCACCTACGAAACCTTCGTCGAAATGGGCCGCCAGCACTATGGCGGCAGCCTTGCGGGCCGCTGGCTGCTCACCGCCGGCCTCGGCGGCATGGGCGGCGCGCAGCCGCTCGCCGCGGTCATGGCGGGCGCATCGTGCCTCGCGATCGAATGCCAGCCGAGCCGCATCGAGATGCGCCTGCGCACCGGCTATCTCGACAAGCAGGCCTCATCCATCGACGAGGCGATCGCGATGATCGAAGCCAGCCATGCCGAGGGCAAGCCGGTGTCGGTCGGCCTGCTCGGCAACGCCGCCGAAATCCTGCCCGAGATGGTGCGTCGCGGCATCCGTCCCGACCTGCTCACCGACCAGACCTCGGCGCACGATCCGGTGAACGGCTACCTCCCCGCGGGCTGGACGCTCGACCAATGGTTTTCAAAGCGCCAAAGCGATCCCGCCGCGGTCGCCAAGGCCGCCAAGGCCTCGATGGCGGCGCATGTACGGGCGATGCTCGACCTTCAGGCGGCAGGCGTGCCGACGACCGACTATGGCAACAACATCCGCCAGATGGCGAAGGACGAGGGCGTCGAGAACGCCTTCGACTTTCCGGGCTTCGTCCCCGCCTATGTCCGCCCGCTCTTCTGCCGTGGCATCGGCCCCTTCCGCTGGGCCGCGCTGTCGGGCGATCCCGAGGACATCTACAAGACCGACGCGAAGGTGAAGGAGCTGCTCCCCGATAATAAGCACCTCCACAACTGGCTCGATATGGCGCGCGAGAAGATCCAGTTCCAGGGCCTGCCCGCGCGCATCTGCTGGGTCGGGCTCGGCGACCGCCACCGGCTCGGCCTCGCGTTCAACGAAATGGTGGCGTCGGGCGAACTGAAGGCGCCGGTCGTCATCGGCCGCGATCATCTCGACTCGGGCTCGGTCGCCTCGCCGAACCGCGAAACCGAGGCGATGCGCGACGGATCGGACGCGGTGTCGGACTGGCCGCTGCTCAATGCTCTCCTCAACACCGCTTCGGGCGCGACCTGGGTGTCGCTCCATCATGGCGGCGGCGTCGGCATGGGCTATTCGCAGCACAGCGGGATGGTGATCGTCGCCGACGGCACGCCCGAAGCGTCGAAACGGCTTGAACGCGTGTTGTGGAACGACCCCGGCACCGGCGTGATGCGCCACGCCGACGCGGGCTACGAGATCGCGATCGACTGCGCACGCGAAAAGGGGCTCGACCTGCCCTCCATCTGACGCTTGTTTCGGTTGCACCGAAACAGCTTCGCATCCTAAGGCTCTCCCCGACGATCAGGGGAGAGCCGAACGCCGATGTCCGAAGCCCAGCCGCAAAGCCATCCCGAAATCCGCGACGCGGTGCGCCGTCTGTGCGCCGGGTTTCCCGGCGACTATTGGCAGCGGCTCGACCGCGACCGCATCTATCCCACCGAGTTCGTCCGTACGCTCACCGAAGCTGGGTTCCTTTCGGTGCTGATCCCCGAAGCCTATGGCGGGTCGGGTCTCGGTCTTGGCGCTGCGACAGCGGTGCTCGAGGAAATCCATCGCTCAGGCTGCAACGGCGGCGCGTGTCACGCCCAGATGTACACGATGGGCACCTTGCTCAAGCACGGCTCCGAGGAACAGAAACAGGCCTATCTGCCTGCCATCGCCAGCGGCGAGCTTCGCCTGCAGGCCTTCGGCGTCACCGAGCCGACCGCGGGTACCGACACGACGCGCATCCGCACTTTCGCGAAGCGGGTCGGCGACAAATATATCGTCAACGGCCAGAAAATCTGGATCAGCCGCGCCGAACATTCGGACCTGATGGTCCTGCTCTGCCGCACCACCCCGCGCGAGGAATGCGCCAAACCGTCGGACGGGATGAGCGTCCTCCTTGTCGATATGCGCGAGGCGCAGGGCAACGGCCTGACGATCCGCCCCGTCCGCACGATGCTCAACCATGCGACCACCGAGCTGTTCTTCGACGATCTCGAAGTCCCCGCCGCCAACCTGATCGGCGAGGAGGGCAAGGGTTTTCGCTACATATTGTCGGGCATGAACGCCGAACG